>Ga0247737_1000158_pt1 | contig 22043 bp, 19 predicted proteins | sample UWRJL028104C2_FD_180937 | JGI IMG/M metagenome (GOLD analysis project Ga0247737, IMG submission 180937) | Plant litter microbial communities from Arlington Agricultural Research Station in Wisconsin, United States - UWRJ-L028-104C-2 | ecosystem: Environmental > Terrestrial > Plant litter >...
CGCTTCGATTTCAATGACTTCGCCTTGGCTCTTCCGCGCGGGGTTCGGCCCAGAAGCTTGTCGTAGGTGTGGACCACATCGGCATTGGACGCGACCATGTCGGCCAGGATCGTCTCGCCGGTGTCGAGCGTCACCCCGGTCGCCCGGTCGCCTTCGGTCTCGATCCGCTCGACGGAGGTGTTCAACCGGACGGTCCCGCCCAGGTCCTCGAACCCCTTCACCAGTCCGGAGATCAGCGCCCCGGTGCCGCCGCGCGCGAACCACACCCCGCCGCGCCGCTCCAGCGCGTGGATCAGGGCGTAGACCGAGCTCGTCTTGAACGGGTCGCCGCCGACCAACAGGGTGTGGAAGCTGAAGGCCTGCTGCAGATGCGGGTCCTTGATGTAGCGAGCCACCATGGCGTGGACGCTGTTCCAGCTCTCCAGCCGCGCCAGCTCGGGCGCCGCCTTGATCATCGACCAGAAGGACTGGAACGGCACGGCGCCGAGGCGGACGTAGCCTTCCTGGTACAGGTCCTCCGAATAGGCGTGGAACCTGTTGTAGCCCTCGACGTCGGCGGGGTTGAAGGCCGCGATCTGGCGCTCCATCGCGGCCTGGTCGTCGTTGTAATCGAACGACGCACCGTCCTCCCAGCACAGCCGGTAGAAGGGATCGACGGGCATCAGCTCGGCATAGTCGGACAGGCGGCGGCCGGTCCCCTCGAACAACTCCTCCAGACAGGCCGGGTCGGTGATCACCGTCGGCCCGGCGTCGAAGGTGAAGCCCTGTTCCTTCCAGACGTAGGCGCGCCCGCCAGGCTTGTCGCGCTTCTCGATCAAGGTCGTCTGCACGCCCGCGCGCTGCAGGCGGATGGCCAGGGCGATGCCGCCGAAACCGGCGCCGATCACCACCGCGCGTCTGGCCGTCACGTCTCTCATGCCGCTCCCCGACCGGTTTCCCGGAGTTGCTTCAATGCGCGCCCGACCGGCACCGGCGGCTTGCCCGCCAGGATGCGGACCTTGTCCAGCGCCGTGCTGGCGCCTGCGTAGAAGCGCCTGACCAGCGGTTCCGGCAATCCGTAGAAGCGCCGCAGCACCTTCCACCGTTCCCGCGGTTCGGCCGCGCGGAACAACATTCTGTCGAGCAGACGGTAATAGGCGCGATCGGCCCACAGCCCCTTGGAGTGGGTCTCGAGCAACGTCCGCAACCCACCCGAGGACAGATCGTCGGCTCCGGCCACCAACCGCGCCACAACGACCGCGTCCGGCAGGGAGTATCCCGTCGTCGGATGGAACAGCGCCCCGGCCAGTCCGGCCCGCGCCACCGCCGGCCCCTCGGCCCAGAAGGCGTCGATGTCCCCATCCAGTGCGATGGGCAGGACGCCGTCCTCCTCACCGACGACCGCCTCGACGGTCCAGCCCCGCGACCGGATGTAGTCGTCGATCCGCCGGTTCAGCAGCGCCCGGTCCAGCCGCGATCCATCGACGTAGTATGTGTCCTCGACCAGCACCGTTCGCTCGTCGAAAGGCAGCAGATAGACGAACCGATAGGCGTCCCCCTGCCCCACCGTGGCGTCCATGATGGTGGGACGCGTCAGGCCGTGCTGCCGGGTCAGCCGCACCGTGCGTCCGACGAATACCTGCCAGCCCAGATCCAGATGCGGCGTCGGCGCCGGGCCTCGCGCGTCGATCACTCCGGCCGCGCTCAGCACCCGGCCGTCCGCCAGCGTCACCCCGTCCGGCCGGACCTCGACCACCTCGCCCGCGATCAACCGGCCGTCGAGCAGAGGCTCCACGGCCTCATGCAGCCGCTCCGAGGTCAGGCTATTGTAGGGCGTCTCCAGCACCCGGCTCAGTCCCGGAAAATAGACCTCGTACCCGTCCGGCCAGCGGTGCGGCGTCGCCGGCTCCAGCCAGGCGCGATCCTCATCCGACACGTCGCCGTCGAAGAAGGACCAGGTGTGGTTTCCGCCCAGCCGGCCGTCGCGCTCGACCACGGCCACGCGCACCTCCGGCCGGTCGATCGCCAGCCGCCAGGCGATCAGGCTTGCAGCCAGCCCGCCGCCGACAAGGATCAGGTCAGGATCGGCCGCGCCCATGTCCGACCCTTAAAGCGAAAGAGGCCCCGACGCGAACGCGTCGGAGCCCCTTCGATCTGCCGTCTCTGCCGGATTTCTGCAGAAATCGGCATGCCGATTGTAGTCGAACTGCGGAATTTCGGCCCATTTTGCATAACCGTCCTGACCGAAGTCACCGGCCTTTGGCGGTCAATGCGTAGTCGAAATCGTCGCGAACTAACCGGTCTGCAAAGTGGCCGGAAACCTACTCCTTGGTCTCGACCGTCAGGGCGTATCCGCCGGACTGACCCGACGAGAAGCTGCGGGCGCGGATGACATAGTCGCCTTCCTGCTCCACGGCCCAATCGACCTTGGCGTGAGTGTCGGACAGGCTGTCGTCGTCGGAAACCACCGAGGTGAAGACGCCCGACTCATCCTCGCGGCCGATGTCGATAAAGGCGTCGAACTCATTGGAAACCATGGTCAAACGCAGCTTGTCGCCGGTCTTCACCGTGATCTTGTAGGCGTCGTAGAAGCTGCCGTCCTCGGCGATGGCGTCTTCCTCGTTCAGCGTCCCGCGCGCCGTGGCGCCGACCAGGATGCTGCCCGGCAGAGGCTGCGGACCGCGATCCAGCAGCTCCAGCGAATACAGGCCCTTGGCGTCGGCGAAGAGGGGCGAGGCGCGAACGATGAACTCCCCGTCGTTGGGCAGGATGTAGTTCAGCCGCGAGTCCGTGCCCTCGCCCAGACCGTCGTCGTCCGACGCCATGGCGTAGAAGTCGCCCTCGGGATTTCCGACCTGCAGATAGGTGTCGAAGTCGCCCGAGCGCATGATCAGCTGGACTCGGTTCCCGGCCGTGCCCGCGAACGTATAGGCGTCGAAGCCCCGGTTCTCGTCATCGCGCGGATCCTCGGCGACGATCTCGCCCTGGACCGTCGCCCCGAAGGTCAGGGCGACCGGGGCCGGAAGCGGCGCGGCCTCTGCGAACGTCAGGGTGTAGGCGCCTTCGCCTTCGCCGGAGAAGGCGCGGGCCTCGATCGTGTACTGGCCGTCGGCCGGCAGGGTGTAGGTCAGCCGCGAGTTGGTGCCCTCGCCCGCACCGTCGTCGTCCGAGTCCAGCGCATACCGGCCGCCTTCCTCGTCGGAATTCTCCGAGAACAGCTCCAGATAGGTGTCGAAGATGTCCGAGCTCATGGTCGCGACGATCCGCTGACCGGCCGTTCCGGTGAAGGAATAGGCGTCGGCGCGCGTGCCGAACGCGTTGCCGCCGTCATCGGCGTCCAGCGACGCCTCGACGGTGTCGCCGACGGCGATCGGACGCGCGATCAGCGGCGGCGGGGCCTCGACCATCCCGAGTTCGTAGTCGCCGTCCGTCGTGCCATCCAGCGGCGCAGCGCGGATCACGAACTCGCCCGACGAGGGGGCGGTGAAGATCAGATAGGAGTTCAGGCCGCCCGCGCCGCTATCGTCGTTCTGGGCCAGTTCCTCGAAGGCGCCGCCGCGACCCATGCGGCCCACGCGCACGACCGGATCGAAGTCATCGCTTTCCAGAGTGATGGCGACGCGCTCGCCCTGCCGCGCCCGGAAGCTGTAGCCGTTGTAGGTGTACTCCCCGTACTGCCCGTCTTCCTCGACCGCGCTGCGATCGCTGATCGCGCCGTCGACGTTGTCGCCCAGGCGGATAGCGGTCGGACGCGGCGCGCGCGGAGCCGCCCCGCGGTCGCTGACCTCGATCGTATAGTCGCCGCCTTCCAGGCCGCTCAGGGTGCGGGCGCGGATGATGTAGGTTCCGCCCTCGGCGGTGAAGCGGGCGCGCGAGTTGGTGTCTTCGCCCAGACCGTCGTCGTCCGAGGTGACCGCCTCGCCTTCGTCCGTGCCCTTGTAGACTTCCAGATAGGCGTCGAACGCGTCCGAGCGCATCGCGACCTGCAGCCGCTGACCGTCCCGGGTCTGAACAGAATAGGTGTCGTAGACGAACTGCCCGATCTCCTCGCTTTCGACCTTGGTGTCCTCGGCCGTCAGCTGTCCGCTGACCGTCTGGCCGATGCGCAGCGGGGCGGTGTCCTGCGCGGCGGCGTGGCCGGCGGCGAACAGCGCGAGCGCGCTGACGGTCGTGATGAAGGCGGAGCGGCGCATTGGTTTTCCCTGTTCTGAGAAGCCAACATAGACGCTGAACCGTGACGCCTGTAAATCGCCCGCACCATATCGAATCCTGACGAAAGAGGGCCTCCCATGGCCGACACCGACGCGCGCTCGACGATCATCGACGGCAAGTCCTTCGCCGCGGAGCTGGTCGAACGGGTCGCCGCCGCCTCCGCCCGCCTGCAGGCCAACCATGGGATCAAACCTGGCCTGGCCGTGGTTATCGTGGGCGAGGATCCCGCCAGCCAGATCTACGTCCGCAACAAGGGCGAAACAACCGCCCGCGCCGGCATGCGCTCCGACACCCACCGCTTGCCCGACACGACCAGCCAGGCCGACCTTATGGATCTGGTCGAGACGTTGAACGCCGATCCGGGCATCCATGGCATCCTCGTCCAGCTTCCCCTGCCGCCCCAGATCGATTCATCGGCGGTTCTGGGCGCCATCGACCCAGACAAGGATGTGGACGGCTTTCACGTCGTCAACGCCGGGCGGCTGGCCGTCGGCCTACCGGGCCTCGTGCCGTGCACGCCGCTGGGATCGACAATGCTGTTGAAAGACAGGCTCGGCGACCTGTCGGGTTTGAACGCCGTCATCGTCGGCCGCTCCAATATCGTCGGCAAGCCGATGGCCCAACTGCTGCTGGCCGAGAACTGCACGGTCACGATCGCCCACTCGCGCAGCCGCGACCTCCCGGCGATCTGTCGCGCCGCCGACATCCTGGTCGCCGCCGTCGGGCGTCCGGAGATGATCAAGGGCGACTGGATCAAGCCCGGCGCGACCGTCATCGATGTCGGCATCAACCGCGTCCCGTCCGCCGATCCGGTCAAGGCCGCCGAGGGCAAGACCCGGGTGGTCGGCGACGTCGCCTTCAAGGAGGCCGCCGAGGTCGCGGGCGCCATCACCCCGGTTCCGGGCGGCGTGGGGCCAATGACCATCGCCTGCCTGCTGGCCAACACCTACACCGCCGCCTGTCGTGCCAATGACGTCGAGCCGGAGCGTCTCGACGCTTGAAGCGAGTCGGCGAACCGCTGATAGTCCCTCAGGTAGAGACGGCGTGTTCGGTCGTCGGATGGAGGGGTTCATGGCTCGCAGCAAGTCTCGTCTCGTCGGCTCGATCGCGGTCATTCTCGCCGCCCAGAGCGTGGCGGCCTGCGGCTACAACACCATTCCAACCAAGCAGGAACGGGCCGAGGCGGCCTGGGCCGACGTCCAGAGCCAGTACCAGCGCCGCGCCGACCTGATTCCCAACCTCGTCGCCACCGTCCAGGGCGCGGCGATCCAGGAACGCACCACCTTGACCCAGGTCATCGAGGCCCGCGCCCGCGCCACTTCGGTCCAGATCACGCCCGACACGCTCAGCGATCCCGCCGCCTTCCAGGCCTTCCAGGCGGCCCAGGGCCAGCTGACCAGCGCCCTGTCGCGTCTGCTGGTGACGGTCGAAGCCTATCCACAACTGCAAGCCAACCAGGGCTTCCTCCAGCTCCAGTCCCAGCTGGAGGGCACGGAGAACCGGATCACCATCGCGCGGCGCGACTACAATGAGGCGGTCCGCGATTACAACACCAGCCTGCGCACCTTCCCGACCGTGATCTGGGCCAAGACCGCCTTCTCCGGCGAGGAGCCGATGCAGCTGTTCACCGCGACGGCGGAAGCCCAGACCGCGCCCCAGGTGTCGTTCAACCTCGACGGACAGCCCGCTGCGACGCCCGGCGGGTCCAGCCCCGCCGTCGCCCCCGGTTCGACGCCGCCGGCCCGGTGAGCGTCCTGAAGACGGTCAAACCGTCCACGGCTTTTCTGACCGCGCTATTTGTCGCCCTGACGGCGGTATTCTCGTTCGCGACCGCCGCCTTCGCCGATCCGACCTTCCCCGCCTTGTCGGGCCGGGTCGTCGACGAGGCGCGCGTCCTGTTGCCGGACGCCGAGGCGGCGATATCGGCCAAACTGGCCCAGCTGGAGACCGAGACCGGCGATCAGTTCGTCGTGGTGACCCTCAGCAGTCTGCAAGGCTACGAGATCGAGGACTACGGCTATCGCCTCGGTCGCGCCTGGGGCATCGGCCAGGCGGAGAACGACAGCGGCGTCCTCCTGATCGTCGCGCCGAACGAACGCAAGGTGCGGCTGGAGGTCGGCTACGGCCTGGAGCCGGTCCTGACCGACGCCCTGTCCAACCAGATCATCCAGAACGATATCCTGCCGCCCTTCCGTCAGGGCGGCTATCCCCGTGGCATCGAGGCGGGGGTCGACGCCGTCATCGCCCAGTTGGAGCTCGATCCGGCCGAGGCCCAGGCCCGCGCCGCCGAGGCTGCGCCCAGCGAGGCGGAGGCGCCGTTCTTCCCCGCCCTCGTCATCGCCCTGATCTTCCTCTTCTTCTTCCTCAGCCTGTTGCGCGGAATGGGGCGTCGGGGGCGGCGTCGTAGCGCTCGGCGTGGCGGTATCGACCCGATCCTTGTCTGGGGCGCGGCTGAAATACTCTCGAACGTCGCGCGAGGATCGTCTCGAGGGTCGTCGGGAAGTTCTTGGGGCGGATCGTCGGGCGGAAGCTTCGGCGGCTTCTCCGGCGGTGGGGGCAGCTTCGGCGGCGGTGGAGCCTCGGGCGGATGGTGATGCGACTGAACTCCGACGAACACGCCCGTGTCGCGGGCGCGATCGCGGCGGCCGAGGCCAGGACCTCCGGAGAGATTTTCTGCGTCCTAGCGGGACAGGTCTCCAGCTACCGCGACATCAGCCTAGCCTGGGCGACGGCGGCGGCCTTTATACTGCCACTGGCCCTTATCCCGCTGGGTCTGGATGCGACGTGGTTCCGTGGCCTGTCCGACAGCTGGGAGGCTGCGCATCTGTCCGCCCTTCACGTGTCGATCGGCCGCTCGATCGGAGTCTATGCAGTCTTCCAGGCGGCGATCTTCCTCGCGGCCTATGTGCTTTTGCGAATCCCGGCCCTGACCCGGCTCAGCACGCCCCGCGGCGTGCGGCGCGACCGGGCCCGACAGGCCGCCATGCACCAGTTTCTGGCCCACGGTCTGCATGTCACCGAGCACCGCACCGGCGTCCTGATCTTCGCGGCCCTCGCCGACCGGCAGGTCGAGATCATCGCCGACCAGGGCATTCATTCGCGCGTGGACCAGGCGGTCTGGGGCGATGCGGTCGAGATATTGACGGAGGGTCTCCGCGACGGTCGCGCAGCGGAGGGTTTCGAACAGGCCATCGCCCTGGTCGGCGGCGTCCTGGCGGATCACTTCCCGCCTCGGCCGCGCAATCCCAACGAAGTGCCGGATCGGCTCGTCGAAATCTGAGTGGTGTCGGCCTCGCTTTTGGCGGGGAATTGGCCTAGCCCGTCGCGCCATGCGGCTAGTCACCTATAACGTCCATCGCTGCGTCGGGGTCGACAAGCGTCTGGATGTCGAACGCATCGCCGGCGTCATCGCCGAGCTCGAACCCGATATCGTCTGCCTGCAGGAACTGGACGTCGGTCGCGCCCGCACCGGCGGGGTCGATCAGGCGAAGACGATCGCCGATCGCCTGTCGATGGCGGTTCGTTTCCACCCCGCGATGCGGATCGAGGCGGAAGAGTACGGCGACGCGATCCTGACGCGGCATCCCGAAACCCTGATGCACGTCGGCGCCTTGCCGACAGTGCGCGGCGTGCCGGGGCTGGAGCCGCGCGGCGCCCTGTGGGTGCGCGTCAATATTGAGGGCGTCGATATCAACGTGCTGACGACCCACCTCGGCCTCGTACCGCGCGAGCAGAGGCTGCAGGCGGCGGCCCTCGTCGGCAAGGAGTGGCTGGGCCATCCGGACTGCAAGGGTCCCACCCTGCTGGCCGGCGACTTCAACGCCACCTCGATCACCCGTCCCTATCAGACGCTGGCGCGGAACCACGCAGACTGTCAGCGCCAGTTGGGCCAGAAGCCGACGCTGAAGACCTTTCCGTCCGGCTTCCCGGCGATCCGCATCGACCACGTCTTCGTCAGCCCGGAAGTCAGGGTCACGGGCGTGCGCGCGCCCTTCTCGCCCCTGTCACGGATGGCGTCCGACCACCTGCCGCTGGTCGTGGACTTCGAGATTCAGCTCGCCGCCTGAAGCCGGTGCGAGCGGTTGCGCCGCTTCCATGGCCGCCAGGCGTCCCGGGGGGAGGTCGGGTCGCCCAACTGAAACTCGGCGATGGTCCGCTGGATCATCGACGGCGGCGTGGCCCCCAGCGGCGACATCCGGCCGTTCTCGAACTTCTGGATCGCCTCGCCGATGGAGCCGCAGACGGCCTCGGCGGCCGCGAACTCATCGGCCGTCACGCCGATGAAATGACCGATAGTGCGATGGCGGAAATGCTGGATCGCCGCCTTGCCGGCGTCGTCTTCCGGCGCGATGGCCACGTCGCACTCGGTGTCGAAGCCCAAGGACCGATTGTTCAGGTTCGTTGAGCCGATCCTCAGCAGGACGTCGTCCACCACCGTCACCTTCGCGTGGACGATGATCCGCTGCCCGTTCTTCGTATTGGGGCTGAAGGCGAAGAAGCGGTTGTGGCGGTCGGCGCTCTCCAGCCGGAACAGGACCTCGGCCCGCGCCGTGTCCATGGTCATGCTGTCGAACCAGCTAGGGCTGCGCCCGGTGGAGACCAGCACGATCTCCGGCCCATCCTCCTCGTCCAACCGTTCCGCCAGGGCGTTGGCGATCACGGGAGAGGTGAAATACTGGTTCTCCATATAGATCAGCTTGCGCGCCCCCCGGATCGCTTCGAGATGCAGCCGTTCGTTCTCGCGCACCTCGTGGCGGCCGCCGAATCCCGGCTCGGTGCGGGCGATGCCGACCGGGGTGTCGTGGAAGTCCACGGCCAGGCCGTCGGGCCAGGGATCGCCCTCGATCGTTTCCGGCACCGTCCGCTCCCAGGTCGCCTTGAACCAGCGTTCGCGCGCCAGATCCCCCAAGGCCTTCGCCGCATCGCCGCTCATGACGCACATGGTCTCGTGCCGGGGCGCCGAGATGACGCCCGACGGCTGGCAGCGCCGGGGGTCGTCGTCGAGGTGCTGCTCGGAGTCCCAGCGGTCGACCGAGATATCCCCGCCGCCGCAGAAGGCCACGGCGTCGTCGATGATGATCGCCTTCTGGTGATGGCAGGCGCCGATCGGCCCGGGCGTATCCAGTCGGAACTCCACCATCCGCTTTCGGAACCAGGCCTGGGCCTTGTGCGGATAGAATCCTTGTGACGCCGCGATCAACAGCGGCGACTTCCAGATCAGCAGACGCACATCCAGCTCGGGCCGCGTCTTGACCAGCATCCGCAGCAGATGGCCGATCTCGGCCTGTCTATCTCCGGGACGGGTCTCCGGATCCAGCCGAGTCCTGGGATCGAACTGCCAGCCCAGCACCACCACCGACCGCCGCGCCTTGCCCAGGGCCGAGGCGAGGGCTTCGAAATAGGCGCCGTTCTCCATCAGGATCGACAGACGGTCCGCCCGCTCGACCCGCCAGCACGTATCGCCAGGCGCCAACAGGGCGCCGGTGTCCAGCAGCGGGCCTTGGGCGGCGTCCATGTCGGGTGTCCCTGCCGGCGTCGATGATCGGGGCGTCCGGCTCAGAAAGACGCCCGGACCCCTCTTCCGTTCCATGCCCGCCCCCCGCGGGTCAATGGACTCTCACGGCTGGATTGTCCGGTTCGACGAAAACGGGCATAAGGGCGGCAGGAATGGGGGGACGGGCCGTGCAGGCGCTGATCGAGTTGCTCGCTGGCTTCATCGCCCTGCTCGCCGCTGCGGCGCTCAGCCAGTTCGGCGTGGACCTCAACAAGGCCAGCCATCCGGAGCGCGAGATTCACCGCGTCAGCGACTGTCCTGAAACGCCGTCCCGCACCCTGATCGCGGCCCAACGCTCCGACGACTGCTAGTCGTTTAGCCGGCCCGGCATTTTTTGACGCAACGGCGAGTCTATCCGGTCGCAAAATGGTCTAGGGTCGCGACCGCGCACGACTCCCGCGTCGCGCGCCAGCCCACCTGAGATCCGCGCCCCATGAAGTCCCGTTCCCGGCCGCCTTTGACACTGTCCGATCCCGATCCGGTGCCCTTGTCCGAGACGATGGCGGCGCCGGACGAGGTCACGGCCTCCGAATTCGCCGCGCAACCGGAGATCGTCGCCGAACGGCCGATGTCCGAACGCCGCCGTCGCCGCCTGCTGGACCAGCAGCGCGCGGCCGATCTGGAAGTCCCGCCGCCCGCCGAACCGGCGCCCGCACCGACGGTCGCCGCTCCCGAACTGGCCTCCGGGCAGTCGATGGAGACTGTCGCCTTCGCCACCAGCGCCGACGCCCCGCCGGCCACCTATGCCGCCCCGCCGCTTCCCACCGCTGAAACGACGACCCTGAGCCCGGCGCCCGCCCGATCGGGCCCCACCTATCTGATCGCCGGCGTCGCCGCGGCCCTGTGGATCGGCGGCGTCGCCTCTTGGGCGGCTTACGAAGTCGGATCCGGCGCGGTGTCGCCCGATCCCCTGCGCCTGGCCATCTACGCCCTGATCGCCCTGGCCCCCGCCGGTCTGGCGATCATGCTGGCCCATGCCGTGCGTCAGGGCGCCGGTCTCGCCTCCGAGACCCGCCGCGCCCGCGAGCTCGCCGAGGCCCTTGTGGCCCCCACCGCTCTCGCCGCTCAGCAGACGGGCCACGTGCTGTCGGCCTTGCGCAACGACATCGACCAGGCCGCGCTCGCTGCCGAGCGCGCCCGCAACGACATGGCCCTGCTGCGCGAGGCCCTGTCGCTGGAGACCAACCGCCTGAACGAGGCCGCAGAGGTCGCCGGTCGCACGGCCCGCCGCCTCACCGAATCCCTCGGCCGCGAGCGTGAGGAAATGACGGCCCTGGGCGGTCGTCTGGACGGACAGGCCTCAGGCGTACTCGACGCCGTCGAGCGCCAGTCCCGCCTGATTGTCGACGCCTCCGACCTGGCCCAGACCCAGCTGCGCGAAGCCGAGGCCGCCTTGGCCGCCCGCGCTTCCGATCTGGCCGCCGCCGCCGGCGAGGCCCAGGACGCCGCTCGCCTGGCCGCCGACGACCTGGCGCGCCAGACCCTGCGTCTCGAGAACGCCGGCACCGGCGTCGCCGAACAGATCCAGTCGGTCGAGGAAGGCCTGGGTCAGCAACGCGCCGCCCTCGTCACCGCCGCCTACGCCCTGCGCACCGATCAGGAAGACTTCTCCGCCCAGGTCGAGAGCCAGCGCGCCCAGCTGACGGAACAGCTGTCGGCGGCCCGCAGCGCGACCGGTGATCTCGGCGACACCTCGACCAAGGCGACCGAAGGCCTGCGCGATCTGGTCGAGGCCGCCACGGACCAGTTCCGCGCCTTGGTCGATCTGTCCCAGCGCGAGGCCGATGGCTTCGACACCGCGACCAAACTGTCGCTCGACCGGTTCGAGGCCCTGGCCGCCGAGGCTCGCGACACCTTGATCGAGGAAACCCGTCGCTCGCTGGCCGTCCTCAAGGCCACGGCCGAGGAAAGCCGCATCACATCCGAAGACGCCGCCGGTCAGGCCCAGCTTCGCGCCGATCGCCTGGGCGAGGCCCTGTTCGACGCGGCCCAGAAGGCAGACGCCGCCGCCGACGCCCGGGTCGAGGGCGCCCGCAAGATCGTTGAGGAGACCCTGGGGCTCGTCGACGAGGCGGGTCAGCGCGCCATCGACAAACTCGAATCCACCCTTGATCGCATGAACCGCGCCCTGGGCGAGGTGGACGCCGCCATCGGCGATCTCGACGACCGTGCCTCACGCCTGCCCGAAGAAGCGCGCTCCCGCGCCGAGGCCGTGCGCAAGTCGGTCGAGGAAGGCCTGGCCGCCCTGGGCGCCGCCTCGCGCAAGGCCGCCGAGGATACCGAGGCGCTGGACGCAGGCTTCCAGGAACGCGTCCGCCGCAACTACGACATGCTGACCGAGGCCGTTCGCCTGATGGGCGTGGTCTCCGGCGACGGCGGCGCGCCGATCCGACGCCGCGAGACCCTGTCCGATCCGGCTCCGGCGACCGAGCGGCGCGCGCCTCCGAGCGAGACGGACCGTGGCTTCGGCCTGCGCGGACGCCTGAAACTGGCCCCGACCGGCGAGGACCCCGGGACCCGCGCCGCGCCCGCTCCGAAAGACCGGCTGGACTGGAGCGATCTCGTCGACGACGGCCCGGGCGAGCCGCCGCTGGACCTCGACACCCCGGTCATGCCCGCCGACGACGGCGCCCTGACCGACCGGATCACCGCCGCCATCCGCCGGATGGGCGTCGATCCCAACGCCCTGCTCCCGCGCTCGCGTGTCGAAGAAGCAGCGTCCGCCTTCGCTGATCGCGACCCGGACCGGGCGCGCCAGATCGTCCGCCGCGTCGCGCCCGCCGCCGTGCGCAGCGTCTCGCGTCGTGTGATGAGCGACCCGGAGCTGCGCAGCGACGCCGAACGCTACGTCCGCGCCTTCGCCGGTCGGCTCAGCAGCGAGGCGCGCGAGGGCTCGACGGCCGTGCTGGCGGCGCTGGCGACGGACGCCGGGCGGGCATTCATGCTGCTGGACGCCGCCGTCGGCGACCTCGCCTGAAACACGAATCGACCGCCGGAACCGTTCGGACGGCCGCTTTTGACTTGACGGGATCGTCCGCTTGCCGACACCGTCCGGCGACTGTCACGACGTTGTCACACGCCTAGCAGGGTCCATGCTCGACACCATCGCCGAGAACCAGCCGGACCGCAGGCCCGCGATCCTTGTCTGCGTCTATGAGACGGCCGACCCCCTGTGGAATGCTCTTGATGGCGGCGATGGCTGGGCCCCGCCCGGCGCTCGCCTGCGTCCTGTCGGCCCCGGAGAACCGGCCGACCTGGCCCAGTTGATCACCGGCGAACTCGATCACGCCGACTGCCGCGCGGTCCTGCTGGTCGGTCGCACGCGCAAGAGCGACGGCTTCCGGGTTCAGATGCGGGCCGAGAACCGCGCCCTGACCGGAGGCAAGAAGCTGTCGCAGACAGGGCCGGGCATGGCTCGCGCCACGGCGCCGGTCGCGGAAATGGTCCGCGCACTGAACGAAGCCGGTCTGATCGCCGACGCCACCTCGGACAGCGAGGAGGATGTCGGCTCCTACCTCCTCTATCGGGTGCTGACCGCCCTGCCCGACAACGCGGACGCCCCGGCCGTGGGCCTGCTCCGCGCGCCGTCGACGCTGGACGAGGCGCAGCTTCGGTTGGGCATCCAGACCGCCGCCGCCGCCATGGCGCGACACCTGTCGCCCCTGCCTCGCGCGCGACTGAGCTAGACCGCTCCGATCCGACGCAGCCGCCACTGCAGCAGCAGACCGATCACGGCCAGCCCGGTCATGGCCAGATAGCCCAGCACGCCGATCCGGTCGTACAGCGGACCCGCCGCCAGGGTCGCCAGTCCGATCAGGATTCCTGCCGCCATCACCGAGTTCAACGTCTGCGCCGCCGTATGCCCGCCCGCAGGTGCCAGCTTTTCGATGATCTGCAGCCCGGCCAGATAGGTCGCCGCGAACGTCAAGGCGTGCAGCGCCTGCAACGGCCACAGCACCCACAGCGGCGGGGCGAAGGCCAGCGCTGTCCAGCGCACCACGGCGGCCGCCCCGCCCAGCGTCAGGATCGTCCCCGGCCCGATGCTTCGCCGCTTCCGCCAGGGCTCGACCCACCACATGAAGGCGATCTCGACCACCACCGAGGTCGCCCACAACAGCCCGGTCATCCGCTCGCTGATCCCCTGCGCCTTCCAGGCGATGGCGGAGAAGCCGTAGTAGAAGGCGTGGGTCGCCTGCACCGCTCCGATGGCCAGGACGGCGGTCATGAAGACCGGATCGACGGCCAGCCGCATCAGGCCGGCGAACCGTTCCCGCCCCTCGACCTTGGGCCCATCCGTCACCGGATCGCTGGGCAACAGGGTCGCGGCCGTCATGGCGATCAGAGCCCCCGCCGTGGCGATCCAGACGATGACCCAGTCGACCGACCCGCGGGTCAGGATCGCCCCCATCACCACATTGGCCGCGACGAATGACGCCGATCCGAAGCCACGAGGCAAGGCGAAGTCGTAGCCATGCCGCCGCGCGACCTGCAACGACAGGACGTCGCTGAGCGGGATCAGCCCGGCCATGGCCGTGGCCGCGACGAACCACAGGATACCCTGCAGCCAGACGCCCTCGGCCAGACCCGCGCCGGCGTAACCCAGACCCGCAACCAGCCCCAGGATCGAGATCGGCGACCTCCGCCTGCGGAACCCGTCGGCCCAGACCGCGATGGCTGGTCCCGTCACCAGTCGGGCCAGCATCGGGGCCGCAAGAAGGACGCCGATCTCGGCTCCCGAGAATCCCTGTCCGCGAAACCACAATCCCGCGAACGGCAGGCTCACGCCGTTGGCGCCGAAGAGCAACACATACTGCAGAGCCATGCGGCGGGCGGGATTCATGAACGATCCGATAGCAGACGGCGACGAATCCGTGAGCTACGTTCCGTCCCATGATCTGGAATCGTAACCTGGCCGTCTTCGCGGCGTTCAACGGCGCGATGGCCGTGGCCCTGGGCGCGTTTGCCGCCCATGGGGCGGGTCCGCAGATCAAGATTCTGCTGACCACCGGCGCCTCCTACCAGTTGGCCCACGCCCTGCTGGCCTTGATCTGTTCGGTCATTCCCGTCGGCGGCAGGTTGCCCGCCATCGCCGGATGGCTGGCGTCCGTAGGCGGGCTGATCTTCTGCCTGGCCCTGGCCTTCCTCGGCCTGCTCAGCCTGCCCGCGCTCGGCGCCGTTGCTCCGATCGGCGGCGTCCTGATGATTGCCGGCTGGCTGACGCTTGCCTTTGCCGCGTTTCGGTCACAGTCCGTAAACGCCTGATCTCCTATCTGAAAGCTCCGACCACTGCATGGCCTTCCCCGTGACCGAGACGCCCCGACGCGAGCTTTACCCTGAGCTCGAGCCCTTCGCGTCCGGATGGATGCAGACGGACAGCGCCCACGAGATCTACTACGAAGAGTGCGGCAACCCGCAGGGCAAGCCCGCGCTGGTTCTGCACGGCGGTCCGGGCGGCGCCGTGAACCCCGGCATGCGGCGCTATTTCGACCCCGCGATCTATCGCATCGTCCTGTTCGACCAGCGCGGCTGCGGCAAGTCGCGGCCGAACGCCTCACTGGAGGACAACACCACCTGGACCCTGATCGACGACATCGAGCGCCTGCGCGAACGCTGCGGCATCGACAAGTGGACGGTGTTCGGCGGTTCCTGGGGTTCGACCCTGTCGATGGCCTACGCCATCACCCATCCGGAGCGGGTCGACGCCCTGGTTCTGCGCGGCATCTTCCTGCTGACGAAGAAGGAGCTTCACTGGTTCTACCAGGACGGCGCCTCGATGATCTTCCCGGATGCCTGGGAGCGGTTCGTCGCCCCCATCCCCGAGGACGAGCGTCATGACCTGATGGGCGCCTACTACAAGCGCCTGACTGGAGACGACAAAGAGGAGCGTGAGCGCTGCGCCGTCGCCTGGTCCAGCTGGGAGGGCGAGACGGTCAGCGTCGAGGGCCCGTCGGCTCGTCCCGACAAGTTCGCCGAGCCCGATTTCGCCGTCGCCTTCGCCCGCATCGAATGCTGGTATTTCGTCAACGGCGGCTTCTTCCCCGAGGAAGGCTGGCTGCTGAAGAACATCGGCCGGATCCGTCATATCCCGACCTGGATCGCCCAAGGCCGGTTCGACGTGGTGACCCCGATCACCAGCGCCTGGGCCCTGCATCGCGCCTTCCCCGAAGCGAAGCTGGACATCGTCCCCGACGCCGGCCACGCCTCGACCGAGCCGGGTATCGTCGACAGCCTGGTCCGCGCCACCGACTGGGCGGCCTCCCTCTAGGCGGAACCGCAGCCGCACGCCGGGCGTAAGGCCCGGATGGCGGCGAAACTGAAAGTCTTCACCTGGTCCGACGGGTTTCACGCCTTCACGGTGGCCGCTTCGTCGCGCCCGAAAGCTCTCGAGGCCTGGGGCGCGACCCAGGACCTGTTCAAGACCGGCCTGGCGCATGAGGTCGATGAGGGCGCCGACCGCGATGCCGCCCTCGCCTCCCCCGGCGCGGTGATCTCCTGTGGCCTGTCGGTTGATGTCGGCAAGGCGGAGAAGCGGAAGCCGAAACCGGCGAACGAAAAAGCCCGGGCGAAGACCAAGTCGCTGGAGGCCGAGCTGGAGTCTCTGGATGCCGACCAAGACGCGGAGGCGCAGGCGTTTGAAGAGCGTCAAGCCCAGCTCGACCACGAGCGAGAAGCGTTGACAGTACGCCACGACAAGGCGCGAAAAGCCCTCTTGGCGAAGCTCAAAGCCTCCCGTGAAATGGCACGGTGACGCGAAACCGGGTGACAAAGGGTGACAAAGCCAAAAGCGCGTCCTTGAATTTCAAGGGATTGGTTCGACCGCCCTAGCCATGGTGACAAAGCGGCTGTGGTTCGAACATGACCTGTCAAAGACCCGGCTCGGATGTGGGATGTCCAGCGCAGGTTCACAAGAGACGATGCGGAATAAATTCCTTCGCTGCCGAACCTAGATCAGGCCATGGCCCTTGGGCAGTTCGGTGTAGCGATGCACCCGCGTCGCCATAACCAGGCCGAAGCCGATCATCACCGTCAGCATGACCGTGCCGCCGTAGCTCAGCAGCGGCATCGGCACGCCCACGACCGGGGCCAGACCCATGACCATGGCCGCGTTGATCAGCACATAGAGGGCGAAGGTCGAGGTCACGCCCGCCGAGGCCATCCGGCCGAAATGGCTGTGCGACAGCGACGCGATGCGGAAGGCGATCAGAATGATGGCCACATAGCAGAGCAGGATCGAGAAGGACCCGACGAAGCCGAACTCCTCCGACAGGGCCGCGAAGGCGAAGTCGGTGTGTTTCTCGGGCAGGAACTCCAGCTGGCTCTGACTGCCCAGGCCATAGCCCTTGCCCAGCAGACCGCCGGAGCCAAGCGCGATCTTGGACTGGGTGATGTGATAGCCGGTGCCCGACGGATCGCTCTCGGGCGACAGGAATGTCAGGACGCGGTTGCGCTGATAGCCGTGCATGCCGAACAGCACATAGAAGGGCACGGCGATCGCCGTCGGGATGGTCACCGCGGCGATGACCTTCCAGTCCAGGCCGGCGATGAACATCATGGCCGCGCCGGTCAGGCCGATCAGCATGGCGGTGCCGAGGTCCGGCTGGTGCGCCACCAGCAGGAAGGGCGCGGCGACGATGCCGACGGGATAGATCAGCTTCCAGCTCAGCCGCGCGTCCTTGGCCGAGGCCCCGTGGTAGTAACGGGCCAGGGCCAGCACCACGCCGATCTTCATGATTTCGGACGGCTGGAAGCTGATCGGGCCGATCTCCAGCCAGCGAGTGGCGCCCATGCGGGTGTCCCCGGCCACCTCGACTGCGACGAGCAGCAGCAAGGCCACGGCGTAGACCGGGTAGGCCGCGCCGAACCACCAGCGCAGCGGCACCAGCGAAAGCCCGAGCATCATGATCATGCAGAAGCCGAAGCGGATCACATGGTTTGTGGCCCAGGGTTCCCACGAGCCGCCGGCGACCGAATACATCATCGCCCCGCCCATGCCGCCGACAAGGCAGAGCAACAGGGCGAACCGCCAATCGATCTGGGTCAGCTTGACCGACAGCCGATCGCGCTCGCCGGGACGGGTCAGGGCCGAGGAGGTCATTGGGGATCCGGCAGATAGGGACGCGGGCCGCTGGTCGGACGCGGCGCGGCGGGAGCGGTCTGTGTCGGCGGGGCGATGGCGGGCTCGGGCGCGGCGCCGATTTCGCCTTCGTCCAGTTGCGGGCCTGTAGCCTCGGGCGGCGGCGGCCGGGTGATCCGTTCGCGCATCTCCGGGTCCTTCAGCAGGACGGTGCGCATGACCTCGCGGGCGCGTGGCGCCCCGGCCGTGCCCCCGCCCCGACCGCCGTGCTCGATAATGACCACCACGGCATAGCGCGGCGCATCGACCGGGGCGAAGGCGATGAACAGGTTGTGGTCCTTCTGGGACCAGACGTTCGAACGACGGCTGCCGGAGCCGTAGTTGCGCGTCTGGGCCGTACCGGTCTTGCCGGCCATCTGGATGTCGCCGAGGCCGAGCTGGGACTGACGATAGGCGGTGCCCGAACGGTCGTTGGCCACTGCGATCATGCCGCCCCGGACGATGTCGAGATGCTCGACGCTGAACGGCAGGTCGGGGACTTCGGCGCCTGAGGGCCGATCGACGCCGCCGACCGACTTGATCAGGCGCGGCTGGATCGCCTTGCGGCCGTTCGCCAGACGCGAGGTGTAGACGGCCAGTTGCAGGGCGTTGACCGTGACCGCCCCCTGACCGATCGCGACCGAGGTCGTCTCGCCCGGATGCCAGACGGGATCGCGCGGGAAGGTCCGGCGCTTCCACTCCGTGGACGGCAGCATGCCCTTCCGCTGATTATCGACGCCGATGTCGAACTCGTGCTCGAAGCCCAGCTTCATCGCCGTGTCGCGGATCAGGTCGACGCCGGCGCGATTGCACATCGTGTAGAAATAGATGTCGCAGGAGTTCTTGATCGCGTTGTGCATGTCCTGGGAGCCGTGGCGGCCCCAGCAACGCTGGCCGGTGCGAAACACGCCGCTGCAGTTCACGCGCTCGGCCGGGCTCACCCCGGCGGCCAGCAGAGCCAGCGCCGTCGTCGGCTTGAAGGTCGACCCCGGCGGGAAGGTGCCGTTGATCGTCTTGTCCAGCAGCGGCTTGCGTTCGTAGTCGGCCAGCGCCCGATAGGTCCGCGTCGGCACGCCGGAGACGAACAGGTTCGGATCGAAGGCCGGGGCCGACATCATGCACAGGATGTCGCCGTTGCGGACGTCCATGACGACACAGGCGCCCGACTCGTCGCCGAACACCTCCAGCGCCCGGTTCTGCACGTCGGCGTCGAGCGTCAGGACCACGTCCTTTCCGGGGACGGCGGGACGCGAGCCCCCGACATCCTCGGCGACGACGCGGCCGCGCGCATCGACCTCGACCCGGTTGCCGCCGGCCTCGCCGCGCAGGTCTTTATCGAGCGCCTTCTCGACGCCTGAGCGGCCGATACGGAAGCCCGGGTTGAACAGGATCTGGGGCGGTTCCTCGCCCTTGTCGCGGATCGCCTTGACATCTCGATCCGAGACCTTGGCCACATAGCCGATCACATGGGCGAAGGCGCCGGTGAAGGGGTAGTAACGGGCCTCGTTCATGTCGGCCATGACGCCCGGCAGTTCCGGTGCGTACAGATTGACCTTGGCGAACTCCTCCCAGCTGAGGTCGCTCTTGACCGGGACGGGCGTGAAGCGGGGCGCTGCGTTCACATCGCGGATGATAGCCCTGCGGCGGTCGAGGGTATCCGGCAACAGGCGACCGAGCAGGTCGAGCGTCTGGTCCAGATCCTTCGTCTCATCGCGCACGACCAGCACCCGGAAGCTAGGCCGGTTGCCGGCGATGGTCACGCCGTTCCGGTCGAGGATGCGCCCGCGCGGCGGCGGCACGAGGCGGAAGTTGAACTGGTTCTGGCTGGCGAGGGTCGAATACTCCTGCGCCTGAACCACCTGGAGCTGGGCCAGGCGGATCGTCAGGGCCGTCGCGCCCAGCGTCGTCAGTCCGCCGATCACGAAGGTGCGGCGCAGGAACGAGCCCTGGCGCTCGTTCACGTCGGAAAAGAAGATCGAAGGTTCGCTCATCGGAACCGCACGTCGCCGTCGTCGAACCGCTGGATCATCCAGTCGGCCGCAGGGAAGAGAAGCAGGGTCGGAACGATCTGGCCCACCAGGGAAAGCAGGCTGGGCGCCCGGCCCGCATCCAGTGTGACGATCAGATACGCCACGATAAAGGCGGCCAAGGCGCAGACGGCGTACCAGACGAACAGGACCTGGGTCTCCTGCCCGGCCAGCAGGTTCCGAGAGGCCAGGACGACGCCATAGACCGCCAGCAGGCACAGCGGCCACAGGCCCAGGGTCCCGCCCCAGAACATGTCGAGGAACAGGCCCAGTCCGAACAGGACCGCCGGCGCCATCATCGACGGACGGATCAGGGGCCAGGCGAAGGCGAGAACCAGCGGCGCGACTGGTTCCGGCAGCTTCAGGCCGAACAGCTCGACAGGCGTGGCCAGAAGGACCGTCACGGCGATGGCGATCAGCGCGGGTCGAACCACCAGCTCCCAGGAGCCGACCACCCGCATGGCGACCGGTCGTCTCACTCGGCGGGCCTTGGCTGAGGGGCGGCAGGCATGGCGGCGGAGGTTCGGGCCGGAGCGGCGGCGGCAGCGGCGCGATCGCGGCGAACGGCGGCGTCGCCGATGGCGGCAGCCGCCTCTGCGGTCGGAGCGGGCGCGGCGCCCAGGCCGGCCAGCGGCGGCGCATTCAGGGCGTCCGGAGCGACCAACTGGCCGAAGTCCTGGAACAGCATGACGCGGACATAGTCGATGGCGCCCCGGTCGCTGAACAGCTTGACGCGCCAGGAGCCGTCGATGCCGCGTGCGGCGACGCCGATGGGCAGGCCGCGCGGGAAGCCGCCGCCGTCACCCGACGTCAGGACCCGGTCGCCGGCCTGAACGGAGTCCGTGCCCCGCACGAACTCCAGCTTGGGATTGCCGGAGCCGTCGCCCGTGAGCATGGCGCGAGCGTCGGTGCGGTCGATCAGGACGGGCGTGCGCGAGGCGACATCGGTCAGCAGCAGCATGCGGCTGACCCCGCCCGTCGCGCCGACGACGCGACCGACCAGGCCGTCTTCGTTGATCACCGGATTGCCGATACGCACGCCCTTGGACGTACCGGCGTCCAGCAGGCGGGCGTTGATGAAAGGGCCGCGCGATTCCGAGATCGACCGGGCCGTCGCCATGGCGACCGGCGGTTCGGTCCGCAGGCCCAGCATCGCCTCGTAGCGGCCGTTAACGTTCTTGAGGGCGATGGCTTGGTCGCGCCAGGGACGCAGCTCGGCCAGTTCGGCGCGCAGGCGGCGGTTCTCCGACACGGCGAAGAAATAGCCCTTCACATAGTCGGTGGCGTTACCCGCCCAGCGAACGGGCCAGGCCAGGACACCGTTGACCGGTCCGGCGCCCGCGTCGAAGCCCGCCCGTACGGGGCCGTAGGCGTCGCCCGCCGCGTCGTGGCGACGGTCGGCCAGGATCATGACGATCGAAGCGATGATGGCGACCACGGTCACGACCGCGGCGGTCCACGCCAGCGGTACTTTCAGCGACTCGAACGGTCCGTCGCGAAACGCCACGGCCTAGCCTTCCAATAGAGAGAATCGGCGGGACGCCCCCGCCGCCGTGTGCAGCCTATCGCAAGAACCGTGCCCGTTGGGAACGGGCGATTAGGCCGCAATCACAAGGATTTGCGGTGACGCTCGAAGTTCGGCCTAGAGCGCCGAGTCGAGGACGCCCTTCATCCACCGCGGATGCTCCAGAACGCGGCCGCAACCGATGGCCACGCACGACAGCGGATCGTCGGCGACCGAGACCGGCAGGCCCGTGTGATCGCGGATTTCGGCGTCCAGACCGCGCAGCAGGGCGCCGCCGCCCGTCAGCATGATGCCCTTGTCGGCGATGTCGGCGGCCAGTTCCGGAGGCGTGGCCTCCAGGGCGACCTTCACGGCGTCGATGATCTGCGAGACAGGCTCGGCCAGGGCTTCAGCGGCCTGACGTTCCGAGATGCGGACCTCGCGGGGCACGCCCTGCATCAGGTCGCGGCCCTTGACCTCGATCGACAGGCCTTCGCCGTCGGCCGGGATACGGGCGGTGCCGATGTCCTTCTTGATGCGTTCGGCGGTCGTCTCGCCGATCAGAAGGTTATGGTTGCGGCGCATGTAGCTGATGATGCTGTCGTCCATCTTGTCGCCGCCGACGCGGACCGAACGTGAATAGACGATGCCCGA
>Ga0247737_1000159_pt1 | contig 22036 bp, 23 predicted proteins | sample UWRJL028104C2_FD_180937 | JGI IMG/M metagenome (GOLD analysis project Ga0247737, IMG submission 180937) | Plant litter microbial communities from Arlington Agricultural Research Station in Wisconsin, United States - UWRJ-L028-104C-2 | ecosystem: Environmental > Terrestrial > Plant litter >...
GCGCCGCCCGAATACCCCGCGATAGCGATCGTCGAGTCCATAGATGGTGGTGTTGTACTGGTCGTGCGCGCGCAGGCTGGTCAGGCGCAGGATGCCGGGCTGCCCGGTGTCGACGTCGTCGTCGCCATGCGGATAGATCAGGAAATTGGCTTTGCCGCTTTCGGTCTTCCACACCCGCTCGGCGGCGGAATTGGGCAGGTGGAACCCGCCGGGTTTGCGGATGCGGTCATTATAGGCCTCGAAATCGGGGAAGACCGCCTCGATCTTGTCGCGGATCAGGGCATAGTCGCCGGCCAGCTTTTCCCAGTCCACCGGGACCTTGTCGCCCAGTGTCGCACGGGCAAGGCTCGCGATGATCCAGGGTTCCGATCGCACCATGTCGCTCGGCGGCGCGAGAAAGCCCCGCGAGGCATGGACCATCGACATCGAATCCTCGACCGTGACCGACTGGACGCCGGTCGCCTGCTCGTCGAGCTCGGTCCGGCCGAGCACGGGCAGGATATAGGTCGTCTTGCCGGTGAGCAGATGCGTGCGGTTCAGCTTGGTCGCGAGCGAAACGGACAGGTCGAGATTTCGGAACGCCGCAAAGCATGCGGCCGGATCGGGGCCCGCGACCGCCAGGTTGCCGCCAAGGCTGATGATCGCCTTCGAGGTTCCGTCCCGCATGGCCGCGATGGCATCGACCACCGAATGGCCATGCGCGCGCGGCTGAGCGAAGCCGAAGACGGATTCCATGCGATCGAGAAACGCCTTGCTCGGGATTTCGGTGATGCCGACGGTGCGGTCGCCCTGGACATTGCTATGGCCGCGCAACGGGCTGATGCCCGCGCCGGGGCGGCCCATATTGCCTTTCAGCAGGAGCAGATTGGCGATCTGCTGGACGTTGGAGGTGCCGATGCGATGCTGGGTGATGCCCATGCCATAACAGACGATCGTCGCGTCGGCGGCGGCATAGGCCCTTGCGACCTGTTCGAGATCGGCCTGTGGCAAGCCGCTGCCGCGCTCGATATCGGCCCAGGAGGTGGCGTCGAGATCCGCGACGAACGCGTCGAAACCGGCGGTGTGCCCGGCGATGAAGCTGTGATCGAGCACCGGGGCGGTGTCCGCGGCCCTGGCGGCGCGGTCCATGTCGATCAGGGACTTGCAGATGCCTTTCAACGCAGCGGCATCGCCGCCGACCTTCACCTGGAAATAGGCGGAGGCGATCGGCGTCGAGCTCAGCGTCACCATCTCGATCGGTTCCTGCGGGGCCTGAAACCGCTCAAGCGCGCGCTCCTTCAAGGGATTGAACACGATGATCGTCGCCCCGCGCTTCGCCGCGTCGTGCAGCGACGTCATCATGCGCGGGTGATTGGTGCCCGGATTATGGCCCATCGACAGGATGAGATCGGCATGGTCGAAATCCTCGAGGCTGACCGTGCCCTTGCCGATGCCGATCGACTGGGGCAGCCCCACTGACGTCGCTTCGTGGCACATGTTCGAACAATCGGGAAAATTGTTGGTGCCGAACGCGCGCGCATAAAGCTGGAACAGGAACGCGGCTTCGTTGGAGGCGCGTCCGGACGTGTAGAATTCCGCCTGATCCGGGTGATCCAGCGCCGCCATCCTGGCGCCGATATCGGCGATCGCCTCGTCCCAGCCGACGACCTCATAATGGTCGGTTGCCGCATTGTACCGCAAGGGATGGGTGAGGCGGCCCTGGCCCTCGAGCCAATGGTCGGGCTGCTCCCAGAGCTCGGCGACCTTGTGCCGGGCGAAAAAGGCCGGATCGACGCGCTTGGCCGTCGATTCCCACGCGACCGCCTTCGCGCCATTCTCGCAAAATTCGAACGCGGATGTGTGCTTGGGGTCGGGCCAGGCGCACCCTGGACAGTCGAAGCCATCGGGCTGGTTGTTCTTCAACAGCGTCTTGCTGCCCTGGACGACCACCTGCTGGCGCTTCAGGGCCACCGCCACCGCCTTCAGCGCCCCCCAGCCGCCGGCGGGTTCGTGATAGTCCCTGATGCCGTCTGGACGTTTGTCGGTCATGCGAGGGACCTTATCTGAAATGCCTGCCGCGTCTTGACGACAATGGCGGAATACCAGCAATTTTCACCACATACCAAGGTCTCGATCCCGCCGGGCGAACATGCCGTTCCGCGAAATTTCAGTCTGATGCCAAAGCCACCGTGCGCGCCTTCCGCGCCGTGTCGGGCTGTCAGGAATCGAGATCGGGCTGGCGCCGTCGTTTCCAGTCCAGCGACACCGCGATCCGCTGGCCCCAGCTCCCGTCCCACTCCGTCCGAAGCCCATGTGCCTCGAGATGCGTGACGATATCCCGCGCCACCGCCAGCGCCGCCTCCTCGCCCTCCTCACAGGCGCCATAGTTCAGATACAGCCCGCCCCCTTCGGCGGCGCGCTCCGTGTCCTGCGCATGATAAAAGGCATAACCGCGCGTCGGGCGGCCGGCTTTGTGCACTGCGTCGATCTCATCCCAGATTTCGCTCGCGCCGCAGGTGCCGCAGCAGGTGAAATGCTGGCGGGAGACCACGCCCCTGGCTTCCAGTGCGGCGAAGGCGTCGTCCAGCCGGTCGCAATCCGTCCGCGCCGGCCAGGTGCGCCGCGCTTCCTTATGGTCGGCCAGCGCCTCGCGCAGCAGGCGCTGCGCTTCGCGGCGCAACTCGGCCGGCTCGAACTCCTCTTCGAAGGAGTCGGCCGCATGCGTCAGGATGGCATCCTCGTCGTAGAATCCGGTCGCGACATCGCACCGGATCGACTCGCGCAGCCAGCCGATCTTCTCGTTCGGGCAGGCTTCGGCTGCCATCGGCGGCATGACAGGTGCCGCTTCGGCCTTGCGGGACCCGAAGAGGCGATCGAACAGGGATTTCATGCGGTCCTTCCCGATGGCTCGACGCGGTGGCGGCCTGGCAACCGGGCAATAGCGCCGAACCAATTCGCCATCAAATCTCGCGACCGGGGTCCCCCGCTCAGCCCGGCGCGCCCTCGCTCATCCCGAACGACCGCGCCTGCCGCACGCCGCGCAGGCCATAGCCCGGCGGGCGCGTCGCCGGCCCCGCGTCATTCGCCGCAGGGGCCATGAACACGCTTTCCAGCGCCGCGCGGTTGATGCCGTCGGGCGCCGAGCTGCACGGGAACTTCGCGCGCAACCCCTGCACCGTGGCGGCCTGCGCCATCGCCCGGTCCTTCAGCCGCTGCGCGACCGATTTGCGCACCGGCAGACCCGCGACGATCTTGATCCAGCTGTTCCAGCTGATCCCCAGCCGCTGCATCACCTCGGCCTGCGATCCGACCATGGGCTCCAGATGCTCCACCAGGTCGCGGTTGACGATGCACATTTCCGGTTGTCGCTGCATGATCTGCTTCCTCGAAGAGCATAGTCGGCCCGGTGCGGGGCAAACGTCATCGCCGTCCAGCCTGTGGCGCTGCCACAGCCTGAAAGACACGATGCCTTTGTCGAGGAGAACGAGTCTCCTCTGGCAAACCTCTCCGAACATACCGCAATGACTGCGGTTTATCTACAAACTATCGCGGGCACTGTTCTGGCGGCATTCCAGACAAGCCCGCCACATCAAGGCGAGTTCATCGGTATATACTATAGGATGTAGCTATTGATGGGCGACACGTTGCTGTAATTTTATGTATCTTGTTTGTTCGATTCCCGGCGCGCCGTTGGAGCACGCCCTGGCCTCATGGTTGATATCAGATCGCCCACGGCGTTTCTCATCAAAGGAGCGCGACTTTAGCGTTTGGGGCTTCGAATTCAGACACAATCACCAAAATCGCGCAGGATTCCGGCGCGGTGGTGCGTTGCCTTGGGGGAAAGCGGTCCAGCGGGGTGGCAATCGATTCGTTTTGCGGCTCGATTCAATCATGCCTGCCGCCCGTCCATGCTATCGGCATGGCCCGCCCTTCGCACTACAAACCCGACTTCGTTCGCCACGCCCGGTTCGCCTGCGGTCTCGGCATGGACAATGCCGCGCTCGCCGACTTCCTCTCGGTAAGCCCCGCGACGCTCTACCGCTGGCTCCACCGCTATCCCGATTTTGCCGCAGCTGCAGAAGCCGGCAGGAAAAAGGCCGCCGCAGCGGTCCAGACATCGTCCTATCGCCGGGCCACCGGCTACGAATACCAGGCCGAAAAGGTCTTCAGGCGGCGCGACGGCACACAAGTGGTCGCTCGCTATACGCGCCGGGTTCTCGCCGATCCGAAGGTCGCGTTCCGCTGGTTGCGCAGCCGGCGCCCCGGGGAATGGCGTCTTCCCGCGGCGCGTTCGGCAACGGCAGGAAACGAAACGGGCGCGATCCCAACAACCGAAGAGAAACGGATCGATTCTCATAACCCTTCACCAATTTCGGCGCTCAAGCATGCGTTAAAGACGCTGGATGGTCGCGATCTTTGCGAGCTTCTTGATCTGCTCGTCGCCATCGCCGCAGGCGATGTCTTGGCGGTCGCGCTGTTGGAGCGCAAAATTGCGGGGGGCATGGGGTGGCAAAAGCCAGGTTTTATTGTCGAAGGCGATTCGGAATTACTTAGTTTTACTTCGAAACCGCCTTCTCGCGCCGCCGCGCCGCGACACAGTGGCATGATGGTGAAGGGCGGCCCCCGCTTTCGGGGCGACGTTCCACGACAAGCCGACGCTTTCCGTTCGATCGTCAGGCCCATCGCACCAGAACGCGCGCCCCGCCCGCCGCCTCGATTCAATTATCGCCACATCCGCTGCATCGAGCGACCGGGATGGCGCCGACACGGTGTAGAACAAGCGAGCGGGTGGCGCGGCGCTCGAGGCTATCCGGACAGACGATCCCATCAACCGATCTGGGAGAAACACGATGGCGCGTACCAGGCTGACCGATCATTTCTTTCTCGACGAGTTTCTGGTCTCGGACACTGCCGAGAAATTCGGCATCGCCAACACGCCGACCAAGGAGCATCTCGCCAATATCGAGAAGCTGCTCGCCCCCGGTCTCGAAAAGGCGCGCGCGATCCTCGACGGGCGGGCGATCGTCATCACCTCGGCCTATCGCAATCCGAAGATCAACAAGATCGTCGGCGGGACGCCAACCTCGGCGCACCCGAAGGGCTATGCCGCCGATCTCCGCGTCGCCGGCCTCACGCATTTCCAGGTCGCCCGTGCCCTGGCGGCGAGCAAGCTGAAATTCGACCAGCTCATCCTCGAGATCAGCCGCAACATCGTCCACCTCTCCTTCGATCCGCGGTTGCGGGGACAGGTGAAGACTCAGGCCGGCGGGCCGGGCACCCAGATCGTCGACGGCCTGCCGGAATAGCGCCCGGCGAAGGCGCCATATCGGCTGTGGTTCCGCTATCCCGGCGAGCGAATTCTGCAGCAAGACGTTGCCGCGAAAAGCCCGGGGCGGCGCGCCGAGTCGAGCCAGGCTTTCCCGAGAACGCCATCGCATGGGGGCAGGATCATGGACAACAGCAGCGCGAACGGGCCGGTGCAGAACCCGACCTATATGGCCGATATCCGCCAGTTCTTCACGGATATCGACATCGCCCATATGGGGCCGAAGGGCATCGATCTCTCCACCTATGACGGGGTGAAGGCCAACGCGCCGACCATCTATATCCATACCCGTCAGCCCGATGGCGACATGCCGCCAGATCCGCTGCCGAAATGGACGGCGGACATGTCGCAGACCTTCCTCAACTGGATCATGAACGGCTATCCGATGGGCTCGGCCGTTGTGGCGGAGGCGATGACGCTGAAGGCCGTCGCGCCCGCAGTCGGCCGGCTGCGCAAGAATGTCAGTATCCTCAACCCGGACGAAGTGACCGCGCTCACCAATGCCTTCCAGGGCCTGCTTTCGAAGGATCCGTCCGATCCCGGCAGCTATTGCGCGCTCGCGAGCATCCATGGCCTGCCCGCGCCGACCTATTGCCTCCACCACGAGCCGCGCTTCAACCCGTGGCACCGCGAATATCTGCGCGTGTTCGAGGATGCGCTGCGCTCGGTGCCCGGCTGCGCCGACGTCACTCTGCCTTACTGGGACATGTCGATGCCGGTGCCGGCCTTGTTCAAGCAGCCGCCGTTCGATTCCTATATCGTGCCGGTCAATCTCGGCTCGGGCTACGGCACCAATTACCAGACCACGCGCTATGACGATGCGAAGATCGCGACCTTGCTGAAGCGCTATGATTTCGCCGGCAACACCGCGACGTCGCTTCAGCAATCGACCTTCGGTCATTATGGCGTCGACGGGTATCAGGATACGTCGATCGCCGCGCACGACGGCGGGCATCTCTCGATCGGCCCGACCATGGCGGACCAGAACATTGCCTCGTTCGATCCGATCTTCTGGTTCTTCCACTGCAATCTCGATCGCATGTGGTGGAAATGGCAGACTTTGGTCGGCGGCACGACGCTCGCCGGGTTCAAGTCGACGATGAGCACGTCGGATCAATATTGGCTGTCGGCCCCGTTCAGCGCGCTGCCGCCATCGCCGCCGCTGACCGCGACCGCCGACCAGACGATTGCACAGACCGATATCGGGTACGACACGCTGGATGTCGCCGGGGAGGCTGCGGCGCCACGGTTCGAGAACAAGGTCGGCAGCCTCGATGCGCTGCGCAGCTTCACGATCAAGAGCTCTGCGCCGGTGTCGGTGCGGGTGAAGGACATCAACCGGCTCAACATTCCGGGCTCGTTCCAGGTCGATCTGCTCGCCGATGGTCAGCCGATCGCGACGCGCGCCTTCTTCCAGCCGGCGACGCCGAACGACTGCGCCAATTGCCGCGATCACGGCCTGATCAACGTCAATTTCCGCGTCGACCAGGCAGAGATCCTCGACCGAAAGCTCACCGTCGAAATTCATGTCCCCTCGCAGGAGGAAGCCGGCACTGCCTTCCCGCTGTCGCAGGCCGGCAATCCGACGATCAACGCGCGGCTGCTGCTTCAGGACGAATGAGACGAGGGGACCGCGCATTTTGCATCCGAATTGGCGCGAGTTCCACGCGTGCGATCGGCCGGCGACATCGCTAGGCGGGTCGCATGCGCCAGTCCCTCGCCCATATCGCCCTTGTCGTCCGGGATTATGATGAGGCGCTTGCGTTCTATGTCGGCACGCTCGGCTTCACCCTGGTCGAGGACAGCTGCCAGCCGGCGCAGGACAAGCGCTGGGTCGTCATCGCCCCACCCGGCTCAGGCCCCGGCGCTACCTCGATCCTGCTTGCCCGTGCCAGCACGCCCGACCAGGCGGCCTTTATCGGCGATCAGGCGGGCGGGCGCGTCTTCCTGTTCCTCGCCACCGACGACTTTGCGCGTGATTACGCCGCAATGGTCGCAAAGGGCGTGGCGTTCGTGCGCGAGCCCAAGGTCGAGCCTTACGGCACCGTCGCGGTGTTTCGCGATCTCTACGGCAATTTGTGGGATCTCATTCAGTTCGCCTGATCAGCGAAAATTCCCGCCAAATCCGTTCCAATTCCGCACCATAGCGCGGCGATCCTGTCTAGTTCCGTCGGGACGGGAATGAAGATGAGCGACGCGCCCTCCACTGCCGACCGCCTGCTCTACGCTTATGAGCAATGGCACGAGACCAAAGGTCATAGCGCTCATCTCTTCCTGGAGCTGCTTGCCGACGATGTACGGCTGCGTTCGGTCCTCAACCCGCCCGAGCTTCATGCGCTGGCGGATGCCCGTATCGGCATCGACCGCGCGCGCGACTATCTGACCTCGCTGACCGTCGCGATGGAAATGCTCGATCATCCGACGCATCAGCTGATCGTCGATGGCGACACGATCGTCTGGGTCGGCAGCTGCCGCTGGCGCGACCGCCGCACCGGGCGGGAAATCGCAACGCCCAAGGTCGACATCTGGCATTTCAAGGACGGCAAATGCGTCAGCCTGATGGAGATGTACGACACGCTCGGCTTTGCCCGCCTAAACGGGCTGGTCTGATCGGCCGTCACAACCACCCGGGCGAGTGGACCAGCTCGAGCTTCATCCCGTCGGGATCCTCGAAGAACACCGCATAATAATCGCCCCAATATTCGGGGTAATGCGCCGGCGCATCGAGCACCTTGATCCCGCGCTCGACCAGCAGGTCGTGCAGCCGGTCGACATCCTCGCGGCTCTCCGCCCGCCAGGCGAGATGATGCAGCCCCGGCGCGTACCGCTCGTGATGATAGGACGCGAGCGCCGGGTCGCATGCCCTCAGCCCCAGCGAGGCGCCGTGTCCGTCCGGCCCCCTGTCCCATTCGCAGCCCTGCGGCTCATCCTTGACGCAGCGATAGCCCAGATATTCCAGCACCGGACCATATACTGCCCTGGACGCGGCGAGATCGCGCACGTTCAAATCGATATGGTGGAAGGCACCGCGATACCTCTCGGTCATGTCACTCTCCTCGGGTCGTCCCGGATGAACCAATAACGGGCCTCCGCGTTCAATCGCGGCACGGGCGGGCCAGTTGGAGAAGATCGATGCGCCTCGCGCCAATCCTTGCCGCCCTCATCCTGCCCGCCGCCGCCTTCGCCCAGACGGCGGCGCCTCCGCCGGGAGTCGGAGTCGACCGGGTCACGCTTCACCCCGGCGAGACCAAGGCCTTTACCCTCGCGCCGGGCCAGGCGCATCAGCTGCTCGTCGCGACCGACCCGGCGCATCCAGCGGCCAAAGTGATCAGAAGTGACCGCCGGCACGTCGCGCATCACGGCGACCAGCCGCACCGTACGACGCTCGGCTTCACCGTCCTGGCTGATCCGGACGGCGATGGCGGGTTCAAGCCGGCGGGCGACATTGCCGATCTGCCCGGCAACGGCACGCTTGTCTCGCGCGACTGGCCGGGCAATCTCGGCATGATCAATATCGGCGATTTCGTCGGTGGCCCGCATGGCGACCATCCGCACCAGCCTTCGGGCGGCTAAAGCAGGATCTTCCTGGCCCGGGCGAGATGGATCTTCGCATCGTCCAGTCCATTGCTCCCGCCATTGACCAGCTTGCGCACTTTCACCAGGTCATCCGCATCGGCCGCGGCGTTGATCTTGCGGGAGGTCCAGTAGAGGCAGGCAAGACGCACCGACATGCCGGGATCGCCGGCGAGATCGGGGATGGTCAGCAACGGAACGCCGGTCTCGTCCTCGCGCGCGGTATAATTGTTGCGCCCGGTCAGCTGGATCAGCCCGCGCCCGCGGAAATCCCATCCGTCGCCGCTCGCGGGCGGGCCGTTGCCCATGCGGTTGCTGTACACCTTCAGCGCCAGCGCCTCGGGATTGTTGACATAGCCCTTGGTCGATTTCTCGGTCGGAAAGGTCGTCGGCCAGACCGCCATCAGCCCGACCGCAGTGTAGCTCAGATTCTCGACGAGATATTTATACCCCTGGGTCTCGGTCGCGGTCTGGGCGAGGAAATGCGCGAGCCGCAACTCGGTGACGATGCCGGCATCCTTGAAATTGGCGGCGCACCCCGTGCCGATCGCCAACCCGGTACCGCCCAGCTCGCGCCGCGCCATGTAGCTGAACAGCGCGGCATAGCTGTTCTTGCCTAGCCCGCCATCGATCGGCTTGTGATAATATCCGGCATCGGTCAGCCGCTGCTGCAGTCGCTTGACGTCCATCCCCGCCCCCTCGTTTCGGCATCGTCGCGCATTGGAGCGCGAAGTCAATTCGCCCCGAGTCGCGGACTGGACTCTCCATAACCGATCAGAACAAAATAGGAACAATGCGAATCGATTTGGAAAGGGCCTTCCATGTTTCACGATTGTTCCGACCGTTTGTTCTTTGCCCTGCGACCGCCGCAACCAGTGGCAGCTCATATCGACTTCGAGCGCAATCTGTTGGGTCTACGGAAGCTGGTTCGAACGGAGTATCTCCACTCCACCCTGTGTTCGTTCGATTTTGACCCGCTGCCAACATGGGCGATTCCGTTGATACAGCGGATTGGAGACCATGTTGAGGCTCAGCAATTTTGGGTCGCGTGGGATCACCTTATAGGCTCTAACGAGTCGGTTCTGTTCAAGCCAAGTCGTCGGATCAGTGCGTTCTACGATTTGCGGCAGCAGCTGATGAGGTATGTTGATCGGAGCGGGCTATTCGAAAAGGTCGGCCGGCCTCCCGAGCCGCATCTAACGTTGGCATATCAACGTTGCCACGGCTTGGATCAACCAATCGATATCGTCAGTTGGTTGGTAGAAGAACTCTATCTGATACACAGTGAAGTAGGATTTGGGCTGCACACTGTTATTGGCTGTTGGCCCTTGCGGCCACGGTCAGGTTGACGCCGGCAGTGCCCAGTCGATCGGCTTCTGCCCATGATTCTCCAGGAACGCATTGGCCTTGGAGAAAGGCCGGGAGCCGAAAAAGCCGTTATGCGCCGATAACGGGGAAGGGTGGGCGGCCTTCAGTACCAGATGCCGCCCGCCACGATCCACGCTGTCGACGAACGCCGCCTTTTTCTGCGCATAGCTGCCCCACAGGATGAACACGACCGGCTCGGGCTTCGCATTGACCAGGCGGATCACCGCGTCCGTGAACTTCTCCCATCCGCGGTCGCGGTGCGAAGCGGCCATGCCCATCTGCACCGTCAGCACGGAATTGAGCAGCAGCACGCCCTGCTGCGCCCAATGCTCCAGGAAACCGTGACGCGCCGGCTGGATGCCCAGGTCGCTCGCCATTTCCTTGTACATGTTGACCAGGCTCGGCGGCGGCCGGACGCCGGGCTGTACCGAGAAGCACAGGCCATGCGCCTGCCCCTCGCCATGATAGGGGTCCTGCCCCAGGATCACGACGCGCACATCCTCCAGCGCCGTCAGATCGAGCGCGCGGAACCACTCGTTTCCCTTGGGGAAGATGCGCTTGCCCGCTGCCTTCTCGGCAACGAGATACGCCTTGAGCGCCGCCATATAGGGGCTGTCGAACTCGGGCTTGAGCGGGTCGAGCCAGCTCGGATGGAGTTTGACGCTGTTGCTCATGGCCCCGGAATGTCTGAACCCGGCCGCGCCTGTCAATCGTTCGCTGACGGGCAGTCGGCCGCGAGCGGGCAGGCAGCGCAATCGGGCGCGTCGAACCGGCAAATCCTCTGCCCCAGCCGCTTCATGCCGAAATGCAGCATCAGGAAATCGTCGCCGCACCAGCCCGGCATGGCCGAGGTGACAGCCTCGCTCGCCAGGCGGGCCTCGGCGGCCGGCGGCACGACGTTCAGGCGCTGGAGAACCCGCAGCACATGGCTGTCGACGATCAGTACCGGCCGGCCGAGCGTACTGGCGTTGAGCGTCGACGTGGCGACCTTGCGCCCGACACCGGGCAATCGTTCAAGCCATGCGAGCGCGGCATCGAGTGGAAGGCGAGCGAGAAAGTCCAGGCAAAAGTCGGGCCGTTCTTGCCGGATCCGGCGCAATCCCCGACCAGCCATTCCGCCTTGGCCCGGGCGAAGGTGGCATCGGCGATCACCGCTTCGACCGCCCATGGTTCGGCATCGGCGATTCCGCCCGCCGATCCGAAACGGTCGCCCAGCCTGTGATAGGCGGCAAGCGACATGGCGTCGCGCGTGCGGCCGCTGATCAGCGATTTCACGAGCTGTCCAATCGGCTTGCGTCGCGTCGTCAGGTCGACATCGCGACACAATGGCGCGAGCAGTTCCTGCCATCGCGCGATATCGCCGGCCACGAAATCGAAGCTCTGCTGTATGGCCGGCAGCGTAGAACAAAATGGGAACAAAGGAAAGATCGCCGCGACCGGCCGACACGGCGCGACGGTCTTAGCGCTTGCGCACGAACTCCGCGCGCAGCACCAGGCCCTTGATGCCCTCGTACCGGCAATCGATCTCCTGCGGATCTCCCGTCAGTCGGATCGATTTGATCAAGGTGCCGCGCTTCAGCGTCTGGCCGGCGCCCTTGACGGTCAGATCCTTGATCAAGGTCACCTGATCGCCATCGGCGAGCAGGTTGCCCACCGAATCGCGCACGTCGACCGAGTCGGCGCTGACGGCCCTGGCTTGGGCCTCGCCCGCACTGATCCATTCGCCGCTGGCGTCGTCATAGACGAATTCGTCGTCGTCGCTGGTCATGCGGTCAGCTCTTGATCGTCGTCATTTCGACCGCCTTGCCCTTGCTGGACGGGTTCGACGCATTCGCCTTGGGGGCTTTTTCCGCCTTGGGCTTGCGGACTTCCTTGTTGGACTTTTTCTGGCTCTTGGCCATGGCGGCGGTTCCTTTGCGGGCGGATAGCCCAGGGGAACGCTACACGCTTCGCGTCCGCTACGCCCGCATTATCGCAGCGGGCGGCGGGGCGGGGGTCTTCAGCCGATCGCGCCGACGGCGGCGTATTGGCCGAGGAGGAACAGGGCCGTCGTCGCGAAGGACGCCAGGCCGATAACGAGAGAGCGAGTCATTTCATGGGTCTTTCGATGGGTCTGCGTCCCGGTTCAGACGACCGGGACGACGGGGACAGCGGCACTGACCATCAGCGCGGTGAACAGCAGCGCACCGAAGAACGAGAGCGCGAGGTTCTGGACATTGGAAAAACGGACCGACATTGTTTCATTCCCTGATCTTGGCGATCCAGACCATCCGGCCGCCGATGCCGGGGTGATTGCAGAGACCGTGCCAAACGCACAGCATATTGAGATTGCTAGGTTTGTGCGATTAACTGCCGAGCGAACGGCAATTTAGGCCGGGAAGACTTGGTAATTTACGCCATTATTTGGCGTTAGCTGTTGGCGGTCTGCACCTGGTTGCGGCCCGCGTGCTTCGCAGCGTACAGCAGCCGGTCGGCGCGGGCGAAGGCAGTGCCCAGCATTTCCTCGCATGAAGCTTCCGTCAGGCCCGCGGAGAAGGTCACCGCACCCAGTGGCTCGTCCGACTCGCGCAGCCGATACCGCTTGGCCGCGACGCTGCCGCGCGCTTCCTCCAGGGTCGCGCGCGCAACCTGCAGGTCAACGCCGGAGAACAGCACTGCGAATTCCTCGCCGCCATAGCGCGCCACCATCTGGCCGCCGCATGCCTTGATCAACGCCTCGCCGATTGCCTTCAGGACGCGGTCGCCAACGGCGTGCCCGAACCGGTCGTTGACCATCTTGAAGTGATCTACGTCGCATACCGCGACGCACAGCCGCGCACCCGACGCCGCTTGCGCCGCATAGGCTTCCTCGAAGGCGCGACGGTTGGGCAGGTCGGTCAGCGGGTCGCGCCGCGCATTGTCGCGGGCTTCTTCCAGCTTGGCGCGCAACACGGTGGCCTCGTGAGTCGCCTCTTCCAGCTTGTTTTCGGCGTTGCGTACGCGGCCGAGCATCATACCGGTGAGGCGCACGACCTCATCGACGCCGACCGTATCGCGCGACTCGCGGATCGCATCGGCGCTCGCGGCGAGGTCGCGCCCGAAATCCTGTGTCTCAGCCCGGATCGCGTGCATCATGTCGGTGAAGCCATCGACCTGCATCTGGGTCTGCGCCACCAGGCCATCGGCCTTCTGCACTGCATTTTCGGTCGGAGCGGCAACGGACAGCGCGCCGATCTCGCCCCCCAGCGCTTCGATATCGCGGCTCGACAGGCGGATGCCGCCATCCGTCAGTGACGCAACGGCCTGGGCCAGCGGGCCCGCCGCGTCGCTGCACACGCGATAGGCAAAGGCATAATGACGCGGATCGGGGCTCAATCCGTGCTCGGCCAGGAAATGGCCGATGCGGTCGAACAGCCGGGCGCTATTGTCTTCCACCATCGCCAACCGTGCCGCGCCTGTTCCCGCCCTCACGCTGTCTGCCTCCCGGAGTCGATACTCAAGCGTGTCGAACTCGTTCCACGGCCGGGATGTTAGACCGGAACTGCTAATATCCGGTGACCGCATCGTTCAGATAGGCAGCAAAGCTGCAGCTTTACTTAGCGGGTGAAGGCGATGCCGATTCGAGCCTGGGTAACGCGTCGGTTATAGTCGCTCAGCGCTTCGCCATAGCCGGTGAAAGCCTGACCGAAGAGGTAGATGTGCGGTAAATCATCCGAAATGGACGCAAGCGGATACGAAAGATATGCTTCGGCCGCACCTTTGCCGGTCCCTGGATTGCCGCGCCCTGTCACTGAGAGCTTGATGCCGTCTTTCTGGCCGATAGACGCGGTAAGCGCATTATAGCCCCAATAGCGGTCGAGATCGGGTGCCGCCCCCCGATGCCCGAAATAGAACCAGGCCTGTGGCACGAGTTCCAGAGTCCATCCGTCACCTATCGCGACATTCTTGGCGGCGCGCACGAAGATCCGGTTGGCATCGATCGAGCCGCGCCCGCCCAGTCCGTTTGAATCGTGGCGATAGCCGGCACCGATCGTCAGGGTCGGGTCGATCGGCATGTCGACATAGAGTTCCGGGCTGTAATTCGTTGCACGAAAGGGGCCAGACGGCCGATCGAGCGCCCAGAACATCGTCTGGGTATAGGCAAAATTGAGGTGCAGTCCGTCGTCGCGGCCAAGTGTGCGAAAGGCGAAGCTGAATTGCAACTTGCCGCCCGCCTCTCCCGTGCCGGCCACACCATAAACCGGTTCGTGCGGCTGGAACCGGTCGAGGAAGCCGCTCGACGATCCCGACGAATCGCCTGACACCTGCTCCGCCACGGCAAGCTGCGCGGCGCCTGGGGGCGGGGCCTTTTCAGTATCCCGGGCGGCGTCGGATGATGAGGCCGGTGCGGCGGCGGCGAGTCGGTAATGTAGCCGGGCGAAGGCGCCGGGCTGGACAGTCAGGATTGCGTCCGGGGTGATGATCAACCGCAACCGCGTGCCGTCCTTCGCGACCGTTTCGATCTCGGCCGGCCCTTCGGCGGGTAGTGCGGTCGGGCCTTCGTTGAGCAGGAAAACGTCGACACCCTGGCGGGCCGCCGCGGCCGAGGCCGGCGGCTCGACCAGCGGCCGGAGCTGGGCGGCAGCGGGTGCGGCTAGGAGCAGCGTCGTCACGGCAGCGGGGATCGTCAGGATGCGCATCGACAAAGTGTTGCCAGCGGTTTGTTACGGATGCGAGTCCGAACTGATCGGGCTGGCGCGGCGCGAGCCGCCTCGCTAGGCGGTACTCATGCGCGTTACCGATGCAGAGATCGCCTTCGCCGAAACCCTTGCCGGCCTCGCCGGTGAGGCGATCCGGCCCTATTTCCGCAACAGTCATGGGCTTGAGGCCAAGGATGATGCCTCGCCCGTCACGCTGGCCGATCGCGCCGCCGAAGCGGCGATGCGCGCGGCGATCGAGGCGCGCTTTCCCGATGATGCGATCATCGGGGAGGAATATGGTGTGCGCGAAGGGACCAGCGGCCGCGCGTGGGTGCTCGATCCCATCGACGGCACCCGTGCCTTCATCTCCGGCCGCCCGATCTTCGGCACGCTGATCGCGCTGGTCGCCGATGGCTGGCCAGTGCTCGGCGTGATCGACCAGCCGATCCTGCGGGAGCGCTGGGTCGGCGTCATCGGCCGTCCCACCCTGTTCAATGGTAAGGCGGCCGCCACGCGCCGTTGCCCCGAACTGTCGAAGGCGCTGCTTGCCACGACGTCGCCCGCCCTGTTCGGCGACGATCAGCTCCACGCCTTCGAACATCTCGATGCGGCGGTGATGAGCACGGTGCTTGGCGGCGATTGCTATAATTATGCCTGCGTCGCGTCGGGCTGGCTCGACATCGTCGTCGAGGACGGGCTGAAGCTGCACGACTTCGCGGCTTTGATCCCGGTGGTCGAAGGTGCGGGCGGGCGCATGTGCGATTGGTCGGGCGATCCGCTCACTGTCGACAGCATCGGCGAAGTCGTCGCGGCGGGCGATCCCGCGCGGATTGAGGATATCCTGGAAGCCCTGGCCTGCCGGGGGCACTGATTCCGCATCAGAAGACGCCCAGGAACTTCTTCTTCTGTTCCTTGCGTTCCCCAGGCGACTTCTTTCCGTTCTCCGCCTTGGCTGTCGTGCCGTGCCCGACATCGTCGCGCGGCTGGCCCTTGGTCGTGCGCTGCGCGGTTGCCGTCGCGCCCGACAGCACCGGCCCGCACGCCGCGCTCTTCGCATCGCCGACATCGACAAAGGCGAGGATACCCGCGATCGGGCTCGCCACCAGCGAGAGCCCCAGGCCGGCACCGGCGCGCGTCAGCAACTGAGGGCTGACCACGTTGATGCCGGGCTTCGCGAAATAGCCGTTCAGGCCGACCGGCGACTGGCCCGAGATCAGGCTGAATTTCTTGCCGTCGGCACGGAAGGCAAGGTCGAGCGACTCGTTCCTGAAGCTGAACCCGCCACGCCCCAGGATGACATTCTTCTTCGTGTCGATCAGGATCGGGTCGGCCGCCGCGATCCCGTTGCGCACCGTAAAGGCGATCAACCCGCAATTGATCTGCACCGGCTCCTTCAATTTCCCCTCGAACATCTTCTGGACGAAGGTGCCGATATCGAGCTCGGACAGCTGGATATTGCGCGTCCAGAAGCTGCCGGCGGGAATGATGATCGCGATGCGCCCGTTCGAGGTCGACAGCGATTCGTGCACGGTATCGCCGTCACCGGTCAGCTGGATCCGCGCCTTCACCGTGCCGCTCGTGCCGGCCTCGTCCACGCCGTAGCCTGCGAGCAGCACGCCCATCGGCGTGGGCGACAGGCGGATGTCGTAATCGGTGTGCACCACCGGCTGGCGTGCGTTGATCTTGACGTCCGACGACACATGGCCCCGCGCCATGTCGAAGGTCAGCGGCGACAGCGTCAGCAGGCGATCGTCCAGCGCGAGCGTCAGGTCGATGTTCGACACCGGCACGCTTTTCGCCCGTAGCGAGCGCACCTTGTACTGAACGGCCGCGTCGAAATTGCGCAGCGACTCGACGCGCAGGGTCGCGTTGGGCAGCAGCCGCGGCGCACCGCCGACCTGCGTGATCACACCCGTCTTGCCCCGCGCCGCGACCTCGTCGGGATTATAGCCGATGAATGGCGCCACATCGACGATATCCAGCGTGCGGGTCGCCAAAGTCGCTGTGATCTTCAGCCGGGGCTCGAGCATCGCCACGGTCAGTTTTCCGCCGATATCGCTGTCGCCGAAATGGCCCTTCAGCCCCGTGAATCGATATTCGTCGCCGACCTTGGTCAGCGCTGAATCGAGCCGATAGGACCGGGTCTCGGGCACCGCCACGCCGATGATGCTGAACAGATCGGCGATGTTGGTGCCCCGCGCGGTGACCTTCAGGTTAGCGCCCTCGATCCTTGTCGGCGCGTCGAGCGTGCCGGAAACATCGATCGCCGTCCGCGCCGCCTTGATGTGCATTTCGAGCTGATTCTTGCCGTTGGTGACGGTGGCGTTCGGCGTCAGCATCGCGCCATACAGCGTGAAGGGCGTCGTCCGCTCCATGCCCTTGCCGGTGAACTGGATCGTATTCTCGAACCGCGTGTCGCTCGCCTTGATCGTCTGGAAGACGAGATCGACCGATAGCTGCAGCCGGGGATCGACATAGCGCAGCGTCGTGCCCGCAACGGTTGCCCGGCGGATCAGCGGCATCTCGAAGGGCTTTCCCTTGCCCTCGCCGAACGTCCAGGTGTTGCTCGATCGGTCCTTGTTCCATTCCAGGTCGACCGCACCGTCGAGCATGTCGAGCCAGCGAATCCGGCGATTGCCGAAGATCAGCGGGAAAGTGGCGATCCGCGTATCGATTCGCTTCGCCTCGAACAGATTGGGTTTGGACGCCCAGGACGGGTTGGAGATCGTCATCCCCTCGGCGACGAAATGGATGTTGATCGGATCGAAATAGAGCTGGAAGTCGCCTGGCACTTCTACCGCACGGTGCGTCAACGCCGCGACGGTCCGCTCGAACGGATGCTTCAGGAACCGGCCCTTGGTGATGTAGAGGATCAGCCAGGCGAGGAAGATCGCGCCGATAATGCCCAGCACCACGTTGCGCGCGATTCGCCATGGCTTCGAAAGGCGCCGCCCGGTACTTGGCGTTTCCGCAGCCGATTCGGTCGCGACCGGCGGTTCTTCAGCCCGATCGGCGGCCGTTTCTTCGGCGGGGTTGGTTTTAGGCGGCAAATCCATCGCCCTCCAACCGTTCGCGCACGCGGCAAGTTCCAAAAGGTTGCATTCGGCAGGGCTTGCCGCTATGCGCCCGCCTTTCCGCGAGTAAGAGGAACTGCCCGGCCGGTATGGGCTGCCGTGGCCGTTCATAGATCGTCGCGAATATGAGGAGACGAAAATGCCCAAACTCAAGACGAAGAGCGGCGTGAAGAAGCGCTTCACGCTCACTGCCACCGGGAAGCTGAAGCACGGCGTCGCTGGCAAGCGCCACCGCCTGATCAGCCACAACGGCAAGTATATCCGCCAGAACCGCGGCACCTCGGTCCTGTCCAAGGCAGACACCGCAACCGTGAAGGCCTGGGCGCCTTACGGTCTGAGCTGAGCGGAAGGAATTAGAGAATGGCACGCGTAAAACGGGGTGTAACCACCCGCGCAAAGCATAACCGGATCCTCGATCAGGCGAAGGGCTATTACGGCCGTCGCAAGAACACGATCCGCATCGCCCGTCAGGCCGTCGAAAAGGCCGGCCAGTACGCCTATCGCGACCGCAAGGTGAAGAAGCGCTCGTTCCGGGCGCTCTGGATCCAGCGCATCAACGCGGCCGTCCGCGTCGAGGGTCTCACCTATGGCACCTTCATGCACGGCCTGAAGCTCGCCGGCGTCGAACTCGACCGGAAGGTCCTGGCCGACATCGCGATGCACGAAGGTGCGGCGTTTAGCGCCATCATCGCGCAGGCGAAGGCGGCTCTGCCCCAGGCCGCCTGAGCGACCTGTAGCGACCGAAATTCGGGGCGCGGGTGGTTTTCCACCCGCGCCCTTTTCGTTGGAATCGAATTGATGATCACGCTGCACGCCATGACCGACCGCGACTATGCCTGGCTGCTGGGCGAGCAATCGCGCGCCGACGGCCTGGTCCAGTGCGAAGGCGGCATCGCCCCGCCCGAGGTTAGCGCCATGCTCCGCGGCGTCACCGCGCAGGTCGCGAGGACCACCGACAAGCCGACTGCCTGGCTGATCGCCGAAGGCGACATGGTGATCGGCATGACGAGCTTCACCAAGCGCGACGAGAACGGCCTGTACGAGATCGGCTATGGCGTCGCCCCGGCGCACGAAGGGCGCGGCGTGATGACACAGGCGCTGGCCGCCTTGCTGCCGATCGTGTGCGAACATGGACATGCCGGCTTGACCGCCGGGACCAGCGTGGACAATCCGGGCTCGCAGCGCGTGCTCGAAAAGAACGGTTTCGTTCGTACCGGCACGCGCGACGATCCGGAGGACGGCGCGCTCATTCTCTGGGCGATCGACCTTGATACGAAGAGGGCTGCATGACCGATCTCGACCAGTTGCGTGACCATTTGCTCGCCGCCGTTGAGGCGTCGGGCGGGCTCGACGCGCTCGATACGGTGCGCGTTGGCGCGCTGGGCAAGCAGGGCAATATCACCGCCCTGCTCAAGACGCTTGGCGGCATGTCGCCCGAGCAGCGCCTCGTCGAAGGCCCGCGCATCCAGGGCCTGCGCGAAGCGGTAACGTCGGCGATCGCCGACAAGAAGGCAGCGCTCGACCGCGCCGATCTTGACGCGCGCCTCGCCCGCGAAACGCTCGACATGACGCTCCCCGCCGACGGCGTCGGTGCGGGCAGCGTCCATCCGGTCAGCCAGGTGATGGACGAACTGGCGGAGATATTCGCCGATCTCGGCTTCGCGGTCGCCACAGGCCCCGAGATCGAGGACGACTGGTATAATTTCACCGCGCTCAACATCCCGGAGACTCATCCGGCGCGCGCCATGCACGACACCTTTTATTTTCCGGAAGGCGAAGGCGAGCGGAAGATGTTGCTCCGCACCCACACCTCGCCGGTGCAGATCCGCGCGATGCAGGCGGCTGGCGGCAACAAGCCGATCCGCATCATCGCGCCCGGCCGCACCTATCGCTCGGACAGCGACGCCACCCACACCCCGATGTTCCATCAGGTGGAGGGGCTGGTGATCGACAAGGGCATTACCCTCGGCCATCTCAAATGGACGCTGGAGACCTTCCTCAAGGCGTTCTTCGAGCGCGACGACATCGTCCTGCGCCTGCGCCCGAGCTATTTCCCCTTCACCGAGCCCTCGGCCGAGGTCGATGTCGGCTTCAGCCTGGTCAACGGCAAGCGCGTGATAGGCGGCAGTGACGGCTGGATGGAAGTGCTCGGCAGCGGCATGGTCCACCGTACGGTGATCGAGGCCGGCGGCTATGATCCCGACGAGTGGCAGGGCTTCGCCTTTGGCTGCGGCATCGATCGTCTGGCGATGCTCAAATACGGCATGGACGATCTGCGCGCCTTCTTCGACGGCGATATCCGCTGGCTGAAACATTATGGCTTCGCGGCACTCGACGTGCCCACTTTGTCCGGGGGAGTCGGGGTATGAAGTTCACCCTGAGCTGGCTCCAGGAGCATCTGGAATCCGACGCATCGCTCGACGCCATCGTCGAGGCGCTGACGCGCGTCGGCCTCGAGGTCGAGGGCGTCGAGAATCCGGGCGAGAAGCTCGCTGCCTTCAAGGTGGCGAAGGTGCTGACGGCCGCGCCGCATCCCCAGGCCGACAAGCTCCAGGTGCTGACGGTCGACGCGGGCGAGGGCCCGCTTCAGGTCGTGTGCGGTGCGCCCAATGTCCGCGCCGGGCTGGTCGGCGTGTTCGGCCTGCCGGGCGCGATCGTGCCGTCGAACGGCATGGTGCTGAAAGTCGCGGCGATCCGCGGCGTCGAATCGAACGGGATGATGTGCTCGACCCGCGAGCTCGAGCTGGGCGAGGATCATGACGGGATCATCGAACTGCCAGCAGACGCGCCGATCGGCACGGCATTCCCGGACTATGCCGGCCTCAACGATCCGGTGATCGACGTCGCCATCACGCCCAACCGCCAGGATTGCATGGGCGTGCGCGGCATCGCGCGCGATCTCGCCGCCGCCGGCCTCGGCACGCTCAAGCCGCTGAAGGTCGATCCCGTGGCGGGCGAAGGACCCGGCCCGGACGTGCGCACGGACGACACGGATGGCTGCCCGGCCTTTTACGGCCAGACCGTCGCCGGCGTCACCAATGGCGAGGCGCCGGACTGGATCCGCCGCCGCCTCACCGCGATCGGGCAGAAGCCGATCTCGGCGCTGGTCGACATCACCAATTATGTGATGATCGATCTCGGCCGCCCGCTGCACGTCTATGACCGCGCCAAGCTCTCGGGCGGCCTCGTCGCGCGCCGTGCAAAGGCGGGCGAGACCGTGCGCGCGCTCAACGGCAAGACCTATGCGCTCGAAGAGACCATGACGGTCATCGCCGATGACGCCCATGTCCATGACATTGGCGGCATCATGGGCGGCGAGGAATCGGGTGTGTCGGCGGAGACCACCGACGTGCTGGTCGAATGCGCGTTCTTCGATCCCGACCATATCGCCCGCACCGGCCAGAAGCTGGGTCTCACCAGCGACGCCCGCGCCCGGTTCGAACGCGGCGTCGATCCGGCCTTCCTCGACGACGGCCTCGCGATCGCCACGCGCCTCGTGACCGACATCTGCGGCGGCAAGGCGAGCGGCGTAACGCGCGCCGGCACCCCGCCGGTAATGCCGCGCGTCATTGCCTATGACACGAACCGCGCCGAGACGCTGGGCGGTCTCGCCATTGCGCCCGACCGGCAAAAGACGATCCTCGAAAGCCTCGGCTTTGCGGTCGATGCCGGCTGGAACGTGACGGTGCCGAGCTGGCGCCGCGACGTGGACGGCTCGGCCGATCTGGTCGAGGAAGTCATCCGCATCGAAGGCATCGACAAGGTCCCGCCGGTTCCGCTCGATCGCATCCCCGGCGTCGCCACCCCGACCGCGACCCCGGAGCAGAAGCTCGAACGCCGCGCCCGCCGCGCCGCCGCCGCGCGCGGCCTCAATGAGGCGGTGACGTGGAGCTTCCTGTCCGAAGCCGAAGCCGCGCCCTTCGGCGGCGGTGCCTGGAGCCTCGCCAACCCGATCAGCGAAGACCTCAAGGTCATGCGCCCGTCGCTGCTCCCCGGCCTGCTCGCCGCGGCAGCGCGCAATTTGAAGCGTGGCGCGCAGACCGTGCGCCTGTTCGAGA
>Ga0247737_1000160_pt1 | contig 22035 bp, 19 predicted proteins | sample UWRJL028104C2_FD_180937 | JGI IMG/M metagenome (GOLD analysis project Ga0247737, IMG submission 180937) | Plant litter microbial communities from Arlington Agricultural Research Station in Wisconsin, United States - UWRJ-L028-104C-2 | ecosystem: Environmental > Terrestrial > Plant litter >...
GGGTTGGAGGGGTCCAGCTATGAAAATGATCTGGTACTGAAAATGAGAGCTGGTGTGACTCTACTGTATTGATGCTTTTACTGTTGCAGGGTTAGCAGTGCGCAATCATCAGGAAGAGTTACTAACCAGGGAGAATTATGTCAGAGATAGAGTGTATGGACAATAAAGATCTTGAAGCCTTGCTCCCTTCAATTCAACTGACGGCCGCCCCACAATTCAAGCCCTCAGTACTTGCTGGCCTCAGGCTCGGCTGGAACCTATCTACGTTTATCTCATACAAAGCCGTCAGAAAATAAGTATTCAGGTTGAGATGTTTTTCTTCGTTTGATGCGATTTTCAGGCTCTCATGCTGAAGCTCGCCGATAAAAATTCTTTGTTTTGCTCCTTCATCTCTTTATTCTTCTTTCACGCTGTGCATTGTCAATTTTATCGAGTGTCTAAGGGCTTCTTTATTATGGAGTCTATGATGGTATATGTATTTTCATTTACTGAATTTGGGATGCCTATACGAGAGAAGCAAATCTGAGATACATGCGGTCCTTAAGCTACCTTGCGCAAGATGGAAGGATTGGCAGTTGCCTGCGTCCGGCAATGCATCGATTCAACTAGATCTCTGGTACCGATTGGCAGCCCTCCAAAGGCAGGGTAAATGAAGGCCACTCTTCAGGAACGAGGAAGTTGGACATACAATTAGTCATCTGATCGATAGTCAAGATATCTATGCGTGTCTGAGAAGAAACCTGCAATACGCCGTCTATAAGAAGCATCTTAGAAACGGATCCAGATCCGAGGCAAACCATTGTGGCGGGCATCCCTTGTCTCTGTCTCTTATAAGCTGCATCTCTTACCCAATGCGAAGGCGTGTATCGTGTGGAACGTTAGACTCTGATCAACGGCTATAATAAATGCAGATTCAACCATAACAATTTCTTGGTTTGGTCTAATTATTCGGGTGTTTGCAAGTACTATGCTAAGTAGTATGCTCATGTGCACCGTCTCATTTAAGTCTGTGTTATCTTCTTATGTTTGTAAAGTATCATTACACTCTCCAATTTTCGCTCCTGTGATATGCTGGGCACAAACCTTTTGTTTCTCGCCGCTTTGGCACTGAGTGGTTGCGTCTTCGGAATCCCTATTTTAGAACAGCAGTTATGCTCATTGGCGGTCTATTTGGCAGGAAATCCTTTCTTAGGTAGAGCTCTGCATCCGACAAAAAATTACAAATTCGAAGTCCAAGAAGCGGCTGCTACTATAACTGAGCCCAGGGCGAAGGCCTTAGCTTCACAAGTTGCAGAAACTGGGACCTTTCTATGGCTCGATAGCCCGTCACGGCTAAACACTCTTGAAGTTGAAATACAAGACGTTCCATGTTCGAAAATTCTAGGCATCGTGCTTCGTGGTCTCTCGCAGCGGTTCTGTGCAGCGATCGAGTCACCTCCGTACGAAGTTCACGAGTATAAGTCTAAGTTCATCGATCGTGTGTACCATGTTGCTTTCGTCTAAGATAGAAAGCTATCTAATCGTCACAGCACTGGCTGCCATACTCAAGAAGCATCCCAACATTACTATTGCAGCTATCGTGGAACCCCATGCTCTTCCACCACTTGTTCTCAATAGAGACTTGAGTAGTTGCCAACTAGACACTGTGCAGATTTTAGACGGTATTGCGTATGCCATGCGATCACTGAATCTGCCAAATGTAAACATGTATCTCGATCTCGGTCATGGCGGTGCACTTGGCTGGAAGAAGGACACACGTAAGTGGCCCCGACTCTTTTCAGCCTTCAATTCTCAAGTCAATCAGAAGCTGCAGCGCAAATGGTCGGCAAAGTCTTTACCCAAGCCGGGTCGCCCAAACAGCTTCGCGGCTTCTCGACCAACATTGCAAACTACAACTCCTGGTCCATGAGTCCAGGAGAGTTCACACCCGCCGACGACGCGCAGTATAATCCAGCGCAGAACGAGAAGATTTACATCTCGCTAATGTCTGCTGCACTCAAGGCAGTAAACGTTCCAAATCAAGCTATTGTAGATACCGGCCGCAATGGCATTCAAGGCCTGCGTGAAGAATGGGGAGAGTGGTGCAATGTGAATGGAGCTGCTTTTGGTATTTTCCCTACGAACCAAACCGGCGACGTGCAGACGGATGCATTTGTATGGGCGAAACCTCCAGGTGAGAGCGACGGGACTAGCGATTCCAACTCGAATGCGTATGATTCGTATTGCGGCAAGAAAAGCGGTGAGTTGAAGCTTGCAAGATGCAGATATTGACTAATGCGATCTAGTTTTCAAGCCAGCCCCTGATTTTGGAGTTTTCAATCAGGAGTACTTTAAGATGCTGATCAGGGGATCGTTGCAATCAGGTTAAACGGAATACTAATCGCAATGTTCGTCTAGGTCAGATGATGAACAGTAACTAGATGTAATTTTACGCTTGTGATTGTAGAATCTGAACCTATTCAGACATTGTTCAAGAAATGGGTATCTCTACTGAAATCTTTAGACGTATCATGCGCTTGCAACATTATAGTAATATGCTAAAGAATTCTCTGATTTGTCTGGATTGTTAACTTCCGTAATCTCCTCGAAATATGATGACAACTTATTTTTGGAAGCTTGAGATTGTGGAGAAAATCATTATCAACATGAGAATGCCAAGGGTCAGCCTTTGTGACATGAAAAGAATCTCAAGGTTACAATAAGTTTGGTATCTGTACTATGATTCATGTTAGTCTATCATGAGCTGCGGCGTTCTTTTGCGTATTTCGATAACGCCCCAATATGCAACGAGATCACCTAGAAACAGCTTGGTATTTCAAAAATTCGGACGCAACCATGCAAAGCAAGTTGATTAAAAGACCTCCATACAGTGTACTGCAAATGGAATATGCTCCAATTGCCTCCATTCCCCACCCAGTTTTGGATATCTACGCCAGTAAAAATGCAACCAAACAGTACGAATCGCTCAATCATCCCGATTTAGATTTCCAATCCTCATAAACCTTCTTCTGTTTCTCCCATTCCTTAGTGAGCTTCTTTAGCGCGCTGGCTGTCAATGAACTTCCATCCTTCAACTTGGTTGGTAACCCGTTATCATCCCAAGCGCTGAATTTCGCGTCGCTCTTGAACATTTCGGTAGGTGGTATTCTTGCCTTTGCCTCCTTTTCGGCCTTCTGCTGTTCAAGAATGAGCCGTTTTGCCTCCTTTTCCGCTTCTTTCTTCGCCAGCTTGGCTGCCTTTTCTGCTTTTTGTGCGAGGAGCTCTTCTTTAGGTACGAATTTTATCACTGTGCCCTTGGTACTGTCATCAAGATACACGCCAACTTCAGTGAGATAGTCATCACGAATCTCATCAGAGATTTCCAGAAGCTCCTTCTTACTCTCTTTTGGTGACGACTGAGCAAGTTGTCGAATTTCATCTCTTATATCAGATACTGCTTTCAAGTATGGCATTGCCAGTGTCTCTCGGAACTTTACTTCGCCTTGAGCAAGTGATTTAAATTTTCCGTCAACATCAACAACGAGAAGCTTATCTAAAGCTTCGGATTTTAATCCAAGTGATTCAACTCGTTGTTTAACTTGCTTGTAAACCTGTTCAAAAGGTCTCACGTACTGCTCAGCGGTCAAATTCTTGTCAGTTGCGCCATTTGACCAGCCCAGGCCATTGTACGGTGGGGAAGCGTTCGCGTCTAATCCAAATATTCCGACCATTTTGGTGATCCATCGCCCCACTGCCTCGAGGCCTGGAATATCTAGCTCCTCTATCGGTTTTGACATATGGGTATTGGCTGACGTTATAAGCTGATCAATGACTTGAGTTGCAGTGTTTGTGTCAAAGGAATCAGAAAGCGCATTGTGCATAGCTTCCTCGGCTTTCTTTAGCACAGATAGCAGATTGTCTGGTTTTGGGCTGATTGCAAGCGATTCCAAAGTAGACTCCTCTGCTTCAGAAGCAAGCACAACTGCTTTGACATTGGTAAAGAAGTTCTATACAGGTTAGTTCCATCAAATAAGACGCTATCAACAAACTTACATCCACGCTAGTTTCCCATGCCGCAGCTTGAGATCTCATCTGCGTCGATATCTCGACACCTTGATTCCACCGACCGAACAGGAAGATGATCCTCATGCTTCTTGGAGTATAGTCTGTTTTCAGGGCGTCTCTAATGGTTTGGAAATTTTTCAGCGATTTTGACATCTTTGAACCGGAAATTGACAAGTGTCCCATGTGTAGGAAGTATTTCACCCATGAGTGTTCATGGCCATGTTCACAATAGTATGCCTCACTCTGAGCCAACTCATTGTCATGATGGGGAAATGCAAGATCAACTCCTCCAGAGTGGATATCCATCTGAGAACCTAGGACATCGGAAGCCATTACTGAGCACTCAATGTGCCATCCTGGTCTACCCTCGCCCCACGGACTTGGCCAACTGGGCTCTCCAGCCTTTGACTTTTTCCATAGGGCGAAATCTCCTGCGCCTCTCTTTCCACCTAGGCTTTTACCTAGTGAGCCTTCCCCTTCCTCTTGGAGTTCTTTGTCATTTTTACTCTGAGGCCGTAGCCGTGCATACGTGTTTCCCGCTCCCTCGAAAGCTGCAATATCGAAATATACAGAGCCATCCGCTTCGTAAGCGAAACCTTTTTGTATGATCTTATCAACGAATTCGGCAATTTGGGGGACATATGCCGTGACTCTTGTGATTGTGTCTGGCCGTAGTACGTTAAGCGCATCCATGTCTCCCATGAACTGATCTTCCCAGTATTCTGTTACATCAGTCCAGGTCTTGTGGTCCTTCGCATCAACAGTCTCCTTATATAGCGAGTCGAGGTAGGGCAATAGGATCTCATCTGCCCCTCCAAGTATCTGATTCTGTTTGATTGCCTCTGCTGCTGCTGTGAGATTGCTGAGGTGCATCTTCATTTTCGCTTCATCGTCTCCTGGTTTCCCTTCTCCACTGAGCGTCTTACCAGCTAAAACATTCCCGTAAGCTGCATCGCGCCTCTCCGTATAATTTTCTGGGCTAACAGGAGTGCCGTTAACCTTTAATAGCTCAGGAAGGTTTCCTTGGGCATATGACTCAAACGCTGCGGCGGCTATTTTTGACAATTCTGGTCCCGAGTGATTCTTCGCCTTCTCCAGCTCTAGTAATTTGGACCTTCGAGCTCGCAATATGATCTAAACAACGAATATCAATAACGATTCTCTGCGAATTTTTACTAAACTTGCCTTATCATCCACATCTGTGATGTTCATTACAAAATTGACCTTATACCCAAAGAAATGAAGCATTATCCTCCTTATAATGTCCGTAGAAACATAATTTCTCGCATGTCCTAGATGAGAGTGATCATAAACCGTCGGTCCGCAGGCATACCAAGACACCTTGCCCTCTTCAATTGGTATGAAGGGCACAGGTTCTCGTCCTCCTAACTCTAGTGTGTTGTGGATTTTTAATTCAGCCATTGTGGTGTTGTGTTTAGCCAGAAATGAGGGAACAGGATGTTTTATAATTCTTCGCAATGGCTGTCGTAGGAGACGAAGAGTATTCTGCATCTAAGAGTTCTCCCTCCACGCTTTAAGTATTATTGAATAGTTGACTCAAACAGTGAGTCAAGTAAGAGTGAGTCTGAGGCCACCAAACAAAATACAATGCAATGCACAAGGCTTGAAGTGGGGCATAAGGCTGAAAGCTTGGCATGCGTTCGGCCAAAATAAATTTTGGTTTAATGACCTGAATCAGATGAATTCTACCATGATTGCTCAAACACAACAGAGCAAGATGACTTCGAACATTTCGCCATTCCTTCATTCGGGGAATGTTGCACCGGCTGATAAGTTATCTATTGTACATTTGAAACGAGACCTTCAATTGCCTACAATTCTCAGAGAGCACGACGACGATGATGAGGGCTATGCGGAGGGAAAGGTCGTGAACACTCGATTTGGCTCTTTTCCTCATAAAACATTGATTGGGCGCCCTTGGGGAAGCCAGGTACTTGCTTCTAGAGTCGACACAGGATCACGCGGAAGGCGGGATCAGAAACCAGAGAAGAAACGAAAACGAGACGACGTAAAGGAGCTGGAGACGGCGAGTAAGAGACTGAAGGCGGAAAGTGGTCTCTCCACTGATGCACAGGTTAACGAATCTGTTGTGGCAAAAGAAGAGGCAGAGGCAGTGACTGCGCAAAGTGGGTTCATACATCTTTTGGCACCTACACCCGAAAACTGGACAAGTTCGTTACCTCATCGCACTCAAGTGGTCTATACGCCAGACTACAGCTATATCCTCCATCGACTAAAAGCCCGACCTGGATCTCAGATCATAGAGGCAGGTGCTGGCAGTGGTTCATTTACTCATGCCTCTTCTCGAGCAGTTTATCACGGATATCCAGGCTCAGAGGCCGCAAATGGCTCGCAGGCCACGAAGCGAAAATTAGGGAAAGTCTGGAGTTTTGAGTTTCATGAACAACGGCACGAGAAACTTCAAATAGAGATTCAAGAACACGGATTAGAAGGTATCGTTGAGATAACGCATCGAGACGTCTGTGAGAATGGATTTCTTGTGAACGGTAAAAGTCCCAATGCAGAGGCTGTTTTTTTGGATCTGCCAGCACCATGGCTAGCCCTGCCACATCTTGTTCGGTCAAAGCCTGAGCCCTTCATTTCGCCGCTCAATCCTTTGGCGACAGTATACATATGCAGTTTTTCGCCGTGTATTGAGCAAGTGCAGAAGACAATGTCGGTGATGCGACAACTGGGTTGGGTGGACATTGAAATGGTTGCTATAGCGCATAGACGATTTGAAATCAGGCGTGAGCGTATAGGGATCGATAACGGAGCTCAAAGAGGTCTGCAAACCACCCCTGCTACGGTCGATGAAGCCCTGCAGCGCCTGCTGGATGTGGAAGGTAACTTCAAAGTTTTCCACGAAACTGGCGCTAAGACCAAAAAGAAACAAGACAATCCTAACAATCGGGAGAAGATTATGGAGAGCTTGGTAGAGAAGAAGGTATATAAAGAAGGAAAGCTAGTTCACAGGACAGAACCAGAGGTGAAGAACCATACAAGTTATTTAGTATTTGCCATTCTGCCACGAGAGTGGAGTGCAGAAGATGAAGCAAGGGTGCGCGTGGAGTTGCCCATCGTAGCACGGAAGGGAGATGGAGCCGTCACCATGAGCAATCGAGCACTTAAAAAGGCGGCTTCGAGAGCAGCAAGGGAGGTCAAAGAAAAAGCAGCTGCAGCTAAGAGGAAGGCTCGATCTTCGGAACTGAATGGCGAGAAATCAGAAGAAAATGCTGTCTTACCAGATGACAAGATTGTGGTAGCAGAAGAGCTGCTCAAGGAAGGTGAAGACTAAAATTAGGATACTAGTCAACCTGCTCAAGAGATTGGTGTCAGGGAAAAACGATAGATTAGATCAATAACTAGAAATGCGATCATGAGATACCCCACCACAAAATTTCTTAGTATCGAGTTTAAACACGTGCGGTGCTCCTCCACGTTCTCATTTACAATGGATAATGCCTCATAATTTATCTACACAATCTAGGTAGATTATACCCTTCGATGAGATGGACTCCTTCAGGCTCCTAAGTGTAAGTTGCATGTATAAGGATGCTCGAGCTAACAGCAAATTTATTCCTATTATCTCGAAATCGATTACATTTCCTCGCTTTGACCAATGAGCATTTCACTATTCTTATTCAACAATACCATCCTTCCAGATGATGGTTTCACCACAGCATATGTTTTATAATCATTGAGTTTGGAACATGCGAGCATACATACATATGCTTAATAGTTGCCCCTATTTTAAGCGAGCCGCCAAGCCTTCAGTAAAGGTTCCTTCTCATCAATCCTCCTAGACTCTAATAGAAGAACGACGGAAAATAATTACGGAATGAGCTTTTGGTATCCAATGATATTTCTATGTAATCAAAACTATGCATAGCTAACGTGGATCAAAATTTAGCTACGTTATATATCTTGATCGAGCAGTAACTTTGGGATATTCACTCTCGGGTTAATTAAATGGGGTACAGGGCATATACGAGGCCGCTCGCAGACCAAGCCACCTTCCAATTAACAGTTAATTCATTTGTAGCTCCCAAAAATGTATTGTGTTTGCAAACCAACGTTAGCATCATAGGAATCTACTTGCAGACGCCTACCATGTACCCGTACGTGCTCTTTGCAATTTCTTCTCCACATTCCCTCCTTCCACCAGGATTGCTCCTGCCACAGTCCTCACCTGAAATCCAGTTCCACCCTCAAGAAGCCACAAGCCTTCCAGCCTATTCACATTTTGGGCTCCTTTGATAACTAAAGATGGATCTTCCCAGATCACAATCACCCTCCTGATTGCTTTGATGAGCTCGTCTGCATCCTTGGACTTCCTCTTCAAACCGTCGAGCTTCTTTTCCAACTCCAAATATCTTAATGAAAACTTCCCGAAGCCCTTGGTCTTGTTCCTCTCTTCTCTGATTCGTTTTATCTCCTTCAAACATTCATTATGCTTGTTTTCGAGGTCTCTTAGATTTGAAGCCACGTCTGCCTCGCTAAACTTGCCGCTTCTTCGCTTCAAGTCATCTTTAAAACTCTCTTTTACTTTCTCCATGGCCGTTGTTGCCCATCGGAGCCTCCCCTCGATGCTGTGGAATTCTTCTAAAAGTCCGTCAAACTCGACCTCACCCTTGTCTAGTACTGATTTCACCATGTTCGTTGCCGCCTGTATCACTTTTGCCGATGGATGCTCTGCCAGGTTTTATGTAGCTGCGTTTCAATGAGATTAAGCTACGAACGATATAACACCAAACTAATTTTGGCCAGATTGTGTAGGTTATAGAAGATGTGAGAGTTAGCAATGAGTCAAAGACTTTTAAAAAGTGCAGCTAACATTCATATTAGCCTGTCTACTGATTCACACACAAAACTCAAGCCAGATCTGACACAGAACGTGTATTGCTGTAGTCAGAAACAGTTCAACATAAATTTTCTGGGAATTCTTCGGATTTGAAGCAACTAAAACTAAACCGCCAGAGTAAAAGCTAGGTAGAGAAATTGCTGAGTTATTGGCAACGCTTATATTTCTATCGGAGATGTATGTGCCACAACCTAGTGCATGTAATACTCTAGTACTAGTTTATAAAGTCGAATCACCTCACTAGCATCAATCCAAGGCTGAGAAAAGCCACATATAGGAGTTGCAAAATGCGTGGGTTTAGGGGAGAACGCCGCTAAATAGCCGGCTTTCAAACCATAATTTCGAGGTAGTTGGGTATGTGCATATGGGATCTCTGCGGAGGAGAAACTGACTAGGCGCCAAGTGAATGGCTATATAGTGGTTAACATCATATTGTTTGAGGAGACCTTAAATCTGAAAATCAACATACTTGAGAAATTTGTGAGATGCAAATATCATAATTTTATTACTGCTTCATGAACTGAGATTGTTGGTGATAAGTGCCGCCTTATCAATCAGATTATTTATCAGGTTTCTTCTAAGCCAAACTTTAGATTCTTGAGCATACTAGAGCAGCCTAGATCAGGTTACGTTCAGCAAACCAGTGCTCGACATGTTAATCATGGGTGACGATAGTATTCAAGTGGCCGCTTAGGAGCCTTTTCAGCTTCATGACGATGCTCATATCTGTAGCCACGGGCATCACTCCTAACCCAGGTAATGTCTTGCAGCTCATTATCCGCACGATATTCAACGCCGTAATTGAAATCTCCTCGGGTGGAATTAGGTGATGGGTTGGCTGGATCTCTTCCCCCATCGTTCATTCTCTCTCCAAAGCGTGCGCGCTCTTGGTGAACCTTGTACATTTCGCGGTCAAGATAGGTAATCGGCCAGTTCTGGACGGATTCAGTCTGTGTCATGTACTCATTCTGCCACATCAAAGACCAATTCTCAAAGTTACAATCGTAAAAAGGAAGAGCGTAATTGAGTTGTTCGATCGTGAGGCGGGCACGGACTCCTGGAACGTTCATCAGAATAACCTCCATCTTGTTGATCTTTGTAAATTTGTTCATCTCTCTGGCTAGATCAACCACCTCGCGGAACTCTGGCGAGCGCTGTTGCTTTTTGGTCAAAGTCTTGAAGTTCTCCTTGGGGTCATTTTGTAGAGGGCAGATGATCGTAATGAAAATAGACAAGGCGTATTCGTACATACCCGTCTCTTTGCCTAATTTTCTCAGCGTCTCTAAAATGCTCCTCCTGAATCTAGTAATTGGGTAGAGTGGGTTTAATGCCTCCTCTATAGATTCGGTAATAGTTTCCGCACGATTTCCAAAGTTGACGGTGATACCAATCCAATTTTGCATCCAGAAGGCCTCTTTCTGATTTTCTGATAACTTCTTCACAGCTTCAACGAGATCATATCTTTCAGGGTTGTAGTCGTCTACAACTTGCCAGCATTCTTTGCCGCTCGCATCGTAATCTGCCTTCATACGATGAATGTTATGAGTGATTGAGTCAATGCTAATCAAAATGTCCTTCTTGTATGGCTCTGCGCGCTCAGTCCAAGTACGAGGAACTTGTGGTGGCAACTTGATTTCGTGAAATGAATGATATGATCCATCAGTTGACTGCCAGAGCTGCGAGCCAGTGGATAGATCATTTTTTGTAGGTCCGCGGGGAATTGTATTGATGAGGGATTTTAGTTTACAGAGATTGTTCTGATCAATTTGAGAACTATCTTTTTTATTACCCGAGTTGGTCGAAAAATGACTCGGCGCAGGTGCCACTTGTTGTCCGATTGCTCGAGATAGTTTCTCGAATCGTGGCTTGGTAGAGTAGAGAAATTCTTTAAGTGTTTCAGATCGAATTATTTCTGGATAGTCTATATGCAAAAGAGGCGACCTAGTGATGTGAGGTTGAGTAACAGAAGCTGATAAGCCTGGTGATGAAACTGACGGAGTGGATTCTGGTGAACGAGGACTCAAGACAGTGGGTCTAATGGATAGTTCTGTTTGCTTGTGGGAGGATCCTGGGAACAAGCCTAATTGTTTAGTGGGAGAAGCCTGATTTGCCTGCTGCTTTGGTCTACCCGCGGGCAAAAAGTTGTTAGTTATGAGCGTTCCGTTCTTGTAAGATCTGAAAGCTAGTGCTTTGGGTACTGATGCTGGAGCCACAATATTGCGGCTCCTAGTTGGAACCTGCAGCATAGGGTTTGAATTGTCTCGGCCATAAAGATCTGCTATAGCACATCGAGATGGCAAATCACTGGCTGATCGATCTAGAGTGCATTTTTCTAAAGCTTTTCCAATATTCTGGATACTCCCGACCCCTTCGGCGGTCTGTATGTCCTTAGTGCGTTTCTCAATCTTCTTCTCATCATTATTGTGGTGCTTGATCGCTAGATTCCTAGCTATACTGTCACTATTCGTATTCTTCGACATGTCGCCTCAATATTCTCTTTGAACCTGCCCGATATTTGACCTTGAACTCTCTGTTGCTTATTGAGTGCCAATCTATACCATAATTAAAGTCTCAGCTTCAGTGAAATTCAACAGGGTCTTGTCTCAGGAAATGTTCTTAGACGATATGTGGGACGCATACGAATAAAAATGCTCAGTCAGAGTCCCAATCTAGCTGAAGTTAGCTTAAGATCACTCTTGAAGATTAAGTCAATGGTAAACTTCAGTGTGTGATTTCAAGAATAGCGCAAGGTTTGAGGAAACTGCTAACCACAACTTGACTGGGTTTAAAACTTTTCCAAAGTGACGTTTACCAGAATGATTTGCAAGTCCAACAAATTATTGGATTACTTAACGTACCTAATAGACAAGCAGAGCCGTCTCCAAAGAATATGTCCAAATAATATGTTTCGAGTCTAAGTAGAAATATAGGAACTCAGCCGAGTGCCTTATTTTCTTCCTCTTGAAAGCTGAAAGTGCAGATCTGAATATTTTGATGAAGCTAGGTAGGAGGTGATTTGTTGATGCTGCTGCTTGGTCCAATGACTCAAGAAAGTCCTTCTATGTCTATGATTGTATTTGATTCGTCTGCACGTATAATTGTAATTAACTGGCTGGTACGCTGTTGCTGAAAAGTGAAGCTGGTTAGCTGGTGTTGTGATTATTGTGACAGTTGCAGTATTTACCTCACTTACCAAAAGTTGCACGTTGCTGTAGGATTATCTAATTACGTAGATTTTGTTTATAGCAAACCGAACTGCGTTCCAAGGAGTGGCAGATGCTGCTTTATGTAAACAGACGTGTGTGAGAAGGGAATGGAATGAGTGATCTGTGCTTTGGGTACGCACAAATGTGGTGGCTTCAGAACAGGTGCGTTTGCGACAAACTAGCGTTGGAAAAGATTCAGGAAATTGAACTTGTCAGGGTTACCGTGTGTTGTTCTCTTTGACGAGATGTCTGTTTAAACTCGTAATAGCTAAGAAGGAGTGATTCGGAGGAGAGGAAATTGGCGAAGGAGAATCAAATTGTTGTGATTGTTCTATTCCCACACGACAATGCTGGTGACGAAGCCTTGGATTACCCAACAATCAGAGTGAATGTGGATTTCAAAGTCAATATCTATACAAACTGGTTCAATAAATTGACACTTCCTTGTAGCAAGAATTGAGAATCTAACGTCTATCCCTACGTCTCAAGACAGATTTATAGTTCTAGTACCACAAGTTTCTTCTTAGCAAGTCTATGACGATTTTGTTGTTATATCACTTTCTTTTGGTACATTCTCAATATACGTATTTGCTATTGGCCATGTGATATATCACATGACCATTGTGGATTCCTAGTTTGGAATATCATCAACACTCGTATGTAGTCAATAATGCATCACCGATTACTCTATGAATACAATTGACACTCTACGTGATACCAGCGTAGTGGTGTCACATACTCAGAGTGAATCGACACTTTTTACCTATTTCTCCTCAAGGAGACTACTTAGCAATAAGAAAAAGATTGTAGTTGATCATACTGTCGACTAGTTCAATCACGCTATAGATCGCCGCTTTAGCTATATCCCCTTGCTTAATCGCGGTTTTACACATTATTTAGAATTTCGAAGCCCTTGGGGAACGGTTCTATAATAAAAGAATTATGGTTCTGGATTTTGAAGATAGTTGAAACGAAAATAGTGCAGTCCGGGAATTACTCTGATGCAAAAATATAGGTATAAACGCCACACGTTTTAGCTTCAGAATTTAGTGCTTATCAATGTGGATTAGCCAAGCCATAACATACTGTATAAATCCGGGGCTCGCTATATTTTACTCAGCCACTCCTTTAAAGCTGATGGCACACCTGGCCTTTGTAGTGTCACCGTGCAAGGACGCTGATATAAAGCGCCATTATTTACGTTTTCAGGACTTAGTCTTACTAGCATGCGCTTGTCTAGATTATCCTGATCATATATGCCGTATAATTAAAGCCTCAGGCTCTAGTAATCAGTTGTGCTATGTCTGGGAAATAATTCTTTCCTAAGTGTTGGTGTATTTTCAGCATGTTCACCGGGGATATCATCAACAACCCATATGTAGTCAATCAACATTACTAAATACTCTATGAACACAACTGACATTCAACGTGATACGACGTAGTGGTGCTACGTATTCAGAGTGAATCGACACTAAGGTTTCTAGGTAGATGGTAAGCTGTTGGACTTTGCTTATGCCAAGATTGCATATGGAAGGCATCAAGAATAATAAAACCCCTCCAATTCCCCTGGAGTTTGGTTATAGATTCTGCGTTATCTAATGTCTCAACTCAAAATGAAGAGATTCGGCCTCCTCGGCGTTCACGACACAGGAGCTCCAGGAGAGAACAAAGACTATCTCACTTTAGTCATTATCCACGGCTTCTCATGGCATTCAGGTGTGTTAGCTCTGTTATTCTCTAAGTACAGATGCTAAAATTGTTCTTGGGGAACTTCCTTCGTCTTTGCCAATACGCAAAGAGCAACAACACACGACTTGTTCTTATCAATAGGCGGGATTATCCTGGGTCAGAGCCTTACAGTGCTGCCGAGCTTGATTCTCTTTCTGCCGCTTTATCTGATAACCCGTCTTCTGACTCCACACTGGAGGACTTAGTTAGAGAAAGATCTCTGGAATTGGCCCAATGTCTCAGTTCGCTAGTAGCAGAGTCAAGCATTGCCAAAAACAGTATTTTATTGACAGGGTGGTCCATTGGTTGCCTCTGGGCAATGGCATTCTTAGTTCACGCTCCTCTGTATCATCTAGGAGGTATTGACCTTTCAGATTATATTCGAGGAGTTACTTTATATGGTCTGTGTTCACCCAACCCCCGTCGTATATTTCCATGATATCAGACTGACATGCCATAGATCCGCCATATCATGCGCTTGGATACCCCCGTCCAGAGAGTTCTTACCAACCGTTTGAAGATCAGACTCTCACCCCTGGAGAAGCTATCAAGGCCTTTGCTCTGTGGGTTGCGGGTTACTATCAACACGGTGCGGCGGCTGATCAGCTTGAACTCCGTACAGCCTTGAAGAATCCCCCACCTACAATAGCCACTATGCAACAAGAGGATATCGCAACCTCACTGCATGTCATTCCTGATATGACTAAGTTTTCTGATGGCATCATCTTCAGTGGTTGTCAAAAGCAAAATCTGGGAGAGTCTTTACGTAACCGCCTACTCTACCCTTCAGACATGAAAGGCAGCTGGGCAAATATAAAATTGAAATACATATGGTGCGATATGTCGGTATGGGAGATGCCATGGGGCGTTTGGAAGCTTGAAAAGGAGCTGGAAGGCGCAAAGACGGCCGGCAAGCCTTTCAGGACTACATCTGTTTTGCGAATGAGAGGTTGCAACCACTTTGTAAGAATCAACAATAAGATTTATAATAAGTATAGGACCGCTAATTAATATATGACAGGCACACTGGGATCAACCAGAACTTACTTTCCGGACTTTGGTTTCAGAAAGCGAGGATACCATATATGAATCGACATCTACGATAACTCCTATATAAAAAGAAAGAGAGGTAAGAGCAGGGCGAGGTTGCTCAGGGGTTTAAGGATTTAGAATAAGTATATATCAGGAGAAAAGACCCGTTCTCATAAAATTGAAAAAAATAGATACGTTGCAAATACTATAACCATAACCAGGGACACTTGATCGCTTGATTAGAGGTACTAACCCATATGGCGATATCGCATAATATAGCACTGCTTGGTCACTACAAGGCTGCTAATGATTTTTTGGCATCATATTAAGGCTCGAGAAAACCTAAATCAAATTATTCTATAAAATTAGAAGGCACAAAGAGCTCATGGTGGCGCTGTAGGTCAGGGGTCCTGTTTCGCTCCAAATCCGACGCCCTCCTTGATCAGGCGCGACGGCAACAATGCGAGCATAATTTTAAGAATAATCAGGATTTAAACTACTAAGGAATAGTTATATAATGTAACTAATACAAAACTATAAGACTTTTCCATAGCTTCCCAATTTAAAAATCAATCGAATACAAAGTACCGATGGTTTGTCTCGTCACAGGGTGCGTCTCGACGCAGGGATGCACGTTAACAGAGTATTTGAATGTCAGAAATAGCAGAAACTATATAGGATTTGTGCAAGGAATTCATATGAAGTTGAAGCATAATCAGTTTATATAGATTGCTCTTCTACTATTGTTATTTATTAAAAAAACAAGTGGCACCTCTGCCTCGTCGGGTCTTAACATTTGAAAAAAATCTAGCATGTTTTTTCACGGCGCCAGCTTACCAATACTAAAATATATAGAACCATTTCCCTAGCATACAAACTGCTCACATTTATTTTAAAAAACTATCCCCATAATGCATCCTTACTTCGACGACTGGCTCTCCCAGCAGGTGGCGATAGTAATACGGAGGACCATGTCTCAACGCCATCAACATACAATCTGAACTTTAGGCTGCTCTGGTCTGTAGCTGCATCTTCGATGGTGATTGCACCGACCTTAGAATTACCATGTGGAATGTACCTGCTCAGGAGTTAGCATCATGCACAGCAGAAAGCAGAGTGTAAAAGGATAAGCATACTTCATCATAACATCTTCATCATCCGCTTGCTTGTACGTGGGGACAGGAAGGTAGAATTGACTCAGTGGGCTTGTGGAAAACTCATGAACAGTAGCGCTGACCGGCCATTTGCTATTTGCTGGCGGCGGAAACGCAGTAGCAGCGAATTCGTGTCGGTCACCGCTCAAGACAACAACGCCAACGCCATCAGTTGAACTGACGTCCCACATGGCTTCGAGTATGATTTGTCGCTCGGAAAGATAGCCAGCCCATGTGTCAAGGTAATTGACGTGCCAGTTTTTGGTGAAAGGGATGCTAGATGCAACAATCTTCCACTTCACGCCGCGAGGTTCGGTGCGAGCGAGGAATGCAAGAAGATCCGCACGTTGAGCGGCACCAAGCATGGATTTGGAGGTACTATTTGGATGCATGCCAGGAGATATGGATCCCGATGGATCTCGGTACGTCCGAGTATCCATCATAAAAAAAGACGCGGGCCCTTGAGTGAACTCAAAATACGTAGAATTGTCCCGAACTTTGTGGAAAGCACCTGCTTGCCGAGCTCGTGGAGGATTGACTGCAGTCTGATAATGGTGCCATGGATCGACTGCTGAATCATATACACCCTCTAGGCTTTTATCCCAGTCATTGGCGATTTCATGGTCATCGAGGACGTGAATCCAGCTCAAATTCTGGCCAACTGATGGCCAGTCAGGTGAGGCATATACTTGTCGGTACTCTCTTCGGTAATCTTCCGTACTTGAGCCAAATCGCTTCGGTACATCGATGTAAATGAAGTCGCCAAGAAAGAGCATGAATTGCGCTCCACCTGGAATACTCTCAATAACCTTAGCAAGATGGCGGAAACCTGGTATAGCCAGCCCATGTTGCAAGGGGTTATATGGGAATCTTGGTTTGATACAACTACTGGTCAGGAAAGTAAAACCCGTACTGGGGACAACTCCAGGACGTGGTGGCACCGTAAAGAATCCGGTATGATTATTTGAAGTCCTCCATTGGTAGGTTCTATCTGGATAATTTGGCAGTCGCATATTCACAACTCCTGTAAAGTCTGTATCATTTCCTAGAGCAGCGATACTCCCAGCATTTTGCCAGAATGGATCCTCATTCAGAGCACCAGGGGTGACTACTCGATATGAAACAGTAATTGGTAGCTCTGATGGATGCGGTTCTCGGACAAGAAGTTTAGCTTCAGTAGTTGAGACATATCCCAGACGTGCAAAAGATAAATCGTGACTAGGATGAACTGCCTTTGCTCGATAGATTAAATCGGCTGTTCCTAGCAGGAGAGCAACATTGATCAACAAAGTGGCAAGAGATAGTAGTGACGATGTAGGGCTGGGGAGGCCCGTCAACAGTGTCCTCCATGGTTTGGCAGACCTTTCTTCCAGTACAATTGTTTCCACCACCTCAATGTCATCTTCTTCGATTTGCTTGCTTGATCGGCGCAAGTTGTGTGAATGCGCAGCGGTGGAAGGAAAATCCGGGGGGCTTTTTTCTTCTTTCTCGGTGATCGTTATGTCTATATCATCCTCTATCACCTCATATTGCGCCTGCGTCAACAAACTGGTGATGAAGGATGGCAGATAGACTGCTGCTAAGGTCCATATGACCGGAGGGAGGTGCTTGAAACGATTAGTAATGTTCATTGACAGGTCAGGCAACTCACATGTCCGGGAATCCATCTCAAGAAGATGTAGGTTAATATTCTGAGTAGCACGGAGCTTACAACAGTAACTTGATCCTGCAAAGTTGCCATTGGAATGCTGCCAAAGGGAGAAAGTATGTAGTGTAGAATACAGCGACTACAGAAAGAGAAGAAGAAGACACTGAATCTGCTTTGTTCTACACCGTGGATTTTACCGCGTGCTCATGGTAAATACCCCCAAACTTGCTGGCTTAGGGTTCATCGAGGTCATTGTTGATGCGTTACATCATAAGCTGTAAGCACCAATCAGCACGGTAATTGGGTGATGTGGCTGGATGAAGGTGAGTGTGGCTGGAACTGGTAGGTTTTAGGTTTGCGATCTAGCAACCTCAGGCGCCACCTCAAAGTTACATCATATCTACGACCATATGTTATATTTCCCATCTTAAATAAACATAGAGGTGAGTTATTGTGATCTGCACCATCATATTGTGGATAGCTTACAACGCTGTTCAACGGAGACTAATTAATTTCTTATCGACATCAACCTGTACTGTATGCAGCGTTATAAACCGCCCCTGATGCCTCAATATTGTGGTACCGAAGTTGGGTATCAAGAGGCAGGGGCTGTGTCATACCAACAGCCACTCATCAGACTTCTTCCATTTTCCTAATAGACGTGACACTTCTTACTTACAAGCAGCCTCTGCCTACGATCATGGACCTCCTTAACTCAGCGAGTGTCCCCTGTCATGATAACGAAAATGCACTTGTAACTGATCTATCATGCAATGATAATTACATTGCTGTTGCACTAACAAATGCATACGTTCACGTTTTCTCGTGCCTAGACTGTTCTCACGTCGCCAGTTTCAAAGATCCGTGTGGTGAATTTGTTTGGGCGGTATCTATAGTCGACGATAAGGTTATAATTGGGAGTGTTGATGGTGCCTTGAGAGTTTGGCGGGTAAATGAAAGGTCAGATGGCGAGTCTCTGTATAACAAGATCCCCCTAATTTGACCATACACTATAATCTTGCTGTTTTAGTGAGAACGCACTTTTGTTTTACTTCACATATTTTTGTCGCTTAGAAAGAAAAAGGCATTCTTTGACTTACTGAACAGACTGCGAAACTCATTTTTCTATGTAGGCTAACACTTTTAAAGCACATTACTCCAAACAATAACCTCACTCAGTACAGCCTCTGCGGATTCGAAAAGTCTTATCATAGAGCACCTGCATGTTCTCGCACCTCGCACAAACCCTTCTCTGCTTGTTATTACATCAGAAGGCTCTATTCGACAATGGATACTTGGTTCAGACACCTACAACCATTCTTTTATCAACGGCCACAATGGAGAAATTGCAAGAATTCGATCTTTTCAAAATGACAGCAAGTTTATTTCGTCAAGCTACGAAGGCACAGTATGTGCCTGGGATGTGGATAACGGCAGTCTGACTTGGAGAGCAAAGATGGAGGTTGACGTGTTTGGACTTGATGTTGGAGAAGCAGGAGTGGCGGTAGGGTTGCGAGATGGAGGAGTTCAAATATTAAACATAATTAATGGGTGAGTTCCTCTTCCTTTCTCTAGTTGTTGGTATGCCTAAGCATGCAAGTAACATCTCATCCACTCAGAACCCTCATCGCATCATTCCAAGCTCACGCCAAGGTTGTGAACGGTCTTATATTTTACCAACACCATCTTATCAGCACCGGAACGGACGGTTTTGCAAAAGTTTGGACCGCCTCCTCAGATAATACATATGCACTAGAGCGCAGCACACAATTGCACGATAAAGCTATTATGAAAAGTTGTTTAATAGGCTCTCGGCTCATCACAGGAGGTAAAAATGGTGGTGCAGCGGAAAACGCTTGCGGACGTGATTGCAGCACCAAATTATGGAAATTAGGAGGCCAAGATGTTGACTCTATCGAAGAACTTGGAGTTCCGGTTGAAATGGTTTGGCAAGTCGTCGCTTTACATCAGCCTGGAAAATTGGCTGTAGCATTGCGGAAGCGAGGGAAGCCGATATTGGAGATCTGGCAAGCGAGATGATCCTAGGGAAGTTGTAAAAGACAAGGTTGGGATCGTTGGCTCCGACAAATCTGAATTGACGGAACGTGCATATTCGGATCTCGGCCTTGAGAGTTGTCCGCAAGTCCACTGCTAAAGCTTCGGCGTTGGCATTTTGACCACCTATTCTGACAAATGTTATCATAATCATCAACCTCCATTACTCTCGTGAATCTAATTCCAAATAAGTAGACTCTTTATTACACAATCATTTTCAGCTCTGTATAGAATTGATCCACTAAAGGGGTTGTAAATTAAGCGAGACAGCACGTGTTCTGTACTCCAGCGCCATCCATTTCCCCGCTCAAGAAGTAGGCAGCTACCCCAGCTTCAGCGACGGAAGAATTCATGTTTAGCTAATCCGGAGGTTCTAGAACTTGAATATGTATTTGTCAAGTGTTGCCAGATATATCTGTTGGCCATTGGAAAACGTTTGCCGGGGTGACATGGTAAAGTAAGCAGGCCTCATGCTTTTGTAATAGGTGCGGGGCGAGAACATCGTCATTCCGGACACATGACAAGCGAGTTGCAAAGCAGTTACTAAATAAGACCATTCGCTGGTATGGTACAGATATACGAGCAGCTGCCAATAAGATGAGTAGCATAGTGGCCAGACAACATTATCATATACTTAAAAGCCACCTTACTTTGACCAGGTGTCAGTTTACGATTTCGAGTCATCTTAAGCACAATACCACATATATAAAGAAGCAATTTATCACTAGTCTCTCAAATCCAGCAGTGGTGAGAAACCTCTATAGCAATCGCATTATGGCTACACCGTGAGTGAAGCTCTTCACAACCTGTTGTTATTTATATGAATATTTAACTATTAATCCATCTTAATCCCACCGCGTTTTGGATGGCCTACTGACAGAAAAATCAGAAACAAAATCCACCTCACAGCTGGGGACACCGGTGTCTTCAACACCATCCCACAAAATGCTGATACCGCATCAAGGACCTCAGAATTGCTGCAAGAGAACCATGGAGTAGCTTGTGCCAAAGTCTTGATGCAAAGACACAGATTCTGACACTATGCAGAAACACCACATCTTCTTCAACGAAGCGGGCTATCATAATCATATTGTCCATGGCTTGCTTACATTATATAGCCTCGGTGCACCGAAAGAGGCAATCGAGCAGCACTACAAGCACAATACTTCCTATCAGAGCAAGCTTTCCGAAGCTAGGAAAGATATCAGCGAAGACATGAAGTCGCCAGAGCAGTTCAAGAAGTTTCTCGGCAAGGGAAAATACTATTCTGAGTTCCTTTCCTTCTTCAAGAAGGAAATGGCCGACAAGGGCTGGGAGAATGTCTTGAACGAGTTTCTTTTTTCCGGCGACGAACGTGCGGAAGATTTGCTCGGGAGAGTGTTTGCGGGTACGTTCAATCAGACTGAAATCTATGCAGCGTTGCTAAACCAGAAAGGCTTTTTCCATCCGTTCATTCATCTAGGCTTCGGTGTTGAATTCAAGCAGCCAGCCATCATCGCCGAAGCACTTGCGCAAGCAGCTGTGCATGACGACTGGATGTCCTCCTATCTGTTCACCACAGAACGTGAATCCACCGCCAGCAGCACCAAGACCATGCCCGATCTCCTCGACGAGATTCGCAAAGACGCCAAGCTATCAAACGCTGCGGAGTGGGATGATGCGAACAAAGTCCGTGATGGCATACTCAAACGCGCACCGGGCGAAATGATCAACTACGCAAAGCAGTGGACCGTATCCGAAGCCGACATCGAACAGAAGACGGCAGAGATTATCAATGCCACTATCTACTTCACTGCAGCTGCACAGCGACCTCCGAAGCAGGCATGTAACCCCTTTTCTTTTTCGAATGTGCCTACGTTCAAAATCTGGGACTAACTGGTGTGGCAGGTCAAATTCGACTTTTACTACATGCATAGTGTTAACAGCAGCATCTTCCTGCCCGTTTTCAACACACAGCAGTGGCTCTCGCCAGCTTCCAAGATCCGGCTTCTGAAGTTCAAAGTCTACACCGACCTCGCGCTCTATGCATCTCGGCACTCGGCGCCGCTGCTCCTAGACGAGGTGGCGAATTATGTCCCCCTCAAGAACGAGGGCTGGCCCGGCGTGTGGGAACGGCTGTTTCGTCTTGACGACGACGGCCACGCGCCAAAGCTCGGGCGAGCGGTGGCTGTTGGCGAGCGGCTGATGCGCGACGGCGGCTACGAGAACGAGGGCTGGGCGAAGGTGAAGGGGGGGATGTGGGAGAAGATTGGCAATATGGTGGTGGATAGCGTCGAGGATACG
>Ga0247737_1000162_pt1 | contig 21928 bp, 22 predicted proteins | sample UWRJL028104C2_FD_180937 | JGI IMG/M metagenome (GOLD analysis project Ga0247737, IMG submission 180937) | Plant litter microbial communities from Arlington Agricultural Research Station in Wisconsin, United States - UWRJ-L028-104C-2 | ecosystem: Environmental > Terrestrial > Plant litter >...
TGCAGAACCTGTCGACCGTGGCGTACCGCAGTCTGGTCGAGAAGCAGCCCGTCGCGGATCTCGCCAACTGCCCGACCCTGGGCGCGACGAGCCCGCAGCCGCAGCTGAACCCGCTGCTGGACAACTACGAGGGATTCACCGTCGAGAAGGCCCGCGGCGGCCAGCACCGACTGAAGCTGATCAGCGACGACAACTTCAGCGCCAATCAGAAGACCCGGATCCTCGAGGTCGACGCCCGCCTGCTGTGACCTGACCACACGAAAGACGGCCCCGGACGAGAAGTCGTCCGGGGCCGTCTTTCGGTGGGTCAGAAGGTGTTCAGCTACGGCGTCGTCGAGCGGCGCGGCAGGTGGACGCTCACCTACGACCATGCCTTCGGCGGCGACACCGGCGCACTGCAAAGCAAACTCGACCTGAACCCGCCGCCTTGGCTACGCCCGGCGGCCGACTGGCCGACGTCGGCCTCTACTGACCTGTTCAGTTACCAAAAATGCAGGATACGTGAAATGCGCCGAGCACTCGCAAACCTCATGAAGGACATCGTCGGCCGTCGGTCAGACCGGGCCGGTCAGCGGTCAGCGGGCTGCCCGGGCATGCCGAGGCCGGGCCGCTGAGAGGGGTTGTCGAAGTAATGCCGGAGCGCTCGATAGGCGGGCACGGCGTTCGGTCCGAGCCAGTACGCCTGAATGATCATGAAGGGCAGTCCTTGGGCGCCGGGGCCGAGCCGGCCGGTGTGCCGGCGTTCTCTGGTGCCGGCGGTCGGCATGGCTTTGACGGTGATCCACGGAGTCTGGCCTTCGCGGGCGAGGACATCCACCACCGCATCCCAGGGGACGAAATGCTCGAGTGCCAGCCCGCGATGGTAAATGCCCGAAGGAGTCAGGACCACCACTCCGGGGGCGAGGCGCAGCAGCACCGTGAGGAACCAGGCCAGGAACAGCGCACCCGCGGCGAAGATCGCGGCCAGCACCCAGCCGGCCACTGTGCCCTGTGCGGCGAAGACGACTGCGAGGCCGGCCGCGAACAGCGCCACCGCGACAAGGACGGCGCAGAGCCAGTAGTACGGCCATCGCGAGTAGGCGAAAGCCAGTCCTGACTCGCCCTCGTCGGTGGTCCCGCTGGCGAGCGGCTGGGTAGACGGGGCGGGTCGGCGCAGCATGCTCGCCGACATGCCAGCCAGATGGGCGAACATCAGCACGGCAACCGCCCAGATCAGCGCCTGGACGGCCTCTCCCGTGGCGACGTCGGCGGCCACGACCGCGGCGGTGATCAGCGTGAGCAGGGCGAAGCCCGCTACGGAGGCCACCCGCCCGGCCGACCGGCGCGGCCTCGGCCAGCCGGCCGGCGGGTCCTGGTTCGGCATCATGTCGCGTCCGCCTCTACGAAGTCGGTCAGAAGATGGAGTTCCAGACTTTCTTGGCGGTGTCGCCAACGGCGTCACCGGCATCTTCCAAGCCGTGACCGACGGCGGTGAACCCGCCCTCGATCGCGTCCCGGGTACCCTGCGGCAGACCGTCGTAGGCGGCGTCCAAGGCGCCGCCGAGACCGCTGATGATCGCCTTGCCGGCGGGTTTGCCCGTGTGAATGTCGTAGCCGATGTCGACGGCGGTGACCGCGAGTCCAATGATCGGCAGGCGCGCGCCTCGATCTTGCTGCCGGTCCGGGCCGCGGTGCGCTCCCACTTGTCGGCTTCCAAATATTTGTTGTACGACTCGAGGTTGAGTGCCTTGGCCTCGGGGCTGCCGCCGGACGCCTTCAGATAGCGCGCCTTGGCCGTCTCCGATTCCTCTCGGAAGGCCTGCGCCTGCCCCTTGAGGATGCCGACGTGCTTCGCGGCGAGCGCGCCGATGACGCCCTCGTTGGCGAAGCCGGCCGCCACGATGACCGGCTTCGCCTTGAGATCGCCGATGACATTGTTCAGGGTGTCCTTGGCGAAGTCGCCGATCTCCCGCGTCCACGTGGCTTGACCCTGGGCCTGCGCGTACGCGGTCAGTTTGGTCTGGTGCGTGTGGTAGGCGGTGACCTGCGCGTTGTACCCCTGCACTTGCTCGGCCGTCGCGGTGGTCGGGGGCGCCGCCGGAACCGTGGGCCCGGCGCCCGGGTCGAGGATCGTGGTGCCCTGCAGTTCGAGGCCGCCGTCGATTGCGATGCCGCGGGCCCGGTCCATGCCGGCCTGGGCGGTGGTGAGGTCGTCGGCGTACGAGTTGAACGCGCCCGCGACGCTGTCGACGTCTGCGCGCAGGTTGTCGACGCTGCGGCCGCTCGTGTCCATCTTGCCGTGAAAGGCCGGCCCGGCATCGCCCCGCCAGCCGGTCTCGGCTTGGTCGCGTACAGCGAACAGGTCGGTGACGGTCTGGTCGACTGCGGCGGACAGTTGCTTTCCGAGCCAATCGGCCGAGGCCCGGATACTGCCCGGGTCACCGTCGAGGCGGGTATCGATCGACATGTCAGTACCCTCGCAACGACTCGGCTGCGGCCTGGTCGTGGGCGGCGTAGTCCTGGCGGGCCTTACCGACTTCCTCGCTGGCTCCCTTCATCCCGAGCACGACGTTCGCCGCATTCTGGGTCAGGTGCGCGAGGGCCGCACCCATGATCTCGGCGACGTCACCCGCGTCCGGCACACCCGGCGACGCCTTGCCGACCGCGTCCAACGTGTCGGCCGCCTGGCTCAGCCGGCCCGCGATCGAGTCCAGTGTGGGCAGATTGGCCCTCGTCTCGCTGGCCATCAGATTCTCTCCCCGGTACGGCGCAGCTCCTCGGGAATGTCGAGGTCGAGCAGGATCAACTCGAAACCGGTAGCCAGCCGGGCTTGCTCGAGATCCTGGGTGGCCATCACCGTCCACGGCTGGGCAGGTCCGCAGTACGCGATCAGGCGGTCCATCGACGAATAGACCAGCATCGCCAACCGGCCGTCCTTGGTCGGGCGCAGGTCAATGGTCAGCTCGCCCTCGCTCTGCGCCGGTGCACACGGCACGTACACGATCGGGGGGGAAGACGTGGGCCGGATCGATCGTTCCGCGCAGGAGTCGCTCCTCGTCCAGCGCACCGCTCCCGGATTGCTCAGCCATAGGCCGCAGTCTACGAATCGAGCGCGAGCGCCCGTGGCCGCTGCTACTTCGGCTTGGACGTGCTCACCCCCGTCGCGCGTTCAAAAGAGTCGCGCCTGCCGGCTGTCTGGCATCCGGCTGGTTGCCTTGCGCGGGCGGGAACTGCGGCGGCTCGAGGATGACCATGACGGTCGCCGCCCGGTCGCATCGCTGAATAGGCCGACACTGACCGACTTGCGTTGCCTCAGTGAACTCTCGATCTCGGCCTTGATGAGTTTCGTACCGACGCCGACAGTCCCGACGGCGCCTACTGCGACCAGGTGAGCGAACATGGTGCTGGTCAAATGATCTTTGAAAGTGTCCGGGTCAAGGTGTTTAGGCGAATCGCCGGCAGCCAACAACAACCAGTACAGCACGGTCGCAGTTTACGGCCACGCCGACAGTGCATGGACCCCGCGGGTGGATGCATCGGAGGGGGCAAGTTAACCGTGCGTTACCAGAGGCAGCACTTCTTCAAGGTACCCGGAACCGCATCACGTGCACACTGCGGAAGACCGCATCGCCGCGGAACGACGGCGGTCGCGCACCTCCTCGACTTTGCACCTGCAGGACCGCGCAAGTCTTACGATGCGCCCGCATCCGCACGGTGGGCCAGCGGGAAGATAACGTCGCGGCCCGGCGTAGCGATACGCCGCAGTCTTCACACGACTTCACACAGCTTCACACATCACTTGCATGGTGTGAAGCTCAGATGATGAGATGGGCCCATGAGCGCTGAAAGCGTCGAGGTCGAGGGCCAGCAGCTGGTCGCGGCCGAGGTCCCCCCGATGTCGGCGGACCGGCGCCCCGCCTACGTCACCGCCCAAGGAATCTCAGGTGGTTACTACCTTCGCGGAGGAGACGGCGATCGGCACATGACCGAGGCGGAGATCGCCCTCATCATGGCAGCGCGGACTCAACCGGTCTACGACCGCGAGGTCATCGACGGAACCTCTGTGCAGGACTTGGACGACGAGGCGTTGCGGCGCACCCTGCGCCGGGTTCGCGCCGGGTTCCCCAAACTCGCACAGTCCGACGACACGACGGTCCTCTTTCGCCTCGGCATCACCGCCGGGAGTTCCGCGGCCGCCCCGCTGACACTGGCGGGGTTGTTGGTCTTCGGACAATTCCCTCAGCAGTTCTTCCCCCAGCTGATGGTCTCGGTCGTCGTACACAGCCCGGACACCAGCTCAGGAACCCGGTTCCTCGACAACCAGACAGTCCGCGGCCCCATCCCTGAAATGGTCGAGACGACGCTGGCCATGCTTCGCCGAAACCTCGCGGTCCGAGCAGTCATCAGCGAGCACGGCTCACGCGTAGACGAGATCGAATACCCCTTGGAAGCGGTACGCGAGGCGGTCGTCAATGCCCTGATGCACCGCGACTACAGCCCGGTGACCCGAGGCACCCAAGTTCAGATCGAATTGTTCCCTGACCGCCTCGTCGTCCGCAGCCCCGGCGGACTCTACGGCGGAGTCATCGTCGACGAACTCGGCGAGGAAGGCATTTCGTCATCCCGGAACGCGGTACTGAGCAGCCTCCTCGCAGACACCTACCTCCCGTCGTCAAACGAACTCGTCGCGGAGAACAGATCCTCCGGCATCCCCGCAATGCTGGCCGTGGCCCGGCGCCGAGGACTACCCCGGCCGAGCTTTCGCAGCTCGATCGCCAGCTTCGTGGTCACCATGGCACGCTCGGAACTCCTCAGCCCCGAGGTCCGCGGTTGGATCTCCCGACTCGGGGCCCATCTGCCCACGCAGGCACATCACCTCGCTCTCGCTATGCTGCGCGACGACTACCTGACCAACGAGATGCTCCGGCAATGGGGAGTCGACCGCGTAGCAGCCGGCCAGGTCCTCCGCGACCTCGTCGATCAAGGACTGGCAATGAAAGAAGGCGGCAGGCGCTACGCGCGGTACGTCCTCGACCCCGCAGCCTCAGGCCAATCACGGGCTCCCGACCTCTTCTCGGCGCTATCGCCTCAATCACCGCCCGACGTCGCCGAAGCACTCAAGGCACGCGGAGAAGCGACGGCAAGCGAACTCGTTGAAATGACCGGACTGTCCCGGAACGCCGTCTTGAATCATCTACGCGCTCTGGCCAAGACCGAGACTATTGAGGTCGTAGGACCTGCCCAAAGCCCCAAACGTCACTACCGGTGGACTGCGCCTGACGCCTGAACATGCACATCGACACCGCCTGCACCCCTGCAGCGGGCTACGTCGACAGGCAAAGCAACCGTATGCAATCAGACTCAGGCGCAGCTGGCGGGCCACCGGAGCACCTCGGGTCGGGTCGAACGGTATTCGAAGTTTCCGAGCTCCGAATTCTGAACAGCGGCACGTTAGGCCAACTATGCCGCCCGAAGCCCGTCGGTCTTCTCGCACGCCAGCTGCGGCGCGCAGCTTCGCATGTCCATACTCGTGCGCTGCCGGATGCTGGACTGCCGACGCAGTTCATCGTCACGAGCGCTGAGTTGTTGGGCTTTTTCGGCACGTTCGATCGCTCGGGCCAGGAGCCTGTCCGAATCTTTGTGTAACGTGCCGTTCTGTCTAACTATGTGGCATCGACGGGGATACGGCCTGGGAAGAACATTTCCAGGGAATTCAGGGCCTGTTTCCAGCCCTGCACGCCGGCGCCTTCGACCATGCGCGGCGGGGCTGTGCGGGTACCCGCGGGCTTGCCGGCCTCGGCGGCGCGTTGCCGGGCGCGTTTGTCCTCGATGTCGGCGATCGCGAGCCAGATCAGCTTCACCACGGCATCGTCGGTCGGGAAATGCCCACGGTTCTTAATGATTTTTCGGATTTGATAGTTGAAAGATTCGATGGCATTGGTCGTATAAATGATCTTCCTGACCTCCGGCGGGAACGCGAGGAACGGAATGAACCGGTCCGTGCGACACGAGGTCGCACATTTCAAGTGGATGCGTCGATGGGAGGCTGTGATGGCGGTGACGTAGCCCAGGTCCGTGCTCGGTGGCCTGTTCCCGCCCCGGCGCGCGTCGCGGGTAACCGTGGGGTGCGAAGCCCGGGGTTCAAGCCGAAGGGCTCTCGTTCCATCCGAGGGCCACGGGTGAGGGAAAGACCGGGCGGGTGAACGCAAGTGAACCCTCGGTGTTGCCTCGTCATCGTCGAGGCCCGCAGGTGGGACGTGGTAGCGGGCCGAGCAGGGCTGGCCGTTGGAAAGCGGCAGGCGCCGGTGGAGAGAGAGCGATCCAGCCGGGTGAGTACCGCCGCCCCGGGGTCGAGAGGGCACCCAATCCGGTCGCATCTTGGATGTGCGGAACGTGACAATCCCGTTGGGGTCCGGCGCTGGTTGCCGGTGAGCCGACCGTGAGGAAGGCCGATGTCCCCAGCGGGCGACGGATGACCCGAGAAGCGAATGCCGGCGGTCGAAAGACATCGGGAAACCACGGCGTGAGGACCAGACTTCCGCTGGTCGTTGTGGATAACCGGCCGGATAGAGGCGGCTGCCTCGGCCTGAAAGGGCGCTGACGCGGGTCGGGTGAACCTGTGAAGGTGACGATGACGACGATGCTGGAACCGAAGGGCACGTTGGACACTGCGGCCGTGGTCGCGGTGAACGGACCGGAGGGCGGCCTGCTTGACTGGGACTCGATCGATTGGGACACAGCCGAGAAGGAAGTACGGCGTCTGCGGCAGCGGATCTTCACGGCGTCGCGGGACGGGGACCTGAACAAGGTCCGCAATCTGCAACGGTTGATGCTGCGGTGCCGGTCCAACGCCCTGGTGGCGGTTCGGCGGGTCGCGCAGCAGAACACCGGTCGTAACACGGCCGGTGTCGACGGCGCGGTGGCGTTGTGGCCTGAGGCGAGAAGTGAGCTGGCCCGCTGGGTTCAGCAGCGGTCTTCGTCGTGGGTTCCGATGCCGGTGCGCCGGGTGTTCATCCCGAAGGCAGGGGGCAAACGGCGCCCACTCGGCATTCCCGTGATCGCTGATCGCGCGTTGCAGGCGGTCGTGCTCAACGCGTTGGAACCGGAGTGGGAAGCGCGGTTCGAGCCGAGATCCTATGGATTTCGGCCGGGCCGCGGCTGCCACGACGCGATCGAAGCGATCTTCTCCACCGGCAAGGGCCCTCGGTCCAAGCGGGTATGGGTCCTCGACGCGGACCTGGCGGCGGCGTTCGACCGTATCGATCACCAGGTGCTTCTCGACCGGCTCGGGCAGTTCCCCGCGCGGGAACACGTCCGCCGCTGGTTGAAGGCGGGGGTGGTCGATCGCGGCCGGTTCGCCCCGACGGAGGAAGGCACCCCGCAAGGCGGGGGTGATCAGTCCGTTGCTCATGAACGTCGCTCTGCATGGGATGGAGCAAGCCGCTGGGGTGCGTTATCTGACCGGCACCCATGTCGGTCACAGCGCGCCCGGCAGCCCGGTCGTGGTGAGATACGCCGACGACCTGGTCGGTGCGCGGCCACCGGAACAAGTCGAAGAAGTGGGTGACCGCCCGCTACTACGACGCGTTCAACACCGCCAGATCCGACCGGTGGGTGTTCGGCGACCGCGACAGCGGCGCCTATCTCACCAAAACGGCCTGGACAAAGATCGTCCGGCACCAGATGGTCGACGGGTTCGCCTCTCCGGACGACCCCGACCGAACCGGCTACTGGGCGGCCCGCAAGCGACGCAGGAAACCACCCATCGACCGATGGGGACTGATCCAACTGGAACGTCAGCGCGGACGATGTCCGCTCTGCCACCAGTTGCTCCTGCACGCTGACCACGAACCGCAGTCTCCCGATGAATGGGAACAATGGATCACCGTGGTCCGGTCGGGATCCGCCGTCAGGCGATCACCGCCGACCAGCAGGCCGTGATACCGAACGGTCCGCTCGCTTCACGCCTCGTGCACACCCACTGCGCCCGCAAAGCCGCGCGGCGCAAGGAACGCGCACGACACCCCGTCGCAGAATCCCGCGACACCTCTGGGTTTGCTTGAGCCGGATGCGGGGACGACTCGCACGTCCGGTTCTTAGGGGGCTCCGGCGCGGCAACGCGCCGGAGCTACCCGCCCAGGCGCGTTCCCATACCGCGACCGCCGCCGGATACCTGCGGCCCAACGGCATGTCGGCGAAGGCGAGCAACGCCGACTCCGCCGCGTCCGCGGTCGCCGCGGTGTAAATCTCCCTTCAACGCCGCCGACATGGCCTTGCGGTCCTTGTAGGACACGAACTTCATCGACGCCCTGATCAAGTGAACGGTGCACGTCTGCACAGTGGTGTGCGGCCAGACCGCCTCGATCGCCTCCGGCAACCCGGTCAGCCCGTCACAGCACGCGATCAGCACATCGCGGACCCCGCGGTTACGCAACTCGGTGCACACCTGCATCCAGAACTTCGCGCCCTCGCTCTGCTGGACCCAGATCCCCAACACGTGCTTCACACCGTCGACACCGACCCCGACGACTAGATAACAAGCCTTGTTACGCACCGTGGCACCATCACGGACTTTCACCATCAACGCGTCGACGTACACGATCGGATACACCTCATCCAGCGGCCGGTGCTGCCACACCTTGATCTCCTCGAGGACCTCGTCGGTGATCGTGGAAATAGTGTCCGGGCCCACCTCCGTGCCGTACACCCGGTGCAGGTGATGCGAGATGTCCCGCACCGTCATCCCGCCCGCGTACAGGCTGATCACCACATCCGACAGCCCGCCCAGCCGACGGGAATGCTTGGGCAGCAGCATCGGGGTGAACGTGCCCGCCCGGTCCCGGGGCACCCGCACATCGATCGGCCCGATCTCCGACTGCACCGTCTTGGGCGTCGACCCGTTGCGCGAGTTCCCCGACCCCTTACCCGCCGCGTCGTGGGCCCGATACCCCAGATGCTCGGACAACTCCGCCTGCAAGCCACGCTCCAGGACCGACTTGACCAACTCGGACAGGAACCCGCCCGGCCCGGTCAACCGCAACCCGTCACCCTTGATCTGCTCCAGCACCCGGTCCATCGCCCGCTCATCGACGAGATCCGCGACCGCCTTACGTGCCGCCTGCCGCGCCGCGGCCTCGTCCAGGACCGGCTCCGCGAGAGGCAGCCGCGGCCCGCCGGCCATCCACTCACGCAACTCCGTGACCTCCGCGTCGAAATCGCTCGAGGACTGTTCCACTGACGAGAGCGCCATCGGCCCTCTCCTATCTGTGCGAAACCGGCTCATACCGGCTTAACGGATCTTGGACTCAACCCGTTACACAGAGATCACTACAGGTCCTGACGACTGGGCGCAGGCGTTACCGGTCGTGCACGCCGAGATCACCCGCAAGCTCAACCCCGACCGCCGGCACCGCAGCTGCCCCCGCGCGGTCCGACGGGCCCGGCACAACAGCTACCCGGTCAAGAAACCCGGCCAGGCCGCCAGTACCCGCCACCCGGGGCCGGCAACTATCCGATTCTGGCCGATAACCCCACCCGAGCCGACCGCGGCACCCCTGCCGGATCCGGCAACCCGCACCCGAGCGAGCCGCCCAGCACCAACCCCGGCCAGCCATAACCCGACTAGCCATAAAGGATCAGAACGGACACCCGGGCACACCGGGCCATCGATCAAACCCCGCCAACCCGGCACCGCGCCGACCAGCCCACCGCAACGCACCCGCCGGCACGCCTACACACCGAAGTCCCTGGAAACCCCACAAAACCGCAGCTCAACACCATGATCATTTTAGTCTTCGTGGCATTGGCTCCAGAGGGCCTACCTCCATCTCTCGTGCAGCACCGCTTCACGAAGCTCTACCTACATCAAGCTCCCCTCCGCGTTCGGGACGCAACTACCCAGTTAGCGCCGAAGGGCGAGGTCGCCGGCGTTGTGGCGGTCGCGCAGCTCCTCGGCGTGGTCGGCGACCTTCCGGATCGCCTCGGCCCAGGAAGCCATCAGGCCGGCGCGGTCATCGGAGTAGACCGGCAGCCGCAGGGCACGGGACAGGTACGCGTCGACACCCGGAAAATCGTCGCCTCGATAGGAGCGATAGGCGTTGTCGCCCGGGTGGTACGTGCCGGAGTGCCCCGGGCTGAGAAAGGCGGCCTCGCGATGCAGCGGAGGCGACGTGGGCCGGGTCAGCGGCACGCCCTCGGCCGCCACCGCCGCGGTGAAGACCTCGACGGGCAGACCGCCGAGTTCCTCGGCCTGGTACAGGGGCTGGTAACTCACATAGTGAGCCACGCGGTCCACGTGCGGCTGCCACACCGGCGCGGTGATGCCGGGGATGCCGTTCAGGTAACCGCCCAGCTGGTTGTAGTTCTTCTCCCGGCCCTCGAGTACGGTGTCGAGCCGAGCCAGAGCACCATTGGCAAGAGCTGCGCCGACCGGATGGATACGGTAGTTGAGGCCGAAGCCGGTCCGGCCGTAGGCGGAGTATTCCTCGCTGGTCACGGCTTGCGCACCAAGGTCGATGCCGTGTCCGAGCATCACCGCCCGCTCGTAGATCCGGCGGTCGTCGGTGATCAGGACGCCGCCCTCCCCCGCGGTGACGTGTTTCTTGGCCTGGAGGCTGAAGGCGGCGACGTCTCCGTGCCGGCCGACGGGACGGCCCGAGCACTCCGCGCCGTGAGACTGCGCGCAGTCCTCCACCACTGTCAGTCCGTGCTCCCGTGCGATGGCGGTGATGCGCTTCACGTCGGCGGGATATCCCATGAGGTGAGCGACTACGACCGCCTTGGTCCGGGGTGTGATGTGCGCGGCCAGCCCGTCCGGGTCCAGCATGCCGGTATCAGGATCCACGTCGGCCAGGACCGGGACGCCATTACAGGCGAAAATCGGCATGGCGCTGGCGAGGAAGGTGTAGGCGGGGCAGATGACCTCGTCGCCGGGGCGCAGGTCGAGGCCGAAAAACGCCGAATGCAGGGCAGAGGTGCCCGAGTTGACCGCGATGGCGTACGCCGCGCCCAGTCGCCGGCGATAGGCGTCCTCCAAGGCCCGGACCTCACCCCCGGTGGCGGTGTAGGTGATCTCGCCACGCCGGAGCAGCGCCACTACCGCGCCGATGTCCGCTTCAGTGATCACCGGCCATAGTGGCCGCTCGGCTGGTTTGAGCGCGGGCGTACCGCCCAGGATCGCGAGTCGCGTCATTCATACCTCCAAAGCAGGTCCTGGATGTCGTTCGAGGCCCGGCCTGCGCGGCCGGTGTCAAGGTGCGGTTCTCCGCCCGGCAGTGTTCACGAGGGGCGAGAGAATGTCGCGAACCGTCGCGGCGCCCTCGGCCCGCCAGCCCAGGTACCACTCGACAATTCCCGGTGTGTGTCGCACGATCTGGCGGAGGTAATCCGGCGACGGCACGAAGTTGAGCTCCAGCACTGGTATCAGAGCCTTGAGTTCGTCCAGCGTGAGCCGCTGGTGTGTTGTCGCGGCGTCGAGCACCGCTTTGGCCCGGTCGGGTACCACCTGAAAGCCGCCGGAGCGTCCACGACGGGGCAGGAACAGCAGCGCCCGCGCGATGTCATAGACGCGGGAACGCAGTTGTAGCGCGTCCCAGTCGAGGACGCATTCGAGTTCCCCGTCCTCGCGGTAGAGCAGGTTGGAGCCGGCGACCTCGCCGTGGGTGAGCACCTCTGGAAGGTCCGCGTATCCGGCGAGTTCGGTCCGGGCCCGAAGCAGTACGCCCGAGTAGGCCCTGCGGGCGGCCGCACGGACGGCGGCGCCGGCGTACGGAGCGGTGATCTCGTCAACCTCGTCCAGTACGGTATGCAAAGGCCGTTGGGTGCCGATCCAGAACTCCAGGTTCCGGGTGGAGCAGTGCCCGTCCGCGGGCATTCCTTCGACCGGAATTCCATGCAGCGAGGACATGAAGGTGCCGGCTCGCTCGATGTCATCCAGCCGCGTGGAATCGAAAGGCCGTCCCAGTCTCCAGGGTCGCAGCTGCCAGGTGGAGCCGTCATACGCAGCAGAACTAGCGCCGGTGAGCGTCAAGACCGGCAACGATACCGGGATCTCAGCGGCGATCCGCGACATGGCCACGCTCTCGAAAGCCAGCCAAGCAGGGGTAACGGTTCGGCCGAGCCGCTTGAGCGCGTACCGCCCGTCCGGGGTATCGACCCGCCAGACGCTATTGACGCTCTCCCGGTTGAGGAGCCGTGTTCGAGGTGTTTCGAGGCCATAAGCCCGAGTGAGTACGTGGGCGACGGCCCCGTCGTGTTCGTGACGCCGGTCGGTGTCGTCACCACCGACCACTGGTCCAGTACCTTTCAAGTTGCTGGTCAAAGGATTCCTCCGGACTTTCCGCTCAAGGACCGGCGCACCGGCTTTCTGGCGAATAAAGATGTCTCACCGACCGGGACCTGAGCGGAGTCCGCCTCAAACCACGGTGTATCCGGCGTCGACCATGAGGTTCTCCCCGGTTATGAAACTGGCGTCCGAGGAAAGCAGGAAGACGACAGCGGAGGCGATTTCCTCGGGATCGGCGGCTCGGCGGAGCAGGTGGCGGCCACCGATATCCGGATGGGCATCTGCGCCTTCTCGCGACAGGCCGTACTTGTTTTTGTAACTACGAGCCAGATTGTCGGTCCAGACGGTCCCAGGGCTCACCGCATTGACGCGTATCCCCGCGTCGGCGAGATCGTGGGCCATGCACCTTGTCATACCGATGATGGCAGCCTTGGTGGCGCTGTAAGTGAGAAATCTGGGTTGCGCGATGTGAGCGGAGATCGAGGAGACGTTCACGACACTTCCACCTCCGGCTGCTTCGATCAGCGGAGCAGCGTGCTTGACCATCAAAGCGTGGCCCATGATATTGACGTCGGTAACGCGCCGCCATTCATCGACGGTCGCATCGACACCACGCATGATGAGCGCCGCCGCGCAATTGACTAGGAGTTCGACACCACCGAACGCACCCCGTGTCGCCTCCACCGCCGCGACGACATCAGCCTCGTCCGCGATGTCGCCATGGACGAAAAGAACGCGGCCGACACTCGCCCGCCGCGTCAACTCCTCGACGGTGGAGTGTCCGAACTCGTCATTCACATCCATGATCATGACGTTGGAGCCCTCTTCGGTCAGGCGCGCTGCGACTGCCTTACCGATACCCTGGGCACCGCCGGAGATCAGAGCCGATCGCCCTTGTAGCCCTCGCATGTGTTCGCACCTCCAAGCGCGTTGTCAGCTGCCGACGACCTCGGGATCGGCCGGGGCGCCGTGGGTCAGAACGGCACGCAGCCGAGGCGCCAGGTCAGCCGGCACCAACCGATCAGCGGTGGCGTCCAGCTCATCCAGCGTCCACCACCGGTGGCCGGCCACCGTGTCGATCTCACCCTGACTGAAGCCGCTGGAGTCAATGGTGAAGTGCCGCACCCGGCAGAGATAAATCCGCTCGCGGCAGTCGTAGGTATTCCCTCCCCACGAGGCAACGGCCTTCCGATACCAGATCTGGGGGCCGATCTCGAATCCGATAAGCCCGGTCTCCTCCTCCACCTCGCGGCGAAGGGCGGCCTCCGGAGATTCTCCACTTTTAATTCCACCGCCGACCGGATACCAGAAGGTGCCACCCTCATCGATGCTGGCGAACAGCAACAGTTTGCCGTCCTCGTCCAGCAGCAGGGCGCGGGCGCTGTAGCGTTTCTGGGGGGTTATCACGTAAGGGCACCCATCTGAGTCGTATCTGCGTGCGAACATCCCGTTTCATGGTCTCGCTTGCTGTGGACTCTAGCCAGAGGCGCGTGTCTCAACAACGTGATCTGATCCACAGCGTGCCATTATCCGGCCTACCGAGTGACGCTTAAGCAGCATTGCCGGAACCTCTGAGCTGCACGAATTCGGCCCGAGTTAGTGAATCAATAGAAATCAATTAGAGGTAACGCCTTTGACCCGAAGTCGGAGGTATGTTTAGCCTTCTTGAAGGCGACACGATGCCCCATTAAGGCATCCTGATCCGCTGCCCCCAGACCTGCGAGGAAGCTATGAAGAAACTGGTGGAGAAATTTGTCCGGGACGGCTTTGTCGTTCTCGGCAACGTCTTCCAGGAAAATCAACTGAATGAGATGGGCCAAGCGTTCGCGCGCATCGAAAAAAAGGTGACGGATGCGCCTGAGAACTACGCCACGAGGTACACGGCCCGCACCGGCGGGGCCGACACGTGGGGGGTCAACCACGTGTTCGCCGAGGAGCTCTACGAGCCGGAGCTGGCCTCCGTCTTCGAGAACCCCCAGATCATGGACTTCATCCATTCCGCACTCGGAAACCAGATTCGGTTCTGGGGCGGACACGCCCTGTGGGCACCTCGCCGAGTCGGATACAACCTGAATTGGCATCGCGACTTCGGCGAACACGATGTATTCAACTCGACCGGCCAGAGCAATCATGTGCAGTTCAACGTCTGTCTTCTGTCGGACAGTTGTTTTCGGGCCGTACCCGGCTCTCACCGGCGGCCGCTGACCACCGAGGAGGCCCACCAGCAGCGCTCGCGGGGCGTCGCGCCCCTGGGCGGCGAGGTGGTGGCCGGCTGCTCGCCCGGGGACGTCCTGATGATGAACGCACACGTTCTGCATCGCGGCAGCTGCGACGTAGGATCCGCGCGGCAGACCCTCCATCTCTCCGTCCAGCCGATGGATGAGCCGACCGGCGGCCAATCATCGTGGAAATTCATGCGTAAGCCCGGCTATCTGGACACGCTGCCGGCCGGGATGCGCGAGCTTATGCAGAACGCGATCGACTGGGATGATCGAAACCCCCTGTCCCTGGCGGAGACCCGAAAGCGCATGCGCACAAGCAGGGAAATCGGGAACCAGCTCGCCGACGGAAATCCCGCGAGCGGTGGCCCCGAGCCCGCGTAAACCGGCCGGACCGGAATGGCCCATCCGGACATCCGCGACCACGGCCGTTTTGAGATCGATCTCAAAACGGCCGTGGCTCTGCCGTAGATCCGTTCCGCGTGACGCCTGAGAGGGCGTTCGATTTATACTTAATGCGTTAGTATGTACCTCGCCAGGTAGGTGTTGATTCGTCCGTTATTCGGCGGCTGACGTTGTCGATCATCGCGATGTGGATCATGGCTTCGGAGCTGGCCGGTCGGGTCTCGTAGTCCCGGACAAGTCTGCGGTGCCGCATCAACCAGCCCAGGGTCCTCTCCACTACCCAGCGTCGCTTGACCACGTGGAAGCCTCGGACTTCGGTGTTCCTCGGCACCACCTCGGCGTCGATACCCAGAGTGGCGGCGTGTTCGACGAACTGGTTCTTGAATCCGGCGTCCACCCAGGTCTTGACCACGGTCGGATATGATGATTTGACCTGATCTAGAACCAGGATTCCGGCGCGGTTCTCGGTCACGGACGCGGCCATGACGATGACCACCAGCAGTAGCCCGAGAGTGTCTGTGACTACGCTGCGTTTACGTCCCACGATCTTCTTGGCCGCATCGGTTCCCTGCGTGGCGGTAGGCGGATTGGTGGACGTCTTCACGCTCTGTGTATCGATGACGGCGGCGGTGGGCTGCGGATCGCGGCCGGCCTTAACCCGGGCCAGGGCGGTCAAATCGACGTTAAGCTGGGCAAAAATTCCCTCATCGCGCCAAGCGGCATAGCAGTCGTACACCGTGGTGGCGGAAAGTCATGGGGCAGGTATTTCCAGGCGATCCCGGTCCGGTTCACGTAGAAAATGGCGTTAATCACCTCCCGGACGGCGGTACGGGCCGGCTCGCCGGTGGGCCGCCGGTCGAGGCGGGCCTGCTGCCAGGCGAGCAGGGTCGGCCCGATCAGCGACCAGCGAGCGTCGGAGATGTCGGTTGGGTAAGCACGGCGAGCGGTCATGAACTGAGATCCACTCTGGACGAAAGCTGAAGGGCTGCAGCGGACACAAACGGCGATTCATGGCCAGGCTTACGCCAGACGGAATCTGGGGCGCATACTGCAATGAAACAGGCGTCGGTCAGCCCATCAAGGTAGGGTCAAACAACCGCCTAAAGGGCGGATAGAGCGAATAGGGCACGCCGTAAATCGGTCATATCGTGACAGCGAGTCATCGAATGCCTCTCAGACCGCGAGGTAGCCGCCGTCGATCGGAAGGTCGGTGCCCGTGATGAAGCTCGCTTCGGCCGACAGCAGGAACGCGATCGGCGCCGCGACCTCCTCCGGATCCGCGAAGCGCCGCAGCAGGAATTTGCCGCCGTGCTCCGGGTGGGCTTCGGCGGCGGCGCGGTCCAGGCCGAGCACGTCGCGGTGGTAACTCTCGTTATTCGCGTTCCACACTGTCCCAGGGGACACCGAATTGACGCGTACGCCGCGCGGGGCCAGATCCTGTGCCAGGCAACGGGTGAACCCGAGAACGGCCGCCTTGCTGGTGTTGTAGGTCAGGTAGCCGGCCTGGGCGATGTGCGCCGAAATCGAGCCCATGTTCACCACCGACGCCTGGCCGCCGTCCTCGGGGAGACCGTCGACGAACCTCTTGATGACCAGGGAAAGTCCGACAATCGTCGGCTCCAGCACCGCCTGCCATTGCGCGGCCGTCGCGCCGATGCCCTCGAAGACGAAGCCCGCGGCACAGTTCACCAGCAACGTCGGCGGCGCCCACTCGCTCGGGATCGCCTGAAAGGCCGCCTCGATCGCGGCCTCGTCGGTGACGTCGCCGACCGCCAGACTCACCGCCAGACCGCGTTGGCCCAGACGCTCCGCCAGGGCGTGGCCGTGCTCGGCACTCTTGTCGTAGATCAGAACGCGGCAGCCTTCCGAACCGAGCCGCTCCACCACGGCGGCGCCGATACCTTGAGCGCCGCCGGTCACCACGGCGGTGCGGCCGCTGAATCCGCGCGAGAGTGTCTTCATGTGTGAAGTTCCTTCCGTTGACCGACCCATTGCTGGACGAGATCGAGGACGTCCTCGCGCCGCAGGTTTTCCGTGGCGCCGTGCGGGGCGACCGTCTCTCCCCGGTTTCCGATGACGTTGTGGTCGAAGGAGAAGTCCGTCACCGCGGCCAGATCGACGCCGCGCTCGGCCAGCGCCCGGCCGAGGACCGTATATTCCAGATCCCGCCCGGCGGGGGCCCCGAAGAACCGCCACGCCTGGAACATCCCCTCGAGATGGCCCGCGGACAGATGCACCCCGTTGCGTCCCTCGGACAGGCCCCCGACCAGGGCGTGCAGTGCTCCCCGCAACGACGCCCGGGGTGCGGCCGCCGGGTTCAGCGGGCCGAGAACGTCGGAACGTAGCTCCGCGATCTCGCGATCGCTGTAGCACTCGACGAGCCCGACCAGCGACGGAGTGCCGAGATAACTGCCTGCCATGTCCGGCACGAACCCGTTGAGCACAACGACCCGCGAGCCGTTCAGCTCGACGATCGAGGCATATGACCCGGAACCCAGCTTGTGGATCCCGCCGTCCCGGCAGCGTTCCTCCAACATCGCGGAAGTCAGCGCCGGGTCGTACGCGCCGGCCTCGAACGCGGCGACGGCGACGAGGTCGCCGGCCAGCGCCTTGAGTTCGCCTCGAGCCGCGGACGTCAGTGCCCGAGCGCCCTCGGTCGCAACCCGGTGCAGGCGCGGGTAGTGGTGCTGCAGAAACCCGAGTTCGCCGTAGGTCGCGGCCGGCAGCAGGGCACAGCCCTCGACGCTCACATTCGCCTCCCCGAGCGTACGGACCACCTCAGCCATCGCGTCGGAGGCGGTGTCCGGCCCGAGCACCTCGGGCTTCACCATGGTGACGAAGTGCGTGCCGCTGGACGGCGTCGTCCGGTACCGACTGTCCTGGCGACGGCCGGTGCGCTGAACCTCACTGACGAGGTCCGCGATCAGCCCGGTCACGCGACGAACTTCACGTAGTCTTGGAAGTCACGCAGCCCGACCGCCTCGGTGGCGGGCCGTCGCGGACTCTTGAACAGGAACGCGCACACGTCATCGACAATCCCCGCCACTGCGGCGGTGCGGGCCGTGGCGGCCACCCGTACGGCGTTTGCGAGCACCCCGGCGGCGTTCGGGCTGTCCTCGACCTCCATTCGGATCTCCAGCGACAGTGGGGAACCCAGCACGGAGTTCGCCTCGATCCTGAGGAAGCCGACCTTGGTGTCGCCGAGATGCGGTACGAACCCGTTCGGTCCGGCCGCCACGGTCCGCGCGTCGATCCCGGCAGCCGACAGTGCCCGCCGCTTCGAACGTTGCTTGCTCGCCGAGCGCACCGGGTCGGCCAGGTTGAGAAAGTCGGTATTCCCGCCGACGTTGAGCTGGTAGGTGTTGACCACCTGCAGACCCCGCGAGTGGAGCAGGTCCAGCAGCGCGGTGTGCAGAGCAGTCGCGCCGAGATGGCTACGGAGGTCGTCGCCGAGCAGTGGTACGCCCCGGCTCTCGAACAGCGCCACTAGATCGGCGTCGTGCGCGACCGGCTCCGGCGTCGCGTTGACAAACGCCACTCCGGCCAGAGCAGCGGCCCGAGCGTATGTCTGTACGCCCTCGGTCGATCCGGTCGGCAGCAGACAGATCAGAACCTCGGCGCCGGTCTCGACCAACCGACGGCGGATGACGTCAGGGTCCATGTCGGTGCTGTCCGGGTGGGCGGTGATGACCTGCCCAAGTGGGCCGTCCAGCCCGTCGAGCAGAGGTCCCGGCTCAACCGCGACGTCCATCGGCTCGACCGCGACGTGCGCGACCGCGGCGACGTGGGACTGGAGAATCGACTTGCTCAGATCCAGACCGACCTTTTCCCGGTCGACATCGAAGGCGGCGACGAACTTGAGGTCACTCAGGGCGTAGCCGCCGATCCGCTCATGCATGACGCCGGCCAGCTGCGCCGGCTGCTGCCGGGCCATAGCGGCGAATTGCACCAGACTGGAAAAGCAGGAACCGGCGCCGGCAACGGCAACGGCAAGGGAACGGCTCATAGATCTCGCACTCCTTCGGCAAGAGGTCCTGTTCAGAGGTTGACTAGGTGTGGCAAGCGGTAGTCCGCGGCGGAGACCGGTGCGAGGAGTTGTCGCCACCATCTCTCCAGAATCGGGCCGGCCTCAAGCCCGTAGCGTTCCCGGAGAATCGTCTCGGTCTCCCGCAGGTAACGGCTTGCCTCGCCGATCTGCTGGTTGCCGACCAGCGCCCGCACCAGCTGATAGCGCAGGCGTTCCTCGGCGGGCGTGGCAGCTACCGCGGCCCGCAGGTCCGGGATGACCCGGCCCGCGCGCCCGGCGCCGATCTCCAGGTCGGCCCAGCGGTCCAGAATGGCCGCCCGGCGCTCGGCGAGATGCCGGATCTCGGTCTGACGCAGACCGGGCGCCGTGATCTCCGGTAGCGGATCGCCGGACCAGAACAGCAACGCGTCATGCAACAGGTCCGCGGCTTCGGTCTGGCGACCCGCAGCCAGGGCCTCCTCGGCTCTGGCCGCCATGGAATCGAACTGATGCAGGTCGATCGCGCCGGGGGGAACCCGGATCGAATAGCCCTTCGGACCCGTCAGGATCGGCAGGGGAACAGCCCGCGCGTCGTGCGGCGACCGCAGCTGAGACACGCAGTTCTGCAGCACGGCCCGAGCCGTTTTGGGTGGCCGGTCTCCCCAGAGCCGCTCGTAAAGGACATCCGCGGTCATCAGTGCGTTGGCGTTCAACACCAGTGTCGCCAGCAGATTCAGGGCGTTGCCGCGCGGAATCTCGATCCGGCGCCCGTCCCGCCGTACTTCAAAGGCCCCGAGAATCCGGTAGGTGTACGACGACCTCTTCTCGACCGCCTTCTCCGCCGGATACGGGCCGACGCTCTGCATGCCCGTCAGCGCCACCACTTCTCCCCCTCTCAGATTCGGCCCAAATGGAGAGTCCGGGCCGACGCCCCGGTCGGCCGGCTGCGATCACGCGGTCCGGCGCCAGAACGCAGTCCCATGTGGATCAGAGGTTCGGGCCCTCGCCGGAGTCCTGCGGATTCTCGGCGACTGCGCGATCGGCGGTTGCGTGAACTCCGGAGGCGGCCGGGTCTCCGTGGGTCGTGACGACCCCGAACCCGGCCGCAACGGCCAGTCCGGCTGCCGCGGTGGCCACCCATACCCTCGTACGGCTACCGAGTCGGATCTTCCCGCTCATCTTCGTTCTCCTTGGACTAGCCCCTTGACTTGAGATCTAGCCTCGGCTACGGCGGTACCTGCCGGTTCCGTCTGCGATACCTCCGGACGGGATACAGAGGTAACTCCGACACTTCTTCACGATCGCCTCCGATCCGGGCGTCCGAACCGGAGGGTCCGGAAAGGACACCACGGCCCGTTTCGCTACGTCGCGAGCTGCAAAGACTGGTCCATCGCGTCGATCAACCGCTCCTCCACGACGGGGAAATGCCGCGCCGGAGACCAGGACATCCGGAAGCACGGCAACCCGCCGGCCAGATCTGCGCCCTGCGGACCGGCCGGCGGGATTCCCGCATCGGGCCGCAGCCACATCGTCGGGGAGTCACGGTCGTCCCCGAGCAGGTGCGGGGTGATCGCCGCCGCCGCGTCGTCGCCAGATATCCGCGTAATCTCGAGCGGTGCCTCCGGGCCGGCCCGTCCCAGAACCACCAGCGCGGCGATCGGGCTGGCCGAGGCGAAGCCCACCCGCAGCCAGGATGCCGCCTCCAGGTTGCTGAACGGCCACTTGTCCCGAATCGCACCGCCGTCCACGGCCTGCCGGGCAAGGCTCCTCCGCTCCGGGATGATCTCGCCGATCAGCGCCCGCAGCGCGCCCTCGCCCAGCCGTGTGGTGGTCGGGATGCCGGTCATCCACCACTCGCCCGCGGCGCCGCTCCGCGCCACCATCACCCGGTCGGTGGCCACCGTCCAGCCACGCTGCCGGGCCGCGAGCACCGTCGCCAGCGTGGTCTTACCCGCCCCGGAGTCGCCGAGGAAGAGCAGTCCGGCGCCGTTAGTGTTGAGCAATACCCCGGAGCCGTGGCACATCTGGGCGCCCGCGCTCAGGACGTGCTCCCGGATGAGCTCCCGAATCACCCTGCACGCGATGACACCGGCCCCCGCCGAGCCGACGCGCAAGGTCCAGCTTCGCCAGTCCGGCGTCAGCAACTGATGCGGCGCCTCATGACCGGCTCCCGAGCGCAGGGTGTGCACCTCGCCGTCGAACTCGTGCCGATAGGTCCAATCCCCGAAGCTGCGCCGCTCATCGACGAAATCAGCCGCCGGCGTCGCCGGGGCGGCGGTGTCGACGCGCAGCCGGAAGGAGGCATCCGAGCCGGGCACCTCGATGACGCAATAGTGCTGGCCGGCGATATAACTCAGTACGGCGGTGTCGGCGCACTCCAACTCGATACCCACACCGCCCCAGCGAATCACGGCGCTCGTCATCGTTCGAACCTCAATAGGCGCACGATGAAGGGAACACAGATCATGATTTTCCGACCTCATATCTACCAAAGTAAGGGGCTTTTAATCTCTTCCGGCGAGGCCGCATAGCTATTCAGCCTGGTTGATGTCGGCGAAGAAGACGACTTCCTGACCGTGCCACTGGGCCCAGGCGAGCGGCGTCCCGTCCAGCGCGAGAACGTTGTGACGCAGCACCGCGGGCGGAGCCGGCAGGCTGTCGTAGGGCAGCACACCGCGGGCCTCGTTGGCGATCCAGTGCCCCGGCAACTGACTCACGAGGTCGGAGAACGCCTTCCGCCGCGACACCGACAGCTGATACATGACCGCCGTATGGAACACCACCAGGGTCGCATCGTCTGGCGCTTGTGCAGCCAACGCGGGCAGGTCATCCACGAGGTCACCGCGGACGAGATGTGGAGGTTCCGCGGCCGCCACGGCTGCCGCTTCCCGAAGACGGGCGCGGCGGCGCGGGTGCGGCGGCCAGATGTTGCTGTCGAGCCACGCCAGGTCCGCGGAGTCGGTGATGTCGAGCGGTTTCAGATCCAGCCCCGCTCTCCACACCACCTCGGGCAGCCTGTCCGGCGGTCGCACTCCG
>Ga0247737_1000163_pt1 | contig 21859 bp, 20 predicted proteins | sample UWRJL028104C2_FD_180937 | JGI IMG/M metagenome (GOLD analysis project Ga0247737, IMG submission 180937) | Plant litter microbial communities from Arlington Agricultural Research Station in Wisconsin, United States - UWRJ-L028-104C-2 | ecosystem: Environmental > Terrestrial > Plant litter >...
CCTCTCAACTTCGCTATTGAGTTCCGGGTGTCTAATTTGTGTTGAATGAGGAATTACATATAAATAGCAGTTCCTTCATAATAATTACCAGCTAAAACTCCAGACAGAGCAGTACAGTAAGGTAGACAAATCGGGCTAGCACATAAAATGTAATTTTATAAACATAATCACTCAAAGTTATTAAAGCACCCACTTTTCCCGCGCTACTAAGAAATGCACCGATTGGAATAGGCGGATTGTTCGAGGTGATTGCTTGCTTACTGCATACCTTCCAGGCTACAGCATTACGAGTACAGTTTTATTGGTCTACATTATTTTTCCACAGTGTCGTCACAATTGATTGTCAACCACCTTCCAGAAGCGGTGGATAATTCACGTGAGTTGTCTGTCAATCTAATCTTCTAAACAGCGTCCGAACGATAACTTGTTCAATTGATTGTGCTAAAAATGATGGTATTTCCCAAAAACTTGATGTTTTCTGGCTTCGGTGCCTTTGCACTATTTGTAGTCTTTGCTTATGTGCCACTTATCTATCCAACGAAGCTCCTTCCATTCTCTTGGTCGTCTTCAATAGCTCTAGATAAGACATTCCGTGCCCCGAAAAGAAATGTTTGGGCAGATTTGAGTCAAGTTGAAGCTGAAGAAGTCACGAAATTCGTGTTCTCGGAGGCGGATCTTAATTTAACAGACCCTGCAACAGCTTCGCCGTAAACTTTCACCGCGAACCGAGCCATAAATCACCTTCGTTCACTGATTATCATAGATTTCAAAACACTATACGATTTATTGAGGTCTTGAAGCCAAATAAAACAGACGTTTTGCTGTACCTTAGCGGCTCGTCTCCACCTCCGGAACGATGGGCTAGAGTGGTGATTAATGAGGCAGTTGGATCTTCTCGGATCGTCAATTACATGGTGGGGATATCTTCCATTTCAGTTGTTAGTCAACTTACCAATCCTATGATAGGTTGGTCCCCTCCCTGTGCAACCATCTACGAAGTTATTACCACTAGCGTACTGCTTCAACTCGGACAGAAACTATGTCCGCAACCACGAGCCGGGATGGTTAGTCGTAAACGAATGGATGGTAGAGTTTGCAAAGAATAACTCGGAAATTATCACGGAATTGCTGGGGGACGTAAGTATCTTCAACCTACTAATCAAGAGAGTTAATTGAGTATTCTAGGTATTGGATATTAACGAACCTAATGGAATGGGAGTTCAGGCGAGTACAGAAACCCGCGGCAATGAATCTTTGCTAGTGTGGGTACAAGTCTATCGCCAATCAATTTACTCAAGCGCATCATCACTTATGCCACAGGGCCTCTATGTGAAGGTTGGTAAGTTTTACAGAATGTGACATCCATCGCAGTACACTTACATCAATGAGATATGAGCTCAAGGGATTCCAAATATTGGACTACCTCAACATGGTACTACGATGGGCGAATCTATAGTTCGGTGAATGAGCTCCGAAACGCAATGCAATCTCCAGATTTCGTCAAAGTTCCACTCAATATACCTGGCAATTGGACTGATACCGAAGAATTCGATAATGGACTGCCAGGCCGAGATAAGCCTCCGCCAGTGATGATTCAACCTGGAGGCTCGAGATTTCTACTCGACAAAGAGCAGAAGTTTGTTTCTTATATGGGGTTCGAATTTTACATCTCCACGGCATCAGATATAGGTATGACATTACACGATATTCGATTTCTTGGCGACAGTGTCATTTATGAGGTTGGACTGCAAGAGGCCATGGCTCATTATGCGGGAGATGATCCACAGCAAGGCGCGCTGGAGTTTCTGGATACTTCGTTTGGGATGGGATTGAATTCTTATGAGTTGGTCCCTGGCTACGATTGTCCGGCATATGCGACATTCCTTCCAGCCCTCTACTCAGTACAAGGTTTGAACATAGAACGTAAGAACAGCATATGCGTGTTTGGTATGTTGATTTTCATAACTAAACATGAATCATATGAGATACTAAATCTCATTTACTGAATTGGTCGATAGAGTACACATCTGACCATGCTCTTCAACGCCACACGGCAGCAAACCATATCACTGTATCGCGAAATACATACCTTGTAGTTAGATCCGTTGCGACGATGGGCAATTATGACTATACGATTGACTACATCTTTTATCTTGACGGTAGTATAGAGGTCAAAGTTAGAGCAAGTGGCTACATCTTCGGCGCGTTCTGGGCAGAAGGAAAAACCGATGAATACGGATATAGGATCCACGATGCACTAGCATCTAGCATGCACGACCACGTCATTAACTTCAAGGCAGATCTTGATATCATTGGGACAAAAAACACTTTAATGCGCGTTGGCATCGAGCCGCTTAGTATGGAGTATCCATGGGATGAAGAGATGACCGGACCTCGCAATACTATGCATCTTGTTAATCGGCCTTTTGAGACCGAGTCCGGGTTTGACTGGCCCAAGAATGCTGGAGAAATGTACATTGTTATGAGCGATAATGAAACAAACGCTTGGGGTGAGAACAGAGGGTATCGAATTGCAGCTGGCACCGGAATGGGGAATCCTTCTCACCTAACCATTCTAAATTCCACAACATTAGGTGTTTCCGGCGAGTGGGCAAATAAAGATATGTGGGTTGTCAAGCAGAAGGATACAGAGCCAATGAGCGCATCCGCACTGAATTACTTTGAGCCCAAAGCACCTCTGGTGGATTTCAGTAAGTTCGTTGATGGGGAAGACGTGAACAATGAAGATCTGTAAGTTGCCTGCACCCAAGTAAGTTAGAACTTACTGAGAAATCGAAGGGTCATTTATTTTAATCTTGGATCTCATCATGTTCCTCATTCTGGAGATCTTCCAAATACTTTGATGCACACCTCTGCGTCGTCAGTCATGTTTACGCCTTTCAACTTTAATGACAGAGACCCCAGCCGTCGTTCAAGTCAAGGGGTTAGAATCGATAAGGATGGCGTACAGTCTACTCCGCGCTATTTCGGTACGACTTATGACAAAGAAGCAACTTCAAAAGCTGTGAGTGATCATGATTTTATTTCCCGATTCAAATGCAAAGATTCTAATTGGCAATGTAGACCGACCTGGAGCCAGATCTTACACGTTTTTTCGCTTTACATCAAATGATCAGAAATCAGACATGGCCCTTTGCCTGGCTAGGGACTATAGGAATATAAGTCAATGACTTAAGATTTATCGTTAGGAATAAGAGCAACGATTTCATATTCAAATATATCTTCTTGTGCACCTGAAGACGTTCAAACAGCCGTACAGAAGAATTCTAGTATAAAGCTACGCTCTTTCGATTGGCAACCTCAACATCCAAGCGCGAGTATACAACCCGGCGCCTCCAAATTTGCTTAGATCTGTATCATAATTTTCTTTGATTTCCCATCCATTCTTCTCATAGAAGTAAACTGCCTTTGGTGTACTGGTCAACCAGACCTTAGAATGCGTTCTATCAGCTATTTCTAGTCCTGGAGCCAAGAGTAGGCTTGCAATGCCTCTTCTTTGGTAATCCGGATGCACGAAACACAATACAAGATCTATTTAAATTAGCCACAAAAGTTGGGTCATACTCAAGACGTGATAGAACATACGCATATCTTCCTGCTCATTTTTATCCCTCAGAGCGGCAGGTTCCGACACTGCTGCGTTCGCATTGAATAGATCCGAGTTTACACCTGGTATAGCCGGCAGCTTCCAATCACTTGGTTTACTAGGATATTCCGCATCAGGATTTGGAAGTTTCCATCTTGTAACTCCCACTATCTTTCCGGTATTTGTATCAACTGCCTTGTGGACCACAAAGAAAGGTTGGTCGACTGGATCAAAGAAGCCGCCTTGTGCCAACTTATCGTGAGTTCCAGGAGAGGCGGAACTCCATACCAGATTCCATGCTGGATCTTCCGATGCGGCAAATGATGCTGTCATTACTGATGCTAATTCCTGCGCATCTTTGTTTTCTGCTACCGAGATTTTGAAGTTTTGGGCTACTTGCGCCATCATAAGTTAATTAGATCAGAATTTGCAGTGTAGATATCATAATAGAAACGAGGCTGCCCATTTTCCTGTCCTGGCACTTGATGAAAGATATATTCCAGTTCTCCTTCCTTCTACATGCTCGTAAATCGCGTGAGTCACAATCCCGATTTGGAAGGTGGGGTTTGTCGTTGTATCAGAAGGATTACCTACATGGTCTATTAATTCGTACTGTATATACCAATTTTATTATAGCTTATGAACGCCTTCTCGACGCAGTAAACTAGACTCATTTCTTACTAGTGTATTTGGATCGTTCATCGCAAAAAGTCTGTGCCAACACATAAGCTTGTGAGCTCTTATTAAGTAATGCTACACATTATGTTATTCTAACAACAGACATTAATCAATGCCGTCTCGTCTTTAGATGTGACTCTAGTTATGCTTTTCTCCTCTCCATTTACAACTTAGGATGTAGCTTTATATTGTTCTTCCAGTCTTGGGTGCTGATAGAATGACTACAGGATTTCTTTGCATATGAATTCTAGAGAACGCCCAATATATTGAAACTTATATTTACACGAATTTCTTGCTTCAGAATAAGGGTTTTACAGGGAAATTCCTCGAGACTGAATTTACCAGTGTCTAGATTCTCTTAACAAACAGTTTTTACATGGTCAACAGTGCGAATGTGATCAACAACTGCTGATACTATTATTGTACTGACTTAATAATGATACATTGTGTACTACTAATTTAACTGAGAGCAAAATTATAGGCTTTTTTTGTTTTCCTAAGCTACCAACACATACAACACAGCTCCTCCATTCCTTATTGATATGGCAGGCGTGTTGAAGCCCCTGTAAAGTTCATACCTGATATATTCAAGATAAGAAGTTTGCTTTTGTTTACTGAGCCATACATTATGGCAGTCAGTGGTGCCCTCTTTAAAATAAAAATAAGGAAAGGATATTGCCAAGACAAAAATCAAAAGTTATTCACTCTTGAGCCACAGAGCTCGCTAAATCCGAATTTCTTGACTAGACTCGTCTTCCTGCTGAATCATTCCTGGCAATATCCCGCAGCCTTTTCACCCAAAGCGGCATTATATTTAGACCCGAGCTTTTAAAAATACAATGCGCCAAATTCTTGCCCGAGCAGTATAATTTGCGGTCGACCACTATGGGAAAATCTCTCCTCAACAGAGCTCCAAGAGGAGAAGCAAATAACACTCTTTCGTTTCACAAATGGTCTGCTGAGCTGAAGTATATACAAGATGAAGGAACTTCGGAATTCCACCCATTTCCTCGTCTCCCAATAGAACTGCGTCTGAAGATTTGGGAGTTAGCTACCGTACATCGCCACCGAGTTGTGGAGTTAATGCCTGTTACATCATATGTTCATGTAAGTATATTGTGATCAATTTTGGATCACAACCGTGGCCTTAGATATCACCCTTTATGATAGATTTTCTGAGATTGATATTTTCATTTCTGTAGGAAAGAGGTAAAGAGACCAAAGAGTTTAAATTCAGAGGTGTAGCAAAGTTCTTAGGTGCTGCTCTCTGGAGCAGAAGCACACCTTCGTCAAATCAAATGTATATGGACATGATTCCACTAAAGCCTCAGGGATTCAAACATTGGCAAACGCATTCAACTACACCAACTGCGATAATTCATCTTTCCATGACAAGTAGAGAAGCAAGGGAGGTTGTAGAGAGAATTTGTACGGCGATTAGGCACCTCCACCTCATCCGACGCCAAACATTCACACATCGCGAGTTTAACCACGTCTTCAAGTACGAACCAGGAATGTGCTGTCGTCAACGCTATAATCCTGCTAATATCACCGTCTTTCTGCGTGCATGGAAACCGAAGCCTGTCGCCGATATTCCGCTCCATCTTCCCTACGAGGCAAAACAAGCAACTTCATTGGCACTTGAATATGTCCCAAGCAAAGAAGACGTTACCGTGTATCTCGCCAAAGTTTTAAGGTGGTTCCGAAAATTGAAGTATTTGGTTATTTTGGCACGGCTCGATGACCGCATTGGACAAAGCTACCACCCAGGATTACATAGTTGGTCAGCAGAAACTGCGAACCTGTATCGACCACTAGAAGTCACCAAATGGTTTTCAGCAATCGAACAAGACGCAATCAATCTAATTAAACAGAAAGAGCCTGGTTGGAAAATGCCGCTTGTGAAAGGGGTTGTGAAGAAGGACGGAAATTTCGGAAAACTGGCGTATGAAGACATCTTCCCCGAACCAAATACCAATAATTGGGAGCCATTTTATCGGCTGGAACAGGATGGAAAGTGGGTTGAAGTCCATGATCACCGTGGACCCGAGGAATTTAATTGAGCTTCGAGAAGGAGTAAAGCAAATCATAGAAAGCAACTGTGATCAATTCTTACACTATTCTGCTAAACAGTTCGACGTGGAGAATTTAGGCTCAGATACCACGAAAATATGTTTTCCCCGGAGCAAACAGTCTGTGCCGAGAAGATGGAGTGATATTAAAAGAGTCTAGAGAGCTAAGTACCAAGAGATACTTATGTACTGCGGATTATTTTGGCTTCACACAAGCTTAAATGTCTTCCTTACTTATTTGCTTCGTCCAGAAGTGTGAACCCCAGGCTTCAACATCCAGGATCAAAGCATCTATTCACCTACTTTATTTTTCACATTCTGCTTTCAGCAAGAACTATACAGAATTTCTCACAGCTTGCAGTTTGTTTTCATTCATTGTGATGTTCTTAGGGGCTCGGCTAATTAAGGGGTTAGACACAGTCACGTGATATTTACTGATGCAGACAATAAGCTAGCATAAATACCGAGGCTTAGATGTTATAAGTACAAAAGCATTAGACTCACAAATAATGTTTCCACTCAATCATAAAACGATGATACTTCTGGAATACCACTGAGAATATGTTTGGCTGTTTGGTCAGTCGCACTGCAAGTTTGTTTTCTGGCAACTGTTAATAATAAACCTTATACTAGAAGATAAGTTCAGCTAATGAGGGATAACCACATTTGAGGTAACAAATATGATGCTATGTCCTATGGTAGCCTTTGTTTCGTATGATTTGAGGTGTCTCATCCGCAGTCTCACCTACTCCTACTGAAAAATACACACGTCCACTGTCAGGCGAAAGTGATCAATTGCTTCAATAGATCTACTTCAAATTTCTTGCTCCTTATCGGTCACTTATCAAGCAATTTTACGTGCTTGACCTATCATCTTCAATCAAAAATAATAAGTCTGGTGATCTAGACCGGTTGATGGAGGTTGGGACGGGCCTTCTTTCCACGTCTGCAGCATCTAGAGCTACATTTCCTTAATTAAAGGGATGTATAGTCTAGATATCTGAGGGCAATTTGTATGAAATTCATCACTAGTAGTCAGCGCTAGGTCGTCATGCTAGGTACATATAACACGCTCCTCAAAAGACAATTGCCACATTGAGGCGTAAACGAACAACGCTTAACTCATTTAAGCTTATAGCCATGCATTGTTTGATCAAAAACGACAAGCTCGTGTAAATCTTTCTAGGTGACTATCTAAAGATGCGCGCGATCAAAAACTACGGTGTATTATTAGAGTGGTATGGTGGCTTTAATTGGCTGATGCGGCTATACTACCTCGCTTGTGAACCCGCCTCACACGAAAATGTGCTTGGCAGTCCTATCTGTACCGATATGCGGCTAGATTCTTCCCACTATATTGCGCTCTGTTTTTTTTTGGTCATGATTTGTTCCCTTGTCAAAATCAAGAGACTTCATCTCACAAGTCTCCGGAAACTACGCTATCCATGAGCTTGGCTCCTGTAGCGATGCTCGTTCTGTAAGTTTAAGAGTTAACGTGCGAAGTTTTCATAATTAACCGCTGTCACCCTTACCAGGTCGAGACACTAGCGATTTCTGGCATGGAAGGCATTGTATAATATCGCTCTTCTAACCTTTTCTCGCCCTCTTGGCACTGGCCAAAACGTATCGATCATGGAAAGATTAAGACCTTTGAGTCCACTTGAGGACGTGCGCAATTCAGGCCACTAGAGCCTTCAAGTTCACGCTCACATGGTGTATTGATAGTCAGGTATAAGAAGAAAGGAGGAGTCGCTTCATGTCTGGCTCTTCACGATCATCACTCCTGTGACTTAACGCAGGCAGCGTATTTCACCTACTAAAGCAGCTATGCGACTCCTTATACACGACTTCAGCTGCTTTCTTGCCATCACTACTCGTGCCACAATCCTATTCTCTTCTCTCATCTTAGCACAGAACGCTGATGGACCGTCCGTCAATAGCGGTGGCTTTGCAGATGACGTTAATGGGACCGATGTGGCATGGAACAACGAGTATCCGCCCTACGAAGGCACTTCGCCCCCAGAACTCAATGACTACCCGCTAGATTCCAAATCAGAAGGTAGCGGCGGCAATGGAGCCCTAGACACACCTGACATTCTTGACCGACGGGCGGCAAAAGATTTCTTCTTACGCATCATGCCGCTCGGTGCGTCCATCACCCAGGGCACCCAATCGTCAGATAATAACGGTTATCGCAAGTGGCTGCGTTCGCAGTTGCGCTACAAGGGCTGGAAGGTCAACATGGTTGGCCGCAAGCAGGAGGGTACTATGGCTGACAAGGTACGGACTAGTGTGACTATTTGATTAATTGTTTAAGCTTATCATTTCCCGCTCTGGCGGCCTTCCCTCTTACTGTGAATGGGCGGAGAGCGTATGGGTAATAATATATTGGCTTTTCTAGTGCCATACCATGGCAACGGTTCATGCTATGCTTTATGAGCTTCTTACTGCCTCTTGTCTCCTTGTCCGCAGTAATTGTCTTATCGTGGAAATTGAATGGAAATCTCAATCGAGTGTAGCAAAACCCTCCTCCAAGGCAGTCGCTTTCAAAGACCAAGCGGACAGTCAAATTGTCTCTCACTATGGATTTATTACTCTGCCTTTTACCCAATACCTCGTGTTTCTTTTATTATTTATCATTCATATGTTAAAATGTTAATTATACAAAATCTCCACTAACGCAAGCCTTCTAGGATAATGAAGGCCATCCGGGATGGGTTATCGACGAGATTCATCACAATGCATGGCAGCCGACAGTGTGGATGAAGCCGAATCTGGTCTTGATTAATGCTGGCACGTAAGTGAATACTAATTTTCTGTCTTTTTCTATATCATCAACCCAAGTCCTTAGGCATGTCTATTACCTCTCGAAGGGGATAGAAGCCAGAAATCGGATCACGCACAAATCATGAGCACTAAATGATAGATAATGACACCACGATACTGACCCATCCGTAGTAACGACTGTATTCAAGAGAATAGAGACCCAAATAATGCCGGTGTACGGATGAAGCTTATGATAGACGACATTTTTTCCAGTGTGCCAGGTGTGACCGTCATCCTTTCTACGCTCGTACCTAGCCGCGATCACAATGCCTGCTCTAAGAGCATCAGCCAGCAGTATCGTGACCTACTAAAGAATACTTACAAAGATGCGCGCATTGGATTAGCCGATATCGAAACTGCCCTTTCGCTAAGTGATCTGGTGGGTGACGGTATCCATCCAAACGACAACGGATACAAAATCTTCGCGGGGGTTTGGTGGAATGCTATCAGCAAGCTCGAGGACAAGATTCAGCCTCCTGGAACAAGTAACGGAATCGATGATACATCGGTCAGCTCGCCCAAAACCTGCACCAAAGTGGCCGGCAACGCGCGTGGTCCAGTGCAATCGCAAAAAGGCGCCGGCCATGACGATGGGAAGTACGTACATAATCGTATTGAGCGAGGAGCAATCTTGTCAGCACGAATTGAGAAAAGGGCAGATCCTCCGTCCGTCACTGACAATATCCCATGGCACATGTTCTTCGCGAATGTAGTAGTAAACAATCCAAATTTTCTGCGTAGCGAGATTCGTGATGATTGGATCCGTATCTACCATGGTACAGATGGCAAGAATATATATTACTATCGCCAAAACAATGGAGACGGCACTTTCGGCCCTTCAACCACTTTTGACGTGGATATGGATTGTAATTCGGGGCCTCGTAAGTAAATTCCGCGGTTGAATGGAAAGATTTTCAAGAGTGGCCAAAACACTAACTAACTAACTTGTGCACAGTTTATGCATTCGCAGATTTTGTGTGTAATCTCCCTTCTTATCTGCGTCCTTTCTTCCATTCCGCATATGTGGTTCTGTCACTATTGTGATCTAAGCTAATTCTTGCCTTTACCACGATATTTAGAATAATGACGGACTCGGTAAGCTTCTTGATGTCTTGCACTCATTGTCGTATAGATACTAACCACAACATAGATGACTTTTACTGTCTGAAACCAGGTTCGGCAATACATGTTTCAATCAATCAAGGAGGCAATCCGCCGACTTTCAAAAGTCTCGGTCAAGTGAGTGGTTCTTCCGCTAGTGGATGCAACGTCGACGAACTAATCTATTTGATAATCTAAGGTCGTCCCTACACACGCTGGCTTTGATGCGCCAGATGTCCGTATTGCAGGTGAGTACCTTTCTGTCAGAAAAGCCTCACAGGTCTTAGTTCTCTCTTCAAATGATCACTAATTGTTACCAACAGATATTGACGGCGACGGTAGGGCAGATTACTGTCTTACCAAGAGTGATGGTGAAGTTGTGTATGTCCAACGTACCAGTCACTTGTGTAGATAATTTCAAACTGACTAATCGTCTGACGTAGATGCTCCCGTAATGGTGGTGTAGGCACGAGCTATTTCTGGCAGGGATTTAGCACAGCAGGCGGCCTTCGTGGTACTGTTTTCGATAAAAAAAAGGCAGACAAAAAGGGAGTCGTTCTCGGTAAGTAGTTCCCCGCAGCTTTGTTTCATTTGGGGTTTGCATTTTCCGGTTGGAACATCTGCTGACGTTGTTTATCATTTTCCAGCTGATATGAATGGAGAGTAAGTCAATCATTTCCGGTTAAAAGAAACGTATATGGATTTGGAGTCATATAGTCATGGCCCTAGAGTCAGGTTAAGACTTTATACTGACACATTCTTGTAGCTTCCGGAGTGACTATATGTACATTGGCGATAATGGGAATGTTGAAACGTGGATTAACCAAAGAGGATGGGGTACCGGCATTGTATAACAACATTTCATATATTGGCATATAGCTTGAAAGCTAATTTCAATTTAGGTACCGGATTGGACTTCTTCGGGAATCACTCATCCAGGCCAGGGCGAGACCGGAATCCGGGATCAAATAAAATTTGGTCGCATTTACGGCTCAGGTCGGCTTGACTATATCTATCTCAAGGAAGAGTCAACATACTACGACGTGAAGGTTTGGCAGAATACAGGAGGCGGAGGGACCAAACGTAAGGCTGATGGTAATTTCTACTGCGATATGCGCGGTACAGGCGCCGATGATTACGTGTGGATCTACTATGACGGCCATGCAGCCGAAATGTTTGCAAACATCCACCAGCCCCCTGAGTGGGGCCATAGTACCTCTATCTCACTTAATATACCCGGGCCACGAGTCGGAATTCATCTAGCAGACTGGAATGGAAATGGGAGGTGCGACGTTCTGGTACAGAATAAAGCCACTGGAGCACTGACACTGTGGGAGAACCGCTTCGACGCTGCTAAGAATTCTTTGACCTTTGTTAATGTAGGTGTGGTTACCGGAGCAGCTACCTGTACACAAGGCTGGGGATTGAGCCCCTTTGATCGAGGCATGAGGCTGGCTGATATCGAGTAAGCAACCCCTTTTGACGTAGTATATATATGAGAACTATATCTAACAGCCGTTAGTGGCGATGGACGAGCTGATGTGCTCTGTATTGCACCAGACGGTTTCACAACAGCCTGGCTGAACCCAAAAGCCGGCTTACTAAACGTTGGCCAGATCAAGAGGTCTGAGGGATGGTAGGTACTTCTTTCCTCTTTCATTTTTCTTTCTAATCAGGTACACTAAACAGGGATCGGGCCAATATTCGCTTCGCCGATGTAGAGGGCTCGGGACGGGCGGATATGATTCATGTTGACAAGTACACGGGCGCCTCAACTGTCTTGAAAAACAACGGTCACAAGGATGGTGGTGGAGGTAGCTCCTTCTCCTGGACTAATCGAGGTGTTTTATACTCTCCAATTGACCGAGGCGAGACTATGGTAAGCGCTATTATATGTCATTTTGCCACTCATTATATTTGCTGACGTGCCTACTTTCACTTGATTTAGACCTTTGCCAACTTAGGTGGCTTAGGCCGAGCAGATCTTGTCCATATTCTTCCTCTGAGTAACAGAGTAGGTACTCCAATTGGGCATTGTCCTTGCCTCAAAAGAATCCGCTAACTTGTCACTTATCAATAGGCATATATATATTTCAATGAATGTGGAGGTGGCAGTGGTGGAGACGATGGCCTGATTCGTAAGTGTAACCTGTACGCTAATGAACCTATGGAGCCATTACTGATCTTCCTTCCTTATAAAGAGGACCCTGGTTTACCCAATACTGGAAGTCCGGGATCTCCATCGGATGATGGAGACATCGACAAGTGCACCAAAACGTGGAATAAGCTAGAAGACATCCCCAAAGATGCATCAATGATTTGCAAAATCTTGAGCATATTGCAGTACTTTTGGAATAAGTTCAACAATTCACTGGAAAAATACGATCAGTTGGTGTCAAGTGGCTACGACGGTAAGTTCGGTACCTATGCAAAATCAATGGTAGATCAAACCCCTGCCCTTATATCCGCCAAAGCTCTAGAACACGGAAATGACTTTTTCGCTTGCGAGGTAATGGAAAAGATTGTCTGCTGCTATGGGAGCCCGACCGATGGTGGGTGTAATAATGCGCATCCAGGCGAATGCAGGTGGTGCCAGGACTCTGGTGATGTTTGCAAGACAGTAGGCACTTTCCCAGGCGAGGACGGGAATTTTGCCTACGAAAAGAGGGCACAACCATGCCCTCCTGACTACTCTCAGCGTGGCATCGGCGACGAGCAGTCTGTTTACTTTTCCCACGACAATACTGGGCTTCAGAAATTTGTTGCTGCCACCGGCATCGAGTCAAAATACATCGCATTTGGCCCCTCGCAATTTTACAAATTCGACTCTTCTACACCCCGACCATGCCTTCTTGATCCGAAGAGCTGCGGTGTGAATACAGGGTTTTACTGGGACTTTCCCTATCTCACGAAGCAATATTCAACGGCAGATGTAGACAACCCAAAAGACCTGCTAAGTGCTTCCATCGAAAACTGGAAAGGCTCAAGAAGTGACCTGAGCGATGCTATTACTGCGCTCAAGGCAAAGAAACAACTTGGTGACGGCGTGGATCCGACAGATCTCATCTTCGCGTGTATATTTCCAGTGCTCTTGATCGAAGCGTCTATTCAGAAGATGGGAGAAATAATTGAGACAGCTGATCAGATCGAAAAGGCGCAGCATATTGCTAACATCCTAAACTGGATTGGTGCCATCATTTTCGTGCTTCCAGTTGTCGGCGAGGGTCTTGGTGCTGTCACCGCCCCCCTCATCGCTCAAATTGGGAGGCTTCTCTCACTCCTGGGTGATGCTGGGACTGTCGCCATCGGAATATACGATTCCGTCACTGGTACGGGGAACGCTCAGCCCGCATTTGCAGCGCTTGCGGCTGTCTTCGCTGGTCGCTATATTGGTAGAGCTTCCAAAGTTGAAGTAGCAGCAAGAGCCATGCGCAACGCTGAGGCTAAGGTGCTAGAGACGGCGGGTAAGGACTTCGTTGTAGTTCGAGACGTTGTTTTTGAGTTGTTGAAAAAGGCTTGAATGTGAGGTATTGTATTTCCATCCTAATTAACGTAGTCATGTATGTATTTTGGAGCTTCCGTGTTTAAAAACCAAGACCCCATTGCTGAGAATATATATTTTACAATTATCTTTCTTTTACTTGTGCGTATAGCTGTTAGCTCCGTTGAGGAAGGGCTGGATAATTCTTATAGATTACACCTTTCAATAGCAAATTCCATAGTGCTTGTACCTTTCTCACAAAGCGTCCAATAAGCTTTGGATTTCGCAGCCATAGAGAGGCACGTGAGCGGAAACTGATATGTGGAACATTGCTTTGAACCTACAACCTAATTTTACTTCAGACTCAGGCGAGCTTATTACTAAGGAACGATCTCTATTCTTAGATAATTAAGAACATTTAACGTTCTGCACAGTTTGAATTCAATTATGTCGAAGCGCAAAAATCAGCAAACTGAAAGATTTTGCCATTATAAACTTGACTCCCCCCGTGCTTTTCGTCTCCTCAGCCTTGCCCCATCCCCGGACTTATCGAACCCATTACTGTGTGCTATTTTGTACACTTCATTCGACGATAATACAGCAAGACGGCCAAGTTATGAAGCGCTTTCTTACGTGTGGGGCTCACCCAGAGGAACGATTCCACTTTCATGTGATGACAAGGAGCTATTCATCACACCCAATTGCGATGAAGCTCTTCGATACTTGCGCTTGGCTGACCGATCTAGAGTTCTGTGGGTTGATGCAATATGCATAGACCAAGGAGAAGGTGAGGAGAGTGTGGAGGAACGGAATCACCAGATTGCGCTCATGGGTGATATATATCGCACTGCAGCACGGACACTTTGTTGGCTAGGCAAAGGTGAGGATTATACGGCCGGCTTGTTTCAATTATTTCATCGAGTCGGACAGTGCTCTTCCAAGCGGGAACTGCAAAGGTTAATAAGATATGACGGTATGTGGAATGTCTCTTGGAATAGCGTGAGCTGAATTGTTAGAACGATTGCGAAAAGAAGGTAGGCTTGAAGCTGGAGCAACATGCCTAAATCATGTGTTTTGTCACAAATGGCATTCTCGCGTCTGGACACTACAAGAAGTTGCATTCTCAAGAGATTGTTACATACTATGCGGTAAAGAAGAAATGAAGTGGCAGACTTATGTTAGTGTGGCAAAATTCTTCATATATGAGGAATTCCTCGACGAAGTAGACTCAAAGGCATGGAAAAATTATCTGGGTATCGAGATCCGCAATGATTTGCGGAATTCAATCTTCTCATTATCTGAAATAGGAGAGGAAGGCAAAACAATGACCCTTTTGACTTCTGGTCTTACTCAAGTTCGCCATCTTCAGGCTACCAATCCGAAAGATAAGATCTACGGACTCTATGCTACATTTTCCGCGCTTGGAATTGCGCTGCCAGTTCCTGATTATGAAAAATCTTTAGTAAAGATTTACGAAGAAGCTTGCAGAGCGATTATTTTTGTTTCGAAGTCTTTGAAAATGCTCGAATATGCATGTAGCAATGCTCGGTCTAGCGATCTACCTAGTTGGGTTCCTGACTGGCAGGACGAGAACACAACACTTTTTACATTGCCATCCGATGCAACCGAAGGATCTCAAATATCACAAATCACTTTATCAGCATTATTTCCCGCAAAGGGCAAACTTCGCGTAAGAGGTCATGTTATTGGAGAAATATTAGATCGGTCAGAAAATGACTTCTCTACTCTAGAGTTCCCATCAGGCTCATTGCCAATACTGAAGGAAAATCACTACGATTTAGTTGGGAAAGAAACTGACTCATTAAGGCTTCTTGTCCATAGAGTGAGGACTTTGCGGGAGTGGATGCGTCTCCTTGACGGATTAGCTGTACCACCGTACCTGGATGACGAGGATTCCGGTAACTATTTCCATAAACTTGTGACTTTCGATTCGGACTCAGTAAATGCGCCCCTGTTCAACGCATGGGTAGATATCCTCCAGTACCCTAGTACTAATTACAACCTGGATCGGGGTGAAGAACTTGCAAATTCATGGAAGAAGGCTGATAGAACATATGCAAATGACTGGACTGCAGAGTTTTTCCAATGCGCAGTAATTGCAGCTACTCTAGCCAGCCAGTCTGCAACCATCGTTGGTCAGACTACTCCTGAAATGGCCGAGTTAATGGACATGACAGCACATATTTCGGGAAATATGGGTAGCAGGGCTCTTATTCTCGTTCACGACACACTACTTAACTCGACAGTCCCGGGCGCAGCCTTTCATATGGTCGAGCCAATGACAGAATAGTCTTATTGGAAGGGGCAGAAACACCTATTGCTCTACGCAAAAGAGATGATCAATGGCTATTCGCAGGCACGGCTTATCTTACGGGAGTTATGGATGGCGAGGCATGGCCTGATGAAGAGAACTCCACTAGAGATCTCCAGGAGTTCATTTTGCATTAGTTAAAATGAGCATAGTTCGCTGATTAATGTCAACAGCCAGTCTAAGAAGACCAGCTAAGTTGTGACCAAGATTGTCAATCTTGCATTAAGCATCAGTATTGTGGGCTCTACAGTTCTTTTACCAAAGTCCACCAAGAGTGTATTTGGTCTACATCCCGTCTATAAATGATCAATTCTGAGTTTCTACCATATCACCAGCGTGGAAAATTATCGCAATTGTGTACAGGTTCATTCTCCTTATTAAGAATTGATGAATGACATTCAAACTCAAAGTTGTATGAAGCGGTACAGTTATTCCACTAGGCCTCATATGAAATCGAGCTTCTTTAGACTCCACGACGTTAACAAGATCAGAGTAGTACTGTTTCCATTCGTTAAAATATTTAGATACCATAAGTGGCATTTTGAGGGTATCACCTTAATTCATAAATACCTACACATGAGTCAAATTATATAGACAGAGCTGTGACTTAGTATGTAAGCCTCCCATCAATTGTTATGGACTTTAAAAGGGGTTTATCTTGAATTGTTTTATAACAAAAGATCTTGGAAATGTGAAGTGTTTCTAATTCTTATCATCTAATTCATCAAAATATCCTTTTTGAAAGTGTAAGGTAAGTGTCAGTGTTGGCCTTATAGATTTAGCAATGGGCCCCCAAAAGAGGGGGGAGGGGGGGCTAAAAGCAACATCTGCGGATGCAGGTACTATCATCATCCATCTGTTACTAGCGGCAAAATTTAAGATAACCAATGACAGTGGTCTAAACTATTATAGTGACCTCAACGTACATATGTGAAGCATTAAAGGAACGAATCACTTGTTAAAGCTCTGCTCCTTCTACTGCAATGCGGTGTACTAGTTTGGGATTAGATCCATTCTCTCTGCGGCACAGGAATTTCCAACATGTCCTCTGTCTATTCTCTCTCTTCTGTATGTGTATCTATTCCTCACCGAGAGCAGGGCCAAATTCTCTATTTGCTTGAACTTCCTCTATAAAAAGGCGTTCTCAAATAACACACAATCTGGAGTGATACAGTCATGATTGTGTTTGCAATGGTATGGTGGGCGGGCTTTGCTTGTGGTATATTATAGCTAAGCTTTTAAAGACTAACTCCTGTACTAATGCAATCGGTATATAGGACTAATTTCTCCGTCCTCAAATATTGATATCTCATCGCCTTGTATCCCTTTGGACCCAAATTATCCAGATGAAAAACTCCCCGGGATCAGCCTATTGACACAAGCCGACGTGGATGCGATCGCAGAATGCACTGTTTTCAACGGTGGGATCAAAATCGACCCCAATTTTGTTGGAGACGCCGTGTTGCCCAGCTTGGAGATAGTATACGGTGAACTGAAAGCAACTCTAGACGGATTCGGGCTAGGTAACTTAACTGGCTTCCTAGCTCCAAAACTTCATACTCTCAACACCACTAGGAATACCCAGTCATTGACTATCAACCCTTCACTTGTCTCCTTTATTCGAATTGCCGGAATTTCAAGTCTTCGCACAATCTGGCTGCCAAATCTACACAACATCATCGGCTCGGCAGTTCTCATAGAGAACCTCCCAGCACTCACAAACCTGTCTGACTTTTACTTCCCACAAGAATCATTTACGCAGCAAACTTCAATCTCGGTTAGAGGCACCAATATCAGTTCTTTAATGGTGTTCGATACTAGACGCCTGATTAACTTCAATATTGTAGTACTAGACAACGAAAACCTTGATAACCTTACACTATCTATTCAGAATGCCACAGACATTATTATAAGTGGAAAACGAATTACTATCGAATTAGGTGATCCCTACTTTTGGACCAATCCATTCAATGTTACAGGTGCGACACATGTGAAAGGTAATTTGAACGTATCTGGCTGTCAGGAGTATAATTCCTTTGGCTTGGCCTCTGTCATGGGTGACTTCTTCCTTCACGATACAGAATTAAAGCAAGTCGATGTGAGAATTCCAACTAACGGATCTCTGCATCTCTCAAGCAACTCTCATCTGAAACTTGCCACCTTCGCATTTTCAACAACCTTGAGCTATGACCTTGATGAGTATAGCATTGGAGGTGATGTCGTTATTTCAGATTGCCCTTTGCTCTCCAACATATCTTTATCCGACGCCGATATTGGTCTTCAGACTGATAAACCTATTCTGGAGGGTGCGCCGCCTATGAAACTTGTATCTGTAAAGATCTTAGGTATAGGTGGCTCTGTCAATATATCGAATTGCTCATCGTTATCAAGAATATCTTTTAGAAATCTTGAGACAATCGGTGGCGATTTCAATATAACCCATAACCCACAGCTAAAAGATATCTCTGATTTTTCGAGGCTCCAGACTATATCTGGGAAAGTGAATCTTCAGGGGGATCTATCAGCGTAAGTACTCGCTTTGGCTTGTGACCTTGTGATAACTGGTTCTAATTATTGCTAATAGAGTCGAACTCCCTCTGTTAGAACATGCATTCAATGGGTTTACATTGAGTAGCACAGATAGCTCCCTCGACTGTTCTGATTTTGATCGATTTTATGAGCAGAAATTTATTCGAGGAGCATATAATTGCATACCTCGTGTAGAGTCCGCTTCGATTGCGAGAAACAATCAGTCGTTGCCAGCATCAGCTCCGTCTGATGTAGTTTCTACCGGAGCAAAAATAGGCATTGGAATTGCGGTCAGCATCGCAGGAATCGGAATTGTGGCCAGTATTGGATTATGTTGGAGACGCAGACAGAGACGTAAAGCTCAGGTTGATGGGCGCAGCCAATTCGCCCAAGAGCTACCACTAGGGGGACACCATGAGAAGTCAGAGTTACCACAAGGGAAACATTACGAAAAGATAGAACTACCAGAGAGCGAGGATAGCAATGCCACGGAGCTACCTCAAGGAAGGCACCACGAAAGGGCAGAAGTCCCAGCAATCTCAGAACCTGTAGAGCTACACGAGTAATAGACCCTGACACTGGGACCGCTCCCGCCTTTGGCCTCTCCAAATCAGTACCTCGAATAGGTTTGAACGTCAACTAGAAAGTTAAGAGACACGAATTTTGCTGTAATACTGTAGCTCGGAGGAGAAGACGAGACGAAATTATCATAATGCAAGGAATTTAGCTGGATTAGATATACTTAAAGTGTAATTTAACGTAGGATTTGAAGCGAAACATATGATTTCATCAACTCAGTAGCATGATATGTGCCATTTCCAGACCCAAGAAACAGCTCTATCGTATTAGAGGCAGCAGGATATGATTCACAATTACAACTTTGTGTTAGAGTTTTGTACCATCATAGCTTTGCTAATAACAGCTTGGATAAAAACGAATACAATGCTATACGTCTAGCTTACAGTCACTAGCTGCGTTCTGCTTTTTCGAACTTTCGATAAATTGCTTGCATGACACAGTGTACCTTTTCTCACTTCTCCTCACATTGGCGTGAAGTGCAGATTTTGAGACGCACCCAGGCTTTGTACTCCCACATGCGAATATGCTCAGCCAACCATGTCTCTTCTGACAGCATGCGAGCCGCATATACATTATGCAGAATGTCCCTAGACTAGCCACCTCAATTGAACAGCCAATACTAACGTAGAGATCCTCGATTCAAAAACGCGTTATGAGAATCGCCAACAATTGATGCCTGAAGAATGGGTAGCACTACATACTATCTATATATGTGTGTTCTGGCACGCATTGTTAACAATCTATGGCAGGTTCACTATGGCAACTCCTCGTGGGCAAACGCCGATACCTTTCAGCACCGAGAGGGCTTCTGTTGAGATTGAAGATGTGCATGTTGGAGGTATCCTTTGGATTCGACGGCGTAGAGCGATCAGTTCCAATGATTCAGAACCTCCTCCAGAGCCGAACTCATACAATCACCCGGCCGTTGTTGTTCGATTGAAGAAGCTCGAGGTCGGCGAACCGTTAGTGACTATTGCACCGGTAAGCATACAAACATCTCCACTCGGGGCTGCTATGAGTAACAAAATTGTGTTTACACTAGATGACGTCTTTTGGATCTCGAGATCTAGAAGAGAGCCATCCCAATGACCATTCGGTTTGGATTCGATATCTACCCATTGCACCAAGCTTACCTCACCCCGTCAGCGGTATCCAGCTGCAGCTCAGGAATGGTGCGGTTCTTGACAAGCCGTCGTACATCCACAGAACCTGCTACGAAGTCAAGCTTGGCGTCCTCGCACATTACTATCGTGGCCCAGAATATCTTGCTCGCGGTCAACAGCTTCGATTAACCAAAAGTTCTTTGAAGCAACTGACAGCAAATATGCCCGACCCGGTGCCGTGGGTACCCTCTACCCCATCGGTACCTTCTACACCTTCAGCATCTCCTTTGGTCCCGCTGGGAGGGAACCCTACCGAGTCGGCCAGTTCTTCCAGGGCTGGTCCTTCTAGGAATGATCCTATCTGTGCCAAGATCAGCTTCGATGTCCGATTGACAGTCGGCGAACAGGAGATTGACAATGGCACATTCCTCAAAATTTTGAGTCTTTGTCGGGGTTCCAAGATGGAGTTTGTGGTTACGCCCACGAATAGCGGTACTATGATGGCCCAGACTACACAGTCTGCTTCGGCTTCAGTACCACCAGCTACGCTGAGCCCAACTGACTCTGCCACGGATCTTCTGCGGCAGGTCAGCGGTATCGCGGGATTGGAACAACCTCGGGTTGACACCTCAAGCAACCATACTTCTGGTAGCTTAGGCAATACCAAGACGGCATCCGTCACGAAGAGCTTGCTGAAAGTATATCGCATGCTCCTCGATTTCATACGGGCTCAAATTAGCCCATTTGGTAAGTATCCCGTTTACCCAATCCAATAATTCCTCCTACCCTTGTAACAAAGCTCACCATCCATAGCAATCTACAGCGCAGCTCCTCTGTGCCTGTACATTGCTCTTCGTCTTCTCCGACGCGGACGGATCTTAGCATACTTGGACATGCTCAAAATCGCAAAAGCAAGATCCAGGTTCTTCCAATTCTTCCAATCTGTATCTCAGAGAGCGTAACGCTTGCGGTTCGTCTGCTTTCAGGTGCTCTATACAGTATTCCGATACTGTGTATATATTCAAGTCGCGTTAGGCGATGTTGTGATTTCAACGGGGTTATCTTAACTTCTAAAAGTCGGCACTGGGTGGAATGGAGCTAGTAAGCGGTACAGATTGAATTGAGACATAGTTTCTAGCAAAGTAACTCTTTGATTATCAAATAATGTGCACTGTGAAAGAAATATTTTGCATGGCTGCAAGATATGCGTTATAAACAGAATATATCATACTCTTGATGTCTGTTATTTTGCCAATGAGGCAGTATATCCTTATGATCTCGGAACTGAGTTTAAGCTACATCTGAGCTTTGGTGGATAACAAATCCCTTTGGCATTTGTTGGTAGTTCGAAGCGTTCCCAGACTTTATAAGGAGAATGCAGGGTCAATAATGGGTAGATGATACCATATATGCTAGTCGTACATTGATAATATATAGCAGCGCTCGTCAGATGATCAATGACTCAATACTGAGCAAATCGAGTCTCAAGCCTTAGCTGAAGTAATCTCTTTCTCAGAAGGATCTCCTGTCAGCGTCTGTTCAACAATTGGT
>Ga0247737_1000164_pt1 | contig 21856 bp, 26 predicted proteins | sample UWRJL028104C2_FD_180937 | JGI IMG/M metagenome (GOLD analysis project Ga0247737, IMG submission 180937) | Plant litter microbial communities from Arlington Agricultural Research Station in Wisconsin, United States - UWRJ-L028-104C-2 | ecosystem: Environmental > Terrestrial > Plant litter >...
TCGCGGCGGTGGGAATCGCCGGCAGCCGCACGACCGAATAGCCGACGCCGGGGGTCGGGTCGGGGCCGGCAGGGTACGAGACGTTGACGATCACGTCGTCACTCCCCTGCGTCGATTCGTACCAGAACACCGACGGTTCGAGAATCGGATGTCCGGCGGCAGACAATGCGGCATCAAGCCGCCCGATCAACGGCCCGACCACGGGACCGACCAGGTCTGGTCCGGCACCGGCGGCGCTACCCTCCACGGCATAGACGACCAGGGGGTCTATCGACCTGTATTCAACAGATTCGGACACGGGTACTCCCATCGACGCTGACCCTGCGAGTGTGGCGCGAGCCGGTGGGTTTCGCAACTGACATCGGGCTGGCGTGTCATCGACCGCCTCTGCGACCCTGGAGCGATGGGCGGGCCTTACACAATGGATCAGAAGGTACACTTCATCACGCTGGCGACTCCCGATCTGGATGCCGCACGCCGGTTCTACTGCGACGGCCTGGGCTGGACCGCGGCGGTCGACGTGCCCGGCGAGATCATCTTCTTCCAGGTGGCTCCCGGCCTGATGCTCGGCCTCTTCGACAGCGAGAAGTTCGACCAGGACCTCGGTGCCGCTGTCGGCAATGCTCCCGTCAGCGCGTCGGGCCTCACCCTGGCGCAGAACGTCGCGACCCGAGACGACGTCGCCACGACTCTCACTGCCTGGGAGGCAGCGGGCGCAACGATCATCACGCCAGCACAGGAAGCGGCGTTCGGCGGTGTCTTCCACGGGCATGTCGCCGACCCGAACGGCGTGGTCTGGGAGATCGCGCACAACCCTACCTGGCGCATCCTGCCCTCCGGCGCCGTCGATCTCGGCTGACGTGCCCTGCGGGCGCGGGACCTGATGACAGCGCGGGACCTGGTGACAGAAGGAGCAGTTTGGGAGAAGCGGCAGCCGCCCTCGCTCCTTAGCATGGGGTCCTGCACACCGCTTTCACCACACTGCTTTCGTCGAGAGGATCACATGATGGTTGAGACCACGAAGTCCGAGGGATTCAGTTCCGAGGAGCGCGAGGCGATGAAGGAGCGAGCAAAGGAGCTCCGGGGAAAGCGCACGGGGAAGACGGATGGGCTGAGCGACCTCCTGGAGAAGATCGCGGAAATGCCGCCTGCAGACCGCGAACTCGCCGAAACCGTCCACCGGATTGTGACGACCACCGCCCCGGAGCTCGAACCGAAGACCTGGTACGGAAGCCCCGCCTATGCCCGCGGCGGTAAGGTGATCTGCTTCTTCCAGGGCGCCGACAAGTTCAAGACGCGATACGCCACCCTGGGCTTCAGTGAGGATGCCAACCTGGACGACGGCACCATGTGGCCCACCTCGTACGCTCTGACCGTCATCACCGCGGCCGACGAGGTGGCGATCTCGGCCCTGGTGAGGAAGGCGGTCAGCTGACGCGTCTCCTCCGCCATGCGGGGTTCCGCGGTGCCAGCGCCATCGAGCACCTGCCGATGCGAAGGGGCGCTGTCAGCGCAGGCGGTGGTTGATCGCGTTGGCCGAGTAGAGGTTGTCGCTCACGATGCGAGCGAGCCCCACAAGACCCGCATCTGCACCGAGGGCCCCGAGGCGGATGTCGAGGTTGCGAGTGGCACGTGCCAGCGACCGTGGATAGAGGGTCTCCCGCATGCCGCCGAGCAACGCGCTGGAGGCGAGGTCTCCGCTGACGACCAGTACGCCCGGGTTGACCATGGACACGACGGTCGCCATCACCTCGCCGATCCGGCGCCCCGCCTCGTGCGTGAGTGCGAGGGCATCCACATTGCCGTCGCGGAGCAGCGCACCGACGTCGCTTCCCGACTGGGCGGGAATGCCGCGCTCGCTCAACTGCATGGCAACGGCACGTCCGCTGGCGACGGCGGCCAGGCAACCGTGTGCACCGCACTGGCAGAGGGCCTCCTCGCCGGCCAACCGGATGTGCCCGATGTCCCCGGCTCCCCCGTCGATGCCGTGATAGACGGCACCGTTGATGACGAGACCAGAGCCGATGCCGGTAGACACCTTGATCAGACAGACGGAACTGTTGCCGGCGAAGTTGATCGACTGCTCACCGACGGCCATCGCGTCCGCGTCGTTCTCCACGAACGTGGGCACCGCGATGGCATCGGCGAGGTGGTCCGCGATCGGATAGCCGTCCCAGCCGGGCATGATCGGCGGCTGCGATGGACGTCGGGTCGCCGGGTCGACCGGGCCGGGAACGGAGACACCGGTCCCGACGATTGCGGGCGCGTCATCCGGTCGACCGGCGATCAACCGATGCATCGACTCGGTCAGTGCGGCGAGAACCGCCTCGGGCCCGTCGCTGATGGCGACGTCCACCTGCTCCGTGGCGAGGATGCGACCACTCAAGTCGGCGATCGCGGTGCGGGAGTGTTTGGTGTCGACGGTCGCGACGAGCAGCGCAGAGCGCTCCACATCGAACACCAGGCGATTCGGCCGCCGGCCGCCCGTCGCCCCACCGCCGCCGGTCTCCTTGACGAGCCCGGCCTCCATCAGAGCATCGACCCGCTGCGCGACGGTCATGCGGGACAGCCCGGTGAGGTCTTGGATGTCGCGCCGAGTGTTCGCCTCGCCGCGACGGATCAGCTGCAGAACATCCCCTGGGCCCGAACTCATCGGCCGCCTCTCCTCGATGGGCACCCAGCCGTTGGTGTTCACCGCCGGAAACCGTTCTTCGCCCGTTTCGGTTCATCGTAGGGGCGCACGGATGCCGGCGCGGTCATCCCTTGTCCGCCCCGCTGGTGAGACCCTCGGTGAGCGACCGCTCAGCGAGGCTGTAGAGCACGATGATCGGGATGGTGAGCAGCACCGACCCGGCCATCAACACCGTCTTCGACACCTCGATGCCGTTGGACAGCTGCGACAGCCCCAGCGAGACGGTCCAGAGATCGCGATTCGCCGTCAGGAACAGCAGCGCGAAAAGGAACTCGTTCCACGCGATCATGAACACGTACAGCCCGGTCGAGACGATCGACGGCATGGCAAGGGGTACGACGATCTTCCACAGGATGCGCAGTCGCCCGGCACCGTCGACCATCGCGGCCTCTTCGATGCTCTCCGGGATCGACTTGAGATACGAGCGCAGCATGTGGATCGACACCGGAATGGTCTGGGCGATGTAGACCAACACCAGGCCGACCAGCGATTCTCGAATGCCGAGCGCCGAGAATCCGACGAAGAGCGGGATCGCGATGATGATGACCGGGAACAGGTACACGGCCAGGAACAGCGCGCTGACCTGGCGCCGCCCGAAGAATTTCAGCCGAGCGATGGCGTAGGACCCCGGGACCGCCACCAGCAGTGTGATCGCCGCGGTGGCGATGGCGACGATCGCCGAGTTGAGCATGAAATGGGCGAATCCCTGCCCGCCGTCTTCGGCCGGCTTGACCACGTTGACATACGTGTCGAGCGTCAGATTCTGGAGCGGCACCCACAGGCGCTCCGGGTGCAGCAGCAGCAGCTCGATCGGGACGAAGCTCAGCTCGAGCATGTAGTAGAACGGGAATACGGTCGCCACGATCAGCACGACGATGATGACCCAGCGCAGAACCCCGAAGGTGCGTTTCTGTACGACGATGCGACTCATCAGTCCTCGTCCCCCTTGCTTGCGAAGAATTTGACGTAGATGAAGAGGAAGACACCGAGGATGGCGGAGAGCACGAACGCATTCGCCGCCGCTCCACCGATGTCGAAGCTGCCGAGCAGCAGGTCGTAGACGCGAACCGCGGAGACCTCAGTGCCTGCGCCGCCGCCGGTGAGCAGGTAGACGTCGTCGAACTTGTTGAACGTCATGATCAGGCGCAGCACCGACAACAGCGAGATCACCGGCAGTAGTTGGGGAAGCACCACGTGTCGGAAGTTCTGCCACGGGGTGACACCGTCGACGAGGGCGGCCTCTTCGACATCGCCGGGAAGGGCGACGAGACGCGCGGTGATGAACAGGAACGCGAACGGGAAGTAGCGCCAGATCTCGAAGAAGATCACCGTTGCGAGCGCATAGGGCGACTTGCCGAGGAAGTCGATCGGATGCTGCCAGCCGAAGACACCGGTACCGAGCGTGTTGACGATGCCGAACTGCGGGTTCAACATGATCTGCCAGACGAACGTGACCGCCACCACGGGCGCCACATACGGCAGCAGCATCAGGGAGCGCACGAAGCCGCGCCCGCGGAACGGCTTACGGAACGCCAATGCCGCGACGAGGCCCACCGCGATCGAGCCCGCCGTCGAGAAGATCGAGTACACGACGGTGGTACCGAGCGAGGTCCAGAACCCCGGGTCGGTGAACACGCTGGCGAAGTTCTCGAGCGTCAGCGGGTTCAGGATGCCGCGCGCGGCGATGGTCGTGAAATCGGTTCGCTCGAAGGCGAGGATGAGGTTCCAGATCACCGGGACGATCACGACCGCCAGGATGATGATGGTCGTCGGGAGCACCATGCCGAGGCCGGCTCGGTTGTCCCTGCGGGAGAGAGCGGATGCGCGGCGCCGGGACGCGATCGGGGCGGGAACGCGGGTGCTGAGTTGCGTCATGGTGTGGCTGCCTTACCTGGAGAGTTTCGTCTGGAGCTGAGCCACGGCATCCGTCGCGGTCTTGGCGGCCTCAGCCGGGGTCGCACTCCCAGACCCGAGATCTGCCACTGCCTTGGAGACCGGCAGCGCCGTGTTGACCGGGCCGAGGAGAGAGCCGTATCCCTGAGGGATGGCCCACCGTCCGATGTGCGACGGAACCGCGATCAGCGCGTCGATGGTGGCCGCGTCGTAGACGGCCGAGAGCCTCTTCTTGGTGTCGACGCCTGCCTTGAGGTCCTTCCATCCGTCGGTGAACCTGGTCGGGTCGGCGCTCGTCCCGATGCGGAGAGGGAACTTGCCCTCGGGAGCAAGGCCGAGCCAGGGCAGGTATCCGTCGGAGAGCATGTACTGAATGAACTTCGCCGACGCTGACGTGTTCGCGTGCTTGGTGACCACCCAGGATGTCGCCTCCCCGTAGGTAGCGCCCTCTTTCCCGTCGGGGCCGGAGATCGACGTGACGATTCCGCTGTTCTGAGCCAACCAGGTCGGATGGCCTTTGCACTCCGGGCAGGTGGGCAGCGCGTCGTTCCGCAGGCCTGCGAGCTCGTCGAGGATGTAGGTCGACCAGTCGACCATCGCGGCCTTTCCGGCGAAGTACGTCGCTCGGGTCGTGTCGACGGTCTGGGTGCCATCGGGCGAGTACTTCTGGGCGAGTCTTCCGTAGAGGTCCCAGGTCGGTCGACACTCCTTCGCGTCGAGTCCGACCGTGCCGTCGGCCTCGATGAGTTGGCAGTCGTTGCCCAGCGCCAGAGACTCGAAGGTCTGCGAGGTGAAGACGTCAGACGGGTCGGTGGCCAACGTGATGCCGTAGTCACCCCCGGTGGTGAGGATGCGAGCCGCCTTCGCGATTGCGGAGTACGTGGTCGGCGGCTGCAGCCCGGCCTTGGCGAAGAGGTCTTTTCGATAGACGAGAATCTGCGCGTAGGCAGAATCGGGAACCGCCAGTTGACGATCGCCGTCAGCGTCAAGGGCGAGCGCTGAGTCCACGAAGGTGCTCTTACCGAGCGCCGACACCACCTTCGCCGGGGCCGAAGTGTCGAGGAGCTTCTGGGTGTCGAACTGACGCACGATCGACAGCGGAATTCCGCCCATCACGTCGGGAAGCTTGCCGGATATCGCCGCCGAGGCGACGAGTTGAGGCACTTGAGCCTCATCGACGGGCACGAGCTTCACGGTGATCCCCGTCTTTTTCGTGAAGCCGGCGATGATCCGCTTCGTGGCCTCGACACGATCCGGCTGGTTCTCTTCCGACCAGACGGTGATTGCCTGACCTGATCCCGGATCGCGTGGCGCAGGGCTCGCTGAGCACCCGACCAGCAGAGCTCCGCTGACGGCGACCAGGGCGGCACCGGCGGCGACTCGGGTGATTTGCGACATCGTCATCGCGCCTCCTCTCTTCGTTCTGTTCTCGGGGAGCATCGAATGGAGACTAATCGAACTTCTGCTTAATTACTACACAGAACATGATCGACCACGATGCTAATGTGGTCGCCACATCACCCATCGAGTCGCTCTGGACGGTCGCCCATGAACAGCCTTCTTCGCTTCGCCGCTCCCCGCACGGTCGAGATCATCGACGCACCGCGGGTCGAGCTCCAGCCGGGACAGGTGCGCGTGCGCACCCTCTACTCCGGAATCTCCGCGGGCACCGAGATGACCGCCTACCGCGGCACCAACCCGTACCTCACGTCGGCGTGGGACCCGGAAATCCGTCTGTTCCGCGGGGCGGACGGCGAGGCCGGACTCGCCTATCCGCTAGACGGCTGGGGCTATTCCGAGGTCGGAGAAGTCACGGAGATCTCGGCGACCCCAGAGGACCTCCCGGCCGATGCTCCGCGCGTGGGCGATCGCGTCTGGGGCATCTGGGGGCACCGGGCCGAGGGCGTACTCACCGTCGAGGCGTTGCGCGGCCACGTGCTACCGGCCGGTCTCGACCCACTCGCCGCCGCGTTCGTGCGGGTCGGCGCCATCGCGCTGAACGGAGTGCTCGCGGCGGACCTCGGGGTCGGTACCACCGTGGCGATCTTCGGGCAGGGCGTCATCGGCCTTCTCGCCACTCGCTTCGCCGCGCTGAACGGTGCGACCGTCATCGCCGTGGACGGCATCGCCTCACGGCGCGAGGCCGCGCAGCAGTGGGGTGCTGCCCATGCACTGGAGCCGGGCGATCGACTCGCGTACGACATCCGTGATCTCACTGGCGGCAACGGTGCCGACGTCGCGATCGAGCTGAGCGGCAACTATCACGCCCTCCAGTCGGCGATGCGTGCGGTGGGCGCCGACGGCACGGTGGTTGCCTCTGGCTTCTACCAGGGCGATGCAACTCCCCTGCGTCTCGGCGAGGAGTTCCACCACAATCGCGTACAGCTGATCGCGTCGCAGATCGGCTCGGTGCCGAATCGGTTGCGGGCACGCTGGGACGTCCCACGACTACAGCGCACTGTCGTCGATTCGCTCGCCGATGGCCGGCTCGACGCCGCGACGCTCGTCACGCACCGCTTCGGAATTCAGGATGCGGCCCAGGCCTACGATCTGCTCGACACCGATCCGTCCGCGGCCCTGCAGATCGTGCTGGAGTTCTGATGAACCGCCTCACCGTTCAAGAGCAGCACCTCCCCGGCGACAGTCTCGAGCAGAAGTTCGAGACCGCGCTGGCCTGGGGTTTCGACGGCATCGAGCTGCGGAGCGCCGGTGACTTCGGGTTCGCCGAGCGGCTGCCGGAGCTGCGGCGCGCCCGCGACGCCGGAGTGGTGATGCCCACCACCTGCGTCGAGATGTCGCACTTCATCGGCGCATTCGACCGGGACCTGCGCGAGGATGCGATCGCCCAACTGACGTCCCAATTGAGCGTCATGTCCGAGATCGGTGGTGTGGGCGTGATGACACCCGGCTCGTACGGGATGTTCTCCCGCCGCCTCCCGCCATTCGAACCGCCGCGCACACCCGAACAGGATCATGAGATTCTGCTGGATGCGCTCGGGCGTCTCGGCACCCACGCGGAGAAGGAGGGCGTCGAGCTGTTCCTCGAACCGCTCAACCGCTACGAGGACTACCTGGTCAACACGCTGGCCGGAGCAGCAGAGCTCATCCGCGAGGTCGGGTCCCCGGCGGTGCGCATCGTCGCGGACACCTACCACATGAACATCGAGGAGTCGGATCCGGCCGGGGCGCTCCTCGAGGTCGCCCCGTACATCGGTCATCTCCAGGCGAGCGACTCGAATCGTCTCGAGCCCGGGGCGGGACACGTCGACTGGGCGCTGTTCGGCGCCACCGTGCAAGCCATCGGCTATGAGCGATCCATTGCGCTCGAGAGCCGTCTGTCTGGCCCAGCTGACCAGGTATTGCCCGCTGTGCCGCCGATGCTGAGGCGGTACCTGTGACCTCCGCCGGCCCCAGCAGGCTGCGGGTCGCGGCATCCCGAGTGCTGCTGGAGAACTGGCGCGGAAGCTATACCGTGCCCGCCGGTGGGCTCTATCCGCACCAGTGGAGCTGGGATTCCGCCTTCATCGCGATCGGGCTGCGCCACCTCTCGCCCCGCCGCGCGCAGCAGGAGCTCGACACCATCCTGAGCGCCCAGTGGGATGATGGCCGGCTGCCGCAGATCGTCTTCCATTCGGGGCGCGACGACGGGTACTCCCCCGGCGCGACCTTCTGGCGAAGCGCAGAGATCACCGGCACTCCCCCGGTAGCGACGGCCGGGCTCATCCAGGCGCCCAACCATGCGCTGGCCTCGCTGCTCGTGCACGAGTCCGACCCGCAGGAATCACGGCGTCGTCGATTTCTCGAGCGGGCGTACCCCCGCCTGGTGCGTTGGCACGACTACCTGCGGGAACACCGCGCCGGGCCCGACGGCCTCGCCCGGATCATCCATCCGTGGGAGAGCGGGATGGACAACTCAACGTTCTGGGATGCCCCGCTCGCGGCGATCGAAGACAGCTATGCCGAGTCGATCCCCCGCCCCGATCTGCTCCATGCGGACCCCGGCCACCGCCCATCGAACGACGAGTACGGCAAGTACCTCTACCTCGCCGCGCGCTACCGCGCTCATGGCTGCGACGACAGCGACGACGCACACCCGTTCCAGCTCGAAGATCCGGCGGTCAACGCGCTGTGGGCCCGGTCCGAGCAAGCCCTCGAACAGATCGCCGCCCTGATCGGTGAAGACCCCGAACCGCATCGGGAGCGTGCCGCGGAGATCACGCGCGCGCTGGAGTCGCTCTGGTCGACAGAGTTGGATGCCTATGTCGCCCGCGATGCTCGCACCGGCGCCCTGCAGCAGTTCCGCACCGTGTCTGGCCTGGTGCCGCTGCTCGTTCCCGGGCTGGCCCACGCCGAGCAACTGCTCGACCAGCTCGCCGGTCCGCACTTCCGGCTAGGCGAGGTCGCGATGGTCCCCAGCCACGACCTCGCAGCACCGACCTTCGACTCCGCGCGGTATTGGCGCGGCCCGTCCTGGTTCAACACGGCGTGGCTGCTGGCCGTCGCCCTGAACGACCGCGGCCACGGGGCCGAGTCCTCTGCGCTTGCCGCTCACATGGACGAACTGGCGCTCGCGCAGGACTTTCCCGAGTATGTTGACCCCTACACGGGCGAGGCGAGAGGCACACGCCGCTTCAGTTGGACTGCGGCGCTCAGCCTCGACCTCGCCGAGCGAGAGGGAGCGTCGCGGTGACCATTCGCGCCACGGTCTGGAACGAGAACGTCCACGAGCGCACCGAACCGGAAATCATGCCGTTCTACCCGGATGGCATCCACGGCGCCGTCGCGAACGCGCTGCGCGCTGAGCTCGGAGACCATGTCACCGTCCGCACCGCGACTCTCGATCAGCCCGAACACGGCTTGACCGACGAGATTCTCACCGACACGGACGTGCTGTTCTGGTGGGGGCACATCGCTCATGACCAGGTGACGGATGCCGTGGTCGAGCGGGTGCGACGCCACGTTCTCGGCGGAATGGGTCTCGTTGTGCTGCACTCGGGCCATTTCTCTCGCATCTTCACGTCGCTGATGGGAACCTCGTGCTCGTTGTCGTGGCGGGATGACGGCGATCGGGAGGTCGTCTGGACGACCGCCCCCGGGCATCCGCTCACCGAGGGTGTTCCCTCGCCGCTGGTGCTCGACGCGCACGAGACCTATGGCGAGTTCTTCGACATTCCGGAACCGGAGGAGACGATCTTCATCAGCTCATTCAGCGGCGGCGAGGCCTTCCGCTCGGGCATCACGTACCGTCGCGGACGCGGACGCATCTTCTACTTCAGCCCGGGCGACCAGAAGTATCCGATCTACCTCCACCCGCATGTGCGTCGAGTGTTGGCCAATGCTGCGGGCTGGGCAGCGGGAGGCCCGCAGCGAGAGGCGCCGGCGGTGACCCACCCTCGTCGGGGCGAACGTATCGACGCCGTGATCTCCGGTCTGGGCTGATGCCTCGGCGCATCGTCATCGCCCCGGACTCGTTCAAGGGCAGCGCGACGGCAGCGGAGATCGCCGAGGCGATCGCGGCCGGATGGCGGTCGGTCTCCCCGAAGGACGAGGTCGTTCTGCGGCCGATGGCCGACGGTGGCGAGGGCACGCTGACCGCGATCGCCGCCGCGGTCGACGGATCCCGGCTCATCCCGGTCACCGTCGACGGGCCGGATGACCGCGCTGTTCACACGCACTGGGCGCTCCTTCCGGGCGGAGTCGGCATCGTCGAACTCGCAAACACCAGCGGGCTCGGTCTGCTCGATCCTCTGCTGCCGTTCCGGGCCCACACCCGCGGATTCGGCCAGGCCATCGCCGCGGCGCTCACCGCGGGCGTCACCGAATTACAGCTGGCGATCGGCGGCAGCGCGTCGACCGATGGCGGCGTTGGCGCCCTGCGCGCACTCGGCGGTCGTTTCTCTGATGCGCACGGCATGGCGACATCCGATGGCAACGCCGGACTCGCCGCCCTCGCGACGATCGACCTCGACGTTCTCCCCGAACTGCCGTCCGGCGGCGTGCGCGTGCTCACCGACGTCCGCAGCCCGCTGCTCGGCCCGACGGGCGCCGCCTACCTGTTCGGCGCACAGAAGGGCGCGACGCCCGACGATATCCCCGCCCTCGAGGCCAATCTCGCGCACCTGCTCGCGATCGTCGCGCAGACGAGAACGGATGCCGTGGCCCTGAGCGAGCGCACCGGCGCCGGAGCTGCGGGCGGCACCGGGTTCGGCCTCTCGCTCTGGGGAGCGACCAGCAGTTCCGGCGCGGAATCGGTAGCCGCACTGATCGGTCTCGACGAGGCGGCACACGGAGCCGACCTCGTCGTCACCGGCGAGGGCCGCTTCGACGAGCAGACCGGCGAGGGCAAGGTGGTCGACCACGTGCGCGCGACAGCCGATGCCCATGCTCTACCGACCGCTCTGGTTGCCGGACTCATCACCGCTGAACCGGCGGGCTTCACTGCGAGCCTCTCCCTGAGCGACCTGGCGGGGTCGGGTTCTGCGGCGTACTCCGACCCGCTGACCTGGGCCCGCGCGGCCGGTGCCGCTCTCGCGGAGCGATTCACAGGCGGGCTCGCACGATGATCACATTCGGGTTCTCGTTGGCCGGCCTGCTCGTCTCGCTCGCGATCCTGCTACCCAACCTCGTCCTGCTCGTCGCCCCGGTCCACGACATGCCGGGCGCGTTGCCGACCCTGCCGCCGGTGATCGTCTGGGCGGAGCGGATCGGGCAGGCGGGATGCCTCGTTCTTCCTGCGATCACGGGCGGCCCAGCTGGCCTGTCGCCCTGGGCGGTGCTGACCGCGCTCCTCATTGCGGTGTACTGGGCGCTCTGGCTGCGCTACCTGATCGCCGGCCGCCGCTTTGCCCAGCTCTACGCACCTCTGGGGCCGATCCCGGTGCCCATGGCCGTGTTCCCCGTCGCCGCGTTCTTCGCCGCGGCTGCGTGGCTTCTCAGCTGGCCGCTGGCCGTGGCAGCCGCCGTTCTGGCCGTCGGCCACATCACCACCGCGCTCAGCATCGCCCGCCACGGCTGAGGAAACCGTTCTGAGGAGTATGGGTCCAGGCTGATCACACCGACGCGAGTTTGTTAGGGTACCCTTACTGACCCGAGGAGTCCCCATGGCAAGCGCCAGCAACGTCGTCGTCACCCACGCCGAGTCCGGTGTCGTACAGGCCGAGGTCATCCGTAGTGAACGGATCTCTCCCAGCTTCGTGCGGGTCACCATCGGTGGCGACGACCTGGCCCGGTTCCACTACCGGGGTTTCGATCAGTGGTTCCGCCTCGCCGTTCCGACCGGTGACGGTGCGCGGTTCGACAACCTCCCGGCGAAATACGATCTCGGCGGCTACCTCAGGTATACGACACTGCCGAAGACCACGCGCCCGGCGATTCGCAACTACACGGTGCGGGACTTCCGCGCCGCGACGCGGGAGCTCGACATCGATTTCGTGGTGCACGGCGACGAGGGGATCGCAGCTCCGTGGGCGCGCACGGTGAACCCGGGGGCAGGGGTGGCCTTTATCGATCAGGGCGTGGGCTGGAAGTCCGTCGTCGGCGATGAGTATCTGTTGGCGACCGACGAAACGGGCCTGCCCGCTGTCGCGGGAATCCTGCGCGATCTGCCACGCGACGCCACCGGGCACGCGGTGATCGAGATCCCCCACCCCGCGGATGCCCAGCCAGTGGATGCGCCCGACGGCTTCGCGGTGCACTGGGTGACCCGCGCCGGCGGCCGCCCGGGCGAGCTCGCCCTCGACACCGTGCGGGCACTCTCGCTCTCGCCCGACGCGTCGGTGTTCGCGGTGGGCGAGGCGCAGCTGGCAACCGGGGTGCGGCGCTGGGCCATCCACCAGGGCGTCCCGAAGCGAAACGTCGTGTTCTGCGGCTACTGGCGGCTGCCGGAAACACGCTGAGATCCGGGCGCCGCCGCGTATCGACCGGCGAGCACTCGAAATGCGTCGGCGAGCTCGGGCGGCCCCACCACCTCGATGTCGGCGTCGAACCGCCCGATCGCGGCGGCCAGCGCCACCCACGACCACGACCCGGCGTCGAGGCGACACCGATCTGGCCCGAGATCCTCGACCGTCCCGTCGCCGGCGAACGCCAGCACCGCGCGCGCGGGCAGGGCGAGGATGACCGAGCCCTGACACGGCCATGCCGTACCGCGGGTCGCGCCGCGAAACCGGGCGGACACGAAGTCCTCCACCCGCCCCGGCGGCATCTCGCGCGGCACGAACCGCGGGCCTGTCGGCGTGCGCGGCGTGATGCGATCGGCGCGGAAGGTGCGCCAATCGTCACGGTCGAGGTCCCAGGCGACGAGGTACCAACGCTCTTGCCGTGCGACCAGGTGGTGCGGCTCTACCCGTCGCGGGGGTACGGCCTCGTCCCCCGTTCGCGTAGTCGAACCGGAGCACCTCTCGGGCCCTGATTGCCGCGGAGATGGCGATGAGGACATCCGGGGCGACCGTCGAGTCGTCTGCCCGCGCACGGACCGCGGTAAACCCGATGGCGTCGATACGGTGCCGCAGTCGCTGCGGCATCACGTGTCGGATGGTGGTCAGAGCGCGCACCGCAGCCTCCTCGATTCCGGCACCCGACGCGGTCGCCGCCTGCAGCGCCACCGTGAGCGCGAGCACCTGGTCGTCGTCGAACAGAAGCGGCGGCAACTCGCTACCGGCATCGAGACGGTAGCCGCCATCCGGACCCTTCATCGCGCGGATGCGGTACCCCATCTCCCGCAGACGATCCACGTCGCGTCGGACGGTACGGTGACTGATCTCGAGCCGCTCGGCCAGCAGACTGCCGGGCCAGTCTCGCCGAGATTGCAGCAACGAGAGCAGCAGGAGCAGTCGCGAGGTGGTCGACGTCATGACCCTACGCTAGTGGGAATAGAGGACCGAAACTGTCCTCTAATGCTGCGATGCTCATCATCATCCGGGACGACCCCGGCACGATCAAGGAGCAGACATGTCCGTCACCACGACCCCCCACCTCAACTTCCGCGGCACCGCGACGGCGGCTCTCGAGTTCTACCACTCGGTCTTCGGCGGCCAGCTGGTGCTGCTCACGAACGAGCAAACGTCGAGCACCGAACGCCCCGAGGAGGCCCAGCAGATCAAATACGGCCAGGTCATCGGGGACAGCGGCTTCCAGATCATGGCGTACGACGTGCCCGCCAGCATCACCTACGACCAGGGTGAGAAGTCGCTGTACGTCTCCGTGCGTGGCGACTCCGTCGAGGAGATCACTGCACTCTGGACGAAGCTCGCGGCCGGCTCGACGGTGCTGTCCGAGCTCGCCCCGTCGGCCTTCTCCGCCGCGTACGGCATGCTCGAGGATGTGTTCGGCGTGGTCTGGGTGCTCGATGTCGCCGTCGCCTACAGCCCCGCGTGACGCCCGCACCGAGGGCACGCTGGCCGCGCGCCCTCGGTACCCTAGACGAAGTCGACCCGATGGTCGGATGCCCACCGCGCGAAGCTGGTCGCCTCGTGACCGAGCAGGTCACTCACGGCAGCGGTGGAGAGCGAGTTACCTGCGTCGGCATCGTCGAGGAACTGCAGGATGGCCTCCGCCTCCGTTTGTCCGACGAACCGGCCGAACCGCTCGCGGGCCTCTTCCCGCGTCAGCTCCGTCACGGCGACGTCACGGCCCGCGGCTCGTCCGATCGCGGCGACCTGCTCGCGCTGGGAGAGCCGTTCCGGCCCGGTCAGGATGTCGCTGAGGCGAGGATCGGGTGACCCGGTAAGTGCCGCGAACGCGACATCCGCTACGTCGCGCTCATGGATCGGTGCGGTCACCGCGTCTGGTCGGTAGAGGGCGAGAGAGCCGGATCTCCGGATCGGCTCGGCCCAGGCGAGCGAATTCGACGCCAGCACGAGCGGGCGGATCGGGATGACGGTGAGATCGGATGCCGCGGCGAACGCCTCCTCGACCGACCGATGCTCCTCGGCGATCGCATTCCCCGCCGAGCTCGGGCGCAAGACACTCCCCGACGACAGCAACACCAGGCGCTCGATTCCCGCCGCCCGAGCGGCATCGATCACCCCGTCGACGCCGTCCGGGTCGGCGAAGATGAAGGCCCGCGACGCGCCGTCGAACGCCCGTCGAAGGCTAGCCGGATCCGTGAGATCGGCCTGCGCCGAGTCAATGCCGGGACCAAAGTGGTGCGGGCTGCGCGACGACGCGCGAACGGGAAGGCCGGCGTCGACGAAACGCCTGAGCAGATGACGGCCGATGCCGTCACGGGCACCCATGACGAGGGTGCGGCCGGTGGAAGTGGGTGTGGTCACGATGGACTCCTAGCGCGAGAGATGCGCGCCATGGACCCTGCAGGCGAAGCGTTCCGACGCTTCACTTCGCCGCGGCGATTCTATCCCGCGGCCTCGACCAGGCGAAAGCCGACGATGTCGACGAGTGAGTCGTCGGTCAGCTCCGGGTAGTGCGAGCGGAGGCCGGCGTGCAGGTCCGCAACGCTCGCCGCGTTCTCGCGCCGGGCATCCGCGTCCGTCAGCGCATCGAATCGCTGGGACTCCACGCTCTCGATTATTGCGGCGAGTGGCGCATTCTCCGCGTCGTCCTCGAACACCAGCAAGGCGGGACCGATGGCGACCGGATCATGCCAGCGCACGGTCGAGGTCTTGCGTCCGGCGACGATGTCACTCCGGTAGCCACGGTTGAAGCGAACGAAGCGCGGGGCGGCAGAGTCCGGGTACCGGTAGGCGAACGGGAGCAGGGCATGGATCGGCTGGGCTTCGAGACCATCGCTGCCGGGCACGATGACCACGACATCCGGATGCAGATCGAGCAGTGTCTGTCGACAGCGACCGCACGGTGCGATTACATCGCGCTCACGGTCTCCGACCGCCACCATCGTCATCAGCGGGCCGGCTCCGGCCGCGGCTCCGAGAACCACGAGTTCGGCGCACGGCCCACCAGTGAAGTGATGTGCGTTGATTCCCGTGTAGACGTTTCCGTGGACGTCCATCGCTGCGGCCGCCACAGTGTGATTGGGGTCATGGCCTAAGCGTCTTGCCGTTTCCCTGGCCGCATCGACGACCCTCTTCTCCGATTCGAGCAGTCGCATACTGACATTGTGTCAGGAAGCCCGGAGTGCTCTGGCGCTAGACGCACCGACTTAGTCGCCGTTCCGCTCCGCCCGACGATGTCGACGACTGATCAGGTGGGGCGGGCCGCACCCAAGGCTGCGCGCACCCTGGACAGCAGATCCGCGCTATCGAGCCCGTCGGTCGTCCGCACTGCTGGCTCGTCCACGTCCGGATCCTCGAATCCCGCGAGATGCTCGTCCAGCACTCGATCGAGCACATCGGGTCGAACTGGCGCCGCCCGATTGAGCGCGACGCGCTCGCGAATGACCGCCACATCGGTGTCGACGAAAACGAGGGCAAAGGCCGCGCCCACCGAGTGTGCGACGCGGCGCCACTCGTCACGGAGAAAACGAAGTGAGCTGGTGTCGTCGACGATCACACTCCGTCCACGTCGCAGCAGGGCGACCGCGCGATCCCGTGCCATGGCGTTGGTCGTTACCCACTCCTCCACCGGAATGCCCCTGCCGCCGTGGAGACCGCGTTCGGAGTTGATCGCATCCAGCGAGAGCACCTCGGCTGAGAATGCGGCGGCGAGGTGACGTGCGGTCGTGCTCTTGCCTGAGAACGAGCGACCACACAGCAACACGAGATCCCCACCGACTCTCCCTGCGCTCCCCATTTTCTGCACTCCCCCGGTCGCTTCAGTGCGCCGCGGCGATTTTATCCGGCGGTCTTGACCGGGCGAAAACCGACGATGTCGATGAGTGAGTCGTCGGTCAGCTCCGGGTAATGCGAGCGGAGGCCGGCGTGCAGGTCCGCAACGCTCGCCGCGGTCTCGCGCCGGCATCCGCGGTACCGGTAGGCGAACGGGAGCAGGCTATGGATCGGCTGTGCTTCAGGGCCGTCAATGCCGGGCACGATGACCACGACATCCGGATGCAGATGGAGCAGTGTCTGCCGATCGCGCGATCGTCGGCTTCCTGCTCGTGGGCGGGTGCCTCACCGCGTCGCCGGTCCGCGGCGCGCACCACGGCGATTCCTAGCCAACGCGGTCAGTCAGCAAGAAGGGTCAGTCAGCAAGGACGGTCGGTTAGCGAGCACGGGCAGTTAGCGAGCACGGTCGGTCAGGCGGAGGGCGCCGCAGGAATCGCGACCGAGACGCGCAGTCCGCCCTCCGCACGAGGCTTCACCACGAGCTCACCGCCGTGCACCGACACGATCTGCGCCACCAACGCGAGCCCCAGACCGTGCCCGCGCTGCTGCTTCGGGGCAACGATGCGGCCGGTTCCGCGGAGGAACGGTTCGACCAGTTGTGCGGCCTGCGCCTCGGTGTACACGTCGCCGTCATTCTCGACGACCAGCTCGCCCCAGCCCTCGGCCGCGCCCCTGCCGGTCGACACGCGGATGAACCCCGCGGGTCGGCCGTGCTGAAGCGCGTTCTGCAGCAGATTCGTCGCCAGCTGCCAGAGCAGCGTGGGGTCGCCGCTCACGATCGCGCGCTCGAGCGACGCATGAAGTTCGAGCCCGCGCTCCTCCAGCGCAGCGCGATTCTCGCCGATCACCACATCCATGAGCTCGCCGAGATCCACCGGCACGATGACCGCCGACACCTCATTCGCATCCGCGAGCCGTAGCAAGGCGTCGGTCAGCGCGATCGCCCGCGCATTGGTGTCCGAGAGTCTCTCGAGCAGCGCCGGGTAGTCCTGCCCGCCAGGGTGACTGCGCGCCACGTCCAACAGGGTCTCCGTGATCGCTAGCGGGGTACGCAGCTCATGGGATGCGTTGGCGGCGAACCGCTCCTGGGTGGAGTACGACTCGCTCACCCGGTCGAGCATGTGGTCGAAGGCATCCGCCAACTGCCGGAACTCATCGTTACGACCGGTCAGGTGGATGCGGTAGTCGAGCTCGCCCTGCGCCGCTCGCCGCGTGGCCTCGTTGATGCGGCGCAGGGGGCGCAGCACCCATCCGGCGAGCACCCATCCCCCGCTGAACCCGATGACCGCCAGCAGCACCAGGATCACCGTCGAGGATCGCACCACCGTGGTCAGGATCTCCTCGCGAGTGGGCAGCGCGACATCGACATCGGAGGGGTTCGCCGCGGTGAGCGGGTAGTTGGGCACGTACCGCAGCACGACGTACACGCCAAACAGCACGACTCCCCCCGCCGCGACGAGGAAGACCGCATAGCTGAGTGCCAGCCGCAGTCGCGCACTCGATCGGTGCCCGGCTGCCCGATCAACCACGGGGATCACCGACCCGGATGAGGTGGTAACCGATGCCGGCGATCGTGCCGATCAGGTCTGGAGAGCCGAGCGCCTTGCGCAGCGTGGACACGGTGACCCTGGGCGCGGTGGTGAACGGATCGATGTTCTCGTCCCAGACCTTCTCCAGCATCGTCTCCGCGCTGACCACACCGCCGTCAGCACGCATTAGCAGCTCGAGCACACCGAACTGCTTGCGGTTGAGTTTGATGAACGTGTCGCGGCGATGCACCTCGCGACGGAACACATCGAGGCTCAGCTCTCCGAACCGCAGCACGGGTGGAGTCTGCGTCTCCGGGCGCCGGCCGAGAGCGCGGAGCCGCGCGACGAGTTCCTGCAGGGCGAAGGGTTTGGTGAGGTAGTCATCCGCCCCGAGGCCGAACCCGCCCACCTTGTCGGCCAACCGGGTGGCGGCAGTCACCATGATCACGCGGACGCCTGGATGATCGCGCACGATCGCCCGGCAGACGTCGTCGCCGTGGCTGCCGGGGAGGTCACGGTCGAGCACGACGACGTCGTAGTCGTTCACCTCGACCTGCCGCAGCGCCTGATCGCCGTCGTAGGCGGTGTCGGCGGCGATGCCCTGATAGCCGAGCCCCTCCTGCAGAGCGTCAGCCATCACCTCTTCGTCTTCCACGATCAGCACGCGCACGATGTTCCTCCGGCTGGCAAGTGTACAAAGGCGCCCTGTTGCAAAAGTGTTCACAATCCAAGTGCGAGACACCACGCGACAATGGGATCGTGCCGCACGACACCCCCACACCCGACGACGCCGCCCGCTGCCCGTGTCTGAGCGGCAACAGCTACGGCGACTGCTGCGCTCCGATTCACCGTGGCGCCGGGCTCGCGCCGACCGCCGAGCGGCTCATGCGCTCGCGCTTCTCGGCCTTCGCCCTCGGCCTGCCGGAGTACCTGCTCGACTCCTGGCACCCGTCGACGCGGCCGGAGGAACTCGAGCTGGACCCGCACCTGCGCTGGCAGTTGCTCGACATCCTCCGCACCGAGCGGGGCGGCCCGTTCGACCGGACCGGCATCGTGGAGTTCCGCGCCACCTTCCGCGACGGCACTGGCACGGTCACTGGCACCGGTGGCTCTACACGCGGCGAGCTGCACGAGACCAGCAGCTTCGTCCGCGAGGGACAGCGCTGGTACTACGTCGACGGTGTCACCGACTAGACGGTGTCATCGACCAGCCGACCAGCCCAGGGCCGGAGCGACATGTTCCGCGACCAGGTCGAGAGTGCGCCGATGCGCATCGATGCCGCCCGGAGCGGGAAGGGTCAGCGTCAGCTCGGTGATCTCCGCCAGCGCCTCGTCCGCCAGCAGTTCATCGATGATGCGGGCCGGCTCCCCCGCGTGGACGATGTCGAACCGCATCGGCGCCGAGCCGTCCTTCGGGCGACCATCGGCATCCATCCGCTCCTCGTAGCCGCGGATGAATTCGGCATACGGCTCGAGATCACCCGGTGCCAAGGACGGCAGGATGATGCGCCCCGCCGCCACCCGCGGGCTGCGGGTGGCCGCGGCATCCGTCGTCGCGAATGCCTCCCGGTATGCCCGCAGCTGCGTTGCCTGGCCAGCCGAGAACGACTGCCCTGTCTCCTCGGCGTTGAGAGTCGACACGTGGATGCCGAGCCCCTGCTCACCGGTTCGGATGGCACTTGCGAGACTGCCGGGTCCGTACCAGATCCGTTCGGCGAGTCCGGGGGCGGCGGGCGTGACGGTGAGGTCCGTGTCGGGCGGGATGCTCATGAATCCCTTGCCGCTGTGGGCGACGGGCACCCCGGCTAGAGCCGAGCGCAGCCGCTCCAGCCGGTGCTGCGACTCCGCGGCGAACCCCCGCTCGGACTCGCCGAACACCGGGTCGAGGATCGGAGCGAACTGCGGGATGCCCGAACTCAGGCCGAGTTCGAGCCGGCCGCCGCTCAACAGGTCGACCGTCGACGCATCCTCCGCCAACCGGATCGGATCCTCGTAGCGCAGCGGGATGACACCGGTCCCGAGACGGATGCGCGAGGTGCGCTGGCCGACCGCCGCCAGGAATGTCAGCGGACTGGAGGGAAACTGCTCGAAGTGGCGCACTCGGATCCAGCCGATGTCGTAGCCGAGCTGCTCCGCCCACTGGAACAGGCCGATGCCGTCGGCGAGGGCACGACCGGCGTCGTCCGGGCCGTACGGGTTGGGGATGAAGGAGAGGAATCCGAGATCGATCCGGCGCGCGGGCATGGTTCGACCCTAGGGCGGGTATACCGGTGCCGTCCGTTCGAGGAACAACTATGACGCGGGACCCGACCGCGCTGATTGCCGTCGAGTGCCACGGCGGGAAGGGCCTAACGCTCGAGCTCCCGGGCGCAGTCGATGCAGTGCACCGCCTCCGGCCGCGCCCGCAGCCGATCGATTCCGATCGCCTGACCGCAGCGGATGCAGCTGCCGTAGGTCCCCGCCTCCATCCGGTCCAGCGCATCCTCGATCGCCACGCGTTGCAGCGCCGCCGCGCGTGCGAGCCCGTCCACTCGCGACCAGTCGGACGAGAGCGTCGACCCTTCCGGGTCGTGCTCGTCGTCGACCGATTCGGCGCGGGCACCGCGCACCTGGGCGAGTTCGACGCCCGCCGCCATCGCGCGCGCCTCCGCCGCGTCCAGTCGCTCCTCGAGGAGCGCGGAGAGTTCGTCCCGCTCGTCGGTTGTCATGCTCCCTGTCTACTCCGCTACACAGACATATGGCGACACGGATGTACGGCGACACGGATACCCGGAAACACGGGCGAGCGCGCCGCTATGCGTTCGTCGCGGCGACCCACTGATCGAGCTTGGCGGCCGCAGCGCCGGAGTCGACGACCTCCGCCGCGATGGCCATCTTGTCGCGGAAGCGGCTGAGGATCGGTACCTGCAGCTGGGCGGGGTCTTTTGCGAGATCGAAGGAAACCAGCCCGGCAGCGGCATTCAGCAGCACGATGTCCCTGACCGGACCATGCTCGCCGCCGAGCACGGCTCGCGCGACCGCGGCATTGTGCGCCGCGTCTCCGCCGAGCAGATCGGCGATCTTCGCGCGCGGGATGCCGAGCTCGAGCGGGTCGAGGTCGTGCTCGGTCACGGAGCCTCGGGAGACCTCCCAGATGTGACTGTGTCCGGTCGTGGTGAGCTCATCCAGGCCGTCATCCCCACGGAACACCAGCGCCGTGGCCCCACGGGTACGGAACACGCCGACGATGAGCGGCACCTTGTCGAGGTGCGCGACGCCGACCGCGTTCGCCTCGCAGCGGGCCGGGTTGCACAGCGGGCCGAGGAAGTTGAAGACGGTGGGGATGCCGAGTTCCGACCGCACCGCGCCGGCGTGACGGAACCCGGGATGGAACATCGCCGCATACGCGAACGTGATGCCGGTCTCCGTCAGAACCTGGGCGACACGCTCGGGCGGAAGATCCAGATCGACGCCGAGCGCACCGAGCACGTCCGACGAGCCAGAGGCGGAGCTGGCCGCCTTGTTGCCGTGTTTGATGATGGGAACACCGGATGCCGCGGCCACGACACTCGCCATGGTCGACACGTTCACCGTACCGAACCTGTCCCCGCCTGTGCCGACGATGTCGAGGGCCATCGGATCCACCCGGAGCGGCAGCGAGTATTCGAGGATCGCGTCACGGAAGCCGACGATCTCGTCGACGGTCTCCCCTTTGGCGCGCAGGGCGATCAGAAATCCGGAGAGTTGCGCGGGAGTCGCCTCGCCCGCCATCACTTGCTGCATGGCCCATGAGGCTTCGCTGATCGAAAGGTCCTCGCCGCCTAGGAGCGCGCTGAGCAATGAGGGCCAGGTGGGGTCGGAAACCATGCTTGCGATCCTACTGATTTGGCTGATCCGGGCGGGCCGATGCGAAACAGAGCGAGCGAAATCGGCCATAATGGACGAGTGACCAGCACCTCTGTCTCCGCCTCCGTAGGGGCCCCTGTCGTCAACCGACCGAGCGTTGTCGCGGTCGGAACCAT
>Ga0247737_1000165_pt1 | contig 21846 bp, 32 predicted proteins | sample UWRJL028104C2_FD_180937 | JGI IMG/M metagenome (GOLD analysis project Ga0247737, IMG submission 180937) | Plant litter microbial communities from Arlington Agricultural Research Station in Wisconsin, United States - UWRJ-L028-104C-2 | ecosystem: Environmental > Terrestrial > Plant litter >...
GTCCATTCAGCAAGTCGACTGTTCGGCTGGCCGACGAGAGCCCCAGCGGTCTAGTCCGAGAGCTGTCGCGAGATCGGCTCCCCGTCGCGATCCTTCGCGTCACCCAGTCCTTTCTTATGGCGCCGGCTGGGATTGTCGACGGCTTGGATACCGGCACAGATGGACACGCTGTTGCGGTGGTAGGCGTCGCTGAGATGCTTGCCGCTGTCGGGAGTATTCCAAGCGGCGCGCGACTCATCTGTGTCCAAAACAGCTGGGGCCCGACCTGGGGCGTCGCTGGTTATGGACTAGTTACCGAGGCGGCTTGGACAGCCTCTGTGCTATTTGCCGTAGTCCTAGAATAGGCCGGGGCCCGGGCAACACCATAAGGGGGCAGCGCCACCGTCTGCGTGTGATATGTAGGTGATCAGCGATCACGAGCTGCTGATACGTCGAAGCTTGAGTCACCGCGGCGCTCCGGAGAGTGACGGGTCACACTACCTCAATGGTGGAAGCCAAACTTCTCCTGTGCTCGGAACTGTGATCGTATTCGAGTGGCTCGATCGAGCTGGAAAGAGTACACAGCTGTCCATTATCGCGCAGGTGTTGGAGCCGGTTCCGCAACCATTGCACATACGCCGTCCGGCCCAAGTTTATTCAGCATGAGCGTTTACTCATTGCTGGAAGGCACCAGGCCGGACTCGGGCTCGCCTAGCAGCTAGTAGTGCTTTGTTAGGTTATCGGGCTCTGTTGCGGTGTAAGAGTTTGGTTGTTTGATGGCAGGTGGGGCATGCGCCGGTCCAGGTGGCGAGCAGGAGGTTGCAGCTTGTGGATGACTTTGTAGGGGTCGGGCCGGCGCAGCCGCTTTTGGGTCGTGTCGCAGGGTGATGAATAGGTGCGCGGCGGTCACGAGGGTGACGTGGCGGTGCCAGCTGGTGAAGGCTCGGCCTTCGAAGTGGTCGAGGCCGAGGCCGGTTTTGAGTTTGCGGTAGTCGTGTTCGATGCGCCAGCGGATCTTCGCGGTGCGGATCAGGTCGGCGGCGCGGGTGTCGGCGAGCTGACTGGTAAGCCAGTAACCCCGGTCAGCCGGTGCCGTCTTTCGGGAACCCGGTGTCATCGAGCACCCATGCGACCGGGTTTACGAACTCGACCGCCCGGCCGGCCAGCCGCGCCCGCACGGCCGCGGTGTCCCACGTCGAGGTCGTCACGAACTGCTGCAGCCCTTGGTGATCCACCCGAGCCGGGCCGCCATCGGCTGCATCGACTTACGCCGCCCGTCCCGCAGCAGCCCATGCAGATACATTTCGCGTCTCGCCCACTGGTCAGACCGGGCCACGGGCACAAACAGGTCCGCAGCGAACGCCTCCAAGCTTTGCCGCACACCGAACGCTCATCCGGGGTCACCAAGCATGAAAGTACATGCACCACCCCGACGATCCCACGACACGCTGCCTAACAAAGCACTACTAGCTCACCTCGCTTGCCACGCCGAGAACCCCATGATGCGCTCGTCGAAACCAGCGCAGCGGGGGTGCTCGTGCTGGATTGTTCGTGGTGCGGTCAGGTCCTAGCGGAGCAGTTCGTCGACGTCCTGGGCGACGTACTCGTCTTCGGCACCGTGTCGAGCGAAGTAGTCGCCAATGGCGATCCCGGCGTCCGTGCCTTTCAAAGGGCCGACTGCTCGTCGAGCTCCCTCGATATCGCCCGATCTAACGAGCCAGTGACCGTGGACGATTCGAAGGAATGTTCGAAAGAGCGGCTCCGGGTAGGCGTCAACGGCGTCGGCGGCATTAGGTGCGTCCTGTCGAATCAGGTCTTCGACTCGGAACCACTCGTCGAGATGAGCCTGCAAGTTCTCCCAAGATCCTTCGTAGGGCACGGCCGTGGCTCCGCGGTCGTAGACACCGGTCCCCGGGCCTAGGCGGAGCACGGTCGCCGCGCGGTCGAAGTGCCGTTCGTAGAGATGCATTGAGCTAACCAGCCAATGCTGGCTCCCGACGTGCGCGTCGATCGCGCGAGCCACCACCTCGTGCAGCACGCTCCACTCGAACGTGTTGATCCCGGAGAAGCCCCACATGACGTCGTTGCTTCGTACGGCGATGGACATGTCCAAGCGGTTGCTGCGTTGGACAAAGTGGATCCAGTTGTTGCATGGAATGTCTCTGCTGTCGGTGTAGTCAGCCGACGGATCAAAGAGGCTAATGACCGCACGGCGTGAGGATGGATCGGAGCGAAGCAGCTCCACCACCTCACGTAGTTGGTCAACGCCGTGCCAGTTACGCAACCTCGGGCCGTAGCCGGCTCGCCAAGTTTTGCCATCATCCGAGAAGTGACGCGCCCGAGGAAGGTATCGACTAAGGAACTCGAGATCGCTACGGCCGGCGAGGACCCACACAGTCTCCGCCACGGTGGCGACCACGCTATTCAAGCGCCCTTGCACGCTGATGTAACGTTGCGTTGGGTGGCCGATCCGGAAGGTGCGTGCGGCCAGCTCTCGCGTGAGCGAGCCGCGGACAATGACCTCGTAACCGGTGAGGTTGATCTCGCGCAGCTCGCCCATGAAGGATTCTTCGGCGTTGTGGTAATTGATCATGGGTAAGCCTCGGGCGGGGGAGAAGGTGTAATCGCCTCGACACCTTTCAGCGTCACGCCGTTGGCCTGGACGGCCGACCTGAGCTCATCTAGGCACTCCGCGATCTGGTCGTGTCCTTCATTCACTTGTTGGCGAAGTCCCTCCTCGTCGCCGTGTGATCGCGCAGCATCCCGATAAAGTCTGTTGTAAATCGCAGAAGCGGACAGGGCACGCTCCAGCTTCTTGGCAAGGGGTAGCTCACCGAAGGATGACTTGAGCGCCGCGATGTTCTCGTGGACGCGAGTCAGGCCCAACACTGGAACTGGGCTGCCGTCTGCCGCTCCGGTTGATGGGAGGTGACACTCATCGGTCAAAACTCGCCAGTCGTCCAATGCCGCCGAACCTTCGGGCATAGTTGGTTGATAAGGCAGCAGCGACATTCGGAGCAACCTTGCAGGGTCTTCGTCCACCCATCGGTCCACCCGCGGCACTGCTACCCGGGGAATCTGCCGACCCGACGTTGGGATCGCGGTGATTGTCGTGATCTCGCCTGGCACGAGCTCGTTTCCTTGCTTTGCGTTTAGCTTGCATACAGCGTCAGCCTGTAGTCGGGCCAATTCAGCCAAATTGACTGGCCACCAGTAACGCATTTCCTGCTTGCGGAAGTAGGCCACCACCCGCAGTTCTCTCTTGACAATAAAAAGGTGCACGAGACAAAAGCTTGGAAAATCTTCGCTGCTCTCTGCTGGCTTGTCTTTACCCGGGTTGAAAACACTTATCACCGCTCGGCTGGATCCTTGCTTGGCTGCCAACGCCGCCAAGGCGAGGTCGAACTGATTTGTGTCACCATTCAACGCGAAAATGCGCTCTCCATGGTTGAAAGCCATGGCTGTCAGGGGTTCACGGTTCTGCCACAAGCCAACCAGGTCCTCAAACCACGCTTCGTCTTCCGGGACCGATCCTAAGCCAGCGTAAGACGCAGGTGGCTTCTGCGCCCCTTCAGGGATGATGACGCGACAGACAAGGGGCCTGGGCAACTCGAGCCCCTCGTCGGTCAGGTCCAGAAGCTGCTCGTGGACTTGTCGGGAACCGGCCCCTTCGATGAGGTGGGGACCATTAGTCGCCGAGTCGACCCGCGTGCGGTACTCAGCCGACACCAAAATCGAGTAGTTCATCGATACGCCGGGCGAGACAGAGGTGACGTCCTTCACTAGCACCTTGCCGACACTGGCGCGTGAGGGCACGACAGTAATCAGGCGTCCGATCACGTTCGTCATACCCTGCCCCTGCCCCACGGTTCCCACCGACGACACAATCACCCTGTGAGGGGCGAACACGCTCTGGGCCAACGGCATGTAGCGGTCCTCATACGTCACGGACACGTGCTTGTGCCCGTGGAGGACCATGCCGAATCCATTGATCGCCAGCCAGTCCCGAACTTGGGCGAGGTTCACAATCGCTTCGAAGGGTTTTACTTCCTCTTCGAGGGATATAGGCAGCAACTGATGATGCAGAACGGCTATTAGAACCGGGCCGTCAGTCCTGTCCGTATCGTTTCCAAGCTCCCGAGAAACCGCTACCCGCTGCGCAGGGTTCACGCGTGCTACGTCGTACTGGTTGTTGCGGCGCCAAGCCTTTAGAACCGCCTGTGCGGCTGTATTAGTTTCGTCTGCCTCAACCGCTGCGATCGCCGCGTCCAACTCCGGGTCAGTGCGCGCCTGGACACCGCAGTGATCGCTGCTGTTGAGGCCGACGAGCATGAATGAGTTGTCCGAAGCGGTCAGAAGGGGGCTTTTCGCGTCCGCGGCCTTACTGCCATCGTCAGTCAGGTCGATGCCCTCAAGAAGCGGCGTCACGTATCCCAGGTCGCGCACGCCCGCGATGAAGTCGGCGTACCTCTCAGAAGACCCGGGTTTGCTGCCCCACATCACGTCGTGGTTGCCGGGCACGACCATGATGCGCGAAGGGTCGGGAACTGCCTCTCCGAGGTTGGCCAACATCTCAGGAAGGCGCGCGAAGCCGCTTGCCTGCCCTCGATGGGTGACATCACCACTAATAGCGACTGCGTCCAACCGCACACCTTCACGCGACAAAGCCTCACCCAAAGCGCGGAGCGTGCTGGCCAGGACAGAGGATCGCCCTTGACGTGCGGCTGGAGCGATAACCTCGACTTTGTAGTCGGCAAAGGTCGAGTAGTCTTCATCGCCTAAATGGAGGTCAGACAGGTGCAATAGTGTCGCCAAGGCTCGCGCTTCCTTCCGACTCGAGTGGTGGCCCAAGGGTAACTTTTATCCAGGATGCCGAGCGCACAACACGATAAGAATTACCAGCGGGCCTCTGACTGCAAGCCCAAGTTTGATCTCGCATACTTATCCGCCTTAGCCGCGCCTGTTCCGTTCCGCACCGCCGAGCCCGTGTAGCCGACACTTCAAACTTCGATCATGGACCGACCCTACGCGATTCTGTATAGGGGCCGGCCAACAAGACGGTAGCGGGCAGAGAGGTGCCAGGCCAGGCCAGGCGATGCACCTGGGATGACTTCCGCTCATCGGCTGCTTCCCTCGCGCTTGGCCGGGACTAGCGCTTCACGTGGTGGTCGTACGGTGCGTGACTGTGACGCCCTTGATCGCTAGTTCAGTCGGCTTGGAGCGCGGTGCCGCGTTACCACTGTCCGTTTCTTCAGGCGGCTCGCCGAGGCCGCGGTGCGACTTTGCGCAACGGGCTCTCCACGGTGGCCGTCGGGTGTTGTCGGGTGCGGGCCAGGGCTGGCGATCGTGCGTAGCCGGAAGCGGGTTACCGGGAGCCGCGATCTCTGGTGCTCGGTCCGTCCGCGGTGATGGGCAGCCATGGCCGGTGGTGAACTGTTTGCGACGGCTTTCCAGTTCAAGCGGTGTCGGTACATGAGCCCCCTGATCAGCCATCGCCAGGCGAACCGGTCCAGGGTGTCGATGGTGTCTTTGGCGACGGCGTGCCGGAAGTCGTCGGCTCCGCCGCGCATCACCTGGTTTGAGTCTTGGTCAGCATGGATCCCAGGTCCAGCCGTGATTGAACGCCAAACCATCATCGACCATGAATCACCGCCCGTACGGGTGCCTGCATGGACGTCGGCTTTACGGGCGGGTATTGGTCGCCTTGTTGGTTAGCGGATGGGTGCGCTATGCGGTTGTACCGATTGGCAGAGTTGGACCTTGGCGCACCACCTCCGTCATCCACTGCACCGTTGTCTCCCTTCGGGCACGATTCTCCGGTGTTCACGCCAGAGAGTGAAGATCATCTGACGGGGCAGCGGCGGGCGGGGCCATCGCCTTCTGCGGTACCGACAGTGGTGGTCCATGGGTGATCGCACGTCGCCTTAACGGTCGCGTCGACGCTGCCCGCTGGGCGGATTGGGCCTCCCGGTCTGGCCTGACCGGCAGCGTTCCGGGCGTGTTATACAGAGCGTGATGTTGGTGCGTGGTGATCGGTGGGTGATCGGATGTCGCGACCGTTCAGCGCGGGCGCGACTAAATCAGCGCACTCGCAAGGCGGCTATCGATGGCCGAGACGCCTGGATCATGCGCTCGGCCCCGACCAGCGAAAACGCGAAGGTGCTCTCAGCTGATAGGACGTCCTTGAGATGGCTTTAGGCTCGAAGGGTGACGGGTGTACCCGCGACTACTAGTTATCTGACTGTGGATCAGATGGGTATCGTTCCAGAGCCACGCAGCCGGTAGGTGACCTCGCACAAGGCTGATCGCGTCGTAGCGTCGACATCGGCTGCTCGCTGGCTGCTCGGATGTTCAGTAGTCAGTGCGGACCGGGCCGGATCGACGTGGACTGCCAAAGCTGGCGGCAGGTGTGCGATCAGCCGCATAGCCTGGACCTGGGAGCGCGCAGCCAGACTCGAACGATCCGAAAACACTACGCCGGACAATCCGCCAAGACGCCGTTATCCAGACTTTTAATCTCCAGGCGGATCAGTCGAGGCCGGCGAGCGGCGCCCGTTGGTGATTTGGCGGCGGACTTCTGTGAATCAGGTGCTCTCGACCTCCGCCACGGGCGGAGTCGTTCCCCGGGTCGTGCCAACGGTGGCGATCCGTCGGGGATCGCATGACGCCTTGGCGGCCGCGTCGGCACTGTCCACTCGGCGGTATGTGCTGCCGGCGTGGCTTGACCGGCAGCGTTCCGGGCGTGCTGCACGGAGGGTGATGGCCTTGTGTGGTGATCCGTGGGTGATCGGATGCCGGCGACCGTTTCAGTACGGGCGCGTCCAAATCAGCACGTTCGAGTGGCGGCTATCGATCGCCGAGGAGCTTGACTCAGGCACTCGGCCCTGACCAGCGGAAACGCAAAGGCACTCTGAGCTGCTGGAACGTCTTGAGAAGGCTTTGGGCTCAAGGGATAGCAGAGTGTACTAGTGACCACTAGTCATCTGACTACGGATCAGAAGGGTCTGATCGATTCCTCGCTGGGCGTCGACCGCTTGACCCTGGGAGCACGCACTGAGCAAATCCACGGCAATAGCGGCGCTCGTGATCGGTGTTTCCGCAGGTAGTCAGCGTGGGCCGAGGACCCGTCCGCATTAGGAAACCGATGCTCTATCCCCTGAGCTACGAGGGCCTGCGGCCCATATGGTACCTAGCTGGGGATACTCACGAGTGCCCGGGCGTCCCGTGGGGCGCCAAACGGTGCCATCTGGTCCACCGGCGGGGGTTCCGTCGCTGGTCGGAGGACACGTGGAGCATTTTTCGCGCACACGCGGCCCGGCGTGCCCGGCGGTGACCACGGGTGCCCGGCGCTGATCAGTGGTGCCATCCACTCGCCGAGCACATCCGGAGCACTCGCGGCGTCTTCTGAGCTGGGAAAACACCTTCGGCGGTCGACTTGATGTTCGCGACGGGTCACGCGATCGTTCGTGCACCGGTACCGCGGGGTGCGCCTCCTGCGGCAGCGTCGCCGGAAGCCGAGGGGCGCCGGGCTCCCCGCCCGGTATCGCGGCTATCGAGTTTGCGCCGAAGCACCCCGCACTCGATTCGGTCCATCTCGCTGTTCAACCGCCAGAGGCTACGGCTGATCGGCAAGCAGTTGATCGCGCCATTGGGAGAAGCGCTGCCGCATAGCGGTGATGTGGTCGTTGGTAGCGCCGTAGGCGGCGAAGCGGCGATCCGGGTATCGCTGGAACATCGCCAGTAGGTCGGCGAAGACACGACGGTCGAAACCGGCGTCGGCCTGTTCGGCGAGTTGCATCAGCTGCTCACGGGTGTAGCGACCGGTCTCAACGGAGGCATCGACGTCGAGGAAGTCGCGTGGTTCGGCACGGGTAAACAGAGCGGACATCTTGCCTGCGACGACGTCGTCGATGTGGAGGACGGGGCCGACATCCATTATCACTGGCGGCAAGGAGCGCCAGTTCGCCGCCAGCTCGATCTTGTACGACCGGTCGGGTGCGGTGGAGTCGGTCACTGCGAGCTGGGCGAAGGTCTCGAACTGCCGCACGACCTCGACGGCGTACCCCTCCGCGCGGTAGCTGTCGACGACGGCATCAACCGCGGTCGCGAAGTCACCGCGGCGTTCCCAGGCGGTGAACAGATCGACATCCTCGCTCGGGCGGTCGAGGATCCCGTGGGCCTGGACGGCGTATCCACCGGCCAGCGCGAAGCCGTAACGGCTGGCCGCTCGGAGGCGACCTCCGCCAGCTTCAGGTGGCCTGAATCCATGCTCAGCCGGCAAGCGCCCGAGGCGGCGCCGACAGCTCCGGGAAGCGGCTCTGCCATAGTGCCCGCAACCGCGCAGGAAGCCACAAGTCAGGCCATACCCGGCGAAGCGTGTCGCCGTTGAGCCAGCGAGCAAGGTCGTCTGCCGTTGCCGCTTGATTCAGAACCGTCTGGTACATCACCTGGAGATCGCCAGGATCGTCCAGGTCATAGGTGCTGTCACCAGACCAGTCAAGCGATGGGTCGAGCGTTGCCAGGCCACTGTCGGGGCCGTGAAGGTCGACCAACCTTCCGGGCACGACGTAGTGCCGCTGGTCCGCGTACCGCGAACCGCGTGCAGCGCTGCTGCTCGCCGCCATGTGCCGCACCCCCTTGTCCCCCGATTGTACGGCCCGGCCGATTCCGGTGACCTCACCCTCGATCCATCGCCGCTAGCCTGTCGCCCCCAGCCCCTGCGACTGCCCTCAATGCGGCAAACGCGCTACCGCTGCGGTTGCAGAAGCGTTCGGCCGACGTATTGGGTGAGCAGGTACAACGGCTAGGAAAAGCCTACAGCGGCATCGACAAAATCGAGCGGCACTCGTCGGTGGCAGCAGCCTGTAGACCTGGCAGCGAGGATTCCCTTATGTCGAGATCGCCTAGAACATCCGGTACGGATCTGCACTGCCGGCCGGCACGCACTGGAGCGTTCGTCGCACTATTGGTGCCATCGCTCCATGTCGAGACGCACTGCGCTAGCCGCGTCGCCGCGTTCGCCTTCCCCTCTCGGCACGATGATCGGCCGCGCGGTCGCCGTGGATACGTTGATCCTGACCCGGCCTACTCGAGCCTTCCCTCCCCCGAAGTCACCGGTGTGGGTGACCGAGCTCGCTAAAGTCGGGGGTCGCATCGATACGCCGGCTGTCGGGAGGTGTCGTGGACGACGAACCGTGGATTGGTCCGGGCCTCGAGCGGATCGATGAGTGGGAGCGCCGGTTCGCCGAGCGGGCGGCCCAAGCCAAAGTGCTGGCGGAGCGCACGGCCCAGCTGTCGGCCACTGCCCAGGAGGCTGACGGCCTCGTGGAGGTGACCGTCGGTTCGAACGGTCAGGTGACGGATCTGCGGTTGGACGAGAAGATTCGTGCACAGTCGGCCGCGACCACCGCACGGCAGATCCTGTCAGCTATCAGGGCGGCGAAGTCCTCGCTGGTCCGGCAGTATGGCGAGGTAACGGCGGAGACCGTCGGCGCGGACAGCGAGACGGGCCGGGCGGTGCTGGCTGGGTTGAATGCCCGGCTGGCCGTCGACGAGGACGAGCCGAGGTCATGACCGGCACCGGCGATCAGGTGAAGGTCAACTCTGGCGACCTGGTCACGCACGCCGGGCAGATTGACGGGATCGGCGACGGGCTGACCACCGCGCAGCAGGCGGGTTCGGCTGTTCGGGTGGACTCGGCGGCGTATGGGAAGCTTTGTCAGTTTGTTCCGGCGCTGCTCAATGTCCTTCAGGATCAGCTGATCGACGGGATCGCGGCCGCGGCGACCTCGGCTCGCGACACCGCGGACGCCCTGCGCGCGGTGGCTGCTGGCTACGACGGCGCCGACGGGCGGGCCGCTGACCGGGTCCGGAACACCCGATGACCTCGCCGAACCCGCTGGTCGCCACCGCGACGAACGGCCCGGTTGAACCGTGGGCCGGGGTGTGGATCGCCGAGGACATCGAGACGCTCTGTCGCGGAGTGAAGGACGGCAGTTGGATCGAAGGCACACTCGGGGCGGTCTCGGTCGGGCTGGACGCGCTCGCCTTCGTCTCCGACCCCATCGGCTCGCTGCTGCAATACGGCGTGGCGTGGATCCTCGAACACGTCAAGCCGCTGTCCGAGGCTCTCGACTGGCTGGCCGGCGATCCCGGGCAGATCGCCGCGCACGCGCAGACCTGGCGCAACGTAGCGGGCGCCTTGCACGGCCGGGCGGCTGATCTCGAGCAGGCGGTGCGCTGGGACGTCAGCGAGTGGACCGGGTCGGCGGCCGACGCGTACCCCGATTGGGTCGGTCAACAGAAAGCCGCCGTTGGCGGCATGGCGCGAGGCGCCGAAACCCTCGCGACGATTACCGAGGCCGCCGGGATGCTGGTCGCGGGCGTACGCATGATGGTGCGCGACGCCATCGCGGTGCTGGTCTCCCGACTGATCGTCTACGCGGCCGAAGAAGTCGCCTCATTCGGAATCGCGTCGGTCGCTGAAACTGCGGGTAAGTACGGCTTCAGTACCGAGGACGTCATCACCGTCAAGAATCATGTGTTTCGCGACGAACACCTGCTCGACCTGTACGGTGACGACATCGTGGGGCCTTTCGACGCGAACCCGCGAATGGCCGAGGCCTGGCAGCGGCTGGCTGACGGCAATCCGCATCCGGCGGACATCGACCTGCTCAACCACGAACGCTACGAGGCCAACCTCATGGCAACCACCGGCGACCCCAGCTACCTGCGGGCACATACGGCAACGAACGAAGCCGGCTTTACATGGGATCCTGAAGCAGCGGCCAGGGACGGCCTCGGCTATCAACTACAGGGCTGACGGATCGACGGGAAACAGGGGGTGCAAGCGGTGACCGCCTCAATCGGTATTTGGGCGCAGGGGGATGCGAACGGTGAGCGAGTGCTCTATCGCTGGGAGGCGGACCAGCAGACCGGCTTCGTGACGTTCGAGGTGCCGACACGCCGATTCCGCCCAGCCGACGACACCGGTCAGCCGATCGGCGGCCTTCTCTACGACGCGGCCACGGGAGAGTCTCAGGGATCCTCAGCTGATGTCGACAAGCGCTTGTTCAGCCAGGTGGTCGCCTCGATCCTGCGCAGTTACACCCGGGCAGGAAAGGCGCCCACGACCGCTCACGCCTACTACTACTGACACATAACAGGATCGTGCGAACCGCGAGGTGGCTCGCCGTGGAATACGCGGCGGCGGCGCTGGCTGTCGACGGCCCGCACGAGGCCTTTCTGGTCCTTCGCGAGCGGGGCGGCCTCGATACGCCGGGCAGCGGGCACCCCGACGAGGCGGCCCTGCGAGACGATCTGGCCGAGCTCATTGCGGCGGGTGGGCCACCGATCCCGACCTATCAATTGAAGATCACTCTTACCCGGGTACGTCCACCGGTCTGGCGGCGGGTCCGGCTGCCGGCCACCGCGACGTTGGACGAGTTGCATCGGGTCATTCAGATCGTCTTCGACGGGGACGACGACCATCTGCACGTGTTCACAGTGGACGGGCGCCGCTATGCCGATCCGTTCTTCGGTCTGGAGGAAACCGCAGACGAGTTCCGGGCCCGACTGGGGAAGCTGGCGCCGAACGCCGGAGCCGCACTGACATATGTCTACGACCTTGGAGACCATTGGGAACACCGCATCGTGGTCGAGCGCATCATCGAAACCGAGCAGCCGGAGACCTCGGCGGTCTGTGTCGGCGGGCAGGGCGACGCACCCGAGGAAGACTGCTTCCCGGGCTGCGGCAGAGACGCAACACCGTTCGACCTCGCCGCGATCAACGAACAGCTCTCCGGAACCGCGCCGCGGTGAACACCTTTCCGGAGAGTCAGGTCGGTGCGGTGCCGATCGCGCGCCCACCCGCAAATCGAACGTTGAGGTGCTCGCAGATCGAACATGACGGGTGCCGCATATCGAAAAAGTGAATAGCCCCGCAGATCGACACCCTGCGGCTATCATGAGGTCGTTCCCACACCGCACCTGGTCCCCCGCCGCGTCGCCGCACAGGTGAACGCCGCCCTGACTGACACCCGCGTCGTACTGATCAGTGGAGCCCGCCAAGCCGGTAAGAGCACGCTGGTCCGCATCGTCGCCGGCGATCGGCTCGCCGAGCGCCTCGACCTCGACCTCGACCTCGACCGAGCCCAGGACCGAGCCGCCGCGACCGCCGACCCGGTCGGGTTCGTCGACTCCGAGGAACTGCTGGTCATCGACGAGATCCAACGCGTCCCGGAGCTACTGCTCGCGATCAAGGCCGCCGTCGACGAGGACCCCCGCCCCGGCCGCTACCTGCTCACCGGCTCGTCACGGCTGTTCGGCATGGTCGCCGCCCCCGACGCGTTGCCCGGCCGGATGGAAACCGTCGAACTCTGGCCGTTCTCCCAGGGCGAGATCGACACCGAGCCGGACGGGTTCATCGACGCCATCTTCACCCTCGGTCCCGACCTGCGACACGAATCGACGGTGACCCGGGCCGACTACGCGGCCAGAATCGTGCGCGGCGGCCTGCCCGAAGCGACCACCCGCGACGACCCACGACGCCGCCAACGGTTTCTCGACGCGTACGTCCAAGCACTCATCGACCGCGACGTCCGGCAGCTGTCCGACATCCAGCACAAGGGCGAGCTACGCAAACTGATACGCCTGCTCGCCGCCAGATCCGCGACCATCATCGCCGCCAACTCCCTGGAGTCCGCCCTCGGACTGAGCCGGCCGACGGTGGCGCGCTACCTCCAGGCGCTGGAGGAAATCTTCCTGGTCAAGCGAATCCCGGGCTGGTCCCGCAATCTCGGCACCCGAGCGACCGCAGCCGCGAAACTGATCTTCGTCGACTCGGGCATCGCCGCCAACGAACTCGCCACCGACGCCCGAGCACTGCTCAGGCCGGGGGCGCCGTTCGGCCCGCTGCTCGAATCGTTGGTCCTGTCCGAGCTCTGCCGCCAGCTCACCTGGTCCGAGCAGGCGGTCGAGTTGTCCCACTACCGCGACCAGAGCAGATACGAGGTCGACGCGGTCCTGGAGAACCGAGCCGGCCAGGTCGTCGGCATCGAAGTCAAAGCCGCCACCACCGTCGGTCTCGACGACTTCCGCGGGCTACGCCGACTCGCTGGCCGCCTCGGCGGCGACTTTATCGCCGGCGTCGTCCTCTACACCGGCACCTCCACCCTGCCGTTCGGAGATAAGCTCCGGGCCGTGCCGGTCAGCGCCCTGTGGCAGGCCCCCGCTTCGATCTGACCTGGATCGTCCAGCCCGACGGTGTCCAATAGCACACGTTCGGCCCACTCACCGCGAACTGTGAGCTGGGGAAACACCTTCGGCGCACGACTTGATGTTCGCGCGGGGTCAAGCGATCGTTCGTGCACCGGTACCGCGGGGTGCGCCTCCTGCGGCAGCGTCGCCGGGCAACTCGCGCACGAGTTGCCCGGCGCGTGGCTCTCCGCTATCACGGCATGTTGACCTCAGCCAGACCGGGACGTCGGTCACAGGACCGTTGGGAGTCTCGAAGCCATGCCTACGGATCTCGACTCGACGTTGTCCGCATCTACATTGCGGCAAAGCCGGGTATCACCAGGTTCGGGCCCAGTCCGGCGGGGGCTCGACCGGCAGGTCCGGCTCGCCGGTTATCGGTTCGAGGGCGTACAGGATGGCTAGTTCGTCGCTGTCGGGGTCGGTCTGCACGCGTCCGTAGCTGCCGTCGGTGGCGACGAGGAACCAGTAGTCCGGGGCGGGGCTGCCGTCGTCCAGCAGTGCCCGGGTGCGGGCGACCCGGCAGATGGCCTGGGCGAGTTCGAGTTCGCTCGTCTGGGTCAGTTGGCGGAGCTTCTCGCCCGCGCTGAACTCGTGTCCGAACTGCCCGTCCGTCGGGGTGATCAGGGCTACCGGGTCGGGACCCGGCGCGGCGTTGAGCTGGTCGTAAGGTCCGGCGTACACCAACTCCAACGGCACGTTGTAGATGGTGTGCAACGCCTGCCGCAGCGCTTCCGCGGGCGTTCTGCGGTCGAAGTAGATTCCGTAGGTCATGCCTCGCCCTTGTAGCTCTTGTGGTGCTTGAAGACGTCGAGTGCCACCGGCCAGTCCGCGTCGCTGATGCTCGGGTCCCGGCTCAACGCATCCCGGGCCGCGCCAATGTCGCCGTCGGCGCCGATCAACTGTTTGAGGACCTTGTACTCGGATCGCGACAGATTCACCAGGCCAGGATCCGAGTCCGGAAAGACCGTCCCGGTCGATTCCACAGCGTACGTCCGGCCGTTGATCTCATAACGGTTGGTCTCCTCGACCCACCGGCCTTGGCCTGCGGAGATGCCCTCCAGGTCCCCCGCACCTGGCGGTGGGGATCGCGCAGGCGGTGGCGACGGCGGTGCCAACGTTCGGCGCAAGTCTGGCCGAGATCCCGATCTTCCAGCAGTTGACCCGGACGATCGTCGGGAAGCTCGTGCAGGATGCCATCTTTGAGCTGCTGGATGGGTGACCGGGGATGGCCAGGGGCTCCGGCAAGCTCATGCGGGCCGCGCTGCGATTCCTCCGCAAGACGCGCAAGCGTGCTCGCCCGGATCGGATGAATCCGCACTTCACGACCCACACCCTCGGCGGCGGCCACGTGCGGCCGGGCCAGCCCAAGGGCTCCGGCTATCACTACCGCCCCGGTGGCGAGGACTTCCCCGACCGCCGGCTCGTGCCCGGCTCGAGGGTCACCTACCCGAATGGCGTATATAGGGCGAAGCCCGAGTTCTTCGACCCGACCTTGAACCCGCCGACCGGCGCCTGGAAGCCGAAAGCCGGCAACGGCGGCGTCAGCACATTCTTCCCCGACGACTGGACGCCGGCACAGGTGGACAACGCGGCGTCCGGTGCTTTCAAGAACTCGACGCCGCTTCCCGGCAACATGTGGGCCGGTACCTACAATGGCGTCACGATAAGAGGCTTCTACAACCAGGCCGGGTGGCTTCACGCACGGCTGGCCCGTTGCCTAGCGCATCGAGAGGCTCGCGGTGGGTGTTATCAGCTGGGGACTCGATCCCACGTACGGCCTGCCTGTGTACGAGGTCGAGGACCAGCGCTACGACCTGCTGGGTCAGTGGCTGTCCGCTGACCTCGACAGGTTTTTTGAGGTCACCCTGGACGCGCTGGCGATGGCCAATGATGTGGCTCGCGGCGAGCCGCCGTTCGAGGAGTGGAGCAGCGAGAACTACGAGGTGTCGTTCACGCCGTCGGCGCTGCGGATCGCCAACGTGTGGGTGCCCGGTGCAGAGGGGGAGTTCCCGGCCGACGTCGCTCGGGCGGCGATCGAGGACTACTGGCGTTTCCTGGTCGCTCAGCCGGAACGTCCGGCCGTCCGGGAGTACCGCCCGGACCTTCCTGAGTGGCAGGCCGACCTGCTCTGGTGGGAGGAGAAGTGGGGCCGCACCCACCCGTACCGGGGGCGGCTCTTCTGACCCAGGCGGCCCCTGCGACCAGGGACTGCGGCTTCGCGAACCAGGGCAGCTCTTCGTCGGGCCGGTTGAGCGCGAACGCCAGATCGAATACGTCCACGTCGGCGACAGATTCCAACACCGAGCCGAACGCGTACGCGGCGAGCAGGAACGGCTCGTCGTCCCACAGGCCGCTGGCCTGCTGACAGCGTTCGGCAACCGTTCGAAGGCGGCGAACCGCGGTCTGGTGACGCACTCGCCGATTTAGGCTCTCCGGGGATGAGTGTGGGCGGAGGGCGGGGAATGTGTGTACGGATGTTGTTGCTTGTCAAGGTATTTCCAACGCCGCCACCCGCCGCGACAGCTCAGCACCGCGTGCCGCTTGGGTGTTCACCTGCCCGATCCAGGTGTCCAGCCAATCCTCGGCGGCATCGATGCCGCCCACAGGCTCACCCCCCCATCGATATCTTCCGACAGGATATCGAGCCCTTGCTATCTGGATCTTCGACTCCGATCCGGGGGCCTTTCGACCGATGGCAGTTCGCGTACCGCCCAGTGGGGCTGGAGATCATTGCGGCAGGACGTAACTCGTGTGGGTGCGGATTCGTCAGGCCGGCCGGCACGTTCTGGAGCGTTCGTCGCACTATTGATACCAACGCTCCTTGTCGAGACGCGCTGTGCCAGCCTCGACGCCGCAGCGAACGAGCGTGAGGTGATCGGCAATCCGTCGCAGACGGGGTGGCGTACGGCTATGTCGCCAGTTCCGCTGGCAGCGGAACGGGTCATTAACCCGAACATCGAGACGGTCGGCTTGCACCAGCAGCGGCCAGGCGATCGCGGCGAGCGCCTAGCCGCGATCGGCCCGGTGGCCAGTGCGCAGTGGGGCATGATCACCGCAGGTACACCGTCCGTACGCGGTGCTTTGAGGTGTAATCGGACCAGCTTCCCGGATGCGCTAGCAGGACGGCGCCCATGGCTACAGCACCGCGATCAGCAGACGAGCGCGGCGGATGGCGCCTGCCCTGCGACATCCAGTGGCGTGGTGGTCTCGACGTCCTTCACCCACCTGTTCACGATGCCGACGATGAACTGGTTGCGGAGCCCACCCCACCAACCGGCTGCCCCGGAGTCGGCCGGTAGGTTGCCGAGCGTGAACTCCTCGCCATCTCATGTCGCTCGTACCGCGTACGAGGCTTTCCTCGCCGATTTGCGGCACGAGCCGTCTGCGGCTGAGTGTGAGCGGTGGGCCGCGGATCATGCGGGTGATCCTGATGAGCCGCGCGCATTGGTGGATGCGGGGTGGTCGACGGCCCGTGGCGGCGACAGTGAGCGGGCGCTGGAGCTGTTCCGCCGGGCCGCGGGGTATGCAGGTGAGTTCGGCAGGGACGCACAGGTCGGCATCGCGGAGCAGCTCTATGCGCTGCAGCGTGATCAGGAAGCTGACGAGGTCCAGCGTGCACTCCGGGCGGAACTGGACGACCAGCCCGGCGGTCTTGGCACCGTGCGGATCTTCGACGACATGACCGAGATGCTGTCCGATGCCGACCAGGACCGACTGGCCCTCGAATGGTGCCAGGCCGGATTGGACCGGGCGACCGAAGCCGACAACGACCCCGAGGTGGGAAGTCGCCGGCGCAGGCTGCTCATCACCCGCGGCTACCTGCGGGAGAAGCTGGGCATAGAGCTCGACGACCTTGATCTCGAAGCTCGGGCGGAGGCCGACTCGTCGCTGGCCAAGGTCACAGCCATGATGCGCGAGAGGCTGGGTCCTCTTCTCGGGGGCAGTGATGAGAGTGCCTTCGACGCTATCGTCCTGCGGTGGGTTCGGGAGGACTTCAGCGCGGTCCGATCTCGCTGGCCGAAATCGACGGCCCACTATGGCGACGATTACGAGACGTACGCTGGGCGGATCCAGCGGGAGGCCCGCATGTACGAAGACTCGGGCGCGACTCGGGTTCACCTGATCGCCGGCGGCCTCGCCGACTACGAGTCGTACACGAAGGCGCAGCGACGCGATCCGGCCGACCCGTCGACTCGCCAAGACTATGGCGAGTGGTGTATCAAAGCGCGTCCCGAGCGGGTGCGGATCTGGCCGCCCGAGCGCAACGGCGCGTGCTGGTGCGATTCGGGACGCAAGTACAAGAAGTGTTGCGGGGCGCCGGCCCGCAACTGACCGCCGTCGGCCTTCGACCACCACGGTCTCCGTGATGGTTCTGTCACGGATAGCGGCCGTCGGGCTCGGCGGTAACACGTTCGATATGCGCCGGCTTTCGACAGGCCGCGTGGCTTTGGAGATCCAACGCGGGTGCCCGGCGCTGATCTCGGGTGGTGTCCGCCCGCCGAGCACATCGGCACGCGTCCCCTCCGCAGCGACCACGCCGTGAACCCGATCACGACCATCTTCACGCGTCGCCGTCTGCCGTTCCGGGTTCGCCGGTGGGCGCGAATCGTCCGGTGACTCGGCCGGGCGTCTCGGCCAGGTGTTTCAGGCGGCGGTTGCTGTCGAGGGCCTGCTTGGCGACTCGAGTACCGATTTGCTCTTTGCGCGAGCCGACATAGGAGGCGAGGGTCGTGAGCATGACGGGCCACCCGTTGACCACGAAACTGGTGAGTACGCCGACGCCGGCCGCAAGAAGTAGATCGATGGCGTCGTCGACCAGTCGGGAGTGCGCCCGAATACGGGCGGCGTCGACGGCGGTGTCGAGGGCCCGGGTCTCGCTCGTTCGGTGAGGTAGATCGATCGCTTCCGCCAGGACTGCGGTGCGTACCAGGCGGACGTTGTCTGACCAGAGTCGGATCCGGCGGTCGGCGTCTCGTTCGGCGAAGCCGCTCGCCCAGAGGAGTTGGGCCATGAAACGTTCGCTGTTGGTCAGTTCGTACGGGACCGGCGGAAGGTCTTGCTCCGAGAGCTTCGGAAGCATCGGAGCGCGGACCGGGTGGTGCATGACCTGGATGCCCGCGCTGCGTGCGACGAGATCGTGGTAACGGCCGCGAAGCAGGATGGACAGCACATGGGCCCGGCTTACCAGCCCGTACAAGTCGCTGTCCGTACTGAGCGTGGCTGCCTCGGGAGGAGTGCTGCCAGGCCCGTACCAGCTCTTGGTCGCTGACTTCAAGGACCGCGGACAACGGCGTACGCAGGTTGAGGTCGAACAAGCCGCCGACCCGCAACGTCGTTGCCTCTCGGTTGGCTCCGAGCGCTGTGGTCAGCCATTGGTCAAACCCGCACCGCGGCCCGTACAGCTTGTCGGGGTTCGACAGGCAGGTGTCGACGATCTCGCGGAGTCGGGTTGTGTTGTCCTGCGCCCAGTGGTTGACCTCGGTCGCTGTCCGGTCCACGGTGTTGGCCGGCAGTTGCGCGCTGTCGACGAGGTCGGTGACCGCCGTCCGCAGAACGTCGTGGGGTCCCTTCGTGGCCAGGCGTCTGCGACCTGGGCTCGGCAGGACCCGAAACTGTCGGCCGTGGACGATGCCGCACGTGGCTTGGATGCTCGACACCGCTGACCAACGGTAGGCATCGCGCATCGGACCGGCGTAGCCGTTCGCCACCTCGGTGAGACTCGCCCAATCGATGAAGCCCTGCGTCACCGAGTCCTCCGTCTGGCTGTGCCCGCCGACCGGTACTGACGGGCTGTCACGCGTTCGAAGGGGTCTTCAACGCGTTCTGGCAAGCGAGCAGCACCGACGCGGTAGAGATGTACCGGCGCCACGCGAACCCCGGCTGACCAGCCGATTTTGGCGCGAACCCGCCGTCTGCTACGCCAGTCGCACGATGACCGACGATGCCGTCCCGAAATTCTCGACCGCCTCGTCCAAGCTATGCACCGCGCTTTGGAGAAGGTCTGCGTCGCGAGCCACGACGGCGACCAGCACTTGCTGTCGCGCCTGTTCCAACTCTGACAAGGCGGCCGTCACCTGCGCGGAGGAGGCGCCCGCCCGAAGCCCGCGGACGGCGGCGCGGTACCGCGGGTCGTGTTCGACCAATCGAGCCAAGGAAGGGGCGTCGCCTGCCGATGGTGCGACGGCGCCGGCCCGCAGTTCTTCGGAGGAGCGCATCACCTCGACGGACAGTTGTTTCGCCCGCAGCTGAGCGGCGGCTTCCCGCCGCTCGGTTCTGCGCCGAAGGATCATCGCGGTGACGGCGGCAACGGCAACCCCAGCGATGACGAAGATCAGTCCAGCTCTGTCGGGCACTCCGAACCGCCTCTCCAAGGTCATCCCCGTGATTGCCCTGCTCCGACTGTGCCGACCAGCTCTCCACTCCCCGGCAAGGTCTTCCACCAACGTGCTTAGGCACCCCAGTCACCGACTCGGGCGCCTGTCAGACGCTCCGGCTGTTACGTACGCTCAGGGGGTAGACTAATGACATCTAGTCTAGTGCTTCGTCGGCAGGTCGACAAGGGCACGACAGCCGAAGTCAGGCCTGGGGGGTGAGCAGGCATCCCTGGATAGATACCTTGTCATTAATAGGCGGGAAGTCTAGTCTTTTATCCATGACGGGGTTGCCAGGGCTTCCGTTGACCTTTACAACGGGGCAGGCGCGGGCAGCGGGTGTGCACCCACGCGACCTCTACGCCGCCCGAGACGATGGAGAACTCGTTGAACTGTCCCGGGGGGTGTTTCGTCGGGCTGACGCGCCGGCGGCGTCGTACCCGGACCTGCTGGCAGTCTCGCTGCGGGCTCCGCGGGCAGTGGTGTGTCTGCTGTCCGCGGCGGCGGTGCACGACCTGACCGACGAGATCCCGATGGCGGTGCAGATCGCCATACCGCGCCGGACGTGGCCGCCGAAGATCGACTATCCACCGGTTGAGGTGTTCGTATGGAACCCGCTGACGTTCGAGTTGGGTCTGGAATCAGTCGAGGTGGCGCCGGGGGAGTGGGCGAGGATCTACTCGCCTGGCCGGACCGTCGTCGACTTGATACACATGCGGCACAAGCTCGGGGATTCGGTCGCGCACGTGGCCGTGCGTCGCTACCTGGCCCGGCGTGATGCCCGGGTTGCCGATCTCATGACGTACGCGAAGGCACTGGATGTGCTCGGGCCGGTTCGGGCCGTGGTCGACGTGCTGGCCGCGTCATGAAGGGGATGTCGTGACCCGTCCCACCCGTGCCGACGCAGGCGGCCGAGCATATCTGGACTTGCAGAATCTGGCCCGCCGTCAGGGCCGCCAAACCCAGACGTTGATGGTCATCTACGTTCTGGAACGGTTTCTCGCCCGCCTCGAGGTCAGCGGGTACGCGGATCGGTTCGTCCTCAAGGGCGGAATGCTGCTGGCCGCTTGGGATGCCCGCCGCGCGACCGTCGACGCCGACTTCCTCGCCCGCAACCTGAACCTCGACGAGGCTTCGGTCCTTCGGCGGGTTGTCGAGATCGCCGTACTGCCCGCGCCGGTCGAGGATGGCGTGGAGTTCCGCACCGAGACCGCTAAGGCGAGCACCATCCGGATGGCGACCTCTACGGCGGAGTTCGCATCGCTATGGACGCGACCGTCTCGGGAGCTCTCGTGAAGCTGCGCCTGGACATCAGCACCGGCGACCCGGTTGCCCCGCCACCTGCCATTGTCGACTATCCAACCCTGCTCACGAATCATCCGCGCCTGAGCGTCCTGGGGCACCCGCTACCGGTCGTCCTGGCGGAGAAGCTCTGCACCGCCGTCGAGCTCGGCGCCGGCAATAGCCGTGTCCGCGACTACGCCGACATCTGGACGCTCACCCGCCGCCTCGACATCACTGCGGCAGACCTACTCACTGCTCTGGCGGCGACCTCCAAGCATCGCGAAGTCACCCTTCGGCCGCTCGCCGACGTTATCGGCGACTACGGCGTCGTCCGTGCCGGCGCCTACAGCGCCTACAGGCGCCGCCTCGGACCAGACGCCGCCAAGATCCCTGAGCGCTTCGCGCAGGTTGTCGAAGACGTGATCAGCTTCGCCGACCCGGCGCTGGCGTCTGAAGTCGCGAGCCGAGCGGTCTGGACCGCCCTGACAGCCAGATGGAACGTATAACTCTGCCGTGCCGCCACCGACCGCTGCCGTCTTGCTCCACCCCCTGACGGGACCGGCCCAGCCACTGCGGTCAACAACCGTCGGGCAGGATTGGTCTGGTGTTGATTGTCCGGGCGACCAAGAAGCTACGCCAGCGGCTCGGGCGGGCGACGCCGTATGACGGTGAAGCGTCGACCACTCTGCTGGGTGAGTGGTACGCGACCCTGCTGCCGTGGCGGCCCCAGCAGTTGATCCTGCTGGTCAACGAGGAGACTTTGTTGCCGGTGTTGATGCCGCTGGCTCCGGGCGCCACCGTGCCGGCCCGTATCGGGCCGGAGATCGCCGCCGCCCTGGCCACCCACCAAGCGCCGGCGGCCGTCGTCGACGACGAGTTGAGGCAGATGCGGGACTGCCGGTTCGGGCCCACCGCGAACCGCAGCGTCGTCGGGATCATGAACGAGTTCGGCTAC
>Ga0247737_1000166_pt1 | contig 21836 bp, 19 predicted proteins | sample UWRJL028104C2_FD_180937 | JGI IMG/M metagenome (GOLD analysis project Ga0247737, IMG submission 180937) | Plant litter microbial communities from Arlington Agricultural Research Station in Wisconsin, United States - UWRJ-L028-104C-2 | ecosystem: Environmental > Terrestrial > Plant litter >...
CCACCACTGCAGCACGAAGCCCCGCTCGAGTCTCTCGAGCGGGGCTTCGTCGTTTCCTGCCGCCGCGCGCCGATAACCGCCCGGCACGCAGAAAGCCCCGCCCGAGCGAACTCGAGCGGGGCTTCCCGTGCTGCGGACGCCGCAGCGAGCGGGAGCTACTTGATCTGCGCGGTGATGGTCGCGGTTCCGACCAGCAGGCCGGGCTTGACGGCGTCCGTGCTGAAGGTCTTGTTCAGCAGGTCAGCCGCGGCGGAGGAGATGTGCACCGTGGTGCCGGTGAGGATGGCGTTGTCACCCTCGAGCTTCAGCGGCTTGAGCGTCCCCCCGTGCAGGTTGAACAGGGGCGCCTGCACGACGGCAACGGTGCCGTTGACCGAGACGTCGCCGTAGAGCAGCGAGTTGCCCGGGTTGATGGTGAAGTTGGCGAGGCCCACGACGGTGGAACCGGCGGTCAGCGAGAGACCGGAACCATCGTGCTCGATGATTCCCTGAACGTAGGGGCGGTATGTACCCTTCGGGGACCAGTAGACGACCGAGCCGCCGGTGATCGGGAAGTGCACGGCGCCGTCGGTGAGGGTCGCGGTGCCGGTGACTCCCGGGGTCAGGCCGAGCGAGGTGAGCGCGTCCGTGAATCCGGAGTCGAGCAGCACGCCCGTGTCGCCGCCCTTGAGGGCGGGAACCGCGGCGACCGGCGCCGGGATGCCGGAGGAGGCCGACTTGGCTTCGGGGGCGGCACTGGCCGTCGAGGAGACGCCGGCGATGCCGACGATGAGGAGACCGGCGGTGGCGATGCCGACAGCAGCTTTGGTGAACGAGCGCATGATGTGATCCCTTGATCGGAGTGTGTGGGTGTACTGCGTGATGCAGTGTGTTCGCCACCCTCCGTCGCAGGGTTTGGTCGTGCGCGAAAGCCCAGGTCAGGGGTGCTTTGTGCGGGAGTCGAGGAAGGTGATCGTCGATGTCAGCGCGCCCCGGGCATCCGCCAGGTCGAGGTGGAACTGGTACTCGTGCGGCAGCTTCGGTGGCACGTCACGGTCGTAGAAGACGCTCGTGACCGGCACGTCGAGATCGGTGAGGCGCGCGGCGAAGGGCACCGACTGCGTCGCCGTGAGCGGGTCGGCATCGCCGCCCGAGATCCACGTCGCGGGGAAGTCGGCGGTGACCGCGTCGATGGTGGTCATCTCCTCGCCGCCGCGGGTGTGCGCCCAGTCCTTCACCCCGAGGTAGGCCCACAGTGCGATACGGAAGCCCCACCCACCGATCCCCGGCGCCGTCGGGATTCCGCGCACGTCGTAGATGCCACAGTTCAGGATGACGGCGCGCAGGTGGTCAGGGCGCAACGCCGGGGAGATTCCCACTCGAGTGGCGTACCCCGGGTTCGTCGTGATCACCGCGAGCTGGGCGGCAAGCTGGGCGCCCGCGGAATCCCCGGCCAGCACGAACCGCTCGGGGTCGATGCCGAAGCGCTCCGCGTGCGTGTCGAGAAAGGCGAGCGCCCGGTCGAGCTGGCGCAGCGCGACCGGGTAGCGCTTCTCCGGGGCGACGCTGTAGTCGAGTCCGACGACCGTGTACCCCTGTGCGGCGAGGATGCGCAGGTACGGCGCGACGTGGCTCTTCGACCCGGAGATCCAGGCACCGCCGTGGATCCAGACCACCGTGGGCAGCGGCCCGTCGGCGCCCGTGGGGCGGAACACGTCGAGCGTGACGCCGCCCCGATAGGGCACGTCGAGCTGCTCTGACACGCCGTCCAGCGGCGCGAAGCGAGCGGTCTCCGCGGCGGTCTTCACCGCGTCGCGGTCGAAGGCCGCCCGGATCACCAAAGCGGCCGGCCAGGGGCTGCGCACGCAGGCGAGCACCGCCCCGCCGATGGTCGCGATGGCAAACCCCAGGAGGGTCAGGGTTCTCGTTCGTGTGGGCATCCGCATAGTTAACCTTCGTACGGCACAATGCGGAGTATGTCCAAGAAAATCGATGCCGCGCTCAAGGTTCTGATCAAGGCCCTGGAGAAGCACGCGGACGCTGTCGGCGGATCCCGAATCTCGCTGAAGAAGGCCGAGCGTGCCTCCGCCAAGGTGCAGGAGGCCGCGACCGTCTACGCCCAGGTCGTGTACGAGAAGAGCGGCCTCGAGTCGCCCCTCAGCCTGGTGGCCCTCAGCAGCCTCGATGCCGAGACCATCTCGTCGCTCTCGGCGGAACGCGACAAGCTCAGCTCGACGAGCAAGAAGAAGTAGCGTTTCCACCGATTCCGTCCGCAGCATCGTGACCGGCCAGGCTGTGCTCGACCGTGGAGCCGACGCGGCGTCCCCGCGCACCCTCATCGACATCCTCACCGCCACGGCGGAGCGGTATCCGGACGCCCTGGCGCTCGAAGACGCGCTCGGCGGTATCAGCTACCGCCGGCTGCTGCGTCAGGTGCTCGCGCAGGCCGCAGAGCTGCGCACCCATGGCGTGCGCCGTGGTGACCGGGTGGGTGTGCGCATCCCGTCCGGTACCCGGGAGCTCTACCTCGCCATCCTCGCGATCATGGCCGCCGGCGCCGCCTATGTGCCCGTCGACGCCGACGACCCCGAGGAGCGCGCAGAGCTCGTCTTCGGCGAGGCCGGCGTCGTCGGGGTGATCGGTGCCGCGGGCTACGTGCCCGTCCATCCCGCGCTCGCGGGTGACGGGGCGGATGTCGTCCCCCTCGGCAGCGCGGACCCGGAGCCGTCGTCGGACTCGCCGGACGCAGCAGGCTCACCGAGCACCGCGGGCATCCCGGTGGTGCCGAGACCCACACCCGAGGACGACGCCTGGATCATCTTCACCTCCGGCTCGACCGGGGTGCCGAAGGGCGTCGCGGTCACCCACCGTTCGGCCGCCGCCTTCGTCGACGCCGAGGCCAGACTGTTTCTGCAGCGTGAACCGATCGGCATCGCCGACCGCGTGCTCGCCGGTCTCTCGGTCGCCTTCGACGCCTCCTGTGAGGAGATGTGGCTGGCCTGGCGCCACGGCGCCTGCCTGGTACCCGCACCGCGCTCCCTGGTGCGTTCGGGCGTCGATCTCGGTCCCTGGCTGATCGCCCACGGCATCACCATCGTCTCGACCGTGCCGACCCTGGCGGCACTCTGGCCGGAGGAATCGTTGGAGGCGGTGCGGCTGCTCATCTTCGGTGGCGAGGCCTGCCCGCCCGAGCTGGTGTCGCGCATCCTCGCCCGCGACCGCGAGGTCTGGAACACGTACGGCCCCACCGAGGCGACCGTTGTCGCCTGCGGTGCACTGCTCGACGGCAGTGCTCCCATTCGCATCGGCCTGCCCCTCGACGGCTGGGACCTCGCCGTCGTCGACCCCACCGGCGCCCGCGTCGCGGAGGGGGAGACCGGCGAGCTGATCATCGGCGGCGTCGGACTCGCCCGCTACCTCGACCCGGCCAAGGACGCCGAGAAGTACGCGCCGTTCCCCGAGCTCGGCTGGCAGCGCGCCTATCGCAGCGGTGACCTGGTGCGTTTCGAGCAGGCCGGTCTGGTGTTCGTCGGTCGTGCCGACGACCAGATCAAGCTCGGGGGGCGCCGCATCGAGCTCGGCGAGATCGACGCGGCCCTGCGCGCCCTCGACGGGGTGGCGGATGCCGCCTCCGTGGTGCAGCGCACCCCCGCCGGCAACCAGGTGTTGGTCGGCTATCTCTCCCTCACCGACGAGACACCGACCGACGGCACAGCCGCGTTCGACCGGGTCGCGGCGAGCGACAGACTGCGCGAGGAACTGCCGGCCGCGCTCGTGCCGCTGCTGGCCGTGGTCGACGCGCTGCCGACCCGCACATCGGGAAAGGTCGACCGCGGCGCGTTGCCCTGGCCGCTGCCGGCCGAGGAGGGCGCCGACGAGAGCGCGCTGTCGCCGACCGTCGCCTGGCTGGCCGGGCCGTGGGCGGCCATCCTGGGCGCGCCGGTGAGCGGGCCGGATGACGACTTCTTCGCTCAGGGCGGCGGCTCACTGACGGCGGCGCAGCTCGTCTCCGCCATCCGGGAGCGCTACCCGGAGACCCGGGTCAACGACATCTACGACCATCCGCGCATCGGTTCCCTCGCCGAGGAACTCGACTCGCGGATGCCCGCGGCGCCCCGCAGCGAACGGGTCGTTCGGTCGGTCTCCCGCGCCAGCCAGCTCGCCCAGACGCTCATCGGGGTTCCACTCCACGTGCTGGTGGGGCTGCGCTACCTGGTCTACCTCGCGATCGCCAATAATCTGCTGCTGGCGGCTGGCGGTCCCCGGGTGCTTCCGGAGACGTCCTGGTGGCTCGTCGCGGTCGGCGCGCTGCTGTTGCTGACCCCGCTCGGCACGATGACGATCACCGTGCTGGCGGCGCGCATCCTGTTGTACGGTGTGACGCCGGGGGACTACCCGCGCGGCGGCTCCGTGCATCTGCGGCTGTGGACGGCGGAACAGGTGGCCCAGCTGGTGGGCGGCGCGAGTCTCGCCGGCGCCCCCTGGATCACGTACTACGCACGGGCACTCGGGGCGAAGATCGGCGAGGGCGTCGATCTGCACACGCTGCCGCCGGTCACCGGCATGCTCAGCGTCGGTCCCCGGGCGGCCATCGAGCCCGAGGTCGACCTCGCCGGCTACTGGATCGACGGCGACGTGCTACGCCTCGGCCGTATGCACGTCGGGGCCGACGCTGTCGTTGGATCTCGCAGCACCCTGCTGGCCGGTGCGAGCATCGGTGCGGGGGCGGAGGTGGAGCCCGGCTCCGCCGTCACCGGACGCATTCCTGCGGGCGAGCGCTGGGCCGGGTCTCCGGCCGTGCGCGTCGGCCAGGCGAGACGTCCGTGGCCGGCCGAGCGGCCGCCGCGCGCCCCCGCCTGGCTCGCGGTCTACGGCCTCGGCTCGATCGTCATGGCCGCCATCCCGGTTGCCGCGCTGCTGCTCGGAGTCGCGGTGATCGGCTCCATCGTCGGGCGTCCGGCGACGTTCGGCAGCGCCGTCGGGAGCGCCTTCGCCGCACTCCCGCTCGGCGTGCTCGTCGCGGGACTCAGCTACGCCCTAATGCTGGTCCTTGTCGTGCGCCTGCTCGGCATCGGACTGCGCGAGGGCTATTTCCCGGTGCGCAGCCGCATCGGCTGGCAGGTGTGGGCCACCGAGCGGCTGCTCGACAGCGCCCGCACCCTGCTGTTTCCGCTCTACGCGAGCCTGGTGACCCCGGTCTGGCTGCGGGCGCTCGGGGCCACCGTCGGTGCGGGTGTGGAGGCATCCACCGTCCTGCTGATTCCGCGCCTGACCACCATCGCCCCCGGAGCGTTCCTCGCCGACGACACCATGGTCGCCACCTACGAGCTCGGCGGCGGCTGGGTGCGCATTGGGCGGGCCAAGGTGGGTAAGCGGGCCTTCCTCGGCAACAGCGGCATCACCGGGCCGGGGCGATCGGTGCCGCGCAACTCGCTGGTCGCCGTGCTGTCGTCGACGCCGCGCAAGGCGAAGCGCGGCTCGTCGTGGCTCGGCAACCCACCCGCGAGACTGCGGCGTACCGTGAGCGACGTGGATGAGGCGCGCACCTTCGAACCACCGCTGCGCCTCAAGCTGGCCCGCGGTACCTGGGAGCTGCTGCGCATCGTGCCGGTCTTCGTCACCGGCTGGATCGCGCTCGGCGTGCTCGCCACCCTCGACGGGCTCTGGCTCAGCGTCGGTCTCGGCTGGACCATCGTCCTGTCCGGCATCGTCATGCTCGCCGCGGGTGCCGTCGCGGCCGGGGTGACTACCCTGGCCAAGCTCGTCTTCGTCGGTCGGATCGATGCCCGCGAGCATCCGCTCTGGTCGTCGTTCGTCTGGCGCAACGAGGTGTCAGACACCTTCGTCGAGATGGTGGCCCGCCCCTTCTTCGCCGCGAACGCGGTGGGCACCCCGGCGGTGGCGGTCTGGCTGCGCACCCTCGGCGCGCGGGTCGGCCGCGGGGTCTGGTGCGAGACCTACTGGCTGCCCGAGGCCGACCTGGTCAGCCTCGGCGACGGTGCGACCGTGAACCGCGGATGTGTCGTGCAGACGCACCTCTTCCATGACCGCATCATGCAGCTCGACGCCGTCCGCCTCGAGAACGGCGCGACCCTCGGGCCACACAGCGTCATCCTGCCCGCCGCGTCGATCGCCGCCGATGCCACCGTCGGTGCCGCCTCGCTCGTGATGCGCGGCGAACGGGTGCCGTCGGGATCGCTCTGGGCCGGCAATCCGATCTCGCCGTGGCCGGCCGGGCCGAGTGGCACAGCTTCGCCGTGGAATACTTGACGCCAGCCATGGCCCCCCACCCGAAATCGACCGTCAGCGCCGGCGGTCCGTCCACCACCGGCGCACCCTCCGCCGGTGACCCCTACCTTCCCACCAGCGGAAACGGCGGGTATCTGGTCGACCACTACGACCTCGCCCTCGACTATCGCGTCGCCACCAACCGGCTCACCGCGACGGCGGTGATCACCGCCTTCGCCACCTCGACGCTCGGCAAGTTCAGTCTCGACGTCGCCGGACTCATCGTCGACAAGGTCACCGTCGGCGGATCCCGCCCGAAGGCGGTGAAGACGACCGCGCGCAAGCTCGTGGTGACCCCCATCGAGGCGATCGAGGCCGGCGCCGAGTTCGTCGTCGAGGTGCGGTATCACGGTAGTCCGCATCCCATCCGCTCTCCGTGGGGGGACGTCGGCTGGGAGGAACTCGCCGACGGCGTACTGGTCGCCAGCCAGCCGAACGGCGCCTCGTCGTGGTTTCCCTGCAACGACCACCCGAGCAACAAGGCGACCTACGACATCACGGTCAGCTGCGAGTCGGCATACCAGGTGGTATCGAACGGCGACCTGATCTCGAAGACGATCGGCGCGAGCCGCACCACCTGGGCATACGCGGTCACCGAACCGATGGCGACCTACCTCGCCGCCGTGCAGATCGGCCACTACCGCAGCACTCACTCGGTCGCCGGGGACGTGCCGTTCGGGCTGTACTTCCCGCACCACCTGGCCGCGGCGGCCGCCACCGATTTCGGTCAGGTCGGCGCGATGATCGAGCTCTTCACCGACCGGTTCGGGCCGTATCCCTTCGACCGCTACAGCGTGGTCGTCACGGCCGACGAGCTGGAGATCCCACTCGAGGCGCACGGCATGGCGACCTTCGGCAGCAACCACGTCGACGGGGCGCATGGCACAGACCGGCTGATCGCGCACGAACTCGCCCACCAGTGGTTCGGCAATTCGCTCACCATTTCGCGCTGGCAGGACATCTGGCTGCACGAGGGTTTCGCCTGCTACGCCGAGTGGCTCTGGGCGGAGGCGAACGGCGGAGAGACCGCGCAGCACAGCGCGGTGCGGCACTGGGCTCTGGTGAACGCGCAGCCGAAAGACATCGTGGTCGGCGACCCCGGCATCCCGACGCTGTTCGACGACAGGGTCTACAAGCGTGGAGCGCTCGGGCTGCACGCGGTGCGCCGTGAGATCGGCGACGCGGCCTTCTTCGGGGGCCTGCGCGTGCTCACCGGCGCGCGCCGGTACGCGAGCGTGGGGCTCGCGGATGTCGTGGCCGCCTTCGCGCAGACGGCACCGGGCGCACCGGTGGCCGCCATCCTCGACCGCTGGATCTACGCGGCGCCGCTGCCGCGCATGCCGCGGTAGTCAGTCCACCGGTCGGGGCGCTACTCGGCCCGGGTGTTGGTGAGGTCGGAGTCCTGCTCGACCGCGGCATCCGTCGGCTTCTTCGGGTCGCTGTGCTCTGTGCTCTTCCGGTCGCTGTGCTCGGGCTTCTCGACCCAGCCCGGGCGGTAGACCGAGGTCTCCGGCTCGGGGTGGCGCTGCGCCTGCACGACGATCAGCACGATGCCGAGCGCGATGGCGACGAACGACGCCCAGATGTTGGCCGGGATGCCGAACAGGCCGTCGCTGGTCGGGTCGATGCGCAGGGCCTCGAGCCAGCTGCGCCCGAGTCCGTACCAGATCAGGTAGACGCCGAAGGCCTTGCCCCAGCGCAGCTCGGAGCCGTGCCCGCGCAGCCGACGCTCGAGCAGCAGGATGACGGCGACGCCGACCAGATTCCAGATGATCTCGTACAGGAACAGCGGCTGGAACAGCGTGCCCTCGGGCAGGCCGTTCGGGTATGCGTTGTGGATGGCGGCGTTGCTCGACTCGATCTGCAGCCCCCACGGCAGCGTGGTCGGCAGGCCGAACAGTTCGTGGTTGAACCAGTTGCCGAGGCGGCCGATGGCCTGGGCGACGAGCATGGCGGGGGCGAGCGCGTCGGCGAAGGACCAGAGGCGGATGCCGTGGCGCCGACATCCGATCAGCGCACCGACCGTGCCGCCCAGCAGCGAACCGTAGAGGGCGTTGCCCCCATCCCAGATCGCGAAGACGTTCCACAAGTTCGCGCCGGAGTAGAAGTAATCGCCGGTGTGGGTGAGCACGTGATAGAACCGTGCACCGACGATGCCGAGCGGAACGGCCCAGATGATCACGTCGAGCACGACGCCCGGACGGCCGCCGCGCTTGCTCAGACGGCGTTGGGTGATGATGATGGCGGCGACGATGCCGGCGAGGATGCACAGCGCATAGGTGTGAACGGTCAGCGGGCCGATCTGGAACTGCGCGAGGGCAGGCGGCGGGCTGGGAATGCTCAGGGGGAGATGCGGCAGCACGGGGGCCCTTCGGTCGGCACGGGTCGATTCCCGCCATTCTCTCGCACATCGGCTGGGTTGCGGCCCAGCATCCGTTGTCGCGCCGCGTGGCACAGGCCAACCACTTGTGAAGGCCGTACCACGTTAGAAAGCCGTACCACGTTAGAAAGCCGTACCACGTTAGAAAGCCGTACCACGTTAGAAAGATTGTGCAATGCACTCGCGCATCGGCCGATGGGGGAGGACTGTGCTCGGCATGAGGACCATTTCCTACGGCGGCGAGTCATTCACCACCAGCGATGCGGCCGCGGAGGCCCTGCTGGACTTCGCGGCGGCGGCGGCCCAGAGCGAGTCGGCGGACGTCGTCCATGTGCCCGCCGTGGCGCCGAACGGTGAGCTGATCATCGCCGATCTCGTGATCGGGCCGGCCAGCGAACTCCTCGTCGTTCCCGCGGATGTCGCCTTCGCCGAGCCGGACACCGCCGCCGCGGTGCAGGTGCTGCGCGAGAAGACGCGAGTGCTTGTCGACTCCCGCCGCCCCAGCTACGGCTCCGCGCTGCCCGTCTCCGACGGCTCATCAGAGCAGCAGGCCGAGTGGGGAGAGGAATACGACTGACCCAGGGTCTGCACTCATCCGCTCGGTGGATTCGCTATCGTCGTCGCAAGGTCGAAACCCGAAATCGATCACTCCAGACGCACAGAGTGGATGCCCGTGACCCAGCACGACCAGGACAGCGCTGCAGAGCAGCTCTCGCAGACTTCGGGGCGCCTCGCGCTCGTGATCGGGCGGCTCAACCGCCGCATGCTGCGCGCCACGGAGGGGCTCAGTCACGGCTCGCTCTCCGCACTGTCGAGCATCGTCAAGTTCGGGCCGCTCCGCCTCAACGAGCTGGCCGGTCGCGAGGCCGTCGCCGCGGCGACCATCACTCGTATCGCCACCGACCTGGAGGTGCGCGGCTACGTCACGCGGGAGTCAGACCCGCTCGACCGTCGCGCGATCACGATTGCCGCCACCGAGTCGGGCGTCGACTACATCGTGCGCGCGCGGTCCGCTCGAGCCGATGTGATCGCGGCACTGCTCGGCACCCTCGACGCACGCGAGCTCGAACTCGTGCAGGAGGCGCTGCCGGTGTTCGAGGCGCTCGTGCTGGAAGCGCACTACGCCGGCAAAGAGTAGCCGCCCGAGCGCGGGCTACTCCTCGCCGTCTACGCCTCCGTCGCGCCCGTGATGATCGCGCGGATGACCTCGAGTGGCAGCTTGGGCTCCCGCGCATCGGTGACCAGCCCATTGGTCTCCTGCAGCGTGTCGGTGAGCTGCGTGTAGCAGAATCCCGCCAGCACGGTGCTGGCCCGAACGGCATCCAGCAGGGCACCGAGACGCGCCGCGAAGTCCTCGGCCGAGCTCGCGGTCGAGTAGCCCCATGCCGCGTTCGGCTCACCGCCGACGGTGTACTTCACCCCGCCGAACTCCGTGAGCATGACCGGCTGCCCACGGTCGGGTTCGGCGCTGAGGCGGAGCCGGCGACCCGCAGGACCGATGCCGTCGAACAGTCGCTGCACGGCATCCGGGTCGGCGTAGCGCTCGCGGAGCACCGCTCCGGACGGCTCGTAGTCGTGGATGGTCCACAGGTCGGAGTCGAGGTGCTCCCAGCCGTCGTTGGACACGACGGGCCGGGTCGGGTCGAGTGCCTTGGTGAGGTGGAAGAGGGCCCGAGAATAGTCGCGCACAGCCTGGTCGTGGGCGATGTGCTGCACGCCCCAGCTTTCGTTGAGCGGCACCCAGGTGACGATGCTGGGGTGGGAGAAGTCGCGGTCGATCGCGGCCGACCATTCCGCCACCAGGCGATCGATGGCGGTGGTGGAGAACTCGAAGGCACCGGGCGTCTCGCCCCAGACCAGAAGCCCGAGCTTGTCGGTCCAGAACAGGAAGCGCGGATCCTCGATCTTCTGATGAATGCGTGCGGCGTTGAACCCGAGGTCGAGGATGAGCTGTGCCTCGGCCCTGAGGGCGTCGGACGAGGGGGCGGCGAGGTGGCTCTCGGGCCAGTAGCCCTGGCTGAGAACGGACCGCAGGTAGTACGGACGGTCGTTGAGGAGAAACGCCCCGCCCTCGACCGCGGCCGAACGTAGGCCCAGGTACGACGACACCGCGTCCTCGATGCCGCTGTCGGTGGTGAGGGCGACGACGGCGTCGAGCAGCCGCGGGTGCTCGGGACTCCACAGGATGTGCTCGTAGTCCTGTCCGTTGCCCTGCCGCGGCAGAGTGAGTGTCACCTCGACGCGATCGCTCGTCGCCGGCAGCTCGATCTCGGCCAGGGACTCTTCGCCGTAGTTCAGCAGCACCCGCAGTCGAGTTCCCGCGACGGGGCGGCGACTCAGGCGGGTGCGCAGCGTGACCGTCGCAGAGGGGAGGTCGCTCGACCAGTGCAGCGTGTCGATCGCGACACGCGGCACCGCCTCCAGCCAGACGGGCTGCCAGATGCCGGTGGTGCGGTGGTACCAGATCGAGTGTGCATCGCGCTGCCAGTCCTGCTTGCCGCGAGGCTGGGCGACGTCGAAGGGGTCGTCCTCTGCACGAACGACGAGGGTGTGGGTCTCGCGGTCGACCAGCACCGCCTCGGTCACATCGACGGTGAAGGGCACGTGGCCGCCCTCATGGTCGCCGACGAACTGCCCGTCAACCCACACGGATGCGCGGTAATCGACGGCACCGAAATGCACCAGCAGGCGGCCGCCGTTGCTCGTCGACCCGGCCGCCGCGATCGTCGCAGCATCGAGCTCGCGGTGATACCAGACGACGGGGTGGAAGTCGGTGTCGCCGATACCCGACGCGGCCGACTCGGGCGGGAACGGAACCACGATGCTGCGTCCGAGCCCCGCGCGGTCGTACCAGCGCTCGCTCAGCCCGCGGTCATCGTCGTCGACGTCGAAGCCCCAGGTGCCCGTCAGGTCGACCCAGTCACCGCGCATCAGCTGCGGGCGGGGGTAGCTGCCGTCCTGCTCGGTGGCGCGGGGCAGCCGCGGATGGTCGGCGACTGCGGCGGACGGGACGCGGTGAAAGGTGCTCAGGGCTTCGCTGCTCATGGCTACATGATGCTGGAAAATTACAGCGCTGTAAAATTGCAGTGCCGTGCAGTGCGTATTGCTCCAGCTGCGTCAGGTCGGGTCTGGCGCGCTCTCCCGCACCATGAGGGAGAAGTCGGTCACCCGGTGTCTGCCGACGCCGTCGTATCCCGCGATCCGTTCCTCGAGCAGGTCGAGGGCTGTTGTGGCGAGCTGCTCCATCGCCGGCGCGATCGTGGTGAGGCTCGGGTAGGTGAACGAGGCCATCGGTACGTCGTCCCAGCCGACCACGGCCACGGCGTCCGGCACCGCGATGTCGTGCAGCTGCAGCGCGCGCAGCGCGCCGATTGCTGCAAGGTCGTCTCGGCAGACCAGGGCATCGAACGGCAGGCCGGCGTCGATCGCCCGGGCGACGGCGACCTCCGACTCGCGGGACGAGATGGCATCACTCGGCAGCAACAGCGACATGTCGAGCGGGATGCCCGCCGACTCGAGTGCGCGCTGGTAGCCCATGAGTCGTACCGACGAGGTCGCCGTCAGTCCGGCGGACTCGTGCCCGACGAATCCGATGCGCCGTCTGCCGAGGCGGATCAGCTGCTCCGTCGCAACGGATGCCGCGGCGACGTTGTCGATCATGACGTGGTCGACACCGATGGGGGCGGTCTGCTCGCCGAGGAGCACCAGGGGTATGTCCTGTCGATGCTGGGCGATCTCGAGGCTGCTCATCGCGGTCGGTTGGAAGATCACGCCGTCGACGAGGCCCGCCTCGCGGGTGGAGACGATCTCGCGTTCGCCCTCGAGGGTGCCGTCGGTCTGCTCGAGCAGTAGGCGGTATCCACGGGCAGCCGCAGCCCGGGACACCGTGCGGGCGAGTTCCGAAAAGTAGGGGATCGTGACGTCGGAGAAGGCGAGCGCCAGAATTCCGGTGCGGCCGGTGGCGAGGCGCCGGGCCAGTGCATTCGGCCGGTAGCCCAACTCGTCGAGTGCGCGCTGCACCTTCTCGCGCGTCGCCGCGCTCACGTGCGGGTAGTCGTGCACGACGTTGGAGACCGTCTTCATCGAGACGCCGGCGTGCTTGGCGACGTCTTCCAGCCGGACTCGGCGCATTGTGTGATTCCTCTGGGCGATGGACTGCGGGGTTTCCTCGACTGTAGCGACCGTGTGGTCAGAGCGGTGCATTGCCAACTTGACAGCCGGTTTACAGCGCTGTAACTTCCTCGGTGGTCGACCGTGCCGAACAGCGCAGTCGGCGGTACCTGCATCATCGGTCCGCCCCGGCGGAGCACCTCAAAGGAGAGCACAGTGTTCAAGAAACGTCAGGTAGGTCGCACCATCGCGGCCGCCGTCGCCCTCAGCGTGGGCCTGGCCCTCGCCGGCTGCAGTTCGACCGGCGCGTCCAGCGGTGGCGACGTCAAGGGCGGCGACTACTCCGGCCCCAAGGTCACGGTCACCTTCTGGAACGGCTGGACCGGCGGCGCAGCACCCGTACTGGTGCCGAAGCTGGTGGCGAAGTTCAACGCCGAGCACAAGAACATCGTCGTCAAGGATGTTCCCATGGAGTGGGGGGACATCTCGGCCAAGATGCCGCTCGCGATCAAGGCGGGCAAGGGTCCGGATGTCGCGGTCGCGCACGGCGACGACATCGCCACCTACGCGGCGCAGGGGCTGTTGCTCAAGGATGACGGCATCCTCAAGTCCCTCGGATACAGCGCAGACGACTTTCCGAAGGGTCTGCTCGCCGACGGCAACTACAAGGACGCGCAGTACGGCATCCCGTGGAGCGTCACCCCGCTCGGCCTCTACGTGAACAAGGATGTGCTCAAGCAGGCCGGCCTCGACCCCGAGACCATTCCGACGACCAAGGACGACTACCTCGCCACCCTCGCGAAGCTGAAGACCGCCGGCGTACAGGGCGAATGGGTAGACGGCTACGTGTTCACCGGAACGTTCGAGCTCGAGTCGCTGATCTGGCAGTTCGGTGGCGACCTCTTCAACGACGACGTCACGAAAGCCACCTTCAACTCGGATGCGGGCGTGCAGGCACTGACCTACATGACCGACCTGATCAAGGAGGGCTACAGCCCGGCCAAGGTCGCGCAGGACGGCGACTTCAACGCCCTCGTCGGTGGCAAGACCGCGTTCAACTGGAATGGTGTCTGGCAGACCACGAACGATGCCCTCGCGAAGGATGACTGGACCGCCGCCGCGGTTCCGCAGATCGGGTCGGAAAAGGCTGTCTGGTCGAGCTCCACGCACTGGATCTTCCCGAGCAATAAGGGACAGAGCAAGAATGAGACCGCGGCCGCCGCGACCTTCGTCAAGTGGATGAACGACAACTCGGCAGGCTGGGCCGCTACCGGTGAACTCCCCGCGCAGAACAGCGTGCGCGAAGACCCGGAGCTCTTGACGGACTACCCGAAGCTGAAGCCCTTCCTCGACGAACTGCCGTACGCGCACTACGAGACCGTCGCACCCGGCATCACGAGTGCCACGGCGACGATCACCACCGCCCTGAACGAGGCGATCCTCGGCAAGAAGACGCCGAAGGCAGCACTCGACGATGCCGCAGCCAAGGCCGACCAGCTGCTGCAGCAGAACGCCAGCCAGTACGGTGGCTGACACTCTCGTCTCCGCCCCCGCGCGCCGCTCGGCGCGCGGGGGCGGGGTCCGCCGTCGCACCGGTACCGCGTACCTCTTTCTCGCACCCTTCCTGGTGCTGTTCTGCGTATTCGTGCTCTACCCGGCGATCTCGGGTCTGTGGATCAGTCTGCACATCTGGAATCCGCTGCTGCCGAACCAGCCCTTCGTCGGGCTGAAGAACTATGTGGATCTCTTCGTTCCCGGCTCGCTCACCTCGGGCGACTTCTGGCAGTCGATGGGCAACACGGGCATCTTCACCATCGCCAGCGTGCCCTTCCTGCTGGTCATCCCGCTGGTCGTCGCCGCCATGCTCAACCAGAAGATCCGTGGCGGTGCCGTATACCGCGGCATCTTCTTCGCGCCCTACGTGCTCGGTGTCGCCGTGGTCGGCGTCATCTGGAAGTACCTCCTCGACCCCCAGCTCGGTGTGGTGAACCACGTGCTCGGCGCGCTCGGCCTGCCGAGCGATATCCCGTGGACGGTCGACGTGCCATGGGCCTGGATATCTCTCGTGGGAGTCACCGTCTGGTGGACGATGGGATTCAACACGGTCATCCTCCTCGCCGGCCTCAAGGGCATCAGCAACGACCTCTATGAGGCTGCCTCCCTCGACGGCGCGGGCACCATGCGCAAGTTCTTCAGCGTCACGCTGCCGGGACTCAAGCCGGTGCTCGCCTTCGTCACCACGGTGACGATCCTCGCCTCGGCCAACATGTTCGGCCAGTCCTATCTGCTCACCAAGGGTGGGCCGGGCCACGCCACCCGCACGGCGATCATGTACATCGCCGATGAGGGGCTGTCGCAGAACCAGATGGGCGCGGCCTCCGCCATGAGCTACGTGCTCTTCCTCGTGCTCGCGATCATCAGCATCGTGAACTTCCGCCTCCAGCGCGACCGGAGCCAATCATGACCGCCACCATTCCCCGCGCGACGACTACGGCATCCGTGCCACAGCAGGCGCAGCCGCGCCGCAAGGCACGTCGCACACCGGTCGCGACGATCGTCCTCTATGTGGTGCTGACCCTGCTGGCCCTGGCCATCGTGGTGCCTCTGGTCTGGATCGTTCTCACCTCGTTCAAGACCGATTTCGACGCGATCAATACGCCGCTCAATCCGATCCCGCACCCGTTCACGCTGAACGCGTATCAGACGCTCGCGTCGGGACAGCAGCCGATCTTCCTCTGGTTCCTGAACAGCCTGGCGGCCGGCGTGCTGCAGACCGTGCTCATTCTGATCACCGCCTCGGCCGGCGCGTACGCCCTGGCCCGCCTGGAGTTCGCCGGCAAGAAGATCGTCTTCGGCGTCATCGTCGCCACCCTGCTGGTGCCGCCGGTGATCTTCCTGATCCCCAATTACCTCACCGTGCAGAGCCTCGGCTGGTTGGACTCGATCTGGGCGATCACCATCCCCGGATCCGCCGGTGCCTTCGGCATCTTCTTCCTGCGTCAGTTCTTCGTCGGCCTTCCGCCCGAGATCGAGGAGGCGGCACGGATGGACGGCGCGGGCGACTTTCGCATCTTCTGGCAGATCGTGCTGCCGCTGTCCCGCCCCGCGCTCGCGACGCTCGCCGTGTTGAGCTTCCTCAACAACTGGAACGACTTCCTCTGGCCCGTCTACGTGCTGCTGAGCCCGGAGCACCAGACCCTGCAGCCCGGTCTGGCCGTGCTTCAGGGGGCATACTCGACGCACTTCGGCATCGTCATGGCAGGCGCGCTCATCGCCTCGGTTCCGGTGTTGATCCTGTTCACGATCGCGCAGCGGCAGATCGTCGACAGCGTCGCCAGCTCGGGCGTGAAGGGCTAGCGGATGTCCCTCCCGCGGCGGATCGCGCTGGTCGCCATCGCGATGGGGGCAGCAGTTGCACTACTGAGCGGATGCGCGGCCGCCGCGCCGTCCGCACCCGCAGCCGGCGCATCCGACGACCGCTTCACCATCGGGCAGGACTTCCCCGACCCCGACGTGCTGCGCGTGGGCGACAGCTACTACGCCTACGCCACCAATGGCGCCGGATTCACGGTGCAGGTGGCGACCTCGCGCGACCTGAAGACCTGGACGGTGAAGGCCGAGGACGCCCTACCCGCGCTGCCGGACTGGGCCGCGCCGGGCAAGACCTGGGCTCCCGATGTCTCCGAACCGACTCCCGGCCCCTTCGTCATGTACGTCGTCACGGCGAAGGTGGACCCCGCACTGCAGTGCATCGACGTCGCGACCGCCGATTCGCCCGACGGTCCGTTTACCGTGCAGGGCTCCGGCCCGATCGTGTGCCCGGCGGATGCCGGGGGTGCGATCGATCCGTCGACCTTCGTCGATGACGACGGCAGTCGCTACCTGGTCTGGAAGAACGACGGCAACTGCTGCGGACTCGACACCTGGCTGCAGATCGCGCCGCTCTCCGCGGATGGCCTCAGCCTGGGTGGTGCGCCGACGAAACTCCTGAAGCAGACCGAAGCGTGGGAGGGACAGCTGGTCGAAGCGCCCACACTCGTGCGCCACGCCGACCGGTACTTCCTGTTCTATTCGGCCAACGACTATTCCGGGGGAAAGTACGCGATCGGGTACGCGTCATCCGATTCGCTTCTCGGACCGTACTCCAAGGCCACGAAACCGCTCATGACCACCGCGTCGACGGGTGGCGATTATGTCGGACCCGGTGGCCAGGACGTGGTCACCACGCCCGCAGGAGCCACCGACATCGTCTTCCACTCCTGGTCGGAGGGAACCGTGTTCCGCGGGGCGACCGTGCTGCCGCTGCGCTGGGTCAACGGCCTCCCGCGCGTCGGGTAGCACTAGCTCGCGACAGCCCGCCGCCGACGCAGCACCACCAGCACGATCGCCGCCACCACCACGGGCAGCACGATCCAGGGCAGCAGCACCCCGACGACGACCACCACGCCGGTGACGAAGACCACCAGCGCGTTCCATCCCGCCGTGAGCCCCGACAGGAAGTCGGCGGGAGCGGGCGCGGGCGGCGCGGGCGCGACCGAGCCGAGCTGCAGCGTGATGGTCGCCAGGGAGATCTGGTTCACGAGCGCGGCCTGCTGGGCCTCGAGCGACTCGAGGTCGGCCTGGCGCTGCGACAGCGCAGACTCGATCGAGATCAGGTCCGCGGTCGTCGCCGACCGCGACATCAGGTCGACCAGGCGGTCGACGGATGCCCGCAGCGCCGTCACCCGCGCATCGAGGTCTGTGCGTTCCGCCGTCACATCTCGGGCTGAGATGCTGACGTCTTCCACCGTCCCCAGCGCGCGGAGCTCCGCCAGGGTCGCGGTGAGTTTCGCGGACGGGATGCGGAGAGTGAGCGAGGCCCTGCCGTGGTCGCCCCTGGTCGCTGCGTGCTCGACGCGGTCGTCGACGCGGCCACCCGCGGTCTCGACGATGCGCACGGCGCGGGTTGCGGCATCCGTCGGCTTATCCACGGTGAGGGTCACCGTGCCGGTGCTGAGGACATCACGGTCGGCGGTCGAGGCGCCGGCGGCACCCTTCGTGGCCTCTCCGGCGGTGACTGAACCGTCCGTCGTGAAGCCCTTCACCGGGCCGGACCCGTCGCGGGCAGGGGCGTCGGCCACGGGATTGCTCGAGGTGGAGCTGTCCGAACTGGAGGCGCCCGAACTGGAGGCGCTCGATCCGGCGCTGCAGCCGGCGAGAGTGGCGGTGAGAATGAGGCCGACCGAGAGCGCGACGACCGCTGTGAGGGTGAAACGGTGCTGTGTCATGCAGTGAGAGTAGGCCGAAGAAATTCTCGACATAAGCCAACGTTCGCGCATTGTTATTCGTCCGCTGGCCGCCGTCCCTGTTCCTTCGCCGCTGACAATCGACTGATCGGGCTCGCGCCGTCGCGGGAGAGGGGTACCGTGCGTGGCGACTACCGAATCAAACGCACAAGGGAGGATCATCATGGGTTTGCTCGACGATGCCAAGGATGCGGCCGAGGCCACCGGCAAGAAGATCGGCGAGACGGTCGACGACGCCAAGGAGCGCATCAGCGACCGGGCCGACGAGGCGAAGGCGGACGCCGACGTCACGAAGGCCGAGCGTGAACGCGACGCCACGGTGAAGAAGAACGAATACAAGGAGAGTCTGCGCGACTGAGACCGATTGCGACTCAGGTCGACGTCGACCGCGGTTGATGGAGACCGCCGTTGATGGAGATCGAGTCGTCGCGAGGGCTATCCCGGAGCGGGCGATGCTGATGCACCGCCCGCTCCGTCGTGTCACCGTATCGTTGAGAACACATCCACTGTCGTCGAGCCCCGGGGAGCCCCATGCCGTCACTCATGATCGTCGTCGGAAGCGTGCGGCCCGGCCGCATCGGGCTGCCGATCGCCCGCTGGGTCGAGGCACGCGCCGTCGAGCACGGAGGCTTCGACATCGACTTCGTCGACCTTCATGACCTGAACCTTCCGCTGATGGACGAGCCGAGTCATCCGCGGCTCCGTCAGTACACCCAGCAGCACACCATCGACTGGAGTGCGCGGGTGGATGCTGCGGACGCCATCATCTTCGTCACCCCCGAGTACAACCACAGCTACTCGCCCGCGCTCAAGAACGCGATCGACTACCTCTCGCAGGAGTGGTGGCGCAAGCCCGTGGGGATGGTCAGCTACGGCGGCGTCTCCGCGGGAACGCGCGCGGTCACCGCTCTGGAACCGGTGCTCGCCGTGCTCGGTATGGTGCGGGCCGGTGCCGAGGTGGAGCTGCCCTTCGCCTCGCGTCAACTCACCGGGGGTGAGTTCGTCGCCGGCGAGAAGGAGATCGCCATCCTCGGTCATCTGCTCACAGAACTCGAGACGCTGAGCACGGCGCTGAAGCCGCTGCAGACGCCGGCCTAGCTGGGCTGGACGGTCTTCTAGCTGAGCTGGACGGTCTAGCTGGGCTGGACGGGCACCGGCTCTGTGTCGGGGATCGGGCTCGCATCCCGACCGCGCAGGTCGGGGGCGGCCTTGTGGAACAGTGCCGGGATCACGAAGCCCAGGAAGGCCAGCGAGGCCGCCACCCAGAACGCGCCCGGGGCGGCGAACCGGTCGATCATGAAGCCTGCCGCCGCGGAGCCGAGCGCGGCGCCGATCAGCTGCCCCGTGCCGACCCAGCCGTACGCTTCGGCCGTCTCGCTGAACCGCACGCTCGCCGAGACGATGCCGAACATCACCGCCAGCGCCGGTGCGATACCGATACCGGCGATCAGCAGCGTTGCGGCAAGCCACCAGACGTTGACGGATGCCGCGGCCAGGGCCATCCCGGCGAACACGATGAAGATCCGGCGCGCGAGAGCCCACGGGCCGATCGGCACGTGACCGAGAAGCAACCCGCCGGCCAGCGAGCCGATCGAGAAGATGGCGAGCACGATTCCCGAGGCGGGGCTCTTCTCCCCGAAGGCCGAGACCACGCCGGCCTCGATCGCCGAGCAGGCACCGATGAGCAGGAATCCGGTGACGGTAGCGAGCAGCACCGGTGGCTTGGCCAGCACGGCACCGAGGTTGCGGCGGCTGCGCGGGATGCGCACGCGGCCCACCTCGGGGGAGAGCACGAACCAGAGGCCGCCGCCGATGAGGAAGACGAGGGCGAGCAGGATCGCCGCGACGGTGCTGATCTGCGTCGCGACGAAGGTGGTCAGCACGGGGCCCGCTACCCAGATGACCTCCTGGGCGGAGGCATCGAGCGAGAACAGCGGGGTGAGCTGACGCGAGTTGACCATCTTGGGATAGATGGTGCGCACGGCCGGCTGCACCGGGGGAGTGCTGAGGCCGCTGATCAGGCCGAGCACCATGTACAGCGGCACGGGGAGGGCCGGCGCGAGGGCGATCGTGCCGATGGCAACGGTGCACACCGACATGGTGAGGATGAGTACCTTGCGCATTCCCCACACCCCCATCCACCGGCTGGTGAGTGGGCCGGCGACCGCCTGGCCGATGCTGGTCGCGGCGAGAACGAGGCCCGCGGCACCGTAGGAGTGGGCGATGTGCTCGATGTGGATCAGATAGGCGAGCGAGAGCATCCCATTGGGGAATCGGGCGAGAAGCTGGGCCGACATGATCCGTGCGACACCGCGTGTCTTCAGGAGGTCCAGATAGCTCTTCACAAGGATTCAAGCCTACCGGCGGGGCGGAAGCGCCCGGAGGTCGGGTCGCACACCCGCAGAGCGATTCGCAGGGTTTGCTCGAAAACCCTCGGTTAGAGTGCTTGCGCACACACAAATGGCGAGAAGGAGTGCAATCGGATGACCACGCTCGGACCGCGGCGACGCGACAGACGAGGCGCTGCCGCACCCACCCGCCACGGTCAGCTGCGCACGTCGCACCCCGTCGCCGGAGTCTTCCGCCTGCTCGGCATCGCCCTCGCGGTGGTTCTCGTCGCCGCCGTCTCTGTGGGGGGCGTCGCCGTCTGGCAGGTGACCTCGAGCATCAAGTCCGGCGTCAAGCTGACGGATGCCAGCGGCAAGACCCTGCAGGCACCGCCCGAGATCGGCGCCATCGACGGCGGTGTGAACCTGCTGCTGGCGGGAACGGACACCCGCACCGGTCAGGGCGGGGAGTTCTCCAGCAAAGGCCAGATTGCGGCGAGTTCCGGCGCCGGCAACAACGACGTCACTATGCTGCTGCACATCTCCGAAGACCACACCAACGCCACGGTGATCAGCTTTCCCCGAGACCTGATGGTGCCGGTTCCTGCCTGTCCGCGTGCAAACGGTGGCACGGTCGGAGCGACATCCGTTGCGATGTTCAACACCACGCTGTCCCGCGGCGGGATCAACTGCACCGTCCTCACCGTGCAGAAGATGACCGGCCTCAAGATCCCGTTCGCCGCCACCATCAGTTTCGACGGCGTGATCGGGATGTCCGATGCCGTCGGCGGCGTCACCGTCTGTCTCGCAGACCCGATCAAAGATCCCTATGTGGGACTCAACCTCCCGGCGGGCTCCGCGACGCTGCAGGGCAATGATGCACTCGCGTTCGTCCGCTCGCGCCACGGCGTCGGCGACGGCAGCGACCTCGGCCGCATCAGCAACCAGCAGGTATTCCTGTCGGCGCTGTCGCGCAAGCTCACCTCCGGCGGCGTGCTCGGCAACCCGGTGCAGCTCTACTCGATCGCGAAAACCGCGGCCAACAACATGGAGCTGACCGACGGGCTCTCCAACCCGTCCACGATGGTGCAGATCGCCCTTGCGCTGAAGGACATCGGGCTCGGCAACATCACCTTCCTGCAGTACCCGACGGCCTCCGATCCCTCGAACGCCAACCGGGTCGTACCGATCGCGTCCTCCGCGGCAGTGCTCAACGCCGCGCTGGTGGCGGACAAGCCGATCCAGCTCAGCGGTCAGATCGGACGCGCCGCCGAGCTCGACCCGAACGCGACCACCGATCCCGTCGCGCCTGCCACCCCCACACCCACGCCGACCAAGGGCGGCAAGACGCCGACGCCGACCCCCACGGCGACCACCCCCGCCGAGGCTCCGGTCGTGCTGCCGACGACCATCACGGGGCAGACCGCCGCGCAGCAGACCTGCTCGAAGAGCTCGCGCTAGCGGGGC
>Ga0247737_1000167_pt1 | contig 21678 bp, 22 predicted proteins | sample UWRJL028104C2_FD_180937 | JGI IMG/M metagenome (GOLD analysis project Ga0247737, IMG submission 180937) | Plant litter microbial communities from Arlington Agricultural Research Station in Wisconsin, United States - UWRJ-L028-104C-2 | ecosystem: Environmental > Terrestrial > Plant litter >...
AATCTTCTATTTTCTTGATATGGGGAGACATGATAATGCAAAACTGCCAGATCTCTGTTTGACATGCCATCCGGGATGTCCTAATGATATCTACGCACCACCACGGAAAAGATTTTATGGTGACGTTCTCACACAGAATGGGAAATAGAAGTGTCTATGTGCTCTGTTTCCATTTGGCTTCATTAATGCACAGGTTGATTAGTTCGCTCGTACATCAGACTGTCCAACAAGTGTGCTAATAGGTCATTAGATCATCAGTTCAGGTTGTAAATTAAGTCATTAGCTCGATACCCCCTTAAAAGTTCGGCACCTTGTCAAATTAGTAGTTTATTAAACCAAATAACTAAGTCATTAGTCTTTTCTAATTGGCATTCTGTCTACAGCATTTATTCGTGTGAACCTCATTCCAACGATCGCCTTGGTGCACGCTAGAATCTATGATGGCGACCTCGAACCTGTGTTTTTCTCTTCGCCGTCAACTATTTCTGCTGGCTCACCTATGTCTTTGGATTTTGTAGCTACATTCTCCTTCACCTCTGGTTCTGAGGTTAGCTCAACCTGTTCTGTTTGCAAATTTTTCTTTTGGGACGTTTCAACCCCGTCAGATCTCAACTCCTGCTTCTTTCCCATATCGTCCTTTTCCCCGCTCTCCTCTCCATCCTTCATTTCTACCCTGGTCCTCCTTTTTTCTGATGCCTCCAGCGCATCAAGCTCATCCTCAATATCTAAGTCACTATCTTTAACACTTCGCATCAAAGCCTTCCTAGCCGCCTCTCTTCTCTTCCTCGCCCTCCTTTGCGCAGCTTCTTTTGATCTGACTCTCGCCTTCTCGATCTTAGCCTGTTCCAATGCAACCCATATTTCAATCTCTCTCGTTGCCTCTCTAGGGTCACTTCTCTTGTCAAGAAGATATCCTTGAAGCTGTGCTGGCGTGAATGTCTCATTGGGTATCTTGCTTTTAAATTCTATGGCCAACTTTTCAAGCTCCCCCTCTTGAAAGGTGAGATTTGAATCTGGGAGTGTCGAGGTCACCTCATCAGGTGTATACATGCGAAGAAACATTAGCTCAGCGCTTCGCTGTGAGGTTTGCCCTAGAAAGATCATTTTGTCGATTCTTCCAGGTCGAACAAGCGCAGCATCAAGTTTGTGTGCCATATTCGATGTCATAAGTACAATTCGACCTTCTTGAGATGCGACCCCATCGATTACATTGAGCAAGCCTGAAAGTGTGCATTGTGATGATTTGCGTTTATTATTGTCTTCCTCATTCTCTTCGTCGTCTTCATCTTCATTCCCACTGTTTGCCATATCTCGTTGACGACTAATTCCTACTGCATCAATATCTTCTAGGAGAATGATACACCGAGGTGGCAATGCTGTAAATAATCTTTCGAGTTCTCTATCTTCTCGTATACTTGGTAGATGTAGTAGATATAGTTCAAGCCCAAAGTGACCTGCTAAAGCAAGGGATAGAGACGTCTTTCCAGTTCCGGGTGGCCCATGAAGAAGATAACCTCTGCGGTATGGGATACCTCGTTGGTTATAGAAGCGTCTGGTATAAGACTGCAGATAATTTGTAATATCAGCAATGAGATCTGCCTTCATATTTTCATCAAAATGTACAGTTGATAGTGGTCGAATAGGTCGCAAAATCGTTGTGTCCCAAGACTCGCGATGGTATTGGGCTTTAGAAGCACGGACTGTGATGTAAGCTTCCCGTTGCTTATCAGCAAAGTCTCGAACGACATCGAAGAATCTCTTTATTGGTTCTACAGATCGTCCTAAACACATGACAACAAGTGGCTCATTACCGTTGGGGGCCGAAGAATATTCCTTCGGAGTATTGGTGATGGATCGACTAGTTGGAACTCGGCGAACCATGAATAGATTCCGGCTATAGATGAACCAGGTAGTTCCGAAGGTTGGAAGATACTCTATTGGAACTCTTTTTTCGTGATAGAAGTCGTTTCTTTCGGTCTCTGTATCCATGTGACGGCGCCAGGAATCTCTCTCTCTATATTTAGGATCTAGTTAGCAGTCTTCTGTACAGAGAATTCTGCGAGAATCGGGTGGTTCAAACGCTTCTTTGCTGCCATTAGATGCCTTTAGATAAAATGTTCCACAAGAATGAGATATTTGCAAGCAACAGGCGTTCTCGAGACGAAACTAACTTACATAATCTCACTCGTTGCGGTCAAAATTCTGGCCCCCTGTTTCTCCAAAACCTGAGTTCCGATCCAGTTCAAAATCTCCTTATTCAGCCTGTCGTGGCTCGCAATAGAGATAGCAGCCGTGAAGAACTTCATAAACCACCAATACATCTTTAGAGCCAAACCTTGGACAATACGAAATGCACCCGTGACTGTGCCAAATATGGTGAGACCGGCCGCAATGGTTGTGACATCCATTTTGAGCCATGCTGCAAAGAACTTCTGGAAGAAGGTGAAGCCTGGTGCTGAAGTATTGAGTAGGCGTCGGAAAAAAGTCCGAGAAAGAAGAAAAAGGCTCCAGATTGGAGAGGAAGACATTGTGAGGTTGTGTTATTTTTCGGGGGAAATATGGGCCCAGTTGGAAACGAGACGTGGGATGTGGTTACGAAGAGACCTTCACAATTGTATAAATTCACGGCTTTCCGTTCAGCATAATCCAGACTTGTGGGAATGAATCTAGTGTCTAGTATTTGTGAATCGTAAAATATGTGTTCTGCTTATGTATAAGTATGTGAGAACTTGGTTGGTTGGCTGCATCAATATGCAAGGCTACTGCCTACAGAATAACCGTCAAGCCAACACGTTGGTGCCTAAGCGCCTTTCCAGCGCCAAATATCAACTGTCATTTATGGAGAGATTTTATGTCAACCTAGAAGGTTTGTGGATACTTCGCTTACGGTACGCAAGTTTATACTGTGTACGAGAATAGGAAGTGGGTTGGTTGAGTGAGCCGGTTGGCTATCATTCCTAACTTCAGAATCATAAGGCTATGTCTGCGATTTAGAGCTAGATTTCCTTATTCAAAATCATAGATGATCTTTGAAGAACTCAACCATCAATATCATTTAAATTTTATCACGTCACGGTAATGTTTAACTTTCTCTAAGGGGCTCGCTAAGAAGTAAAGATGCACTTGAGCGTACCTAAAACCTGCATATCTGAACTATTGCTTTCTCCAGGCGAAAGCAATGTCATACATCCTTGAAGTAGTCATTTCCCTATTTCATACTGCATGAATATACTTGGGATCATTGAAAATCTAAATAAGTACTAGGGCAAAGTAAATCTAACATGCTGCCTATCTTCGCGCATCATACCAAGGCATCCATCCCCGTAACCACGACAGCATCAGATAGACCAATCTCGAATACCACTTTGCGCGTAACTCTAACTGTCGTTCCATCGACGCTTCTCCAAAAGGAACCACATCCGCAACAATCTCTGCCAGTGAGGAGGTATTTGATGTTCATGTCCACCTCTTTGAATTTGCAAAATTGATGCTTCTAGACACGAGATCCACTTTGAAACATATCTGAACACACATCAGTTCAAAGAGGTGAATTGTGTTTACAAAATAACCACCGGGTCTTCAGATGCCGGGTTACCGGCGAGAACAAAGATTGTGCAATATCGACACAGATTATGGACATGGAATCTTGTAGTTGAGGCTGCAAGGTTGTCTGTAACCGTGAAAGTGAGATATGACGTACAGCTTTGGATAGGAGACAGACCATGAAGGCATGGGTTCTGTACGAAGAAGATCTCTCTGCTTAAAGTACCACTCTACCAGAAGTTAGAGCTGGAGTCATTTGAAGATAGGGATGGTCTCCACTGCTCCAATGGCTACGCAGCAAGATGAAAGCGGCCGAAATATTTACAACAATCTGTTCGATGTACTTCTTCATAGAGAGGGCAGATTAATGAGTGTGAAAGAAAGATTCCACTACATTGTCAAATGATGACTCTCAAATGCTGTCAAAGAGATAAAGTTGTCTTTCTATCTCAGAACGTATGGTGTACCAGAGAGGTATTTCAAGCCATCAAATTTACCAGGCAACCTACTATGTCTTCTTGAACCATATTTAAGCAGATCACACAAGAGAGCCCATGCAAAAGAATAATCTAGCGACAGAAGAGGCTTTTGTATTCTAACACAACAATAAGCCCGGCGCCGCAAAATACGACTTGAATTTACGCCTTATACTCCACTGAATGCATAGTCGCAAGTCTGAAGCAGCAAAATAAGTACCTCGAAACAAATCATGCTGCTCTCGTCTAGCTTTCCCTGTATTTCCCCGTCATTAACCACATATCCTTTTCCGTCCTTCTCAAAGCCCAAGCATCCGTCTGCACCCATCTCGCACCTTCTTCTCATAATCATCCCTATGATCCCTCCATTGTTTCGCAGCTTCCACGTTCGCCGGACTTTCATCATTAGGCTCAGCCAGCATACTCATTACGCTCAACAATATCTTTTCTACGCTCTGGATGGGCGACCAACGTTCTGAGGCCTTCTCGTAATGATTTGGATCGTCTCCTGGTGGATGGAGAATGGATATGCAGACTAAACCACTAGGATATACTAGAACATACGTTAGGGCTTCCTATGGTTATAAAATGATCCTAAATCGGTTCTTCCATTCACGGAGGGGTGAGAAATAGCAAGGGACGGTGAGGAGACAATACCATTAGGATGCCAAATCTCCCCCAAAAACTTCATTGTTGGTGGCGCAAGCGGATAATCCTTTGGAAACTTCAACTCAGCAGGAAATATTCCTCCTTCAAACGGTGTCCCCTCAGGCCCTTGAATCAGAGCTTCCCAGTACAGGAGATCGTCTTCGGAGACGGGTCCGGCAGTGATGCCTTCTGGGGGATTGTTGGTAAGAGCTTTGTATTCCTGTAGAAGACGCCTTTGCGCGGTACTAGATGCCATGACTGCGAAACTCCTCTTGGGTTCTTTGGCGGTTCTGTATAGAAGGGAATATTTGGTGTATGGTTGGTTTGTAAAGTTGTCCAGCTTTGGTTGTTTATCGCCGCTGCCACATGAGCCGAGCATTGCCCCGCCATCGTCTCGTCATTGTAATGGTGTATCGAACTATGTGTATCAGCCATTTATACCAACCATACACAATTGATTGACAAGGTAAGCAACTTCCGCTCTACTTCTGTTATTGATGTTATAATTTCATATATCTGCCTCCTCTTGTTTGCCCTTTGATGGGAGAATGCTTTGATTTTTTACTACATTGGATATCTACTACTTACCAGACCACCTACGTGAATTCAGTCCCTCATCAAGCTATCTAGACTGGCGTACTGCAATAAATAGTGTGCTAACCATGTATTTAGCTTCATAATGTCATCTAAACCTCTCAAAGTGGGCTACGTCCCAGAGCATTTCTCAACACCTCTCCATTTCGCGACCAAGCACTTTGGTCTCACTGCTGAATTGATTCCTTTCCCTTCCGGTACTGGACATATGATTACCTCGATAAGAGCGGGAGAAATAGATGTAGCAATTGGACTGACGGAAGGCTGGGTTGCCGGGCTCGGGAAAGATGATATCGAAGGAGATGGTGGTTATAAAATTGTAGGGACATATGTCCAAACACCTCTCTGTAAGTATTGCAAATGAGGGGCCAGGGAGAGTTTTCCCAACTGCGGAAGGAATTGTGCATATGCGGAGAAAAATACTAATTAAATGATACAGGCTGGGCAATATCAACAGGCTCCAAACGAGAAATCAACGATGTTGCAGATATCAAGGATGGAAAAATTGGTGTTTCTCGAATAGGTAGCGGAAGCTATGTTATGGGATTCGTTCTAGCAGATTCTCAAGGCTGGCTCTCATCAAATTCTACACCCTTCCAGACAATTCCTCTACAAACTTTTGAAAAGTTACGCAATGGAGTAAACGATAAAACAGTCGACTTTTTCATGTGGGAACACTTTACTTCTAAACGATATTATGACAATGGAGAAATCAAGAGGATTGGAGAGATTTATACCCCTTGGCCAAGTTGGTACGAATCGATTCTCGGATCTTGAATGGTCAAATATACTGACTCAATTCATAGGCAAATAGTGGCAGGATCCCAAATCTTGAGTTCTTCGGAAACAGAAGATGATAGATTGGACGATCTCTTTAAAAGAATCGACCAGGGTATTGAGTATTTCAACGCCCACCACGATGAGGCGGTGAAGTACATAAGTACAAGTCTTGACTATAGCGAAGAGGATGCCAAGGAATGGCTGAAGACAGTGACATTTGCCTCCAAAACCAAGGGGGTTGATTTAGCTGTCGTCGAAAAGACTGTTGACATTCTGAGGAAAGCAGGAGTTCTGAAGAAGGACGTTGGGATGAGACCAGAATCGATGATAAGACAATAGCTAAATACGTTGAGTATAATGAAATTGATATGAATTTAATGCCTTATAGCAAAGGTCCATGGCAAGCCGATAGCTCCTAATATGCAAACTCTGAATTAGGCGCTTTGGATTAAGGGCAAGATTCTGATGAACTTCAATATCAGTAGGTCTTGCCGACCAATAAATCTGTTTTAGATTTAGAGATGCTGCCTCACACCTTACCTATATACACGCCATTCCGCATTACGAGTCAAAGCCGTGGATTGGAAGGACCGAAAGCTCGTAAGTAGTTAACATAAACCGATGGTGCAGCTTTCTAGCATCACCTCCCTAGATATATATGCGAGTGTGCGGCGAAGCAGACTTGCCAAGGAGATAAACTCTAGCTGCCATTACTATGTTGGAATAACACGAGTTCTGGAATGTGATAGGTAGGGCAACTTGTGGACCCCGTGATCGTGTGGGATTTGATATTATCCAAGGATTGCTCATTAAAGGCTTCGTTCCTCCTTTGATGTCAGAAGACCTTACCAACAAGCGCCATATCTGGGTTTTTCTCACGAACAAGAATCATGGAGGCTCTCTTGAATCAATTATCTACTCTCAGCTCTTTTCAAAAGGCAGGGCTGATCGGCTTATCTCTTGTAGTCATTATCTACAGTGTAAGGAGGGCGTTTACAATTGATTATCCAGAGAATCTTCCCAGAATACGCGAGCCGCCTGGGAGCACGAGATTCAGTTTCAAAACCAGATTGGCTTACTACACTGACTGCAAACGGCTGTTTGACGAAGCATATCATACCGTGAGGACGAAATCTATCCGTTCATCAAAATAACACTAACATATCCGAGTACTCGAAGCATGGGAAAGCATGTATAATTCCAGGATTGGGCTTTCGAGATGAGATTATATTGCCAACCAGTGCACTGAAGTGGTTGGTTGCACAGCCAGATTCAGCTGTTAGTAATATGGAAGCCTTTCTGGAAATTGATCAGATCAATCACTTGACAGGGAATGGTGCACACATTACAGACCCGTGGCAGGGAAAGTTAGTAAAGCGAGACCTTAATGCTGTGCTTGAGAGAATTGTCGTGGCTCTGAGAGATGAACTGGGCTTTGCATTCGATGAACGCTTTGGTACTGACGAAAATGACTGGAATGAGTTCAATGTCTTAGAAACTATGCAGATGGTTGTAGCTCAAGCTTCTAGTAGATTCACTGTTGGGCTTCCCTTATGTAAGTACAATGCAGCCCAAAATTGCGATGAGGTGCCACTAATGCATTATCAGGCAGGAACGAGGAGTACCTTCGTACAAATATCAAGTTCTCGAACCACTTTGTGATGACCGCTGCATTGTGTGGTGGTTCGCCAAAATTCCTCCGTCCGCTCATGGGTGCTCTCGTTAAGATTCCAAACTCTAATCTTCAGCGTCGATTCGCTCGTCAATGGAAATCACTATACGAGGAGCGTTTAGCTATTATCAATGCGGGCCCAAAATCGGATAATGATCCTAACGATCATCTACAAATGATGTTTCGCTATGCCCAAAGCGATCGACCTCATGAACTCAATCTCAAAAACATGACAGGCCGTTTGGCGATGGCAAATTTCGGATCTATCCACCAGACAAGTATTGGTATCACAAACATCCTCTTCAATGTCTTGGACAGCGATGCGGAGTTCAATACCATTTCTATTCTGCGCGAAGAAATCCGCGGTGTCGTGGGTGAGATTGGAGAATGGACGAAAGCCTCTGTAGCAAAAATGGTGCGATGCGATTCGGTTCTTAAAGAAACTTTGCGACTTCAATCATTTGGGAACCGCACTCCAATCCGAAAGATATTGGTGGATGGTTTAGTGACAGAGGAAGGCATCACTTTGCCAAAACACTCTATTATCTCCTTCCTATTGGCAAGTCAAACTGATGGAGAGACCTTTGAAGATCCCGAAAAATTCGATCCTTTCAGATACTCGCGCATTCGAGAACAGGAAGGAAATGAGAAATCCGGACTGAGCTTTGTCAGCACGGGGGAAAACTTCTTACCTTTTGGACATGGAAGACATGCGTGCCCCGGTAGGTTCCTACTGGAATTCGAGTTGAAGATGATTTTGGCTTATGTCCTAACCAACTATGACATCGAGTTAGCTCCTGTACATCAAGGGAAGAGACCTGAGAGTAAGTGGATGGCGGAGGCGATATTTCCCCCAGCTGATGGGCGGATCAGAGTGAAAAGGAGAATTACCTGAAGCTTGAAATCTAAGTGAATATCCATAGTTAGAATCATGCCATAAATTCAACGACTGAGTTTCTGCAACTCACAATCTTCGGCGGAGGTGAGGCTGTGGCCGGGTATGTGACCAGGATTTAAGGGGCTGAGCAATTCCCGCGGGACCAAGAGACTCCAAATGTGACCCCATTTAACTGCACTCAATCGAGACATCCGGTAATTGGTCTGAGACTTGGGAATGATAATTATAGGAAAGCCTTATTTGGACGCCACTGTCACCTTTGTTGCTTACTAGACTTGAGATATCTTAGGGTATTGTGAAGCTACGATAGAACCATCAAATCGATCGCGATCAGTACATGCGTAAGACATCTGCTCGGCGTGCAGCCTCCTTCTACATTGCCGAATTCCCGTGTAAAAGTCCAGTATGGTACGAAATGGTATGGTGTTATACAGCTGTTGTGATAACAATAGATATTGAAAAGTAAAAGTCACGTGACAATATACGTTTGGACTTCGCGCAGTCATAAAAATTCCAACTGAGTAGAAGACATTGAATCGATCGGACTAGACATGTGATATGACTACCATGCGACTACAGGGGTACTTACAGTATCCACTGCTCCATACAGTGACATCTCTTAGATGCATTACTGGCAGCTCCTCTATAAAAAGAGGCTGAGTTTCAGTGCTGATGTGACCCACCCACACAATTGGTCCTGGCTCATAGTCAATACCAAATTCCAAATTACAAATCGAGATCTTGTACAAGAATCAGAAACATGCTAAGATTAAAGCCGCATCCTTAATGAGAATAAGCTTTCTTACCCGCTGAATACTAAGCATGAAGCATCTGAACGTTAACTAGATATAGTCAGTCCATGGACATTTACTGCTTAGAATAGTTGACGCCGAGATCCTAAATCCTGCAACAAGTCTCCATACATCGCTTCAAGAAGAGATTCAGGATTTCTCTACTCTTGGCTCTAAGATTAGATATCCGAATATTTGAAGAACAATGATCAAGAAGCCGGCAATTCAAGCCTACAAAAGGAACCTCAACCCCCCTTTGAATAACTCTTATCAACTCATGAACTCATCAGCTCAACAACTCAAAAGCCAGTAGAAACTAACCAGCAAACTTTCTCATCTTCTTAGCCATATACACCCAACCACAGACCAGTTTCTTACCCCTTTAAGCCCATAAACCAAATATGCAATTCCAACTCTCCGCCCTCCTTTTGACGACCCTCTTGAGCTCGACTGCTCTTGCAGGCTGGAACTGCAAATGTCAGACCAGTACCGATAAAACAGGAGTTCAATACAACGACCGTACCGAAGCCGTCTGCCACCTTATGAAAGGGGACAAGCGTGATGAGATCAATAAAATCGCAGGGGAAGTTGGTGACGCCGCTTCTGCTGCTGTTTCTGCCATTGTATGTCTTATATTACCCATAGGCTCGTCAGATCGCAACCCAGATTCTATTGAAAGAAGATGAGAATTCGTGCTAACATCTAATAGCCATATCCTGGAGTAGGAGAAATCGGCAGCACAGTCATCGGACTCGTCGCCCAGTTTGCAGGCTCTATCTTCTCAGACGCCATGTATCACGGGGACCAGGTTCATCAGTGTTCCAGCCACTCAGGCCAACTTGATAGTGGCAAGTTTGTAAAAGTATGCACAGCTCTGGCCCAAGAAGCAGGTACTGAGCCTGGCATGGGTGCTTATTGCTGGAAATAGATGGTTGACGGTTGATGACTGATGACTGATGGTTGTGATTTATTGGTGGGAGGGGGCATTTCTCTTTTTTTTGGGGATGGGAGATTGGTGATAGCGAAGGGGGTTTTAGAGGCGTTTTGAGGAGTTTTAAGGCGTCTACAATTACAATGCAAAAGGAGCCTACATCTCACTAGTTTCAGCTATGTTTTTCTCCATATGTATGAATCGTTAGTGTCAAATTCTGATACTGCGCACAAAGTTCTGATGTTCTGTTCGCGGCCAAATTGTTTTATAGTGACTACCAATTCTAAGAAACTCCCAAGATCAAGAATATTTACATATAAAAGTACTCCTTACAGTATTTGCCACTGCACAAGTCTCTTAGCAAAAGCTGTCGGTAACATTACACTTTGTCCGGCGTTCAGTTTCAAACAGTTTACAAGCATTGCGAGTAGTACTGGTTGGACACCGTGCAAGTAGTACCGGCAACACATACAGTCGAGCCTCCCCAACCTTGACCACCACATTGTCCATATTTCGGAACTGTCGGGCCACTAGGGGCACTTGTTGAGGTTGGAACAGCAGTCGTTGTCACAGGTGTAGTTGCTACCGGGGTTGTTGGAGCTGGGCTCGATCCACCTCCAGAAGATTGGCCAGCCCACTATCATATCGTCAATATGATGTTCCAAAGTACAATGTAGAAGGGAATCAACTTACAACAGCAGGCCCTGGAACAGTGTACGAAGTGAGTCCATTATAGATATTCGCTGTGTATCCAGGCTCATCACCCTTGATGAAACCTGGGATCGAAACTAATGGGCTAGGACTTCCGCTTCCGCCATTCGTAACAGTGACTTGTGCACAGCCGATGTAGAATTGTGGCGTACCAGCTGGGTATGGATTGTGAATTCCTAGTTGCTGCATTCGTAGAAGGTAGTCACCGCTTGGGAGAGCCGAGGGAATGTTATATGTGTAGGTTTCTGATGGGCCGTTAGCGAAGAACTGTGGTCGTAGTTATGGAAGGGGTGGAATTACGACTCATGTCCCAAGTAGCTTGGCCATTAGAGAAGGTTGGCCCAATGTCTTTAATCTTGAACCATACTTGGCCAGAACCATCAAAGTCTGCTGCAGCGCCTGGTGCTTTCGCCATATAGCTATAATGCATCAGTGATCTGATTTTAATCCAAAGAGGAGACTCTCATACATTGAAGTCGGTCCCTGATGATAGACTGCTGTGTCCAGAGTGAATGTAAAGGCATCGCCAGCCTTGATAGTAGTAGTAGTGGTTCCCTTGCTAGCTGTTCCGCCGAAATTGCACCTCAAGTCTGTGCTAGTCAAATCCGTAACAGGTGAATTATATCTGGATAGCCAGCAGTCAGTAAATTACTAGATTAAAAAAGGTTTTATAGATTAAAACAGCAACGAGCTGCAATTTTACTTCCAATATATTAAATACATAACAGAAAGATTCGATATAGCAAAAGACGTTCATTAATTGGGTAGGAGTAAGTAAATTTTATTTTATGGTTAACGTACTGTGTTCCCTGTCGAATGAACTGAAATACTGGATATTTTGTTCCTCCAACTGTCAATTGCTGAAATATATCTATAGCACCTCATTAGACAATCATTGACACAAGTCGAGCGAATATCTCACAATGAGCAGAAGCTTGAGAGGCGACAGCTGACAAGGCCACGAATGAAAATAAAGACTTCATATTTGCAGCCACGTTAAAAATATGCGGTAAAGATCTTCGGTTACTTCGAGTCACTCGAGAAGAGAACACTGTGCAGAAGCCTCTACATATAGCAGATCCGCTGCTACTGAGTATGCAGCGTGAGAAACCCTGACGCTAAGATTCCGACCAGGGAATGACATTACACGGCCCGGCAGCCATGCTTGCGTGGACCCAGTTTGATGAAAGGCACCATAGAATCACCAGAAGGGTGTCAGTTGATAGTGTGTGATTCGAAATCTGGAAGACTGGGAAGATTGAAATATCACCCTCCGCAATCTAAATTCATAAACATGACTCCGGGGAAGCTCGATCTGGAATGTGGGCAGTACGGAGCGATATTAAATACTGCCGACTACCGGGCGGATGAATGGGAATTCTGGTTTAGCCCACCGGATCGAAGCAGATGTAGTTCGATGAACCCAGCATTGACCCCATTGAAATAGCTATTCGAATACAAACTAAGTAGATAGCGAATGCAAGGTGGTGTAACTTCACTCAAAGTTTGTAGGAAATTCCAACTCCTTTTAGACGTTGTTTACACAATTTCGAAACAGACGTGGCTTGAACTGTCGAATAAGTGCGGAATCAAGCGTCCGGCATTTACGTACACCGATTTGTAGAAGCGTAAGTACCCCAGACCATCGCTTGGATGAATACGTCGGGTAAAAATAAGAAGACATAGAAATATATAGTGTTTTCAAAACAAGTTCTAATTACAGGATACCGTGCGTAGCGTCGAATAGAAAGCAACATGACGTATAGTAATCTGTTATGCTATTATTTTTGTATTCAAAACCCTGAATTAAAAGCAGATTTATATCATGTGATCAGACGTCCCTGTGACTTTCGAGGGCTCTTAAATGCAATTTGAAGATTGGAATGGAGGCAGTATTCCGATAAGCAATATTCAACAAGATATCTAAGACTAAGATTGCAATACAAACACTAGTTCCAGCATATATTCCTGTAGGTGAGTATTACGGAACTCTATAGTAGCTTAGCTATACAAGAATCTGTGAAAGCGTGGTAGTAGTCTTCCTGATTCAGCTAATCAGCGATATACCTGACTGAAAGTTGGAATGATTTCAATGAAGAATTATTTAGCGCAAACTGATAGCCTTTGAGTTATCATAAGTTAAGTTTTCGAATCGTAACGCCGTCCTCGTGAGGTATGCATAAACTCCTTGTCTACAGTAACGATTGGCCAAACCCCCCACACACTCCATGGGCATCAGCAGCATCCCGTACGTATCTTCCTCACCGTTCTAGTTCGTCCATCGGAATATCTTCGGCATCTTTGCCGACAATTGCTTCGGCTACCTTCCAGATTTGGATCAGGTTGTCCTCCGCAGCACTGCAAACAACCCAAGGTTCTGTTTGATTCCAGCTGAAGTCAGCGATATGGTTTGTGTGACCACCGTGCATGAATAGCCTGCCATCTGTTAGTTGTATGTTTGCTTCTATGTAATAATACCTACAGCTCGGGTGCACCATCTTCTTGGTCATCTGGTTGTTGCTCTTCACCAACTCTTGCCAGATCCCAGAAAATAACTCTACGATCGTAGCTACCACTTGCCAATATAGCTTCCTCGAAGGGGTGCCATGATAGCGAGGTTACAGTGTCCGAGTGTCCAATAAGAGTATGCAAGCTGTCCTTCAGGTTTCGCAAGTCCCAGAGGCGAACTGTTTTATCAGCGGACGCGGTAGCCAGAACAAACTCAGATGCAGGGTTAAAAGCAAGAGCGTTGACAGCGTCTGTGTGGCCCTTTGCTGTCATAGTTGATCTGTCGTTCTCAGCTTTTCGCACATCCAGTATTTGAAGTGTAAGGTCATCCGACACTGTCCCAATCAAAGATTTGTGAAGTGGATGATATTGAACATCATTGACAATTGAACTGTGGTGCTTGTACACGCGAGAAGCTTTTACCTGATTGTTACTTGCCTTGATGGTTTTGAGATCCCTGATGATGTTAAATGCAATTCACAAGGGTGCAAGCTCTTCGCACATACCAGAGCCGAACAGTCTTATCCTCGCTACCTGTTGCTAACTTTCCCTCTTCATGGGGGTTCCAACTTAGACCGAAGCCCTCCATTGTATGTCCTACAAGCTCCGCTTGTGCTTTGACTTGGCCTTGTGGGATACTACTATGCTTGGTGCGGTCGAAGATTAGAACTCGGCCATCGTTGCACATGGTAGCTATAATATTGGCATTCTGCGGTTGGTATCGGGCTTTATTGACCTCTCCTGGATGATCAATTTTTTGTTCGATAGTCATTTTGATCGCAGCTTGACTTCCGCTTGAGGATGAGTTTCCATACCCACCAATTTCACCAGTCTCTTCATTGAAGTCACGGGGATTGGGAGTAACGTTCTTTGGTAATTCAACGGTGGCTATTTGGAGGTAATTTTGTGCGTCATTGGATGTATGTGTGCCAATGAGAAGTCGATGAATAGTGTAGTCCTTTCCAGGTGGCCTGCCGGAATATTAGCGCTAATATTTCGGGGAATCTAGAGCGACTCACTCTTTTCGGTCAGGGAACCATTGGGTGGTCAACGTAGGCCATTCTAGAGCAGTGCTACAATGGGTTAGCATAAGTACACTGTCAATTGGATGTGATTTCATGCCTTAATATTGTATCATATAAGAAAGGGCTATTCTTCTTCCAAGTTTTATATTCTGTACAATTATTAGTATCTTGTAAGATCTCTTTTCAATTTACCTTACCTTCATTGATTATTCTCTGCTCTGTCTCATCAGCCTGTGCTTCCGACGCAGCTATATACGGTCAGCTTTCTTTTCGTACCACGCTCCCTAAGACCACAATGAACTGGCGCGCGTTGATTATAACCAGTTGTGTTTCTGTTACTCACCATCAACATCCATAGGCTCAGGTGCCATTGTACCAAGTTGATTAGGTTTTGGATGAGTATAATAGAGGGTAGGAGTTCTAGTAGGAGGTTACGCTGTTGCTATGCAAGTTATTACGTCGCAGTACTACGCAAGTAGCTCCTTGATACTCGCAGAATTAGGTGAAGCTATTTCGAAGACGCGAAGCGCGTTAAGTGTTAGGCCTCAAAATTGAGGCAGATAGATAATCATGTGACTTTCAGCCGCTTGTGGAGGACCACAAGGCTGAAGCATCTTCTTCTCTTTATGTAACCTTGACATTTATATTCATATATCACCCACGGCAACGCAAACAAAGTAGAGGGGTATAAACGTGCGGCGCACATTTGAAAAGTAGGAGAATTGTTTCCGCTTCTTTATTTCACCACCAAGACCTTTGCGGCAGGCATAACATTATTCGACTCGATTACCGAACTTAAATATATATAGAATTCCTTGCGCTTTCTTCGCCGCATAGCATTATGGGTGTACCCAAGTTTTTCAGATGGATGAGCGAGCGCTATCCAGCGATCTCACAATTGATCGCAGAGAATCGGATACCCGAATTCGACTGTCTCTACCTGGATATGAACGGTATCATTCACAACTGTACACACAAGGACTCGGACGATGCGACCTTTCGTATGACGGAGGAGCAAATGTTCATTGCAATCTTCAACTACATCGAACATCTGTTTGGGAAGATAAAGCCTAAACAGCTCTTCTTTATGGCCATTGATGGTGTTGCGCCACGAGCTAAAATGAATCAGCAGCGTGCTCGGAGATTCCGAACTGCGCTCGATGTTGAAGTTGCCAGGGAGAAGGCAATTCGAGAGGGTAAGGAAATGCCAAAAGAAGAGGCATTTGATAGTAATGCAATTACTCCAGGTAGGTTTAAGTCCTTAAGAATGTGGACCATGCTCATAATACAGGAACTGAGTTTATGCACAAATTAACACAGCAACTAAAGTACTTTATCAACAAGAAAGTATCCGAAGATGTTGACTGGCAAGGCTGTGAGGTGGTCTTGTCTGGCCATGAGGTTCCGGGAGAAGGAGAGCACAAGATTATGGAATATATCCGATTAGCCAAAGCACAACCTGACTACGACCCAAATGTTCGACATTGTCTTTATGGTCTTGATGCCGACTTGATCATGTTAGGGCTTTTGAGCCATGATCCCCACTTCTGTCTCTTGCGGGAGGAGGTTACATTTGGGAGACAAAGCAAGTCTAAATCGAAAGAGCTGGAACATCAGAACTTCTATCTTATGCATTTGTGCATTGTACGAGAGTATCTGGAATTGGAGTTTCAGGAATTGAAGGAAAATGGCGTTTTGGGATTTGCATTTGATTTGGAACGTGTTATTGATGACTTTATTCTTATGGCGTTTTTTGTTGGAAACGACTTTTTGCCAAATCTACCAAACCTGCACATAAACGAAGGAGCTTTGGCGTTGATGTTTAAGGTCTATAAGACTGTGTTACCAAAAGGTGACGGCTATATCAATGAGGGAGGTGTCATCAACATGAAGCGTTTGGCGATCTTATTAGAGGAGTTGTCACATGTCGAGTATCGCTTCTTCGAATCGGAGAGTGCTGATCAGTCTTGGTTTAAGGGCAAGAAAATGGGCAAGCAAGACGTAATGACTAAAGGAAAGGAAAAATTGGCCATGACCACACGCCAGCAGGCGGTCTTCAAGGAGGTAAAGAAATTCGTCACACAACGCCAATCCACGCCATTGGATCTCCCCAGTGATCTTGCAGCGGCAGACCGAAAGTTTGTTCAAGATTTGGCAGATAGCCTTCACTTGGAGTGGCGTACAATAGAGGATGATGATGGCAAACGCAATATGCAATTGTCTTTTCCTCAGAGGCCAATCGATGAAGATGGCGAAGATGAGGACGAAGAATCGCAGCTTGCCATTCTTCGTGTGGTTAAGCAGTACGATAAAGCTCCAGTAATTGATGTGACCAGAGAAGAGGCGAAGGCCGAAATGGATCGAGTATACGAGGTCAAGTTTCTTGAATGGAAAGACAGTTATTATAAAGGCAAATTTGAATGGGGGCGTGACAACGACGCAGAACTTACAAAGCTCTGCGAAAATTACGTTCAAGGTCTTCAGTGGGTTCTGTACTACTACTACAGAGGTGTAGTATCTTGGCCATGGTATTATCAATACCACTACTCACCCATGATTTCTGGTAAGTGATGTCGTAGCGATAGTGAAAGGAGATTACTGATCACTGTTTTAGATGTTATCAAAGGGCTTGGGGCAGACGTCAACTTCAAACTCGGCCAGCCTTTCCACCCATACGAGCAACTTATGGGTGTACTTCCTGATCGAAGTAAAAAGATTGTGCCCACTGTCTATCATGATCTAATGACAAACCCAAACTCCCCTATTATCGACTTCTACCCTCGCGATTTTGAGCTTGATATGAACGGAAAAAAGATGGAATGGGAAGCTGTTGTCAAAATTCCATTCATTGACGAGTCGCGCCTACTAGCCGCAATGGCTCCTAGAAACGCTTTGTTGAGCGATAGGGAGAAATTCCGTAACGAGTTTGGAGTTACGTTGAAGTTTACTCATGATCCCGATATTGATTTTACCTACCCATCATCTCTAGTCGGGATCTTTCCTGACATTGCCCACTGTCGGTGTGTTGAGAATATCTTCGACCTACCCACTATTGAAGGCCTGGAGTATCATGTTGGTCTTATGGATGGCGTCAAACTTGGAGATCAAGCCCTCGCTGGCTTTCCAAGTCTGGCTACCATTCCTTACAACGCTGCACTTGGGTTCCATGGTGTCAATGTTTTCCAGTCTGACAGCCGTAACGAAAGTATGGTTATCACCATTGAGAACTCAGAACTACGCACCAACGTCCAGACAGCCTGTATGAAGCTTGATCAGAGAGTCTTCGTTGGCTATCCTTTCTTATCAGAAGGAAAGGTGGTTAAAGTTTCCGACGAGTTGTTTGACTACTTCCCAGCAGAAGATGAAACAGGTCAGCCCATTAGGAAGGAACATGGACCTCGGGAGATCGACGACTGGAGAAAAAAGGCTGAGCGAATTGAAAGCAGCTACAGCAAACGTCTTGGTATCATTATTGGTGGTGTGGAATCTATTACGCATATCCACGTCCTCAAAGGCCTAATGAAGCGAGACGACGGAGCTACAATCAAGGAGTATGCTGTTATTCCTGGAATGGAACATGAATTTGCATCTCAAGCAGTTGTGACCGAAGTCTTCAGCGAGGATCAGAGATTTTTGGAGAAGGCGGCTGTTCCAATCGAGGAAGAGTTCCCAGCTGGAGCTCGTGCTTTTTTCTTAGGAGAGTTCAACTACGGGAGACCATTAGAGGTCACAGGACATGATGATCTGAAAGCAAACATTTGGCTGTCAGCATTGATGGGCAAAGAGAAAGACGGAAACTTTGGACGGGATATAATCAACCGCCATTCTAGCCACAGTCGATTTACTCCCTCGTATACTGTTGCCAAAATGCTTGGTCTTTCCCCACTTGTGCTAAGCAAGATTACATCTTCGTTTTCTGTCGCTGCTTTGGGCTTGCCACGTCTTAATCTTGGGCTTAATCTCAAGTTTGAGTCCAAGAAGTTGAAGGTTCTAGGCTACTCGCAACGATCTGAACGAGGTTGGGAATTTAGCGATAAGGCTATCGAATTACTCACAACCTACATGACGAAGTTTCCCGAATTTATCGCTGGAATTATGCGCAAACCTCATGCTAACGACTTCGACCAAAGTGATTTTTATGAAGATGACAAGGCAGTCGAAAAAATCAGGGAAATTGTTGCATGGCTGAAATCCATCGAATCTAGCAAGTTTGAGAAAGTGCCGCTCGATGCGGAACAACTTGATTCTGATATTGTCATGGCGCTTGAAAAAGCAGCAGACAATCTGATAGCAAAGGGACCTCAACCACAATTCAAGAATATGAAAGGTGTGCCAAGGAGTGCGTTGCTGAAGCCCTCTGATGCAGAGCATAGACTTGGTAACCAACGTTTTGCGCTTGGAGATCGAGTAGTGTATGTTCAAGACTCCGGTCGTGTTCCTATTGCTACCCGCGGTACCGTTGTTGGAATCAGCCGCACTCCACGCACTACGCTACTTGATGTAGTTTTTGACCTTACGTTCATGAGCGGCACAAGCCTTGGAGAAAGATGCACCCCTTTCCGTGGCTCCACAGTGCCCGTAGCTAGTGTTCTAAACTTAACACAAAAGCAACTGGCACAAGAATCAAAGGCAGCAGCGGAGAAGCGACCTGCACCAAATACAACACCACTGACTATCAATGGAGGTTATAATGCTCCCAGCAGTCATGGACAGTATCGGGAGGCTGGAGCTCCTCCACCGTTAAGAGGTTCGTTCAGAGGCGCCGTTGCCGGTATCAACAATGGCTTCAGAGGTAATAATATGGGCCGAGGGCGAGGCCGAGGCGGAATGCTTGTGAATGATCACGCTTCTCCGGCCATCCACAGTAGCATGGCTTTCAGAAATGACAAGCCGGCTTCCAATGGTTCACGAGGAGGGCATGAGAATGGTTTCCAACCAGGCTTCCGTGGAGGTCGAGGTGGGCAATCACAACCTCTGTATAACAATGTTCCACCGCCCTCAAGTCTCGATGCAAGAGGCGGCCGAGGTGGTCGTGGAAGAGGTGCACCACGAGCCAGAGGTGCAGGTAGAGGAAGAGGGCGTGGTGGCGTCCCCAACTCTAATGCAGGAGTTGCTCCTGTTGCTCCAACTGCAAATGCCCAGTAAAGAATACACCGACTGTAAATGGAGTAAGGTGAAGTAACAGTCACTCGGAATTAATGATCATGCATTGATAGCAAGGCTTTTGGGCCTATGGTCATATGTTGTGGATCTGAAGAATTGGGCTTTGGCCAGATACGGCTTCCGAATGGGCACAGGCTGTTTCCTGGATGATATGTACGATACCAATGATTCTAGTTCAGCCTACATCTAGTCTTCAGTCCATTTTCTTTCATACTTCTAATTTCGTTCCTGTTCAAGCAGCATTGATCAGACATTGCATGCTTCTACTAGTCCAAGTCAGTGGACGCTACCCATATAATGTTTCAATAATCCGGATTCAAATAGAATCTATTGCTAGAGTATTGTAAACTATGCTACCTGAGCTATACATATCAAGGCAAACTATAAAGCCAATCAATTCATAGGAAGGGAAATTGTCTTGCATCATAGAAATTGAGCAAAACTTCACCAGAATCTTTGAATTCCTTTTTACAACCAAACTGGATTTGCTTATTTAACCCAATTCCTTGATTATCCATAATGACTAGACTATTTTACCCCTATGGATTATATCTATTTCAAAAGCTGATTTTGACTTGGGAACGTTATGCATTTTTAGTACACCGTGAGTTGTAGAAAAGGGGGGATGCATGGGGTTTAAGCGCCAAGCACGGCAGTTTTGCTCGGAGTATGTATAGGCAACAAACAAGCACGTGGTTGTAGAAAAGGGAACGCTAGAACGACATCTAGCATTGTAAAAGTATGGTTGGACCAACAATACTGCTATTCTGCAGAACTGCCAAAATGTGCAACTCTATTGAATATGTTTCCAAGGCAGGACTTTGAAATCTTCCGCCTTTAAACGTTACCAGGCCAGGTTTCGTTACCAGGGTCCCTGTCGATTGATATAACTCTAAAACTATTATACTATGGAGCTAATTAATATTTCCGAATTTACCATGTAAAGTCGAGAGGCGGGGTTAGTTGATTGTGGGGAAATAGGCTTGAACACTTGAGCATGACATAAAAATAAGTTGTTGATAATCCACGAATAGGATATTGAATAAGTTCCTTATTAACCTGTTTTAGTTTTAGTAATAGGAATATATGATATCAACAGGCTAAGAGCTAAAATGAGAAATCCTATGACAATAGTCAACTGCCGTTGTTGAAGTCTCTTCGTACTTGCACGGGGTGGTCTTAGCCAAGTTTGGATAATCTAACAGTCAAAGCCTGAACTCTTAGCGAGTATTGGCAGGATATCTATAAATGCTTTCCATATGCTGGTGTATGAGAAGATGGATTCTTTCAATTGACGTTGCGATATCTTTCTGAACATATTGCTTGCTTGAACTTTTGTTTCTTGTACGTGTTTAGTCTTCGGGCTCTAGTCACCTTTATATCTCTGTCCAGACAGTATACAAAATGCACAGACAGGCGTTTCTTATGCTGGCAGTGGCATTGATTGTCCTTGCATCTCTAGAACAAGTCTTTGCTGCAAATTCCACTGGCTGTGGTAAAAATCCGACCATTGGCAGTCAATCTTATACAACCACAGTCAATGGCAAACAACGTCAATACATTGTGAAACTACCAGACCAATACGACAAAAACCGACCATATCGCTTGATCTTCACCTGGCACCAACTTGGTGGAAGTGCTACAAAGATTGTTAACGGAGAAGACCCAACAAAGGGAGGTGTCTTACCTTATTACGGTCTTCCGCCCCTGGCAAATAACAGCGCTATCTTTGTCGTTCCAAATGGACTCAACAGTGGCTGGGGTAATACGGGTGGTGAAGACGTTGCATTTTTTGACAGTATGCTCAAGACGATCGAAGCGGATCTCTGCGTAAACACCAACCTCCGCTTCTCCACAGGATTCAGTTACGGTGGCGCTATGTCAAATGCTCTTGCATGTGCACGGCCAAAGGACATCCGTGCCGTTGCCGTTATCAGT
>Ga0247737_1000170_pt1 | contig 21639 bp, 28 predicted proteins | sample UWRJL028104C2_FD_180937 | JGI IMG/M metagenome (GOLD analysis project Ga0247737, IMG submission 180937) | Plant litter microbial communities from Arlington Agricultural Research Station in Wisconsin, United States - UWRJ-L028-104C-2 | ecosystem: Environmental > Terrestrial > Plant litter >...
TCCGGGTTGACCGTGCAGCTCAGCGTCGCACTACCCGACACGCCACGCTCGAGGGCGCGATCCGGGTAGGTCGTCTGAGGACGAGCGGACCAGCTCGGGTTGGTGATCACCGGCGGGCGAACCGGAGCCGGCGGAGCCGGCGGCGGCGGCGGACCGGGAACGATAACGGGCGGGCCCGTATATTCGACTCGGTCTTCCTTCTTCGTCGGCTCGATCGGAAGCGTGATCGGCGGCGGAGGCGCGTTGGTGTTGATCACCGGCGGACGCACCTGCAGCTTCGGCGGCGGCGGGGTGTCCGGCGGAGGCGGAGGCGGCGGGGGCGGCGGGGGCGGCGGGATCGGTTCAACGATCTCGACGTCCACGGCGTCGTCCGAATACTCCATCAGCTTCAGTTCGAACTTCGACTTCTGAAGGAAGAAGATCATGATCGCGAAGAGAACAGTGACCACCGCGAGGGAGATCAACCAAACTCCGGGCGCGACCCCCATGAAGCCCGCCTTGCGAGGGGCGTCATAGCGACTGCGATGATACTCAACAGGTGTGTCTGTCATCATCAACCTCCCGGCGGCGTCGAGTTGTCTTCGCCAACCAGGGCGACGGAATAGAAGCCGTTATCCTGCAGGGCGTTCATGACCTGCATGAAGTCGCCGTACCGGGTCTGCTGGTCGGCGCGGATGAAGATGCGTTCTTCTTCCGGGTTACGCGTCCGGATCGTACTACGCAGATCTTCCCCAAGCTGTGCTGGGCTGGACCGGAAGTCGCCAAGGAATACGTCGCCGTCGTTCTGGATCGAGATGAACACCGGCTTCGGCGGGTTCAACTGGGGCGGTGCGACTGCGGTAGGAAGTTTCACCTCCACCGACACGGTGGCGAGCGGGGCCGCCACCATGAAGATGATGAGAAGCACCAGCATGATATCAACGAATGGCGTTACGTTGATCTCAGCATTCGCATCGACGTGATACTTGCCGCCGCCACCGCCTGAAAGTTTGGCGGCCATCGGTCTTACGCTCCCTTGTCGAGTTGACGCGAGACGGCGTTGATCAGTTCAGCCGAGAAGCCGTCCGAGCGGGTGCCGTATGCCGAGATGCGCGTGTTGAAGTAGTTGTAGAAGATAACCGCCGGGATAGCGGCGAACAGGCCGATACCGGTGGCGAGCAGGGCTTCAGCGATACCCGGGGCGACGACGGCCAGGTTGGTCGTGTTCGATTCCGCGATGCCGATGAAGGAGTTCATGATGCCGTAAACGGTGCCGAACAGACCCACGAACGGGCCAGTCGAACCGACCGAGGCGAGGAACTGCTGACCACCCGACAGGCGGGCGGCGAGGCCAGCCTGAACGGCGGCGACGGCTTGTTGAGCGCGCAGCAGAGCCGAGTCGGAGTGTTCGCCGGTGACCGAAAGGCCGGCCTGGCGGGACAGTTCGATTTCTTCGGTGGCCGCGGCGGCCATGTCGGCCAGCGGGTTGCCGTCGAACTCGTCCGAGGTTGCGACACGACGCATGTCAGCGATCGTGCGGGTGCCGCGGAAGGCTTCTAGGAACTGGTCGGTCTTGCGGTTCAGGCCGCCGAACTCGATCAGTTTGATGAGCAGCAGGGTCCACGAGAAGATCGAGGCCAGCAGCAGGCCGATCATGACGATCTTCACGACCAGGGTGGCGGTGAGGAACATCGAGACCGGGGTGATGCTGCCGCCGTGACCGCCACCGGCGGCTTCGGCGACGGTCGCCGGATCGGCTTCCGGAGCGGCGGCGTCGGCGGCCGGAGCGGCCGGGGTCGCGGTTGCCGGAGCAGCGGCGGCGGGAGCCGCGGTCGCGTCAGGGGCTGCCGGGGCTTGCGCCAGAGCCGGCGAGCCCGCCATCAGGACGGCGGCGCCGGCCAGGGCGAGAAGGGTGTTGGTCTTAATCATGTGTCGCCAGTTCCTGCTTTTTTGGTCTGACTCGTGGAACCCAAGGATCGGAGCGCGTCAGGGGCGCTCCGCCCTCTATGAAAACGGTTGTGTCCCACCGGCCGGCCGGGATGGCCATACGGCGGAACGCCTTCTGTCGCACCCGGTTGCCAAATGGCCCCATCGGCGGGTTGGTCGAAGCCTTTGAGCACGAAGCTCGGCGGGCGTTCGGCCGCTCACGCAAAGAAAGCGGTCAAGCTCCTTTGGCGAACCGATAACAGAGCGTCAAGGCTTCTGAGGTGCTTTTCGCCCCGCAAGCGAGCCCCCGACCTGAATCCCTGCAATGTCTTACCACTGCTGCATTTCGGCGTTAGGTTAATCGCCCCGGGCGATGCCAAACGCGCATGACAGGCTTACGTTTGGGAATGGGTCCCTGCACGAGCGGATCACCCCGCCTCGACCCTTCCGCATGGGCGACGATATCGCACCCCCGGCGGCCTCGACGGCCCCGATCGGAGGACTATTTTTCTGTAGGGAAAAGGGAGTGGTGCCTGGAGGCGGGTTCGAACCACCGACACATGGATTTTCAATCCATTGCTCTACCAGCTGAGCTATCCAGGCGCACGCGTCAAAACGCGAGAGGCGGGTCTATAGGCGAGCCGAAACGGGGTGTCCAGCCGGATCAGTCTTCGTTTTCAGGATCGGCGTCGGGGACCGTCTCGTCGGTGTCCGGCAGGACGTAGGCCCCCACCAGCCAGCGCTGCAGATCCAGATCGGCGCAGCGTTTGGAACAGAAGGGCCGGTAGGCCTCGACGGTCGGATTCTTACGGCAGATCGGACAGGTCGCCATCGGTGTCAGGCCTCCTCGACCACGAAACGCCCCGCCGCGACCGACGGGTCCGCCTTCAGATTCGCCCGCGGTCCCAGACGCACGACCAGCGGCGCGGCCGCCTCGGCCTCCTCCGGGGCGCAACGCGCGACAAATCGCGGCGCGGCCGTGTCGGATAGCATCGTATGCCTCAGGGACCGCGCGACATCGATCGCCCGCGTCGCCAGCGACCGCTGCCCGCCAGCTTCCAGCAAAATCTCCTCCACAGGCCGCATCCGCCACGGCAGGGCCAGTTGCAGCAGGCCGAACTTGCTCAGCGGCCCCAGCGACGCCCCGTCGCCCGCGAAAGCCGCCTTGGCCATCGTCGTCACCTGGGCCGGGTCCATCGCCGTCCCGACCAGATCCACGACCACCAGCCCGCCCCAGCCGCTGAGCCGGATCATCCGCGCCGCCTGCTCCAGTCCCCGGCGATTGGCCTGCGCCCGACCCTTGCGCGCATCGCGTCCCGGCAGATGAGCATAGTCTATGTCGACGGCGATCAGGGCCCGCGTCCGCTGCACGGCCAGGTCCAGCGTCCATTCTGCAAAGAGATCTCCGGGAGCCAGCGCCTCTTCCTCCGCATCCCAGCTGGCCTGGATCGCCGCCACGCCCCGGATCGGCTCGACCTCGGGGGCGAAGTGTCGCAGGCGCTCGACCACGTCCGGTCCCGGTGCGATCAGGCGAGGCTTGCCCTCCCCGGCCCCGGTCCGTTTCAGCGCCGGCCCCTTGGCCTCGCGCCGTTCGGCGGTCACCTCGACCTCGACCGCCTGGCCCTCGCGCAGGACCTCGTCCTTGCCGAGCGAGAGAAAACCCGACGGCCCGTCGCAGCCCAGGTCGATGAAGGCGGCCCGGAACGCGGCGTCCGATGAGATCACGCGCCCGACCGAGCGCGCGCCCAGCCGGTGCTGGGCCGGATCGTCGTCCCTGTGGATGATCAGCCGTTCGAAACGACCGTCTCGCGCCACGACGCCCCGGGTCTCGCCCGGCGTGTCGTCCAGGAAGACCTCGACCTCGCTCATTTGCGCCAGCCGGCGCCCGCCAGCAGGTTGACCGTCTCCGGCAGGGGCAGGCCCATGACCGCCGGATGGCTGCCGACGATCTTCAGCACGAAGGCCGCCGCCGGCCCCTGAATGCCGTATCCGCCCGCCTTGCCCTTCCAGTCGCCGCCGGCGACGTAGTCGGCGATCTCCGTCTCCGACAGCCGCTTGAAGGTCACGCGGGTCTCCACGACCCGGTGCCGCACGGTCTCGCTCGTCGCAACGGCCACCCCGGTGAAGACCCGGTGATTCCGTCCCGACAGCAGACGCAGGAATTTCACTTCTTCCGCCGCGTCGGCGGGCTTCTCCAGCAGCCGACGCCCCACGGCCACCACGGTGTCGGCGGCCAGCACGACGGCGTCTGGCGCCCGCGCGGTCACGGCCTGCGCCTTGGTCCGGGCCAGACGCGCGGCGAGACGCGGAGGCGTCTCGTCCTTCAGTGGCGTCTCGTCGATGTCGGCGGGATCGATGCGATCGGGTTTGATCCCGATCAGCGCCAGCAGTTCGATGCGGCGCGGGCTGGCCGAAGCCAGCACCAGTTCAGGACGGGCCAACGCCCTGCCCTTACTTGAAGCGATAGGTGATGCGACCCTTGGTCAGATCGTACGGCGTCATTTCGACCAGCACCTTGTCCCCGGCCAGCACGCGGATGCGGTTCTTGCGCATCTTGCCGGCGGTGTGGGCGATGATCTCGTGATCGTTCTCGAGCGTTACGCGGAACGTGGCGTTCGGCAGCAGTTCGCTGACGGTGCCGGGAAACTCGAGCAGTTCTTCCTTAGCCATGCGGCCTCTCGCGCCCTTGAATACGAATCAAGGCCCGCGCCGGACGAAAGCGCGAGCCGTAAGAAGTCGGCGCTAATGCACCAGATGGTGGCGAAAGTCGAGTTCAGCCGCGCCGGTACAACGCACACACCAGCGTAAACAGTCGCCGCGCCGTTTCGTGGTCGATCTGCACCTTGCCGTCCAATCGCGCCTTCAGCAGTTCGGCGCCTTCGTTGTGCAGCCCGCGCCGGCCCATATCGACAGCCTCGATCTGGCTCGCCGACGACCCGCGCAACGCCTCGTAATAGCTGTCGCAGATCATCAGATAGTCCTTCAGCACGCTCTTCAGCGGCGTCAGGCTCAGCGCGTAGGTCCGCGTGTAATCCACGCCCGTGATGTCGAAGACCAGCCGGTTGTCCTGCAACGACAGCTTCAGCCCATAGGGCCCGCCTTCGGACCCCTCCGGCTCGAACGAATTCTTCTCGATCAGGTCGAAGATGGCGACGCGGCGCTCGTGCTCGATCTCCGCCGTCGCCGACGGCAGGGTCGCCTCGTCCAGGTCGACGGAGGCAAGCCGGTGATCGCTCACGCCCCCACCTTTCCGGAATGATCCTCATCCAGATGCGTCGGCGCGATCCGCGCGGCCCAGCGCTCAGACAGGTCCGTCACCACGGCGTCCAGGCATTCGACATCGACCCTCAGGTCCCCGCCGCCCGCGAACATCAGCACGGCCCGCCCGCCCGGGGCCTCGCCTTCGAAGAAATGGATGGCCAGCAACTCCAGCGGCGCATCCGGCAGTCTCGGCAACCCTCGGCTCTTGACCGCGATCACATCGCCGAACTGCATCGCCGCCCGCACGCGCGTCCCGCCGCATTCCCAGCAGAACCGGCTCAGTTCGATGGTCAGCCGCCGCGCCCCCTTTTCCCAGACGATGTCGGCCGGCCTCAGGATCGCGTCCTGCAGCGCCGCCGAGATGATGGCCAGATCCTCGCCGTCCTCGGCCAGCAGGCGCAGAGGTTCGTTGGCGCCCGGGCTCTCCGCGCGCACCGCCTCCTGCTCTTCCCTCGCCAAGGCCTCAGTGGTCATCGCCCGGTCCTTCCACAGGCGGGCCTTTGACCCGCCGGATGTCCGCCCCGCATGCGCCGAGCTTCTCCTCCAAACGCTCGAAACCGCGATCCAGATGATAGACGCGGCCGATATTGGTTTCACCCTCGGCGACTAGGCCCGCGATCACCAGACTGACCGAGGCCCTGAGATCCGTCGCCATGACCGGCGCGCCCTTCAGCTTCTCGACGCCCGTGACGTGCGCCTCGCCCGCGTGAACCGAAATCTCGGCCCCCAGCCGCATCAGCTCCGGCGCGTGCATGAAGCGGTTCTCGAAGATGTTCTCGTGAATGACGCTGACGCCGTCGGCCGTCGTCATCAAGGCCATGAACTGGGCCTGCAGGTCGGTGGCGAAGCCCGGATAGACTTCGGTCGCCACGTTGACGGCCTTCAGACGCTGCGACGGATCGCGCTTCACGATCACCCCGTCCTCGGTCGGGATGATCTCGACCCCGGCCTCGACCATCCGGTCGGTCAGCGAGGTGATCAGTTCGGCCCGGCTCCTGGTCAGCCTGACCTCGCCGCCCGCCATGGCGGCGGCGCAGGCGTAGGAACCCATCTCGATCCTATCCGGAATCACCGACCACTCCCCGCCGTTGAGCGAGGTCACGCCCTCGATCGTCAGGGTGTCGGTGTCGATCCCCTCGATCCTGGCGCCCATCATGACCAGACAGCGCGCCAGGTCGCCGATCTCCGGCTCGCGGGCGGCGCGCTTCAGCACCGTCGTGCCCCGCGCCAGGGTCGCGGCCATCAGCGTGTGTTCGGTCGCCCCGACCGAGACGAACGGAAACTCGATCTCGGCCCCGATCAGCCCCCTGGGCGCGGTGGCGGAGACATAGCCCTCTTCCAGCTCGATCAGCGCGCCCAGACGCGTCAGGGCGTCGATATGCAGGTCGACCGGCCGCGCCCCGATGGTGCACCCGCCCGGCAGCGACACCTTGGCGTGCCCCGTGCGCGCCAGCAGCGGGCCTAGGACGTTGAAGCTCGCCCGCATCTGACGAACCAGATCGTAGGGGGCGAACGTCGATGTGATCTCCTTCGCGTCGAACAGAGTCTCCTGGCCGTCATGGCCGTCGCGCTCGTCGACCGTGATGCCGAACTGCTGCAGCAGCCGGCCCAGGAACTTGGTGTCCGCCAGCCGCGGCATATTGGTCAGCAGCAGTTTCTGGTCGGTCAGGATCGACGCCGCCATCAGCTTGATGGCCGAGTTCTTGGCGCCGCTGACCGGAATCGATCCGTGAAGCGGGCCGTTGCCGTGAACCGTGATGCTGTCCATGTCGTCCCTGACGTCGCAGGGAAGGGAAAGGCCCGGCGAGCCGGCTATCTAGCGCGGCCGACCGCAGTTGCGAAAGGGCCGCCGACGTTCACGTTGGGTGTCGGATTCGCTACCGGCCTAGTTGCCCGGCCGCTCACGCTTGGGTGTGATCGCCTTGCGCCGCCGTAGATTGTCCCGCAGCGCCTTGGCCAGCCGGAGTCCGCTCCGCCTTGGCAATCTGCTCGGGCGTCCGCGGCGCGGGCGTCGCCGTTTCGGCGGTCGAAGGCGTCGGCGTCTCGGGCGGCTCGGTCATGACCTCACTCAGCCCCGGGAAAAGTTTCGGGGCAAGGGAAAATGGGCTTCCCCCCCGGCGCCTGAGTGGCTATACGGCCGCTTCCTCGGAACAGGCCGCCGTAGCTCAGTGGTAGAGCGCATCCTTGGTAAGGCTGAGGTCGTGGGTTCGATTCCCCCCGGCGGCACCATCTGAAGGTAAGTGTGGCGGGCTCTTCGGGGCCCGCCCTCATCCCTCTCCCCATCTTCTGAACCTGAACAAATCCGGTCCATTCCCCGTCGAACGTGGGGACTATCCGGGGACGTTGTTCGGCATACGTTCCCGAATCGCGCTGGTCGGATTGCTCGGATGAGCGTCGAAGCAACGATGTGGGCGCTCCGTCAAAGGTGTGCGACGGCCACGGAGAAGGCCGTCCTGCTCGTGGTCGCGAACTACGCTGGCGCCGACGGTATGTGCTGGCCTGGACAGGCAACCGTCGCGGCTCAGGCTTGCTGCTCCATCAAGACCGTCGAACGCTGCCTTGCCCGTTTCGAGGAGTTTGGTTGGATCCTGCGGACGCGTCGATATCGCGAAGGCGGATACCGCACGTCTGACCTAATCGAGCTTCCCCAGGACGCCGCGCCTGAGCCGGTCAAAAGCCTATCCGACAGATTGTCTGTTAGGCCTTCAGCGCCACCGGAAAACGATCTTACCCGACATCCTGACCAATCTTACCCGACAGCCTGTCCAATCTTACCCGACTGTGTGTCGGAGCAAGAACCGTTAGATGAACAGCTAGGTACTGCTGCTGCTATTTCGCGGGCGCAAGCGAGCGCGGTGAACGTCGCCGAGGATGGCTGGCCGCTAGAGATCGCAGAGGCCGTCGACCTGCTCGTCCTGATGGCTGACACGGTTAGGCTGGATCCTCGCCGCGAGCCGGCGCTGCGAACTACCGAGCTGCTGGAGAAGTGGCGAGGCGAAGGGGTTTCTTTCGTCGACACGATGATCCCGTGCGTTATGGCTCTCAGCCGCCAGAACGGCCGTCCGATTAACGACTGGGCATACTTCGAACATTGGGTTGAAGAGAGCCACGAGTGCTGCACGGCTCCGCTGTGACGCCAGTGCGCGATCAGGCGCGCGATGAGAGCCCGGGAGCGGTGGCGGCGCTCATTGGTGACGCGCGCGCCGGTGGTTACGACGCAGAGGCCGTCGTTGGACTGAGAACCGAGCTTGCCGATCTCAGCACCCGCGCTGTCGAGATGAACTATGAAGAGCTTCTGACCGCGCTGCTGGACTTAGCCTACGGTGGTGATCTGAACCGCGAGATCACCGGCGTGAGCAATATCGCCCGGGCCGTCTTTGGCTATGCCGACCCTCGCACGATTGCGAGGGTCAAGAAGTTCGAACGCGACGGTCTGTGCACCTTCCGCCGCTGGCGACGTTCAATCTATCTGCTGCAGGGCGATGTCCGGCAAGTCCGCCTAGAGCTCCAAGCTCGCGGAAAGCTGCCGGAACAACAGAAATCGTGTCCCCAGTTGTCCCCTCGCTTGAGGTGCGCACGCGGACGCCTACCGTCTTCTCAATCTTGATCTGAGGAACCCCATGGCTGGCGCACTGACCATTTTAAGACGCGACCCCGCCATCTTGGCGCGCAACATCCGCGACGACGCGGTGAAGTCTCTCGCCACGATGCAGACCCGGCGCGCCAAGGTTGAGGCCGATGTCGCTGCTGCTGAGGCGGCCCAGGCCTTGGCCGCCGGCGATGCGGAGGCCAGCCCTGAAGCGCTGGAGGCGAGCACCCGCATACTGCGAGACGCCCGTGATCTGTTGGCCGCCTTCGATGAGCGGATCATCCCGGCCGCCCGCCAGAACATTGCCGCCGCCGATCGCGTCGTCGTGGAGAGGGAGAAGGAGGGAGCCTACGAGGCGGCCGAAGCTAAGCGGAGAGCCGCAGCGGCGCGGCTCGTGAAGGAATATCCCGGCCTCGCCAAGACCTATAGTGACCTAGTCCGCGCAGTCGAAGAGGCAGACATGGCCGTCGAGGCGGCCAACACCAATTTGCCGGAGGGTCGGGAGCCGCTGCTCACAGTCGAACAGCTGACCCGAGACACGCCAGCCAAGCCTCGCGCGATCGTCTCGGACGAAGTGAAAGACATCTGGCACCACCAGTCCGGCGACCGCGTCAACAACCAGGCGTGGGTCAAGAACGGCCACTACAGCCCTCCCCGTCACGGCGAGGTCCAGTACCTGGGAAGCGACCGCTGCCGTCAGATCCCTAAGCGCGTGGTGGTCAGTATTCCGGCGGTCCAAGGCGAACTCGGCCCGCGTCTGGCCGCGACCGTGTTGCCGCCCCTCCGCTTCTCCGACGCGGCGCCGCCTGAGCCCGAGACGCAGTACCTCGCTGTCGATACCGCAGACGAGGCGGCTTGATGACGCCTGCCCGTCGTACCGCTGAGCTGCAAGCTGAACACCTCGAGGGGCTGCGCACGGACGACCATATCGCTGAGCGCCGAGCCGGTATCATGGAAAGCGAGTGGGCCGAGAACCGGTTCGCATTGGCCCTTACGCTGGCTATGCATCGACCGCTATCGATCGCCACCGCTCGCCTCGCCCTGAGCGCTGCACCCGAATGCCAAAAGGTCGGGGCAGCGCAGGCGTGGGCCTCACGCCTCGTCGAGCCCGATCAGGACAGCCTAGGGGTGACCCGTGGACACTGACCTACTCAGCGAAGATGACTTTGCCATCTCCCGCCCGGGCTATGGTGCACAGGTCAGCGGCCGAGCGGGCCGCAGTGCCGCGGATAATGAGGCGACCCCCGTCGCCCATGGCGCGCGCTATTGTGCACAGGTCCGCCACGCTCCGTGCGGCAGCATTGAGCTCAAGCCCGCCTCCAGCTCTGGCTATGGTGCAGAGATCGGCAGTGCTTCGACTCTTCATGTTCGGCTCCATCGCAAAACGGGATCAGTGGCGCACTATGCACGGAAACCGCGATCTGAGCTGACATTCTACGCCACGCGGGTCCTTCCCCGGCCGGCACCCCGTATACGGGCAGCAGAGGCATGTAAGCTCTCTAGCTGGCCCCCCAAAACCTGGGTAACAGCATGAGCCCCCCTGTTACCCCCCTCGCCAAGCCCGCCGCCGTGGCCCGGGCGCTCGGACTGTCTCGCAAGACGATGACGGTTTGGAAGCAGCGCGGAACCCTAGTGATGGCGGGCAATATGGTCGATTTGGCCGCCACGTCTGCCAAGCTCCAGCAGACCCGTCAGGACGGCCCGTTGTTCGCCCATCGGCTTGCCGAGCTTCAGCAAGTCGCTGTTACCCCCCCGTCCGAGGGTAACAAACTCAGCGCCGAAACTGTTACCCCCTCGCCTGCTGCTGTTACCCCCCGGCCCACGCTCTCACCCGTCGCCGAAGCGGTGGTCAGCTTCGCCGAGCGCATCGCCCGGGAAGGCGGTCACTGTGCTTGGGAAGCCGGCATTACGCGGGCCGAGGCTGAGGTCGCCGACCGCCTGTTCCGCGAAGGCCTGATCATCGACGCTGCCGAGTTCCTCGACGAGCACGTTGCCGCCCCAGCCGGTGGTGAATGGCTCTCCGAACCGGTTTGGTCAGCTATCCCCGCCTCGCGCCCCGCCTGGGGTGCACTAGAAGCCCAGCGCGCCTGGGAGATCTCGGAGGGCTTCACGCCGGGCGAGCACCCGGAGATCCGGCGTGGATGAGATCCAACGTCCGATCGAAGGGCTCGACAGCATCGCCGCGGCAATCGGGATCGGTCGTCGATCGGTCAAACGGCTGATCCGGGAAGGCTGGCTGCCTGTTCAATCCGGCTCGCGGCTCCGGGTCGCGAGCACCGACGACGTCGCGGTCCTGCGCCATCAACGGTCCGCCCTCCCATCCTGGGAGAATGAAGGCGGCGCGGTCGCACGCCGGAGCACCTCGCAGTGACGACGGCGACCCGATCTCTCCGAATGCTTGTGGCGCTGCACGGCTTCCCGCCTCGCATCGCCAGCGCGCGCTCAACAATCGACCACCTTCAGGAACCCATCATGACCAAGCCCGCCCCGCCCCTCCGCTACAGCTTGGCCGCCACAATGGCGAAGCGAACCGGACAGCTCGCGCCGGAAGCCAAGCCCTTCAACCTCGCCCAGGCCATGCGCGAAAAGGTCGAGCGCGATCGGAGCGCCGGGTGATCACGATACGAACTAACCGGGAGCCGGCTGAGGTTGCTCTGCTGCCCCCCTTCGCCGACGTTCGCATGACGCTCAAATCGTTGGGCGCCGTCGACCTCAGCGCCGCCGCCTTGGCGACGGAGGAGATCATACAGGATGCTGAGAGGGTCGAAGCGCTGATGCAGGCTCATGGGCTATTGCCAGCCGGCGGCATCGATGAGTGGCGAGCCATGCCTGTCGCTAATCCCATTACCTTCACCTCGAGCCTCTGCGGCATCGGAATGTGGGTCGGCGCGGCAGAGACGGCTGAACGGGCTGTCACGTCTTGGTCCGGCATAACTGATCAGCAGGGTACGCCCGTCCCGGTGTCGCGCGCGGCGCTCGAGGCTATGTTGTTGAACGAAGCCTTCGCCGACCAGCTGGCCGCTGCGATTGACCGCGCTGCCCAGATTTCGGTTCAGCCGTCCTCTGGAGCGCAGGAATGAGCGACACGAACGGTCGCGGCGGCGTCGGCATTCGCCTCTATGTAAACGGCGAAGACGCGGTGAAGCGGTCCTTCAACGAGGTCGGCGATTCGGGTCGCAAGATGTGGGCGCAAGTTGCGCTGGGCCAGCAAACCACCAACCCTGCTTTCCGCGCACTCTCCGTCGGCATCACCGGGGTTCGTTCCGAGATCGACACCTTCGCCGGCCGGACGGGCATCGCGGGCGCGGCGTTGGGCAGTTTCGGGGCCGCAGGCCTCGCCGCGTCCGTCGCCCTGGCTGGCGCCGCCGTGGCGATCGCTAAAGCCCGAGAAGCCATGGCCTTCGCCGACGAGATCGACGACACGGCGAACAAGCTGGCCATCGGTACGGATGCGCTCCAGCAGTACCGCTACGCTATGATCGCCGTCGGTGGTTCAGCTGAGGACGCGGACAGTGCGATCGGATCATTCACCGCGAAGCTGGGCGAGGCGCAGGCCGGTGGTCGGGCGCTCCAATGGTTCGAGCGGCTGGGCTTCACTCAAGAGCAACTGCAGAGCTACGACACCGCAGAGGAGGCCCTCGGCGATGTGATGGGGCGCTTGGGCGACCTGAACAAGGAAACCGAGCGAACGGCCGTCTCCAGCAAGATCGGGCTCGGCGCGATGAACGCCCTGGCCCGCGAAGGCAAGACCGGTATGGAGGAGTTGATGCAGGGGGCTATCGATGCCGGCTACGTCATGGACAAGGACCTGATCGCCAAGGGCGCCGAGGCGAACCAACAGTTCGAGATCATGGCCCAGGTCATCGATATCCAGTTGAAGTCCGCGTTCATCGGTCTGTCGGATGAGGTGGTCAACTTCACCGCCCAGCTCGCCGGAGCGCTCCAGAAGCTCGGCGACTTCATCGGCCAGTTCAACCAAGCCGACGCCCGCATGAAAGCGATGTACGGATTTGGGCTGGGGGATATGGCGTCCGCGGGCTTCGATCCAATCGCGATCGGGCGCCTAAGTGTCCAGGCGGGTCGGGCCGCGTTCGACGGTCGGGCGGCCCGCGTCGCGAATGCATGGGATGATCCGGGAGACCTTGATGATCCCGCGCTCGCTCGCCAGACCTACGCCGCCGAGGCCTACGCCGCGCGCGAGCGCGGGGATGACGAACTTGTAGACAGGCCGGATAGGCCTACGCGCCCCGGCGGTCGTGGTTCTGCCGTGGATCCGGAAGCGGCCGAAGCTCAGCAGCGGCAGCGGTCCATTGATCGTGAGCGCGACACCCTCGCCCGAGAGGAGCTGAGCGCCCAACGCGACCTGGCCCGCCTCCGGAACTCTGACGACACGCCTGAAGCGCGGGCCCAGCTCGCCCAGATGCTACTGGCCTTGGAGGTCGAGGAGCGGAACACCAAGCGTCTCAGGCAGATCGAACTGCTGAAGGGTCTCGGCGCGATCGATGAGGAAACTCAGATCAACCTCGATCAGATCGGACTGATGAACGAGGAGTCGGACCGCCTGCGCCAGCGGGCGATCGTTGAGACGCAGCGCAAGGAAAACGCCGAGATCGCCCTGAAGGATGATGAGGATGCGGACCGCCACGCCATCGACCTTTTGGACATTCAGGGCGAGATGGTTGGCACGGCCCGCGAGCGATACGAGATCGGCCGTCGGATCCTGCTGGCTGAACAGGCTTTGGAGCGAAAGCTGCTGGAGGCCGAGGTTGACGCCGACGGCACCCGTACCTCTCGCGAGCAGGCGCGCCTTGACCGAATGAGCGTCAGGCAGGATGCGGAGACCGGGCTCTTCGACGCCCAGGAAGTCGAGCGTCAGCGCCAGGATTTCTACAGCTACGGCCGCGAGGTCGTGCAGGCGATCGAAGATGGCCGGATCGGCGAACTGATTGGCGACCGGATCAAAGAGAAGCTTCTCGACGGTGCCCTCAACGCGCTGTTCAATTCAGTCGGTGGCGGTGGTGAAAAGTCCGGGGGTGGCGGGTTCCTGTCGTCGCTGCTCGGGTTCGGCCTCAGCATGTTTGGGGGCGGAAACCCAGCGGCCGGCATGTCGAAGTTACCCGCCAAGATGGGCGGCAAGTTCGCTGGCGGCGGCTTCGTCAGCGGCCCCGGCGGGCCCCGAGAAGACCGCGTTCCGGCGATGCTTAGCAATGGCGAGTATGTCGTCAATGCCAGGGCTACGAGCCTGATGCGCCCCCTGCTGGACCACATCAACAACGGCTATGTTCCGGGCTACGCCAACGGCGGTCTCGTTGGGAACCCGGCCACCCCAGAGGCCGGACCGGCAGAGCTGAGGTTCTCGATATGACGGTGGTGAACTGGTCTCTGCAGCGGCATCAGGTGGTGGTAGTCACTGACACCCTCCTGAGCGAGCACAGGACGGGCTCGGCCGCGGCATTCGTGCAGAAGGCTCACCCGGTGCCGCACCTCGAGACGATCATCAGCGGTCGCGGCGACGGCGGCCTGATTACGGCTTGGGCGAGCTACGCGGCCACGCGCGTTATCGCTCGTGATTACGATGTCCTTGCCGAAATCGCACCGGACCTAATTCGCCAGCTTCGCGCGCAACAACTCGCAGACGGCAGTCCCTACGACGGCACCTGTTCGATCTTCATGTGGGGATGGAGCCCGAGCGCTGGGCGGTTCGTCGGTCACGTCTTCCGGTCGGGCAACGACTACGCCGCTGGGTCGCTTCCCGACGGCGTCGGATGCGCGCCGGGGTTTGAGGACCCATGCGACGATCTCATTGCCGCGCTGCAGGGCGAGAACGTGCCCCAGGCGCTGTTTGACGCCCTTCTCCAGCAAAATCGAGAGACGCGGCGAAATCCCGACAAGGTGCACCGGAACAACTGCGGGGGCGACGCCATGCTGTCCATGATGACCGTCGCCGAGGATGGCGCGGTGGTCAGTACGACCCGCCGTCTTATGCGGTTCGCCGAATACGACGCCGACTATGACGAGGCGCTGACACTGGCGGGGCTGTAGCGTGCACGGCACGCGCCGTGGCATCAAATGCGAGTCATCCAACGCCCTGCAACCTCGTGGATTTCCTGGATTTTCGATTGACGAACAGCAGGTTCCGACCCAGAATCTTGTTGGTCTCTAGGCCCGGGCGGTAGGTATCAATCCCGACGGCGTCCGTGCGGCACGCTCATCAGGAGATGGGCTATCAGGCGGCGGAGAAGACGGGCCTAGAGGCTGTTTGCCCACCACTGATCCGGATAGCCATACCGCTCGAACACTTCGAGCTGCTCGGCCTGCACGTTGCGTGGCTTCCAGCCTGGCATGAGCTTCACGCCGTAGCCGGCAATCTGACCGTCAACGAAAGGCCATCGCCCCATTCGTTCCCTCAACGCGAGCGCGAAGCGGGGATCGCATTGTCTCGTGTTGTGTATATCGGCGGCCTTGAAGAAGGCGCTCGCAACAATATCCGGCAGCTTCAGCCCGTCGTCGCTGGCGTGATTTCTGATCTCCATCAGCCGGCGGTCAAACGTCTCGAAAGCAAGGGTGCCGGCTCGGAGAAACTGGTTTTCGCCTTTGCTTCGTAGCCAATCAAAATAAGCGTTCATCTGGGGATAGGAGAGCCCGCCGCGTTCGCTGAATATGAGTTTTACGAGCCGCTGGCCGCCGCCGTCGGCTAAGCCCTTGTGACGCACGAAATGCGTGACCCGCTCGAGCAGCAGGCGAGTGAGCCAACAATAGAACCAATTATCGCTGGGGATCTGTTCGGCGAGAAGGTTCCGATGCCCGCGCATGTTCTGCTTGTTTGAGCATATGACGAAACAGCGCACGGGCAGCCCCGCGAGGTAAGCGCAGACCGCAAGCTTGCGGGTTGGGGACAATTTCGCGAAGTGCAGATCCCGCATCTGGTGGCTTCCGAGAGAGGTCAGCAGGCCCTGTACCCACGTTCGGAGCTGGGGCTCATTCTCTGCTCGGATGACGACAGCCGCAACCATGAGCCATTCGCTCGAGCCATCAGAATCGAGCGGGCGAACGCGCTTCAAGCCGGGGTCACCAGCTTCATCGATGAATGCCGCATAGGCGTAGGGCGGCGCGTCTATTCCCGTCATAGTGGCGACGAACCACGGTGATCATCGGTTCGTCAACGGGGGTGCCATTGACGCTGATAAGATTCGGGCTCACAAGTGAGACTGGAAAACTTAACAGGCGACACAATGGCCGTGCTCAAAGAACAACTCGAAATCCGTTCCCGACTGGCGGATTTCGGGGTTACGCGGGACGAACTGCTCGCCGTTGTGAGCGCGGCGGTTGGCGCAAGGCGCTCTGCTTCGCCTATGGCGCCTGCCAGTGCCGGCGGGCTGATGGCTTGGATTCGCGGCACCGAAGAATTGCGTGCCCTTTGCCTGCCGAAGGGCTGGGAAGCGACCAGGACCGACAACATCGAGGCTGTTTACCACGCCGAGACAGGCATCAAGATCATCTATCAGAGCGCGGATCGCGCCGGCGATCCGGTGGCGGATCCATTGGCGGTGTCCAAGAAGGGGCTCGGCTCGGCCAGAGCGGTCGAAAGCGGCCAAGGCGATCTGTTCCCCGAATACATCGTTGAGACCCTCCGTGAACTGAATGCGGCCAGCTGGTACCTGTTCGTCTACGTGGATGGCGACGACGTCCGTGCCGAGCTCTCTTTCCCGAAGGCGGTCGAAGACGACCAATTCAGAGGCTTCAACGAACGCATTCTGCTGGTTCAGAAGGGCGAATGGGAGGTGATGGATCTTGGTCAGGACGAAGCTCCGGCACCCGAATTGGATGTGCCGGTGCGGCGGAAGAAGTGATGGCCGCTTTCAACCGCGAGCGGCTGACTATTGCTCGGAGGCGTCGACGGCAAAGCTCCAAGGGCCTAGCCGAGCTAGTTGGTGTTACGCCGGTAACGCTTTCGCGTTGGGAAAACGGCGTCACGACCCCCGAAGACAGCGCCGTGGCCAAGATCGCGCAGGCGCTGGACTTCCCAATCGCCTTCTTCGCCGGCGACGCCTGTGCCGGCCCCGAGATCAACGGCGCGAGTTTCCGTAGTTTGACCACGATGTCGCCCAAGGAGCGCGATGCTGCCTTGGCAGCGGGTTCTCTGGCCTATTTGCTCGCAGACTGGGTCGACGAGCGGTTCGACCTCCCTGAGCCCGACCTAATCGACCTCTCATACGAGGAGGATCCGGAGGCCGCCGCCGCCGCCGTCCGGCAGGTATGGGGCCTGGGCCTCGCGCCAGTCGGGGATATGGTCCGCCTTCTGGAGGCGCACGGCGTGCGCGTATTCTCGCTGGCTGAAAACACCAAGAACGTCGACGCCTTCTCCTGTTGGCGTGATGACACTCCGTTCGTGTTTCTGAATACATTCAAATCGGCGGAGCGCAGTCGTTTCGATGCCGCCCATGAGCTCGGCCACCTGGTGATGCACAAACATGGTGGCCCGCATGCGGGACGAGAGGCGGAAACGGAGGCCAATCGTTTCGCTTCCGCGCTCCTGATGCCAGCGCAGGACATCCTTGGGCGGATCCGTCGGATCACTGGATTGCGGGACCTTGTGCAAGCAAAGAAGCGGTGGGGCGTGTCAGTCGCGGCGCTTGCCTATCGGCTCAACAAGCTCGGCATCGTCTCGGATTGGCAGTACCGCGGCCTTTGCATCGAGATGAACCAGACCGGCTATCGGACAGCAGAACCGGAGGGCCTGGCCCCTGAGCGGTCCCAGATCTGGCAGAAGGTTTTCACCGAACTTTGGAACGAGCGTCTGACCCGTGACGACGTCGCTACGGAGCTGAGCATCCCGACGGCAGAGCTCGACAACTTGGTGTTCGGTTTGACAGGTCCAGCTAAGCCGCCCTCACGATCGGAAGCCGGCCTTCGCATCGTGAGCGACGCGAGCACCGTAATCGGTCAGAGCCAGTGAGCCTTGGTCGCGCGGCCAGCTGGCTCGGGTTGCTTACCCCCGCGTCGGCCGTGTGGGCGTTGATCGCTTGGAACCTTCCGGGCGGGTTCGTCAGCCAGTTGGACCGCTGGCAAACTCTGCTTGGTGGTTTCCTCGCGATTGGCGGGGCGTTCATCGGTGGGGCGTTTATTATGCGCCAGGTGCGGAGCGCGGATCGGCATGTGGCCGAGCAGCTCGCACGTCGGAACGATGCTGACCGAGCGATGCTACCGCTCGCGCTCAGTGAGATCGGTCGGTACGCCAGAGAGTGCGCTTCAGCGCTTTCTGACTTAGTCGGGGTGCGGCGTGTCAACCCTGATCAGATTATACAGCTTGCGAAGAATATCCCTACTGTCCCCAGTGAAGCTGTTCGTTTGGTCCGGGACTTGATCGAAAGCACCTCCGATCCAGAGCTACGAGGCCGGTTCAGTTTCCTTCTCAACAAGCTTCAGGTGCAAAGCGCTCGTCTACTCGGTATCAAGGCCGAGGGTCGGAACGCTGGCCATATCATCCAAGACTACTATCTGGATGCGGTCGAAATCTCAGCGCTATGCAGCGGAATGTTTGACTTCGCACGCCGAGAATCCGAGACCGTTCCTCCTCGTGTCAGCGCCAAGGATATGCTGAGCACCCTAAATCTGATGGGTGCGTACGGCTCTCAGTTCGACGAGGTTCGTGCGACGGCTGTTCGTCGCGCAAGCCGTGCTGCGCTAACTGGTCTGTGATGTTGCACGCCGTCATCACTTGGCTCGAGGCGCACCCAGCATTGGCGGGCTGGGCGCAGTTTGGCGGAGCCATGCTTGCCTTGCTCGTGACCTACCTCACCGTGTTCATCCCAGTGTGGGACCGGCGTCGCCGCCTTGTCGACGAAGCCAATCGTCTCCTAATGAATGGATACGAGGTGATCGAAAGTACGCACCGATCTTGGAGCCATTTCGAACCCTTAAAGCTCTCCCTCCAACAGGCCTCCCTATCAATGACGGAGGTAATTGACGCCATTGGGCAGTTCCCCATTTTTGAGCTCAGGGGGAACCACGGCTCGATGTCTCCTGCTCGCAGGCTTTCATCCATGCGCGGGATCTTGAAGTCACTTCGCCTCATCATCGATGCGGCCGAAGACGACTTGGGGAACAGGACGGCGACGCCGGATGAGACCGCGACGCTGTTGACGCTGTTTGAACAGCCGCTCGTCATCGCTCGAAATCTAGTTTCAGGTACGCCGATGGAGCGTCCGGTTTGGCCAACCGGCGACGGCCAAAACTGACCAATACTGAGCTCCTAACGACACCGGAAACCTGACGACCAGAACGATCAAGATCCCGCTGCTTTACGCGACCGCCGGGTCGGCCGGTTTTGGCAGCCGTGCGACGATATCGGCCGCGAGGTGGAAGGAGCCAACGAAAACGCCGGCGACGTCGTCGAGTTGAAGCCTGATCCGCTCCCCCCTTGCGAACCTAAGTCGCATTACGTCGCGCCGCGCCCAGACCGGCCCACCGTCGACAGGGACGCCGACTTGGATCTCCCGCTCTTCGCCGCCGATCATAGTCAGGATAGCAAGGCGCGGGAGAACCAGCTCGAGCGCTTCGCCGCCATCGCAATCCCGCGCCTCGACAATCCCAGAACGGTGCTCGAGGCAGTTCCTGGCCTTCTGCAAAGATTGCAGCTCGGCGTCGAAAATCAGCGGGGCGGTCCAGAGGTTGCCCAACTCCGCGAGCAGGCGGGGGTTGGGCCATGCGTTGGCGTCGGCACGCGCCTTCGTCGCCATCTCCTGGAATTGGACAATGGTCGCGGGACCCATCGTCGCTATCATCGCGAAGAGATAGGCCTCCTCAAGCGCACTTCGTATGCCCCGGGCGATCTCGCCAAAGGCCTGGGCAAGCAACCACGCCTCTAACTCAGCTGAGCGGTCGGCCGGGTCCGCTGGCGGCTCGAAAGCGACTTGGTAGATGGGCGGGCCCACGCGAAACGGGGCGCTGTAATCGTGGCCGGCGATAGCCGGCAGGCAGACGTGCATCGCCTCGGCTGCCAGACGCACACTGCGATGAATGGGAGCGGCAACGCCGTCCGCGTTCAGCATCACACGAGGCTCGCCCCCATCGCCTCCGCCAGGTGGCGCAGCCGCGTCGATCATTCGCTCGGCTCGGGTCCGAAGAAAACGTCGGGCCTACGGATCGTCCGGTCAGTCGTCCAAGCAAGCAGGTCTTTCAACGCTTCGTCCTGCGAGCGGGCTAGTTCCGCTCGAGAGGCTGCATCCGTCAGCGGAATGGCTTCGATATGCTGCCTCAGGCTTTCGGCCCAGAGTGGGCGCGGCACATCCTTCAAGTGGTTTGGGTCAGTGGCGCTACGGTTGAGCTCCTGGAGCTTTCGGTGCTCGGCTGCGAAGCCCTCGGTGTCCCTTATGGGCGATCCAAACGTCTGAGCGTTTTCCCTTCTGACCTCGTCTGCACGGGCCCACACGAACTTTGTGATGGCGCGCGTCACAGGCGCCGCAAGATCCCACGCAATCAGTCTGTCGATCTCGTCTCGCATGCCCCCATACTCTGACTGCGGCACATTGGCCGCCTTCAGGGCGGTTTCAACATCGAACGCCAAGGCCAGCTGCTCTCGGCGATCGAAGCCGGCCATCATCCTGCCCATTCGCGGAGCGGAGCGGAGCATAGCGGCCGACAGGATCTTCAACAGTGCCCGGGTCTGGGTGATCAGCTCGGCGGCCTCCTCCTGCTTCGTCTCCCAGAGTTCCGCCTCAAAGCCGAGCCCTTTGAGGTGCTTGAACCGGGAAAGTTGCACGAAAGAGAGCAGCAGAAGACCCAAGCCAGCCAACAGCGTGCCAGCAGGCACGCGATCATGAAGCCCAAGCCAAATAGAGCTCAGCAGGGAAGCGAGCGCCACCGCAGCCAAGACAAGACGTCCAAGAGCTTGCAGATTCCTCGAGGAGCTCATTGCTGTCGTTCCTGAACCTCCCGCTCGTAGGCCGGATCAAAACACGGCTGGGTGATTCGACGCTAATGGCGCACGAGCAGCCTGCAGAAGTTGCTTAGGTCCCGTCGATCTGAGGGTGCCGTGCTGCTGTTCGGTTTATGAACTACAGTTTCAGTCGGCGGTGACCCGCCGCCCAAAGCTGTCAGTACGCCACGGCCTTGGAGGCGATCCGCCGTCGAGTTTCCAAGCGCAAGTCTCCAGCAGCGATCCCATCATATGGTGGACTGCCAACAGGTAAGGCTGAGGGTTTAAAACGACATCCCTTAGCTCCTTCGATGCTTGCCCGGCGAAGTTCGGCTTAGCGGCCAGCGCTGCCGTGATGACCCCGCCGTGTTTCAACGCGTTATTGAGCATGCGGCATTCGACTGCTCCGTCGAACCCTGGCAGGGTCGTGAGATCAATGTCAGCGCTTTTGAAGCGTTGAAGGAATTCGTCCCAACGATAGATCCCCGGTGTGCCGGTCAGGCCGGCAAGTACGCGATCAAGGTATTTCTCGCAGTGAGCCCACAAGCCGATAATGCACAACTCATTCGCATAGGCCGCCACAGCGGCATTTACATTATCCGCGTCGAGGACCGCCGTACGAGATCGGCTATCCATTAGCTCCGCCCAACCCTCGCTGTCCTCATCGTTAAACAGCGGGTTAGGGAGTTCCGATTTGAGGCTCTGTGCATACTCCGCAATGGATTTGTCTTGGCGTCGAACAGTGTCGAACGCAGCCCGATGGAACGCCGCCAGGTTCATCAGCTCCCACTGAGCTTGGACGTAAAGACCGCCCATAACGTTTCCTCGGGGGGTATAGTGGTCGCAACCGAGCGGATGCCCCATCGGGATTTCGAACGGGGCGAGGAGCGCCGACTGTTCGGCGGGACTGCGAAACGTTTTCGGCTGTGGGTCGGTCATGAGACTGACGGTCCTTATCCGCGGGCCG
>Ga0247737_1000173_pt1 | contig 21613 bp, 20 predicted proteins | sample UWRJL028104C2_FD_180937 | JGI IMG/M metagenome (GOLD analysis project Ga0247737, IMG submission 180937) | Plant litter microbial communities from Arlington Agricultural Research Station in Wisconsin, United States - UWRJ-L028-104C-2 | ecosystem: Environmental > Terrestrial > Plant litter >...
CGGCCGTCCGCCCCAGCCGGTCGCGCCCGGGTCAGCTCGAGCGCGGCGGTGTCGTAGGCCACAGCGTCGGCCAGCACCCTTGGCCGGGTCGCGGGTCCGGGCGTCGTCGAGGTGGTCGGTCCGCCGGATCGGAAACACGAGAGCGTGACCTTTGTCGAAGACGTGGAAAGCCCGCCGGTACGGGAGGTACCGTACCGGCGGGCTCGCGTGAAACGTCAGCCGGCGATCGACTTCAACGCGTCACCCAGCGCGCTGGCCTCGTCCGGAGTCATCTCAACGACGAGACGGCCACCACCTTCCAGCGGGACACGCATGACGATGCCCCGACCCTCCTTGGTGACCTCCAGCGGACCATCGCCCGTCCGCGGCTTCATCGCCGCCATCTTGTCTCCCCTCAGACCTACATCAGGGTGTCGGTGGGTTGGTCCCACAGCCACTTGCCCTACGCCACGTGCTCAGCCCCACGTGACGCGTTATCTAGTTTCCGACGGCCGGCCGAAGGCCATCACGCGCTGAACGCGACCCGGCCCACCGTGCCGATCAAACATTTTCCCTGATGAACACCGGCGAACCCAAACCCAGCCCGGGCGGATGTGACAGCGTCTAGCATATCGCCTTTTGGGCTGTCACAATGTGCGGTCATGCAGGCGCGGTCGGCACTCTTCGACCTGTACGGCGACTACCTCCGCCCTCGAGGCGGCCGAGCGCCGGTCGCGGTCCTGGTCAGACTGCTTGCGCCGATCGGCATAACACCGCCCGCGGTACGCACGGCAGTCTCCCGGATGGTGCGGCAAGGGTGGCTGCGCCCGATGCGATTGGTCTCCGGACCGGGCTATCTCCTGACTCCCAAGGCGGCACGTCGGCTCGACGAGGCCGCAGCCCGGATCTACCGCACCGGGCGGTCGAGCTGGGACGGGCGCTTCGATCTGATCCTGCTCACCGGCGCGTTGGGCAAGCGGGAGGCTACCCGGCTGGCGTTCCTCGGGTACGGCGCGCTGGGCGAGCACACCTGGGTCGCGCCCCGTCCGGCCGACGAGGCGGACGCCGTACTCCAGGAGGTCGGGGTCGCCTACGAACGGTTCAGCGCCACCCACGCGGCGGGCTCGCCGACCGCCGCCGACGTGGTGGGCCGGGCCTGGGACCTCGGCGCGCTGGCCCGGTCCTACGAAGACTTCGTCGCGGCACTGCGGCCGGTGGTCACCTCGGTCAACGCCCGCAGCAGCGACGAGGAGGCGTACGCGGCCCGGTTTCATCTGGTCCACACCTGGCGATCGTTCCTGTTCCGTGATCCTCAGCTGCCCCCCTCGCTGCTGCCGCCCCGCTGGCCCGGGGCGAGTGCGGCAAGCTTCTTCGACCGCCACGCGGCCCGTCTGCGCCCCGCCGCGGACCGTCATGTGGAGCGTTGCCTTCAGTCGATCGCCCGCGCCCGTATGGGATTCTCGGAGCTATGACTGCCGTCCAACCGCCCCACCCGTCGCCCACGACCGGACCGAAGACGAGCTCACTGCTCGTCGACCGCACCGGCGCCGTCGTCACCCTCACCCTCAACCGGCCCGAGGCGATGAACGCCCTCGACGTCGAGCTCAAGGAGGCGCTGCGGGACACCCTCGCCTCGCTCGAGACCGACCGGTCGTGCCGGGCGGTCGTGCTGGCCGGGGCCGGGGGCGCGTTCTGCGTCGGCCAGGACCTGCGGGAGCACGCGGCACAGCTCGAGTCGGGGCGCACCGACCTCGACACCGTGCGGCAGCACTACAACCCGATCGCCCAGCGGCTCGCCAGCATGCCCAAGCCGGTGATCGCGGCGGTCCGGGGCATGGCAGCCGGGGCGGGAGCGTCCTTCGCGCTGCTCGCCGACTTCCGCATCGGAGGGCCCAAGACCAGCTTCCTGATGGCCTTCGCCAATGTGGGGCTCGCGGGCGACAGCGGCGTCTCGTGGTCGCTGCCGCGCATCGTCGGGCACGCACGGGCGATCGAGCTGCTGCTGCTCGCCGAGCCGGTGCGGGCCCCCCGGGCGTACGAGATCGGTCTACTCTCGCGTCTGACCGAGGATGACGAGCAGGTGCTGCCGGTGGCCCAGGAGCTGGCCGAGCGGCTCGCGGCGGGGCCGACGGTGGCCTACGGGGCGATCAAGCGGGAACTCTCCATCGGCGACGCTGGAACGCTTTCCGACGCGCTCGCGGCCGAGGCTCAGGCTCAGGCGATCTGTGGGGCCACGGCCGACCACAAGGCTGCGGTGAACGCCTTCGTCGCGAAGCAGAAGCCGGTCTTCGAAGGCAAGTGAGAGAGGGGGCGCCGGAGCGTCCCCCTCTCCCAGCTGGTTTCGGTTCAGCCGCCGAGCGAGGTGGCCGCGCTGCGGATGGCCGAGGAGAAGAAGCTGACCTGGGTGTAGACGCCGGGCTTGTTCGGGCGGGCACAACCGGCACCCCAGCTCACGATGCCGACCTGGATCCAGGCGTCGCTCGCGTCGCGGCGGAACATCGGGCCGCCCGAGTCACCCTGGCAGGTGTCGACGCCGCCGGCGGTGTAGCCGGCGCAGATCTCCTCGGCCGCGATGACCTCACCGCCGTACATCGACGACGAGTTGCAGGTGCTGTCGCTGACGAATGGCACGGTCGCCTTGAGCAGGTGACGCTGCTGCGCGCCGCCCTCGCTGGCCGACCCCCAACCGGAGATCGTGAAAGTGCCCGAGTCGTACGCCGTGGAACTCGCGATCGGCAGCGTGGCCAGCGTCGTCACCGGGCTGGAGAGCCGGATGAACGCCCAGTCGTCGCCGTTGCCGTTGTAGCCCGGCGCGCGTAACACGTAGTTCGAGGTCCGGGTGATCCGGCTGCTCGACTGCAGGTCGACGACGCCTAGCGTGGCGGTGATCGACGTGTTGGCGCCGGTGCCGTTCACGCAGTGCGCGGCCGTGAGCACGAGGGTCGGGCTGTAGAGGGCACCGCCGCAGCCCATCGACAACCGCACCATGAATGGGAACTCGCCCTGCGCCGCACGGGTGCCGCCGACCACCTGCGGGCTCGCCACGCCGCTGCCGCCCGGGCCCGCCGGAGCTGCAGCGGCGGGAGACGCGGTAGCGCCCCAGGCTGCCACGGTGAGCGCGGCTACTGCCGTGCCCACCAGGATCCGCCACTTGACCATTCTGGTCCTCCCCACCAAGAGCGCGTCCGGTAGGACGCGTAGGAGAGGAGCCTTTCATTGATATCTATAAATGCGGTGATCCCAATGCGGTCATATCTTCTTCGTCTTCTTCGTCTTCTTCGGGGTCCTGGTTGGCTTCCGCGCCCAGGACGAAGGCCTGCATGGCCAGCTCGTCGCCGGAGGGCCAGACGTAGGTGGGGAGCTCGGCCGGTCCCAGTTCGAGCAGGTGGGACCAGAACTGGCGGACCGCATCGGCGGGGGTCGCGGCCTCGATGGGGAGGGCGACGCTGACCAGCCAGGCCTGCTTGTCGCCGACGCCGCCGACGCCGCCGGGGGCGGCTCCGCCGATCGTGGCGGCCAGGCGGCGGAACACCTCGGGGTCGACCGGGGTGACGCGGACGCTGTCGTCCAGGCTCAGGTCGGTGGCGGGGACGGGGCTGTCGAAAGCGCGTCGCCGGTAGGTGAGCACCAAGTTGTCGACGTCGGCCTTGAGCGCCTGGGTCACGGCCACCACGGCGCCGTCGGCGACCAGCAGCACCTCGTCGTCGGGGTCGATCGGACCCGCGCCACCCGACACCGTCACCGTGTCGTGGTGGAACAACCGCTCGGTCGCCCACCTGTCCGCCGGGATGATCACCGCCCACTGAGCCATGTGGTCCATCTCATCACGGGCGCGGATCGGGGCCGAGCGGTGGGACCCAGCAGCCGGTCACGTGGTCGTCGACCATGCCGGTGGCCTGCATCAACGCGTAGGCCGTGGTGGGGCCGACGAAGCGGAAGCCGCGCTTCTTGAGGTCTTTGGCCATCGCCTTGGACTCCGGGGTGGCGGCCGGCACGTCGGCCCGGGTCGCGGGGCGGGGCGGGCGCGGGGCCGGCGCGTAGGACCAGAGCAGGGCGCCGAGGCCGTCGGGCAGGTCGGCGGCGACGCGGGCATTGGCCAGCGCGGCGTCAATCTTCATGTGGTTGCGGACGATGCCGGCGTCGGCCATCAGGCGGGCGGCGTCTTGTTCGGAGAACGCGGCGACCTTGTCGATCGAGAAGCCGGCGAACGCGGCCCGGAACGCCGGCCGTTTGCGCAGGATGGTGATCCAGGCCAGGCCGGACTGGAACGCCTCAAGGCTCATCCGCTCGAAGAGCGCGTCGTCGCCGTGCACCGGACGGCCCCACTCGGTGTCGTGGTAGGCCAGGTAGTCGGGAGTGCCGCCGCCCCAGAAGCACCGGGCGTTACCGTCCTTGCCGAGGATCAGGCCGGTCTCGAGCAGGTCGGCCGGGGCGACGCCGGGCTGCGGGGCGCCGAACGCCGAGGTATCGGTCATGGCGACCACCGTAGGGCCGACGTACGACAGAACTCAGGGCAGGCGGCCCTGCTCCACCAATCGGCCGAATTTCTTCAGCGCCCCGGTGAACCCGAGTTTCGATCCCGGCCAGAGCACCGGCCAGGCCAGCTTGCCGATCGGACCGGCCGGCAGGTGAAACCATTCGTGCAGCACCACCTGGGTGCGGTCGCCGGACATGGCTGTGCAGCGCATCGTGCCGGGCCCACGCAGCACCTTGCCGCAGTGCACGACCCCCACCTCGTATGGCGGATTGATCTTGACCACGCGAATCTCGTCACGCAGCGCCGCCGGGCCGAGCGCGGTGATCGCCTCGACCAGGCTGCCCTCGCCGCCGTCGCCCTCGACCACCCGGACCTTGGTGAACGGGATCCACTCGGACTGCTTCTCCCAGCTCAGGAACGCGGCGAAGACCCGCGGGGCGGGCGCGTTGACAATCACCGTGGCAGTGACCTCGCCGGTGCCGGGGCGGGCGGCGTCGCCGAGTCCCTCGACCGGTTCGGTCGCGCTCACCGTCGTTCCGCCGACTCGCTGAGCGGGGCGGCCGCTGGCTGCTCGACGACGTCGGCGGCCACCGCCGTCACCTCGATCCGCAGGTCGCCCGGGGCCGGGGCGGCGATCTCGATCGGGGCGATCGCGGCCTCCCGCGCGCGGCGGAGCACGTCGGCATCCGCCGTCCGCCCCTCGCGCAGCGCGGCGACCTCGGCCTCGAGCACGCCGATCAGCTCGCCCTTGTAACCGATGTCGTAGGCCGCGCGCTGCAGCGCCTGGTCGACCTGGGACATGCGGTAGCCACGCCAGCCGGTGTCGAACTTCGTGCGGGAGATGTCCTCCTCGCCGAGCGGCCGGTCGCCCGGCAGCGGCACGGCGGCCCCGTCCGGCTCGACCGGCGCCAAGGCGTTGTCGCCGCCACCGAGCATCACGGTCACGCCGAACACGATCGCGGCCACGACCAACGCCACGACGATGAAGAGGAGAAGCTGGCCCATGCGGTGAATGTTGGCATGTCGGACAGCGCGAGGCGAGCCCGCCACCCCCGAGTCGTTCGGAGGCGTGGAATCAGGTCCAGGTCAGGATGTTTTTGCGCCAGGCATAGAGAATGCCCAGCGCGAGGACCGCCACGAAGACCGCCATCTCGGTCACCGTGGCCCAGCCGAACCCAGGCAGGTCGAAAACGACCGCCCACGGGAAGAGAAAAACGGCCTCCACGGCGAAAAGCACATACAGGTACGCGTAGACGTAGTAGCGGATCTGCGCTTGTGCCCAGTCGCCGCCGACCGGGTCAATGCCGCTTTCGTACGAAACGTACTTGCCGGGCGGCTGCGCGGGAGAGGCCGGACGCAGCAGCTTGTTGGCCCCGAACGCGCCTACGAAGACGAGCACGCTGGCGGCGGCCACCAGACCGAGCGTGGCGTACGACCCGAGATACCCGTCCACGATCCGACAGCGTAGTGCCCGAAGTGCCCGGACGGGGCCACGCCCGCCGGATAGTGAACTCGGCTGGTTCAGGCAAGCCTTGCCTGGCTACATTGGTCATCGGCCGTCCCGGGCTCGTAAGGAGCGGCGACGTAGGGTGGAAGTGACGATAGTGGGCCGGTCGGCCGGCGCCCTTGGGAGGTTGCGAACGTGTCCGCTGGAGCGAAGCGAGTCGAGCAGCTGGACCGGGTGGTCATCCGGTTCGCCGGCGACTCGGGCGACGGCATGCAGCTCACCGGTGACCGATTCACCTCGGAGACGGCGCAGCTGGGCAACGACATCTCGACCCTGCCGAACTTCCCGGCCGAGATCCGCGCGCCAGCCGGCACCCTGCCCGGCGTGTCGAGCTTTCAGGTGCATTTCGCCGACTACGACATCCTGACCCCGGGCGACTCGCCCAACGTGCTCGTCGCGATGAACCCGGCCGCGCTCAAGGCCAACGTCGCCGACCTGCCCTCCGGGGCCGACATCATCGTCAACACCGACGAGTTCACCAAGCGCAACCTCGCGAAGGTCGGCTATGCGACCAACCCGCTCGAGGACGGCTCGCTGAGCGACTACTCGGTGCACCCGGTGGCGCTCACGTCGATGACGGTCGGCGCCCTGACCGAGCTCGGGGTGGCCAAGAAAGACGGCGAGCGCGCCAAGAATATGTTCGCGCTCGGCCTGCTGAGCTGGATGTATTCGCGTCCGTTCGGGTCGACCCTGCGGTTCCTCGAGACGAAATTCGCCAAACGGCCCGACCTGGTCGCCGCGAACAAGGCCGCTTTCCAGGCCGGCTGGAACTTCGGCGAGACGACCGAGACCTTCACCGTCCGCTACGAGGTCAAGCCCGCCCGCATGGCGCCGGGCACCTACCGCAACATCACCGGCAACCAGGCGCTCGCGCTCGGCCTGGTGGCGGCGTGCGTCCGGGCCAAGCTGCCGCTCTTCCTGGGCGCCTACCCGATCACCCCGGCCTCGGACATCCTGCACGAACTGTCCAAGCACAAGAAGTTCGGCGTCACCACGATGCAGGCCGAGGACGAGATCGCCGCGATCGGCGCCGCGCTCGGCGCTTCGTACGGTGGTGCCCTGGGTGTCACCACGACCTCGGGTCCCGGTGTCGCCCTCAAGGGCGAGACCATCTCGCTGGCCATCGCGCTCGAGCTTCCGTTGGTCATCGTCGACGTGCAGCGAGCCGGCCCCTCCACCGGCATGCCGACCAAGACCGAGCAGGCCGACCTCAACATGGCTCTGTACGGTCGGCACGGCGAGGCGCCGCTCGCGGTGATCGCCCCGAAATCGCCGTCCGACTGCTTCCACGCGGCGATCGAGGCAGCCCGCATCGCCCTGAAATATCGCACTCCGGTCATTCTGCTCTCGGACAACTACGTGGCGAACGGCTCCGAACCGTGGCTGCTGCCCTCGGCCGACGAGCTGCCCGACCTCTCCGTCGAGTTCGCCACCGAGCCCAACGGCGAAGCGGGCCGCTTCCTGCCCTACCTGCGTGATCCCGAGACACTGGCCCGGCCGTGGGCGATCCCTGGCACGCCCGGGCTCGAGCACCGCATCGGCGGCCTGGAGAAAGCCGACAAGACCGGCGACATCTCGTACGACCCGGCCAACCACGAGTTCATGGTGCGCACCCGGGCCGAGCGCATCGAGGCGATCGACGTGCCCGACGTCGAGGTGGAGGACGCCGACGAGAACGCGCGCGTGCTGGTGCTGGGCTGGGGCTCGACGTACGGGCCGATCGGCGCGGCCTGCCGGGCGCTGCGGCAACGCGGGCTGCCGATCGCCCAGGCCCACCTGCGCCACCTCGCACCGCTGCCGGCCAACCTCGGTGCGGTGCTGGCGGCGTACGACAAGGTCGTCATCCCGGAGATGAACCTGGGCCAGCTGGCCCACGTGATCCGCGCGCGATTCCTGATCGACGCGGTCCCCTTCAACCAGGTCAGCGGCCTGCCTTTCACCGCCGCGACGCTGGAGAACATGCTTGAGGACGTGGTCAAGAATGGCTAGCCCGACGCTGAATTCACCAAATCCGACTATCACGCCGGTGCAGCTGACGGCGAAGGATTTCAAGTCCGACCAGGAGGTCCGCTGGTGCCCGGGCTGCGGTGACTACGCGATCCTGGCCGCCGTGCAGGGCTTCATGCCCGAACTCGGCATCCCGCGCGAGAACATCGTCTTCGTCTCGGGCATCGGCTGCTCGTCCCGCTTCCCGTACTACATGAACACGTACGGGATGCACTCGATCCACGGCCGCGCCCCGGCAATCGCCACCGGTCTCTCCGCCTCGCGCCCCGACCTGTCGGTCTGGGTCGTCACCGGCGACGGCGACGCGCTCTCGATCGGCGGCAACCACCTGATCCATGCGTTGCGCCGCAACGTCAACCTGAAGATCCTGCTCTTCAACAACCGGATCTACGGCCTGACCAAGGGGCAATATTCGCCGACCTCCGAGCTCGGCAAGATCACCAAGTCGACTCCGGCCGGCTCGGCCGACTCGCCGTTCAACCCGCTCTCGCTGGCGCTGGGCGCGGAGGCCACGTTCGTCGCCCGCACGATCGACTCGGACCGCAAGCACCTGCAGTCGGTGCTGCGCGCGGCGGCCGAGCACGAGGGCTCCGCGTTCGTCGAGATCTACCAGAACTGCAACATCTTCAACGACGGCGCGTTCGAGTTGATCAAGGACGCGTCCACCCGCGAGGACCACCTGATCCGCCTCGAACAGGGCAAGCCGATCACGTTCGGCGCCGACGACCGGTTCTCGGTGACCCACCCGGCCGGCGGCTTCGGGCTCAAGGTGGTCGAGGGCGGCGAGGCGATCGTCCACGACGCCACGGTGGACGATCCGGCGTACGCCTTCGCTCTGTCCCGCCTTTCCGGCTCCGACCTGGGCACCACACCGATCGGCGTCTTCCGCGACGTGCGGCGGCCGTCCTACGACGAGTTGATCGCCAAGCAGCTCTTCGACGCCAAGGCGCAGGCCGACGGCACACCCGAACAAATGCTCGACGGCCTGCTGCACAAGGCCGACACCTGGACGATCCTCTAGACCTACCGGCCTAAACAGCCACGGTCACGTCGCTGGTCTCGTCGCGGATATAGACGATCATGTCGCCGGTCTCGATCACGATCTTCTGCCCGCCGCCGAGGGGCAGCACCTTGCCCCGCCGGATCAGGGCCACCACCAGGGTCTGCAGCTCACGTGGGTTGCGGCCCACCTCGACCCGTTCGGCGCTGCGCATCGCCAGCGCCATGCCCTGACCGGGAGTGAGCAGGTCTTCCACCACGTCGATCAGCGGCGGCGAGGTGGTGGTGAGACCCAGCAGCCGGCCCGCGGTGGCCGACGAGACGATCACGTGGTGCGCACCGCTCTGCTTGAGCAGGGCGGCGTTCTCCTGCTCACGCACCGAGGCGATGATCCGTACCTGGCCGGCGGTCAACTGCCGGACGGTCAGCGAGATCAGCACCGAGGCCTCGTCGGTGTCGGTCGCGATGATCACCGCCTTGCAGTTCTTGACGTCGGCCTCCAGCAGCACCGCCGAGCGGGTCGCGTTGCCCTCGATCACCACGAGACCGTTGACCTGGGCCTGCCGTACGCCCTCGGGCCGACTCTCCACGCAGACGATGCGCGACTTGTCGTACCCCGTCTCCAGTAGCGCGGCGACCGCGGCCCGACCCTTCGTGCCATAACCGCAGATGATGATGTGGTCCTTCAACTGTCGCCTCCACCGGCTGACGAGCAGGCTGTTGCGGTACTGGTCGGTCAGCACCTCGAGGGTGGTGCCGACCAGGATGATCAGGAAGAGCACGCGGGCCGGGGTGATGAAGAGAATGTTCACCAGCCGGGCGTGCGGGGTGTAGGGCGTGATGTCGCCGTAACCGGTGGTGGAGAGCGACACGACCGCGTAGTAGAAGCAGTCGAGCAGGGTCAGGCCGTCCTCGTTGACGTCTCGGTAGCCCTCCCGGCCGGAGTAGATGACAGCCACCGAGGCCAGGACGAGCGCGAGCGCGAGCGCCAATCGGATGGCGAGCGCGCGAAGAGGTCCCTTGCGGACCCTCGGAAGATGGATCATGTGATGCCCCGCACGGACACACCATAGCGATCGGGTCCGAGCCGACCACCCAGGACATCACACTAACCATCGTTCAGGAACATCAACTCCGGGCTTCGGCACGCTTCGGCAAAGCGGGATGGACGACGTTGTACGTACTCGAGTCCGGTTCGAAGACTGCTCGGATGACCCGACGCATCGTTCTCGTCCTCGCCCTGGCGCTGGCTCTCGTCGCTCCCGCCGGGATCGCCTGGGCCACCACGGCGGGCAAGCCGGCCGTGCTGGCGAGTTGGACGCAGCCCACCGCAGCCAGCACCGCCGCGTGGAATGCCGCCCGGCTCGACCGGGATCCCTGGAAGGAGTACAGCTTCGACTGGTCCACCGACGACTGCTCGGTCAGCCCGGAACGGCCGCTCGGCTTCGACTTCACCAACGCCTGCCGGCACCACGACTTCGGCTACCGCAACTACCAGGACGCAGGGGCGTTCCCAGCGAACAAGGCCCGCGTCGACGACACGTTCTACGCCGACATGAAGCGGGTCTGCGTGCGGCAGCGTGTGTTCGTGCGCGGCGCCTGCTACACCGTGGCCTGGACGTATTACCAGGCTGTGCACCTCTTCGGCTCGGTCGCGTCCGTGCGTCAGGCCGACCTCGACCGGGCTGCGAAGCTCCTGCGCGACCGCTAGCCACGCAGCGTCTGCGCGAACCGGGTGGCACCGTCCTCCAGGTCCGGGTGCTGCACCGCCAGCGCCATCGCGACGATCCGGTCGAACCCCAGACCCACCCCATCGGCGTACGCCACGTCGAAGGCGGCATCGCCCAGGGAACTCCGCAAGGACAACTGCCGGGCCGACCAGAAGCGCCCGAACATCTCCGTACGTCTGGCTCCTCGCGCCGCCTCGGCCCCACCGAACAGCACCGCGGCGGTCGCGGGGTCGCCACCCATCGCACAGCGCACCGCAATGGCCGCCACCGCGTCGGCTGCGGCGCCGCTGAACCCGTGCCGCAGCCGGGACCGCAGCGCCACCACCAGGTGGTCGTGCGCGGCGACCAGGTCACCGCGGCGCAGCGCGACCATGCCGAGCAACCAGTCGACCGTACGTTTGCCTCGATGCTCGGGGCAGTTCGCCTCAGCCTGCCGCGCCGCCCCCAACAGGTCGGCCGCCGGGATCAGCTCGTCGCGGCGCCAAAGGAGCTCGGCCAGCGTGATCGTGGCGGGCAGCGCCGACTGGGCCACCCCGCACCGCTCGGCCTCGGCGATCACCTCGCGGCACAACTGCTCAGCCTGCTCGTACCGCCCGAACTCGATCAGCGTGGTCCGATGCCCGGCCAGTGAACGCATCAGCAACGGCTGGTCGCCCTCGGCGCGGGCGATCCGTTCGGCGCGGTCGAGGAAGCGGGTCCGCTCGGCGCGGTCGTCGGCCAGGCCGGCGTGCACGAGGTGGGTGTACGCGAGCACGGCCGGTTCGACGTCCACGCCGTCCAGCCGCTGGTAGAGACGGAAGAGCAGGTTGCGGCCCTCCCCGGCACCGCCGTGCTCGCGCCACCACGGGTCGAGCGCGAGGGCGAGGCGCAGACCGGCCCGGACGCTGCCCCTGGTCGCGGCCCAGCGCAGCGCGGTCTCCCACTCGGCCACATAGGGCGCCAGCTCAGTCAGCGAGGTGGTGCGCGGCTGGCCGTCGGTGTCCACTCCGACGATGTCGAGCGTGTGCAGCGCCCAGGCGGCGTGGCGGTCCCGGGCGGCGTGCTCGTCGCCGGCGGCGGTCAGGCGCCGGGAAGCGTAGGCCCGCACCTGGCCGGAAAGCCGGTAACGGGGGCCCGGAACGAGCTCGAGCAGGGACTTGTCGGCCAGCTCGGAGAGCGCGCCGAGGGCCTCGACGCCGCACCACTCGATCATGCCGAGATCGACCGTGCCGGCGAAGACCGCGAGCCGGCGCAGCAACCCGGCGGCCTGCGGGCTGAGCGTCCGGTAGGACCAGTCCAGGCTGGCGGTGAGGCTGTCGTGCCGATATTCGGCGTCGGCGTCGCTGTCCGGCCCCGGCTCCACGGGGTCGAGCGCGCTCAGCGGATCGTCCAGGCGAGCGGCGAGCTGAGCGGCCGACAGGGAACGCAGCCGCGCTCCCGCCAGCTCGATCGCCAGCGGGGAACCCTCCAGCCGGGCGGCGACCCGGCCCAGGTCGGCGTGCTCCTCGACCGGCGCGTAACTGCCGCCGCGGGCCTCGGCGGTGCGCTCGGCGAGCAGGGCGAAGACGTCCGCGGGCGACATCGGCGGGATACGCCAGACGACCTCGCCCGGGACGTTGAGCGGCACCCGACTGGTCACCAGCACATCCAGGCGGGGGCAACGGGCCAGGAGACGGCGTACGAGGGTCGCGCAGGCCGCCGGGGCGACGTCGGCGGTCTGCAGCACGAGCAGCATCTGCCGGTCCGAGCAGTGCTCCAGCAGCGTCTCGAAGACCGGGCGGCCCGGCTCGCTGCGCACACCCAGGGCCGCAGCCATCGCCGGAGCCAGACCAGTCAGGGCACCTACCGCGTCGACGGTCCACACCCCATGTGCGTACGCCGCCAGGAGCTGCTCGCCGACGGCGAGGGAGAGTCGCGTCTTGCCGGAACCGCCCGGGCCCACGATGGTGACCGCCCGGCGGCGGTTGAGCAGGTCGGTGATCTCGACCCGCTCGGCGCGGCGGCCCAGGAAAGGGGTGAGCGGGGCGGGAAGGTTGTGGGTGGCGGCGCTCGGGGTCCGGGGGTGGGGGAACTCGCGTTCGAGGCCGGGGGCGAGGACCTGGAAGAGGCGTTCGTCGTCGTCGAAGCCGCGAAGGCGGTGGGGTCCCAGGTCGAGGAGGTCGACGCCGGCCAGGATCTGCTTCTCCTCCAGCGTGGCTACCCCGGTCCCGCCGTCCGACCTCGGCTTGGCCTCTGACCTCGGCTGGGCGTCTGCCTTCGGCTGCGCGGCGGTCAGGGTGAAGGGGACGGGGATGCCGGAGGTGAAGACGGCGAGGGCGGTCGCGCCGGAGCACAGGATCTGATCGCCGTGTGCGGCAGAGGCGACGCGGGCGGCGCGATGGACCTCGGCGCTGGCGTACTCGTCGCCGATCGGACGGGCCCATCCGGTGTGCAGACCCATCCGCACCCGTGGCACGACGGCCGGACTGGGCCAGTCGTGTGCGGACAGTCGCCGTTGAGCCTCCACACAGGCCGCCATCGCCTTGGCCGGATCCTGGAAAGCGATGAAGAAGCTGTCACCCTCAGTGAGAAGCTCGACACCGTCGAAGTCACTCAGCGCAGCTCTCATCACAGAGCGGTGATCGCCGAGGACGGAGCCGTAGTCGTCTCCCAACATCCGGGCCAACCTCGTCGAGCCTTCGATGTCGGTGAACACAAAGGTCACCAGCCCACTCGGCAGCTCGGTTCGTCCCGCCACGGTAGAACCTCCGCCTCCTTTGGGAAGTCACTGCACATGCTGCCGTATCACAGCGTCACCGGCCATCGTAGGAACGGACAGTGACCGTCCACCCGCGACGAACGACCCCGGATGGAGGACGACGCCGTCTGCTTACGGCACTACGCGTGACGTAACGAAATAGATCGAGCGGAGTCACGCCGTACTCGACCAGTTCCCTTCACCCATTCGAAGGTTCCCGCAAGGGGCACGGTCTGCGACGTCCCGCATGCTGACCGCCCTGGCCCAGCTCCCGTGCACCGTGCCGGTACAGGCAGCTAGATCATCATATTTCTGACCTCTCCGGTGCAGGTCGCACCGCTGGTCCGTCATGACACAAGATCAACGTGGAATTCGCCACACGGCCGTACTTCGTCCCGCCATCCGGACCAAGCCCCTCTAGTCCGAAAATCAACCACCTCGACCAGGCATGTTTTGGCCGCCCTCAGCCGTGACGCTGGTGAGGGCTGTGGATGCGGGGGTGTCGGTCTCTGCGGCTTGGGTCCGGGTGACGGCGTAGCCGAGGGCTTCGAGTTGGCGGACGTGGTTGCGGGTGGTGCGGTGTTGTCGATGCGGTTGCGGTGGTGGTCTTCGCCGAGGAAAGTGCGGGTCTTGGCGGCGGTGGCGGCTGTCCCCAGAGCACCTTTCAGGCACGGGCTACCTTTTCCGGTTTTACCGGATTTCGTCATGGTGCCGGACTGGCTGGTGCGGGGCACAGCGCTGGCACCATCTTTGTTACCCGGGCTGGACGCGCTTTGTTACCCGGGCCGGACGCGCCGCTAGAGGTCCGGCAGGTGCGTACTGCCCTGACCCGGGATTTCGCAGTGCTGATGGGGCGGGGTCGGTGAATGCCTAGAGAGAAGACGGCCACCGGATGGCAACACCTACTCCGATGTGGGCGAGCTGCTCACCGAGCTCGAACTCACCGGCGAGGACCTGGCCCGCGCGCAGGAGGCCACCGACGACCACATCCGCGCCTGGCATCTCGCCATGGTCCGCACCGAACAGGACCGCACTCAGGATGATGTCGCGCAGGCCATGTGCGTCGCTCAACCGCGCGAACCATTCGGTGCAGTTGACCTCCGCCTTCCGGACACAACCGCAACCTGAGAAAGGGGAGGATCGTCGGCGCGACGCAAGCCGGTGGCAACTGGCCGGATGGAGGTCAGCAGCCGCAAGCGCCGCCGCAACAGCCCCCGCCGGCGGGGGCGGCGGGGCGGGCACCACCACCACCACCACGACTGGTGACGGCGACGGCCGAGAGCAGCTTCACCGTGTCGGCGTGGCCCTGAGGACACGTCGTGGGCGCGGAGGACTCGCTCATCGGACGATTGACCTCGAACGTGTCGCCGCATGCGCGGCAGCGGAACTCGTAACGCGGCATGGATGAAGACTAGGGCTTCCGGCCGATTCCGGACACTCAGCCTGTGTGTCGCCGCGCGGTTATCCACAGGCTCAAACACGGCCTCTCGCGGCGGGCCCCGGTTGGGTAGTGTCGTCCGCGTGGTGAAGCGGCAGGACAAACCGGTGACAGGGCCCGAGCTGAGAGCGGCGGCCCCGCATCAGGGTGGGCCCCTGGCCAGCTCCGGTGCAGCCCCTCTCGAATCGCCGGCTGAGGTTCCCGCGAGGGCCGACTCCGCCACCGCGCGACCGGACTCGAAGGGCTCGGAACAGTCAGAGGTCGCCGACACCACCGTAAAATCTGACAAAAAGGGCAAAGGGTCATCCTCGAGCGTTGCGGCGCTGCGCACGGGCAGCTCGACCCCCGCGAGCGCGGCGATGAGCAGCGAGCCGGCGTCGAGCAACGAGCCGGCGTCGAGCGACGCAGCCGTCAAGCGGGACAAGGTCGCACAGGACAAGAAGGAACCAGCGTCAACCGGCACACCCCAGGAGTCGGTGGCCGCAGCCGTGCCGCCAAGCAGCACAGCAGCCGGCGACAAAGCCTCGACGGTCGGCACGACGACCGGCGACAGTGCACAAGCGACAGCCGCGCCAGACAGCGCGGCCGCAGACGGCACGACGACCAGCAGCTCAACCGCGGGCAGCGGCACCACTGCGAGCGGTACAGCATCCGGCGGCTCGGCGGCAGCGGTCGACACCGCCACAACGACCGACACGACGGTTAGCGACAAAGCGGTTGCAGCTGGTGACGCTATCGCGGCGGGCGGTGCGGCGGCGGGCGGTGCGGCGGCAGGCGGTGCGGCGGCAGGCGGTGGTGCACAAGGGACGACGGCGGCGGCGAGTGCTGGTGCGGTGAAGAAGGCTGGGCTGCTTCGGCGGGCCAATCCTGTTCGGGTGGTGGGACGCGCGGGGCGCAGCACCGCGGCCTGGGCCAAGCGGCCCAGCGGGCGGCTCATCCTGCCCGCGATCATTGCCGTGCTTCTGCTGGGCGCGGCGGGGACGGCCGGGGCGATTCTGGTGCCTGAGGCGCTTCAGCCGGCGTCGTCGCCCAGTGCCTCACCCGGGTTCCCGCTCGGCGCCGCCGGTGGCGCACCCTCGGCGGGTCAGCCGAGCGGACTTCCGGGCGAGCTGCCGGGAGGGCTTCCGGGCGGTGTGCCGAATGGACAGCCGGGCGGACTGCCGGGTGGGGTGACGACTGGACTGCCGGGTGGGGTGACGACCGGTTTGCCGGGCACCGTTCCGGGTGGGTTGCCCACTACGGCCGTGCCGCCCGGCGGCTCGACCGTCGGGCCGGCCGCGGGGACCCAGACCGGCGGACGGCCGGCCGACGCGCTCGCGAGCTGGGCCGTCGAGACCGGCACCCGGGTCGGCATCCCGGTCGTCGCGGTGCAGGCCTACAGCTATGCCGAGCTGGTGCTCCAGCGCACCAAACCCTCCTGCCACCTGAGCTGGACGACCATTGCCGCGCTGGCGAAGGTCGAGTCCTCGCACGGTGCGGCCAATGGGGCGGTGCTCTCCACCGATGGGACGGCGCTCCCTTCGATCCTTGGGTTGCCGCTGGACGGGAAGGGCGGGCGACAGCTCGTGCCGGACACCGATCGGGGCGCGCTCGACCAGGACACCACCTACGATCGGGCCGTCGGGCCGCTCCAGTTCATTCCGGCCACCTGGAACTCCTACAAGGTGGACGCCGACAACAACGGAATCGCCGACCCGAACGACATCGACGATGCGTCACTGACCGCGGCCAACTACCTCTGCCAGGGCGGGCGCGACCTGACCAGACCGGATGCCTGGTGGGACTCGATTCTCTCGTACAACGCGGTTCGGCCCTATGCGCAGAAGGTCTTCGACGCCGCCAACGACTACGGGCGGCGGTCGCGCGCCTGACGCCGAATGTTGCACAGAGGGTGATGACACCTACACATTTCCTTTAGCAGCACTTCCCAGACGGTGCGGTTACCGGCAAGCTGTACGGGTGAGGGTGCGAGAGTGGGATCCCCGGGGCGCTTCGGCAGCGGAGATCCAGTCGCTCGTCGAGACGGTGAATGCGGCGCTCGCGAGCGATCTTCCTGAGGATCCGCGATGGGTCGACGGGCAGGTCCGCGACTATCTTGCCGAGACCATGCCCGGTGAGCGGCGGATCAGTTGGGTGGCCGAGGATGATCGGCTGCCCGAGGGTGAGAGCGAGATCTTCGCCGCCGTCAGCATGTTGCTGCTCGGCGACATCGGCGTGATCGAGGTGCTCGTCGGCCCCGGCCTTCGGCGGCGGGGGCTCGGGCGCCAGCTCGTGGCGGTCGCGGCTCGCCGGGCCTACCTAGAGGGCTTCTCCAGCATCGGGGTCGAGGTCATCGGCGGCACCCCGGCGATCGCCTTCTACGAGTCCCTCGGGTTCGACCGGGAATATGTCGAGACGCGCAGTGTCCTCGCGCTGTCCGGCGTGGACTGGCCCGCCCTGACCGTCATGGCCAACAGCATCGGCGCCGGTTATCGGGTCGAGTTCCACCCCGGCGGCCCACCCGACCACCTGCTCGAGGCTTACGCGCAGGCCAAGCTCGAGGCGCAGGACGACGGCGACGACCTCGATCTGGCGCCCCGCTCGTCCGACCCGCAGCGCCTGCGCGACTCGCTCGACACGTTGCATCGGCGCGGTTTGAAGCCGTACATCGTGCTTGCCCTTCATGACGAGAGCCGGGTCGTCGCCGGCCTCACCGAGGTCGTCGTCCCGGCCCACCACCCCGAGCGCGCCGATCAGTACGACACGATCGTCGTGCGCGACCATCGCGGTTACGGCATCGACCGGGCGATCAAGGCGCGCATGCTGTTCGAGCTGCGGTCCGCCGAGCCTGACCTGCGCGAGGTGCAGACCTGGAACGCGCAGCACAACGAGTCCATGCTCAAGGTCAACGCCGAGCTGGGCTACGCGGCCGACCGCGACTGGTTCGAGTATGGTGCCGCCGTCGCACGACTGGTGCAAAGCTTGGAGTCCATCGACTAGGCTCAACCTCTGTGACCGGATGTCCGACCACCGGTCCGCCGTGGAGGCGCCGTGCTGGGTCACCGGATGTTGCCGTTTCTCGCCGTCCCGATCCTCGCCGCCGGCCTGGTGTTCCCGGGGGTCGCGCAAGCCGCCGCCGATGACCCGCTGACCGTCGGCGCCGTTCAGGGCAGCACCACCGCCACCCCGCGTACCCATCGCTCGCCTTTCGCCCCGGCGACCGGCAACGGTTCCAGCACCGCGAAACATCAGGTCCGTGGTGTTGTCGCCCAGCTCGCCCTCTCGCACACCGCCGCCGGCGTGGAGCAACACGGCTTCTTCCTACAGAGCCGCCAGGGCTTCACCGACGGTGACCCCACCAGCTCCGACGGCGTCTTCGTCTTCCTCGGCACCTTCACCACCCTGATCGGCGGCTACACCCCCAGGGTCGGCGACGAGATCGTCGTCAGTGCGCGGGTGGCCGAGTTCTTCAACCTCACCGAGCTCACCAGCGCCGAGTGGGTGACCACCCTGGACGCCGGGGCCGAGGTGCAGGTCGACGACGCTGTCCCACCGGCCGATTCGGGTGCCGCCGACCTGTTCTGGGAGCAGCGCGAGGGCATGCAGCTGCGGGTTCGGGCCGGCTCCGGCGTCGTGTCGAACACCAAGACGTTCGCCTCCACCGACGACGCCGAGGTGTGGCTCGTCGACCGCGACGACCCCCTGCTCACGCGTGCCGACCCGGACGCTCGGCGAGTTTTCCGCGACGCTCACCCGCTTGACGACGTCGCGGGGCCGGTCGACAACGGCAACGGGAACCGGATCATGCTCGGCCCGCTGGGGGTGAAGGCCGCAGCCGGCGACAGCGGTGTCGTGCTGCCCGCGGCCCGCACGTTCGACACGACCACCGGTGACGCCGTCGGCGGGCTTTACTACGCCTTCAACAAGTACGGCATCCAGGTCGCGGGCGTCGCTTTCCGGGCCGGCGCCGACCCGGCCGCCAACCATCCGCCGCAGCCCGCCGACCGGCAGCGCGAGGTGGCGATCTCGACCTTCAACGTCGAGAACCTGTACGACTTCCGCGACGACCCGAACGACGGCTGCGACTTCGCCGGCAACACCGGCTGCCCGGGTGTCAGCCCGCCCTTCGACTACGTGCCCGCCAGCCAGTCCGCGTATCAGACCCGGCTCGTTCAGCTCGGCCGTCAGGTCACCAGCAGCCTGCACAGCCCCGATCTGATCCTGGTGCAGGAGGCCGAGGACCAGGACATCTGCCGGGTCACCACGGCCGCGCTGAGCTGCGGGACGGCTGACAACGCGGATGGCAAGCCCGACACGTTGCAGGAGCTGGCCCTGGCGATCGGCCAGCACAGCGGCCCGAGATACGACGCGGCGTTCGACCGCAGCGGCGCGGACGCCCGTGGCATCGTCTCCGGCTTCCTCTACCGCACTGACCGGCTCTCGCTTGCCGCCGCCGTCGCGACCGACCCGGTTCTCGGCTCATCACCTCAGGTGGCCTACCGAGGCGCCGCCCTCGCGAGCAACTCCGACGTGGCCAACCCGAAGACGCTGAACGCGGTGCTGCCGGCCGACGTCGACCGGTCGACGGGGGTGGACGGCAGCAACGTCTACACCCGGGCGCCGCAGGTCGGCCTCTTCGACGTGCGGGCGGCTCCGGGCTCGTCCGACCGCTACCAGATCTGGGCCATCGGCAACCACTTCTCGTCCGGCCCCGACTCCCGGGTGGGTCAGCGGCGGGAACAGGCGGCGTACGGGGCGGCGATCGCGGACGCCATCGTGGCGACCCACCCGAACGCGCGGGTCGTCCTCGGCGGTGACCTGAACGTCTTCCCGCGGCCCGACGACCCGGTTCCCGCGGAGCCCGGCGACCAGCTCGGCCCGCTCTACGCGGCCGGACTGCACAATCTGTGGGACGACCTCGTCACCGACGCGCCGTCGGCCGCGTATTCGTACGTTTTCGAGGGTCAGGCGCAGACGCTCGACCAGCTCTTCGTCAACGACGCGCTGCACGGCGACCTGCTCGAGATGCGCTCGGCGCACGTGAACGCCGACCACTCGGACGGCCTGAGCGACCACGACCCACAGGTCGCTCGCTTCGAGTCGCGGGCGGGGCTGGTGGTCGGCGACGCGAGTGTGCTCGAGGGCCACACCGGCCGTACGCCGCTGATCTTCCCAGTTGTCCTGACCCGCCCGATGACCAGGGCGGTGACGGTCTGCGCGGCGACCGTGCCGGGCACGACCACCCTGCCGTACGCCGATTTCGACCCTTACCTCGGCTGCCGGACCATCCCGCCGGGCTCGATCGGCGTCGACTTTCCGATCCAGGTGCGCGGCGACCGGCTGCGCGAACACGACGAGCAGTTCACGCTCCAGGTGGCCGCGCTTTCCGCCGTACGCATCGTGGATGGCACCGCCGTGGGCACCATCCGCAACGACGACTGACTAGTAACGATCGCGGAGCAGCTGGGCGGCCTCGGTCGCCCAGTAGGTCAGCGTGATCTGCGCGCCGGCCCGCTTGATCGACGTCAGGGTCTCCAGGATGATCCGCTCGCGGTCGATCCATCCGTTGCGGGCGGCCGCCTCGACCATCGCGTACTCGCCGGAGACCTGGTAGGCCGCGACCGGGACGGTGACCCGTTCGCGGATCGCCGCGATCACGTCCAGGTAGGCTAGGGCCGGCTTCACCATGACGATGTCCGCGCCCTCGGCCACGTCGAGGTCGACCTCGCGCAGCGCCTCGCGCAGGTTCGGCGGGTCCTGCTGGTATTGCCGCCGGTCGCCCTGCAGGGTCGACTCGACGGCCTCACGGAACGGGCCGTAGAACGCGCCCGCGTACTTCGCCGAATAGGCCAGCACGGAAACGTCCTGATAGCCCGCTTTATCCAAGGCACGACGGATGACGCCGACCTGGCCGTCCATCATTCCGGACGGCCCGACCATGTGCGCCCCGGCGGAAGCCTGGGCCACCGCCATGTCGGCGTAGACCGCCAGCGTCGCGTCGTTGTCGACCGAGCCGTCCGCGGCGAGCACTCCGCAGTGCCCGTGCGAGGTGAACTCGTCCAGGCAGAGGTCGCCCATCACGACCGTGGCATCACCCACCTCGGCGATCAGGTCACGGAGGCCGACGTTCAGGATGCCGTCCGGGTCGAGACCGGCCGAGCCGGTCTCATCCTTGTTCGCGTTCTCCGGCACGCCGAAGAGCATCAGGCCACCGACCCCGGCGGTCACCGCCTCGTGCGCGGCCTTGCGCAGCGACTCACGCGAGTGCTGCAGGACGCCGGGCAGCGAGCTGATCTCGCGCGGCTCGGTCAGGCCCTCCCGCAGGAAGAGCGGGAGGACGAGTTCGGCCGGGGCCGGGCGAGTCTCCTCGACCAGGCGACGCATCGCCGGGGTGCGCCGGAGGCGGCGCGGACGGACATCCGGAAACATGACGCTCCTTAACGGAAGCGAATCAGCGGAAGCGAAGGGCAGTGGGTCCCTGAACCTTGGAGCCGCGACGCTGCTTGGCCGGCATCGCGGCCAGCTTCTCGCGCAGTTCCACCGCGTACGACGCCAGCGCCTCGACCAGATCCGGCACCGAAGCGTGCTGGGGCTGGACGTCGACGCGCAGGCCGAACTCGGTGGCCGTCTCGGCGGTCTTCGGGCCGATCACCGCGACGACCGTCCGGGCGTGCGGCTTGCCGGCGATGCCGACCAGATTGCGGACGGTGGAGGACGAGGTGAAGAGCACCGCGTCGAAGCCGCCCGACTTGATCGCGTCGCGGATCTCGGCCGGCGGCGG
>Ga0247737_1000174_pt1 | contig 21529 bp, 19 predicted proteins | sample UWRJL028104C2_FD_180937 | JGI IMG/M metagenome (GOLD analysis project Ga0247737, IMG submission 180937) | Plant litter microbial communities from Arlington Agricultural Research Station in Wisconsin, United States - UWRJ-L028-104C-2 | ecosystem: Environmental > Terrestrial > Plant litter >...
TGGCGTGGATGCCGGCGTAGGCGCCCGCCGTCAGGCCCGGGTACATCGAGAAGGCGGCCGAGGCGCCGGCCGTGAACTGGCCGAACGCCATGCCGACGACGGCAGGCATGCCCTGACCGCCGTAGGCGGGATCGGCCGACAGGGCGGGCCAGCCGGCCGCGACCATGGCCTGATAGGCTTCCTTCCAGCCCTTCGGGCCGGTGACGACGCCATCAGCCCAGCGGCAGCCTTCCTTGTCGCCCGAGTGATTGATCGGGGCGATGACTTCCTCGGCGAACTTGGCGCCTTCTTCCAGGATCTGGCCGACCAGGTCCGAGGAGATGTCCTCGAAGCCCGGCTGGTTCGTATAGCGATCGATCTCCAGAACTTCGTTCAGGATGAAGGTCAGGTCGCGGACGGGCGCCTTGTAGGCCATGGGGTCAGGCTCTCAGCTTGAACGGATGATGGGCGTGGTTGTCGAGGTGCTCGCGCAGCACCGAGGCGTATTCCTCGGCGCCGGGCAGGAGGTCGGGCCGCTGTTCGGTCAGGCGCGCCTCCATGGCGGCGCAGGCTTCTTCAGCGGTCTGGATGGCGGCGTCGAGATCCTCGCGCTGCTGCTTCAGGGCCTCGATCTGCGCGCGGTGGCGGCGCAGGGCGATGGCCATCTGATGGGTGTTGCCGTCCTTGCGGTCGTAGAGGTCCAGCATGTCCTGGATCTCGGTCAGGGTGAAACCGATTCGGCGGCCCCTCAGGATCAGTTTCAGCCGGGCCCGGTCGCGGGCGTCATAAACGCGGGTCTGACCCTTGCGGGCGGGGGTCAGGAGGCCCTTGTCCTCGTAGAAGCGCAGGGCGCGCGCGGTGGCCCCGAACTCCCGACAGAGCTGGCGGATCGAATAGGTGCGGTGATCGTCGGCGGTCGCCATGCCGACCGACATAGCTCAAACTTGACGCGCACGTAAAGGGAAGCTTTTCGCGATGATCCACCGGCCCGCCAAGGTCGCGCTTGTCGAACGGTGCTCGGTGACCAATAGTAGCCACAAGCAATTTGGGCGGGAGACAATGAAGCCAGTCATCACGAGTTTAATCGCGGCCCTCAGCCTCGCGGCCATGGCCGCGCCGGCGGTCGCGCAGAATATCGATACGCGGGCCGCCGCCAATATCACCTTCGTCGGATTGGGCCATGCGCCGGAAACGCCGACAATCGGGCAAACCTTCGTCGTGCCTGTTGGCCAGACCGCGATCAGCAGCTTCAGCATTCGCATGGCGGCCGTTCCTGCGACGGTGGTGTTTCGCGGCGAACTCATGGCGTGGGACACCGTCAACGATCGTGCGACGGGCGCGGTCCTCTATCAGAGCGCCGACGTCAGCACGAGCGGAGCCACGGTCCAGGACATAAACTTCACTATTCCTGGAGGGGCGACTGTCGTGCCCGGCCAGACCTATGTCATCATCGCGACCACGGTGAACAGCGTGGGTCCGCCTTCGGACCATGGCGACGTCTCCTACAGCACCGGTGATCCGCTGCCCGGCGTCAGCGCCGTCTATCTGAACGCACCCAACGTGCAGGCGAACTTCACGACGGCGACGTGGGACACCACCTTATCGCCCAAGGATCTGGGGGTGACGGTCAACTTCGTCCCCGCCGCACCCACCGCTGTGCCGACCCTGACGGAGTGGGCAATGATCGGCCTGACGTTGACGCTGGCCGGCGCCGGGGTCGTCTTGCTGGTCCGCCGCCGACGGATGCTCCAGGCCTGAAGCACTGACCCGGCCCGCTCGTCGGCCGATTCGAAAACGCCGCCCATGGTTCAATCCATGGGCGGCGCTCGTCGTCGAGGAGAAGGGGTCGATCCTAGCGGCGGCCGAGCAGGACCGGGATCGTGATCGCCAGCAACGCCACGTTGGTCAGGGCTAGGCCAATGTCGAAGCTGAAGGCGTGCACCGACAGCATGACGGCTTCCAGCGCGGTCAGGCCCGCGGCCGAGATCAGCAGCGGCCAACGACCGAGCTTCCACGACACCAGCGGAGCCAGCATGCCCAGCGCCAGCACGATCTCGGCGATGCCGACACCGCGCACCAGATTCTCCGACACCAGGGCCGGCCAGTTCATCAGGGCGACCAGATTGTCCATCGACTCGGTCAGCTTGGCGTAGCCGGCGGCGAAGAAGAACATCGCCGCCCAGCCCTGCAGGGTCCAGAGCGCGAGGTTGCGATAACCGGCGACCGCGCGGGCGCGGGCGGCGGAGACGGGAGCGGCGGCGGTGGTCGTGAAGGTCGTGGACATTGACGTTTTCGTTTCGTCGGGGAGGACGGGTGAATTGGTAACAGTGGCTAGATCAGATCGAACTTCGGGTTCCGCAAGAGGTCGCAAACCACACCGTAACCGAAGGTGATGAAGAAGCTGTGCCGTAGCTACGGGGCGGTAGCGTGGCCGTATTCATACAAGTCGGTAATCCGGGAGGACCGCCGCCTTGATGAGAGATATGGCAGAGCCGCCGACGGATGTCATCAGCCGTAGACATCAATTGATGACATCAGTTGATGACTTATTGTTTCCTGTGGCCGAAATGCCCACCCTGCCTGGGTTGGCCGCCCTGAAAGCAACCCGTCCCGGTGCGATAACCGGGGCCGTCTTCGGTCACTCTTCGCCGCCGTCGCCGGGCGGCTGCGGCGCCGGCGTATTGGCCAGCAGTTGCCCGGGCTGGCAGCCCAGTTCGCGGCACAGGGCGTCCAGGGTGGAGAAGCGGATGGCGCGCGCCTTGCCCGTCTTGAGGATGGACAGGTTGGCGATGGTGACCCCGACCCGGTCGCTAAGTTCCGTCAGCGACATGCGGCGTTCGAGGAGCATGGCGTCCAGTTGTACGACGATGGCCATGGCTGCGCCCTCAGACCGTCATCTGCTGGTCGTCGCGCATGGCCGCGCCCTGGCGGAACACCTCGGCGAGCATGAAAACGATCAGGATGCCCAGCCAGGACCCCAGATTGACCTGGTAGTCGAGGTTGTCGATCACGCCTTCCGGCACGGTCCAGGCCAGGATGGCGGCGCTGACCTGAACTCCGATCAGGCCGACGCCGACGCCTTGCAGCCGTCCGACATTGGCGCGTTCGAAGGCGTCGCCCTGGTTCACGGCGAGGAACATCCGGCGCAGGCGGTTCAGGATCCACCAGGTGCTGAGGACGGCGATGAAGGCGGCCAGGAAGGTGGCGTGCGGGTTGGCGAAAAGGATCCGTGCGCTGGAGCCTTCCGGAAGGCCGAACTGAAGGGCCAGATCCGGCACGACCAGCGACGTTAGAAACGCGATGCCCGTCGCGATGACGGCGACGGTCACGAACACATTCACGAACCCCAACACCCAGCGCAAGGCGCTGGCGACGGAACGACGACCGATCAGCTTCATTTGACGACCTCCCCGCCGCGACCTGCGGCCATGTCGATAGTCGATATGGGTTCATTGATTATCGATCAAGGAATTTGTCGATAAACGATATGAAACTTTCGTAAGGTTCAGACGCGGGCGGCGCGGGTCGCCTCGAGTCGAGTGAGCTTTTCGTGCAGCGGGGACCAGTCGTCTGCGCTGTCGATGGCGGCCCAGAGGGTCTCGACCTCGGCGACCAGCATCTCCTCCGGTTCCGGGCGGGCGAAAACCGGGTGTTCCAGCCGCTCGGGCCGGTCGGGCTCGTGTTCGAACAGGGCGAAGCGGAAGGCGTCGAAGGCCTCGCCCTGATATTCCTTCGCGCGCGGGCCGGCGAGGGCGCGGGCCGAGGACGAGAAGCCGGCGAACCAGTCATGGAAAAGAGGCTCCCAGCAGATCGCCTCGCCCTTCTCGCGCAGCAGGGCTAGGGTCGCGTCCAGCAGCCGCTGGTCGGCGGCCTCGCCGAGGGATTTGACGCCCAGACGATCGAGGAAGGCGGCGCGCAGCTCGCGGATATAGGCGGGGCCGAAACCGTTGAGCGCCTCGGTCAGAGGCTCGGCGTCGGCGACCAGCTTCAGACAGCCGGCCAACTGGGTCAGGTTCCAGAACACGGCCTCGGGCTGGCGCGCGAAGGCGTAGAGGCCGGTGGAGTCGAAATAGGCGGCGGTGAAGCCGGGATCGTAGAAGGGCAGCCAGCGCCACGGGCCGTAGTCGAAGCTCTCGCCCGTGACGTTGAGATTGTCGGTGTTGAGGACGCCGTGGACGAAGCCGGCCGCGATCCAGCGGGCGGTCAGCCTGGCCGAGGCGGCGACGATGGCCGCCAGCAGGCCGGCCGCATCTCCCGAGGCGACCGTCGGGTGGTAGAGGGCGCGGACATGCTCGACCAAGGTTTCGATCTGGTCGGCGCGGCCGAAGAAGGCGGCGCGCTGGAAGGTCCCGAAGCGGACGTGGCTGTGCTGGAGCCGAACCAGGACCGCCGAGCGGGTCGGGGAGGGTTCGTCGCCGCGCTCCAGCTGTTCGCCGGTCTCGATCAGCGACAGGGCGCGGCTGGTGGGGACGCCCTGCGCTTCGAGCATGGCCGCGGCGAGCACCTCGCGCACGCCGCCCTTCAGGGTCAAGCGGCCGTCGCCGGAACGGGACCAGGGCGTCGTTCCCGAACCCTTGGTGCCCAGATCAAGCAGGCGGCCATCCTCGGCCCGGAGTTGAGCCGCCAGAAACCCTCGTCCGTCGCCGAGGTCCGGGTTGTAGGTGCGGAACTGGTGCCCGTGATAGCGCATGGCGATCGGCCCGGGCTGGCCGGGCAGGGGCTGGAAGCGGCCGAAGTGGGCGATCCACTCGGCGTCGGTCAGGCTGTCCAGGCCCACGGCGGCCGCCGCGCGCTCGTTGCGGACGCGCAGGATTGTCCTGGGGAAGTCGGCGGGCCGGACCGCATCTCCATACTCTTCGCCCAGGTCGAAGAAGCGCGGCTCGGGGCGATAGTCAGGGCTGACGGGCATGACCGGGACATGGCCTTATGCGGCCTCGGCCGCAATGGCGTGCGGTGTCGGCGGGGTTCGCGGTTCTCGACGCGAAAAATTTGCAGTTCGACATCGCCGTCTTGGCGCTCTGTCGGTATCCTGTCGCCAGAGATCAGGCCCTTGTAGCCAGGCTGGCGTCATCATCGGATGGCGAACCCGGTCCGGCGTCCGTCGATAACCGGGCGCCACGGAACAACTTCCAGACGGAGGCCGCCGTGGCGCGCAAGTGGACACTCGATTTCCTGAAGACGGAAGCCGCCTCGGGCATGGTGCTGGGGCTGGCGGCGATCGCCGCCCTGGTCGTCGCCAACTCGCCTTTGTCGGACGGCTACTTTTACTGGCTGAAGAGCGAGCACCTCTTCCAGGCCGGGCCGCTGTCGCTGGAGCTGACGGTGTCCGAGTGGATCAAGGAAGGGCTGATGGCCCTGTTCTTCCTCGTGGTCGGGCTGGAGATCAAATACGAGATCCTCAAGGGCGAACTCAGCGACCCGAAGACGCTGGTGACGCCGGTGGCGGCGGCGCTGGGCGGCATGCTGGCGCCGGCCGGGGTCTATCTCCTGGTTTCGACCGGCCTGCAGGGGCCGCATCAGGGCTGGCCCATCCCCCTGGCGACCGACATCGCCTTCGCCCTGGCCGTCTTCGCCCTTGTCGGAAAGGGGCTGCCGTCGTCGCTGCGGGTCTTCCTGCTGACCCTGGCCATCGTCGACGACCTCGGGGCCATCGGCCTGATCGCGGCTCTGTTCAGCGCGGGCGTGGACTGGGTTCCGCTGGCCTGGGCCGGGGCGCTGCTGGTCGTCGGCGCGCTGATGTCGAGGCGAAGGATCCCCGCGCCCTTCTGGATCATGGGGTTCCTCGCCGTCTGGTGGCTGAGCGTCCAGGCGGGGCTCAGCACCTCGCTCGCCGCCGTCGCCTTCGCCTGCATCGTACCGGTCAGCCCCCGCGCCGCCGACGGCCAGAGCCCGCTGAAGGAGGCGATGCACGATCTGCATCCCTACGTGGCCTACCTCGTCCTGCCCCTGTTCGCCTTTGCGAAGGCGGGGGTGTCGTTCGCCGGCTTGTCTCTGGACCAGCTCCTGGCGCCGCTGGTGCTGGGCGTCGCGACCGGGCTGTTCGTCGGCAAGCAGGTCGGGGTGTTCGCCGCCGCCTGGCTGGTCACCCGTCTGGGACTTGGCGCGAAACCCGGCCAATCGACCTGGCTTCAAGTCTACGGAGTCTCTCTTCTTTGCGGCGTCGGTTTCACCATGAGCCTGTTCATCGGCGCCCTGGCCTTCCCCGGCGCGGTGGACTCGCCTGAACAGGTCGAGGTCAAGCTGGGCGTGATCCTGGGCTCTGTGCTCTCGGCTGTCCTGGGTGCGGTCGTTCTCGCGCTCGCTGGCCGCACGAAACTGGAAGTCGAGGCTTCCCCTACGTCGATTACTGAATCTTAAGACGCGAATATTGACCTAAGGTCATCACATTCTGTCGCTTTCGCGTCACACACAGCCCCGTCGCACGGCTGAAACATGGCGAGAGTCCAGCGTTTTCCTTGTCGCACAGTGCGGCTTGCACTACGCAAAACCCACGAGAATCCGACGCTCCGCAAGAAGGGCGCGGTTTGGGAATCAGGAAACGCCGCGACGAGCACCGGAAGGTGGCGTCGGGCCATGAGCCGGGAGCCGTCCATGCGTCTTACTCAAATTCTTCGTTGCACCGCGTCCGTCGCCGTCGTCGGCGCCGTGGCCTTCGGCTTCGCCGGGGTCGCCTCGGCCCAGGACGGCCAGACCTCGACGGTCGACGACATCATCGTCACCGCCCAGAAGCGCGAGCAGAACCTCCAGGACGTGCCGATCGTGGTCACCTCCCTGTCGCAGGAGACTCTGTCGGACGCGGGCGTCAAGGACATCAAGGATCTGCAAATCCTGACCCCGGGCATGACCGTCACCTCGACGTCGTCGGAAGCCTCGACCACCGCCCGTATCCGCGGCGTGGGTACGGTCGGTGACAACCCCGGTCTGGAAAGCTCGGTCGGCGTCGTGATCGACGGCGTCTATCGCTCGCGCAACTCGGTCGGCTTCGGCGACCTGGGCGAACTGAGCCGCATCGAGGTTCTGAAGGGGCCGCAGGGCACCCTGTTCGGCAAGAACACCTCGGCCGGCGTCATCAACATCCTCACCGAGGCCCCGTCCTTCACGCCGGGCTACAATGCCGAACTGACCTGGGGCAACTACGACGCCATGGGCGTGTCGGGTTCGGTCACCGGCCCGATCTCGGACACTTTGGCCTTCCGCCTATACGCCGCGCGCCGCGTCCGCGACGGCTTCTACAATGTCGATACCGGTGATGGCCCGCGTCCGGAGACGGACGACCAGAACCAGGACTTCGGTTCGGTCCGCGGCCAGTTGCTCTGGCTGCCGAACGACAACACCTCATTCCGCCTGATCGCCGACTACACCTCGCGCGACGAATATTGCTGCACGGGCGTGCAGATCCGCTCTGGTCCGACGCAGGCCTTCATCGACCTGCTTTCGAACGGCTCGGGCGCCCGTCCGCCGGTCGCCACCGCCCCGAACGGCGGCCTGCTGCCCTTCTCGCGTACGGCCTTCGCCAACCGCTCGAGCGGCCAGGAAATCCAGGACGGCGGCGTCTCGCTGGAAGCCAACTTCGACCTGCCGTCGATGTTCGGCGGCGCGACCCTGACCTCGGTGACCTCCTACCGCGATTGGTCGACCGATCTCGGCCAGGACATCGACTACACCGGCGCCGACATCGCCTATCGTGAAAACGACGGTCAGAACGGCTATGGCGTTGAAGCCCTGACCCAGGAGTTCCGCCTGGCCGGCGCGACCGACAAGCTGGACTGGCTGGTCGGTGTCTTCGCAACCAAGGAAGACATCAGCCGCCGCGACAGCTGGTTCTTCGGCTCCGACTACACGCCGTTCATCTCCTTCCTGCTCACCGCCAACCTCAACCGCGCCAGCCCGTCCATTCCGATCGCACCGGGCGCGGTGGGCTGCTTCACCCGCACGGGTCAGACCGGCACTTCGGCCGGCCTGCTCGGCTGCCTCGCCAGCGGCGGCACCGGCCAGCTGCCTGTCGGCCCGGGCGGCGCCCTGGTCACCGTCCCTTCGGCTCAGGCGACGGGCCCCGGCTTCACCCTGGGTCAGGGCTACGCAGACACCTACGATCAGGAATCGACCTCGATCGCCCTGTTCACCAACAACACCTGGCACGTCACCGACGCCTTCGACCTCACCGTGGGCCTGCGCTACACGATGGATGACAAGTCGCTCGACGCCCGTCAGCAGAACATCAACGGCAACGGCGCGACCTGCACCGCGGCCCAGCTGAACGCCGGCGCCATCGGCGCGGGTCTCGGGGCCGCCAACGTCGGCGGCATCCTCGGCGCCCTCTGCCTGCCCTTCGCCAACAGCGCCTTCAACAATCGCACCATCAACGAATCGACCGACGACAGCGAGCTGAGCGGCACGGTCAAGGCGTCCTACCGCCTCAACCCCTCGATCCTGGGCTATGTCTCCTACGCCCGCGGCTACAAGAGCTTCGGCTACAACCTCGACCGCGTGCACCGCACCGGCACCATCACGCCGGTGTCGTCGCTGTACTTCCCGTCGGAGTATGTCGACAGCTACGAAGCCGGGGTGAAGATGACCCTGGTCGAGCGCACTCTGCTGCTGAACGCCACCTACTTCGATCAGACGTTCGAGAACTTCCAGCTCAACACCTTCAACGGCGTCGGCTTCACCGTCGAGCCGATCCCCGAGCTGACCTCGCGCGGCGTCGACGCCGACATGGTGTGGTTCACCCCGGTCGAGGGCCTGAGCCTGCAGGGCGGCGTGACCTACACCGACGCCCAGTACGGCGTGTTCACCGCGGCCGACCTGGTCGATCCGAACAACTTCCCGGCCGCGTCGCTGCTGCCGGGTTCGCGTCCGTCCTTCGCTCCGGAATGGTCGACGTCGCTGTCGGTCAACTTCGACCGTAGCATCGGCAACGGCCTGCGCGCCGGCTTCAGCCTGGCCGGCAAGTACATGACCGAATACAACACCGGTTCGGACCTGCTGCCCTTCAAGCTGCAGGACGCCTTCACCACGGTGAACGGCCGTGTCTCGATCGGCAGCGAAGACGACCGCTGGACCCTGGAAATCTGGGCCCAGAACATCACCGACGAAGAGTACCTGCAGGTCGGCTACAACGGCCCGCTGCAAGGCACTGCGTTCCAGACCGCTGTGCAGACGACCGGCACCAACCCCGGCACCTTCTACAACGGCAACCTGGACACCCAGACCTACGACGCCTTCCTGGGCGCCCCGCGCACCTTCGGCGGCACCCTGCGCTTCAAGTACTGATCCCGGCGAAAGCCAGGACGAACCAGCCGGCCGGGGGCGACCCCGGCCGGCTTTTTCTTGTCTGCCGATTCGTCCTTGCCGCGATCCGCACACGCTATGCGAGAGTGGTTGAGCACGTCGCCCGATCTTCCTAGGCTGGCTCCATGTTCAGCGTCGAGACCGATATCCGTAGCCTTCTCGACGCCCTTTCGCCCCTCGATCGCGCCATCCTGCGGGGGGCGGGCAGTGGTCTCACTTCCAAGCAGATCGCGCCTCTCGTCGAGCGATCCCATCACACCGTCGATGACCGGCTGAAGATGCTGAAACGTCGTCTCGGCGCGGCGGACCGCGGCCGGGCGGGTCGGATGCTGATCGCTTTCGAGGCGGGACTGGACCCCCTCAAGGATTGGGGGGCCCAACCGTTGGGACTGGCCCCGGCCTTCATCGCGTCGTCCCTTCTCGCCCAGGGAGGCGAGCATGACATCGCAAACGACGGGGAAGACGACGGGTTTGGCGCCCGAAAACATCTATCCGGATCGGCCGAAAGCGCCGGTCACGCCCTTCGAGGTGGAGCCGCTGGCGCAGGACGAAATCCTGCGGATCCAGGCGTTGCGCCAGGCCTTCGAGGAACGGTTCCCGCCGATGCCGGTGGACCGGAACGACGTCCTGATCCTGAGTTGGGCGGAGATCGAGCGACAGTTTCTGGATCTGTGCGCACCCTGGGATCAACAGGAGCCCTGCTACGAAATCCGCAAGGCGGCGCAGATCTCGCGGCACGAGACGCCGGAACAGACGATCCGCTGGCTGCTTACCCTGGCTCGCGCGGCGACGGACATCGACACGCCGGAGCCCGTCTGGGGTTCCGGGGATTCGATCCCCATGCCCTGACGCCGACCGGGATCGTCATGATGGTCATGGCCGGTGCGACCGGCCTGACCATTATGTTCGCCCTGCTGATGCAGTGCATGGTGCTGATCCACGGCATTCTGGCGGCCTGAGCGGAGCCGCCCCGATCACTCGGCGGGCGCGGTCTTGTCCCCATGGGTCTGGTGCTGACTGGCGAACATCCCGCCCATCCGGCGACGCAGCCAGCCGGAGACGTCGTCGATGATGGTGAAGATCGGCGGGATGAACAGCAGCGACAGGAAGGTCGAGGAAATCAGCCCGCCCACGACCGCGATGGCCATCGGCTGACGGAACTCGACGTCGGCGCCCCAGCCCACCGCGACCGGGATCATACCGGCGCCCATGGCGAAGGTGGTCATCAGAATGGGCCGCGCGCGCTTGTGCGCCGCGTCCATGATGGCCTCCAGCCGCGACATGCCTTCCTGTTCGGCGATGACGATGTAGTCGACCAGCAGGATCGAGTTCTTGGCCGCGATCCCCATCAGCATCAGCACCCCGATCAGGGACGAGATCGAGAAGCTCGAGCCGCCGATCATCAGCGCCACGAAGGCCCCGCCGATAGCCAGCGGAAGGGAGGCCATGATGGTGATCGGATAGGCGAAACTGCGGAACAGCAGCACCAGGACGGCGTACATCAGAAGGATGCCGGTCATGAAGGCGACAGCGAAGCCGCTGATCATCTCCTGGATGAACTCCTGATCCCCGGCGGGAACCTGACGGACGCCCTCGGGCAGGTTCTGGACCGAGGGCAGCTTCTGGACCAGGGCCCCGGCTTCGCCCGAGCGGATGCCGTCCAGCTCCGCCGTGATCGAGGCGATCCGCGAGCGATCCTGACGCAGGACCTGCGAGGGACCCGCGCCGAACTGGATGTCGGCCACGGCGCTCAGGGGCACGGCGCCGCCGTTGGCGGTCGGAACCCGCAGGTTCTCGATCACCGACAGATCCTCGCGTGCGTCGCGGGTCAGGCGCAGACGGATCGGCACCTGACGGTCGCCCAGATTGTATTTGGGCAGGTTCTGGTCGACGTCGCCGATGGTGGCGACGCGAACGGCCTGTGAGATGGCGCTGGTCGAGACACCCATCAGGGCGGCCTGATCGGGGCGCGGGGTGACGAGGATCTCGGGCCGCGCGATGGAGGCGGTGTTGACCACATTGGCGAGGCCCGGAACCGTGCGCATCTCGGCCTCGACCTGACGCGCGGCGGCCACCAGGGCGTCGCCGCTGTCCGACAGGATCGAGAAGGTATAGCTGGTGCCGTCCGACGGGCCGCCGCCCTGGTTGGCGATGCCGGCGCCGATGCGGGCGCCCGGAATGTCCTTCCAGCTGTCGACCATGGTGCGGGCGAACTCCTGCTGGCTCAGGTCGCGATCGCCCTTAGGCAGCAGGTCGGCATAGAGGTTGGCCTGGTTGACTTCCTGTCCGCCGACGGCGGCGTAGACCGAGGTCACCTCCGGCCGGGCGCGCAAATCACGGGTCAGGCGCTGAACGATGGCGTCGGTCTGCTGCAGGGTGGCGCCCGGCGGCAGCTCGACCGAGAAGCCCGCGCGGGCGACGTCGCCCCCGGGCTGGAACTCGAACGGCACCCGGGGTGCGATCAACAGGGCCGTGGCGAGGAACAGCGCCGTGCCGATGGCGAAGACCTTCCAGCGGTTCTTCAGGCTCCAGCTCAGCGACTTCAGATAGCCGCTCATCCAGAACGGGTCCTTGTCCTCATGCTTGTGGTGCTTGAGCAGGTAGGCCGCCATCAGGGGCGTCAGGGTTCGCGCCACGACCAGAGAGAAGGCCACTGAGACGCAGGCCGCCAAGGCGAAGGCCTTGAAGAACTGGCCGATGATGCCCGGCATGAAGCCGACCGGCGCGAAGACGGCGATGATGGTCGCGGTAGTGGCCACGACGGCCAGCCCGATCTCGTCGGCGGCCTCCATCGACGCGTTGTAGGGCGACTTCCCGTCCCGCATGTGCCGGACGATGTTCTCGATCTCCACGATGGCGTCGTCGACCAGGATGCCGATGGTCAGGGACAGGGCCAGAAGACTAACCACGTTCAGCGACTGACCTAGGGGCCCCAGCACGGCGAAGGCGGGGATCAGCGACAGGGGCATGGCCATGGCGGTGATGAAGGTCGCCCGCCAGTCGCGCAGGAAGATGAAGACCACGATGACCGCCAAGACGGCGCCCAGCAGCAACGCCTCCAGCGAGGCGATGTAGCTTTCCTCGATCTGTTCGACGCTGGCCGTGACCTGCTGGATCTCCAGCTCGGGGTGATCCTCGTCGATCTTGGCGACCGCTTCGCGGACCTTCTCGGCGATCTTGACCTCGGAGGCCGTGCGCGAGCGCAAGAAGTTGAAGGTGATGGCTTCCTGACCGTTGTAGCGAGCCAGACGGCGCGGCTCGGACCAGTGGTCCTCGACCGTACCCAAGTCGCCCAGGCGCACGGTGCGGCCGCCGCTCAGCGGGATCAGGGTCTCACGCAGGCCCTCGATCGAGGTCGCGGCGCCCAGGGTGCGGATCGACCGTTCCGAGCCCGAGATGGTCACGCGTCCGCCCGGCTGGTCGGAGTTGACACCGGTCAGGGCCTGGCTGACCGCCGCGGCCGTCAGGCCGTAGGAAGCCAGACGATCGGGATCGAGTTCGACGCCGATTTCGCGATCCACGCCGCCCGAGCGGTTGACCTCGCCGACGCCCTTGATGGCCAGAAGGGTGCGGCTGATGTCGTTGTCGACGAACCAGCTGATCTCTTCCGGCGTCATGGTCGAGGACCGGACGACCCAGGTGATCAGGGCGTCGCCGGTGATGTCGATACGCTGGACGGCCGGTTCCTGCATGTCCTGCGGCAGGTCGGCGCGCAGGCCGCTCATGGCGTTGCGCACGTCGTTGGTGGCGCGTTCGGTGTCGGTGCCCAGTTCGAACTCGATCGTCGTCGAGGAAACGCCGTCCATGACCTGGGAGTTGATGTGGCGCACGCCCGACAGACCGGCGAGGGAATCCTCGATCAGCCGTGTGACCTGGACCTCCATCTCCGAGGGCGCCGCGCCCGGCCGTGCGGCCGTGACCGCCACCAGCGGGAAGTCGATGTCGGGATTGTTGTTGATCCGCATGTTGTTGAAGCTGAGCAGACCGGCGATGGTCAGCAGGGTGAACAGCAGGATGATCGGGATCGGATTCTTGATCGACCAGGAGGAGATGTTCTTCATGGTCAGGCCCTAGCGCGCGGCCGGAGCGGCGGCGGGCGTGGTGGCGGGAGCAGCGGCGGCCGGCGCGCGGGCGGCGACGACGTTGACGCGGTCGCCGTCGCCGAGGAAGCCGGCGCCCTCGACCACGACCTGGGCCCCGGCGTTCACCCCGGTCACCGAGGTGCGGGTTTCAGACCGCGACAGCACCGTCACCGGCTGGAAGCGCACGTGGTTGTTGGTCATCAGCACGTACACGCCCGACCGATTCTCGCGGTACAGGACAGAAGCCGTCGGCACGGTGATGGTGGGCTGGGAGCCGACGTCGATCGCGGCCTTGGCGAACATGCCGGGGCGGAAGCCGCCGCCCGACAGTGCGATCCGGGCCGTGCCCAGCCGGTTCTCGGCGTTCACCTCCGGCGTGACGATGCGGACGCGGCCGGTCGTCTGGCCGACCTGATCCGAGGAGATGCTCGCGGTCTGGCCCGCGCGGATCAGGGCCAGTTCGGTCTCAGGTACCTGGGCGTCGAGCTCGAGGCGGCCGTCGCGGACCATGCGGAACATTTCGGTCCCGGCGGCGACGATCTGGCCACGGGTGACGCTGCGGCTGATGATCAGGCCGGAGACCGGGGCGCGCAGGGTGGCCTGCGACAAGCGGGTCTGGGTCTCGGACAGGGAGGCGCGGGCCGAGGCCAGGTTCGCGGTCGAGGCACGCTGATTGGCTAGAGCGGTGTCGAGTGAGGCCTGGCTGAGGAAGCCACGCTCTTTCAGTTCCTGCGAGCGGGAGAGTGCTGCCTCGTCACGGGCCAGGTTGGCCTCGGCGGTTTGCACTCCGGCCTGTTGCTGGCGCAGCTGGGCGCGAAGCAGGGCGTCGTTGAGCTGGACCAGCGGCTGGCCCTGACGGACGTACGAGCCTTCATCGACATAGACGGCCGTGGCCACCAGACCGCCGGTCTCGGCGCCGACCGGCACTTCTTCCCAGGCCGAGACGCTGCCCGAGGCGGTAACGATCCGCGGCAGGTTAGTCACCGAAGCAGCGGCGACCGTGACGGTCGGACCGGAGGCGCCAGGCGCGTCGGACTTCTCAGACTTCTTCTCTTCGCTCCCGCCTCCACAGGCGGCGACGGTCAGGCCAAGGCCTAGAACGAGCGCCAGGGTCGAGGCGCGGAGAAGGCGGGTCGAGGGCGTAGGGGCCACGGAGCGGTCCTGTTGTCTGGGCGGGCGAAGCGGCGCCGGCAGGGGAGGTCAACCGGCGATGACTTATCCCGGCGAGCGTGGCCTCATACCGCGTTCCAGCCCCGCCCTCAAACGGCAAGCGGCGCCATTACTGCGATGTAATCCGTGCCGAATACGGTTGCGAAACAAGGTTCGCGGCCGCCCGCGTTGGCGCAATCGCCCCACCCATGCTAACCGCGCCGCACCATGACGACGCCCCCCATCGAACGCATAAGAAATTTCAGTGTGGTCGCCCACATTGACCACGGCAAATCCACCCTGTCGGACCGGTTGATTCAATTCACCGGAGGGCTGACGGCGCGGGAGATGTCGGCTCAGGTTCTCGATAATATGGATATCGAGAAGGAGCGGGGGATCACGATCAAGGCGCAGACGGTGCGTCTGAACTATCGGGCCAAGGATGGGCTGGATTACGTGCTCAATCTGATGGACACGCCGGGGCATGTGGACTTCGCCTATGAAGTTTCGCGCAGTCTGGCCGCGTGCGAGGGATCGCTGCTGGTCGTGGATGCGTCGCAGGGCGTGGAGGCCCAGACCCTGGCCAACGTCTATCAGGCGATCGACAACAACCACGAGATCGTGCCGGTCCTGAACAAGATCGACCTGCCCGCGGCCGAGCCCGAACGGGTGCGCCAGCAGATCGAGGACGTCATCGGCATCGACGCCTCGGACGCGGTCCTGTGCAGCGCCAAGTCGGGCATCGGCATCGAGGATGTGCTGGAGGCCATCGTCACCCGCCTGCCGGCGCCCAAGGGCGATCCCGATGCGCCGCTGAAGGCCATGCTGGTCGACGCCTGGTACGACCCCTACCTCGGCGTCGTGCTGCTGGTCCGGGTCTTCGACGGGATCCTGAAGGCCGGCCAGCGCGTCAAGATGATGCAGCACGGCACGACCCACCTGATCGACCGCGTCGGCGTCTTCCTGCCGAAGAATACGCCCGTGGATCAACTCGGTCCCGGCGAGGTCGGCTTCATCACCGCCCAGATCAAGGAGGTGGCCCAGGCCGCCGTCGGCGACACCATCACGGATGAAAAGAAGCCGACCGCCGAACCGCTGAAGGGCTTCAAGGACGTCCAGTCCGTGGTCTTCTGCGGCCTGTTCCCCGTCGATGCCGCCGACTTCGAGGACCTGCGCGCCGCCATCGGCAAGCTGCGCCTGAACGACGCCTCCTTCACCTATGAGATGGAATCCTCGGCCGCGCTCGGCTTCGGCTTCCGCTGCGGCTTCCTCGGCCTGCTGCATCTGGAGATCATCCAGGAGCGTCTGAGCCGCGAGTTCAACCTCGACCTGATCGCGACGGCGCCGTCGGTGGTCTACAAGATCGGCCTGCGCGACGGGTCCGAGATCGACCTGCACAACCCGGCCGACCTGCCCGACGTGATGCAGATCGAGACCATCTCCGAACCGTGGATCAAGGCCACCATCCTGACCCCCGACGAATACCTCGGCAGCGTGATCAAGCTGTGCCAGGACCGGCGCGGCTCCCAGGTCGAACTGTCCTACGTCGGCAACCGCGCCCTGGTGATCTACGAACTGCCGCTGAACGAGGTGGTGTTCGACTTCTACGACCGGCTGAAGTCGATCTCGAAGGGCTATGCGTCGTTCGATTACGAGATCACCGACTACAAGGTCGGCGACCTGGTGAAGATGTCGATCCTGGTCAACGCCGAGCCCGTCGACGCCCTGTCGATGCTGGTCCACCGCGGCCGGGCCGAGACGCGCGGCCGGGGCATGGTCGAGAAGATGAAGGAGCTGATCCCGCCCCACATGTTCGTCATCCCGATCCAGGCCGCCATCGGCGGCAAGATCATCGCGCGCGAGACCGTGCGGGCGCTGAGGAAAGACGTGACGAGCAAATGCTACGGCGGGGATGCGACGCGGAAGAAGAAGCTGCTGGAGAAGCAGAAGGCCGGCAAGAAGCGGATGCGCCAGTTCGGCAAGGTCGAGATCCCGCAGGAGGCGTTCATCGCCGCCCTGAAGATGGACGAGGACTGAGGTCAGGCCTGCCTTCGGGCCAGCGGCGGTCCACACGCTTTCGGCGAATCAGCATAGGCAAGATGCTGAAAGTCGGAGGGAATCCAGATGAAGCGTTCTGTAGCGGCCCTCGGGCTGGCCGTCGTCCTCGCCTGCGCGGCCTCTCCGGTCCTGGCGGCGACCCAGAACGTCGTCGTCAACGGCGACTTCGAGACCTCGGACTTCACGGGCTGGACCAACACCTGCGCCGGGTTGAGCTACAATACCTTCGGCGGTCTAGGCGCGGGCGATCTGCCCATCAACAACCCGACCCGCTGGGCCATGCTGAACACCCAGGGCACGGCGCCGACGAGCTGTGAGTTCTACCAGACGGTGACCATCCCGGCCGACGCCACGGCCGCCACCCTGCAGATGCAATACGCCCTGACCGGCAGCAACGCCGGCGGCGCCGGCGACACCCGCACCATCGCCGTCACCGACGCCACGGGCGCGACCATCCTCGTCGTCATCCAGCCGGTCGTGAACCGCTCCACCACGCGCGCCTTCGCGCCCCTCGGCGCCCCGGTCGACCTGATCGCCTATGCCGGCCAGACCATCCGCATCCGCGCCCGCCTGACCCACAACTCGGGCGACAACAGCGCCAACGTCGTCGGCCTGGACGACGTGGTGCTGATCGTCACCACGCCCAACCCCGTGCCGACGGTGTCGGAGTGGACGATGATCCTGCTGGGGCTCGCGCTGGCGGGCGGGGCGGGGGTGGTGTTGCAGCGGCGGCGGGTGGCGATCTGATCGCGGCTTTGGCTGCTGGAAGGAAGAGGCAGGTCCGAAGCGCGTGCGGCGGTGCGGCAAGGCTGAGATCCCGCAGGAGCGTTCATCGCCCCGCTGAAGATGGACGAGAATTGACCGCCTACGGGCGCCGGTGAACCAAGGCTCGCATCCCCCGCCGCAGTCGCTTCAGCCGTCGGCGATCGGTTGAAACCCTCGGCGCGAGTTCCAGACCATTTCAGCCCCCAACCGTTGAACCACGGCTGGCGCTTCGGTTCGCTCTAGCGACAGCGATTGAATAGCTTGTCTGGCGATCTTGACGCTGAGGACGGGCAGGGACTCGATATGCCCGGTCGCAGGATCGAGCATGTCTGTCTCCATGACAACTTCCACACTCGCGATCGGAATAACGCGAAGCAGTTCCATTCCGATACGCAGAGCAGAAGAGCAGATATTCGCTTGGTGAAGTTCTAAAATTCGCGCCTGCGACAGTGCCCTGATCGACGCCTTGCCTGACTGAAGCAAGGTGATCGATTGGGTGGGCATATCCTCCACGTCGAGCCCATCGACGCGTGCGACCACCTCGTCGTCGGAAGTGAAAAACAGGTCTAGCGCTTCAAGACAGAATGGCAGGTCCCCAAGGCCACTGATGTTGTTGACCGTGGAGACGATGGCATCGCGATCGAGCGCCACCATTCGTTTGGCAAACTCTATGTCGGCGTTGGCCGTTCTGACGGCATCGCATTCTGCGGCATGCGCCGATGCTTCTTCATCAGCGGAGGTCAGAATCGCAGCTTCCAGCTTTGCGTTAGCAGTCTTAGCGAGGCCAAACGTGCGCTCAAACCAGTTCGGTCGGTAGCTTTCATAGCGTCGTCGTGCGGCGCTCTCTTTTTCGGTTTGTGGTTCAGGGAAGTCGAGATGAACCGCTTGTGCGCGCGCATCCCAATCGACGGCGAAGAATGGGATGCGGTGGGCACCAACCAGCTGACCAATCATGACCTCGTACTGGTGGAACGCGTCTTCGGCTTCTTCGAGAAGGGCGACCTTCTGGGCGGCGCGTTCATAGGCGACACGACGAGCCTGGGATCGCTTCGCTTCGCGATCGATAGCTCGCATGGTGCGTCCCGCACCACGGAATATCTGCCCTGTAGTCACCATCGAAAAGCCTCCCGTGGGACAACCTAGTCGCGAGGTTTCCCCTGTCTAGGGGTTGCTCTGGCCTTGACGGCTGGCGCCCGCATTGCTTCCATCAATGCAAAAAGAGGACAGGCGTGATGCGCGATCTGCAGTACGAGCGCTGGCTTGAAGCCGTTGATCGCTTGATGAAGCGGGACTGGTGCATCGATACTGCTGACGCCGGCTTGGACGATGCAGAGTTATCTCGTTACTGGCGAGAGGGCGAGGAGCCTGCAGCATTCGTCGCATGGTTTGCGGAGAAGCATGACCTCATCCGCTATGAGCGGCGGGCGCCCTAAATCACGTTCGGCTTTAGCTGTTCGATACGCTGGTGAAGACGGCCTCTAAATGTCTCGGCCGAGACGCCCGTAGCCAATCGTACCTCTTGTCCGGCGAAGGCTGCGTAGGGGCCATTCTGGAGTCTCAACTCTAAGACGACGCGGCGAGTGTCCGGGTCGATATGCAGTAGTTCTCGATCAAATAGTGTGTGCAGGTCGGCGCGAAGCAACAGGGCGTTGTCCGCCTGATCCGTCTGAAGGCCCCGGTGAGGGACGATGTGCGCGGCTTCTAAAACAGCTTCGACATCCCAACCGGAGATAGCGCAGCGGCCTCCGAAATTCTTCAACGCCTCTCTGCGAAATTTTGCGCCGCCTTGGCGGACGACAATTTGAGCATCTATGCGCGTTCGCGCATCTTCCACATCTAAAGGCGGACCCGGCTCGGCCACACCACCGTAGGCGGATGTCGGCAGGTCGTAGATAAGATCAACGTCATTCGCGGGCTGGCTCTGCGTCTCGCCGGCCGCATCATAACCTCGCAGCGTGAAATGGCCGTCATGCCAGCCGACGACCTTGGCGAGGCCCCACACGCGGTATTGGACGTTGGGTCGTCCCTTTTCCTGAATAAGCACTGCGACCGGAACGTCATCGAACGCGCAGGCCATCAGGCCGCGATTGGTCGCGTAGCTGTCGCGCTCAGCCGGATCCTGACCCTCTTGAAAATACTCGTAGGTCCAAGCCCCGTCGATCGATCCGACTGGCGGGCGATCGGCATAGGGGCCCTTGAGGGACTGTCGGACACTGAGTGTATGGATCCAGCCTTTGGGCTTATGAATGCCCTTCGGGCGATTGACCAAGAACAGGCCGTCGAGCGGTTCGGGCCAGCCAATCAACTTGCCGCGCCGCTCCCAGAACCACTTGAGCGCGGTGCGATGCTCAGGAGGGAGGGTTTGAAGGCGGTCCTGAAGCGCGGTCACAGGCGGTTGATCTCGTTAGAGAGCGACCCGGGTCCAGTTCCTAGTTGTGGTTGGTGCTGCACGCCCGATTCCTACCTAAGGTAGGAGTGACAGATGCGAGGGTTTTGGGCCAGCGAGCTTGTGACCCGGTCCATACCCATCAACGGATCGTCCGATTTCGCCTTACCAATCAAGGCTCGGCATTATTTAGAGCCTTTTTACGCGCACCCCTTCGCGGCGCCCGCACACTGTCGGCATGACCCGAGCCTATGCAGAAGCCCCCGCCACGCACTTCCGTCTGAAACCCGAGACCTGGGCGATCATCGCCGAGGAGTACAAGAACGGGGCGATGGCCAAGGATCTGGGGGCCAAGTGGAAGGTCTCGGCGACGACCATCTATCGCTACGCCTGCCGCGACGGCTGGACCAAGAAGTCGATGAGCGACGCGCGGGCGCGGGCCCATGCGCGGATGGTCGAGGAAGAGGAGGCGGCGCACCGGTCGCTGAGCCCCGTCGGATCGCGGGCGCTGAAGGCGCTGTTCAGTCCGGCGCCGGTCGATGATCCCGATGCCGGCGATCCCGGCGCTCTGGCCAAGGCGGCGATCCTGGCGTCCGGGCGGGCGATGAAGGGGCGGCTGTGGTCCGAGGCCAAGGCTCTGGCCGGGCTGGCGGAGGCCTACGCGCGGCTGAGCGAGCGGACGATCGAGGAGGTCTACAGGCCCTCGCCGCAGGATGAGGCGGCGCTGGCCTATGTGCTGGAGAAGCTGCGGTCCGAGGACGAGGCGGAGGACTGACGGCCCCCTCCGGGCATGACGATTTCCGAAGCGGCTTGCCCCGTCGCAGTCTGACCGCCTAGTGTCAATTGTGGCGAAAAACGCCACCGGAGTAACCCAGGGCGTGCGCTGTAGTTTCGGTCTTCTTCTGGCGGTCACGGGGACGCTGGCCGCGAGCCAGGCGGTCGCCCAGTCGTCGCCGCCGATCTTCCAGCCGGGCGCGCCGGGACAGCCGTCGCGGATCGTGACGGCGGAGGAGGCGAGGGCGCTGGGGCGGACGACCTTCACCCCGGCCGACGTCGCCTTCATGCAGCATATGATCGTCCACCACGCTCAGGCGGTGGAGATGGTCGAGCTGTTGAAGACCCGTGGAGAGAACCCGACGGTCGCCATGCTGGGGCGGCGGATCGCCCTGAGCCAGGAGGCCGAGATGGCCCTGATGCGCGGATGGCTGGCGGAGCGGGGGCAGGCCGAGACCCTGCCGGCGATGGCCGGGATGCACGGCGGCATGGATCACTCCATGCACATGAACCATACCCAGACGGCGGGCGGCGCAGCGGCCTATCCTGACGATGTCGCCCCGATGGCCGGCATGCTGACGCCGCGCCAGATGCGGGCCCTGGGCGAGGCGCACGGCGCCGCGTTCGACCGCCTGTTCCTGACCGGCATGATCCAGCATCACCGGGGCGCGCTCGACATGGTCGACGCCCTGATGGAGACGCCCGACGCCGCCGACGACACCCTGCTGTCCGATTTCACGACCTCGGTCGTCGCCGACCAGCAGGCGGAAATCCTGCGCATGCAATCCCTGCTTTCCGAACCCTGACCCCACCTCCAGACCTGAGAGACCGGCCATGACCGTACGCAAGACACTGCTATCCTCCGTCGCCGCCCTGGGGATGTTGCTGGGCGCGACGACCGCCCTGGCGCAGCAATCGTCGGCGGGCGGCGGGGTCCAGGTGATCCAGGCCGACGCCCGCTCGGCCCTGGCGGCCGGGTTCGAGGACGCCGGCCAGGCGGCTTCGGGGATGGAGCTGGTCTCCCACACCTCCCACGCGCCGGGCT
>Ga0247737_1000176_pt1 | contig 21476 bp, 16 predicted proteins | sample UWRJL028104C2_FD_180937 | JGI IMG/M metagenome (GOLD analysis project Ga0247737, IMG submission 180937) | Plant litter microbial communities from Arlington Agricultural Research Station in Wisconsin, United States - UWRJ-L028-104C-2 | ecosystem: Environmental > Terrestrial > Plant litter >...
ACAGGCATCCGGGTCGTGGGTCGGATCGGTTTCCGCCTTGGGACAGGCCGGGCAGTTGGCCACGGGCCGTTTGGTGCGGCCGAGCAGGAACACGGGGTAGCCCTCGGCGGCCAGCGCGAGGGCGGCGGCCAGCATCGGACGGAGATTGGTCAAGGTTTGCTCCTGGGCGAGCGTGGCGGGATGGTCCATCAGGCGGCGAGCCGCAGCGGCGGCCGGTCCGCGCGTGCGGTCATGGCAAGGGCCTCGCGGGTGGCAGGGTCCATCAACGCCCGGTCGGCGCGGTCGAGGCCGTGGGCCAGGGCGTTGCGGCGGCGAGCCTCCAGCAGCGCAGGGAGGTCGGGGTGGCTGACGCTGCGTCGTCCGCCGGGCAAGCGGGTCACGGTCAGACCTTGGGCGCGGGCGGCGGCGTCGCCCTGGGCGTGGATGCGGTCGGCGATCCGGTCGAGCAGGCTCACGAGGGTTCCCTTCACGGGCAGGGTGGCGGGGTGATCGACGGTCATCGGGTGCCCTCACGGCGGCGCCGGGAGAGCTGGTTGTAGATCCATCGCCCGGCGCGTAGTCGGCGGCCGGTGCCGTCGCAGCGGCGGCAGAGCCGGAACGCTCGGCCGGAAGGTGAGCGCTTCTTGCCGGTGCCGGAGCAACGTGGACAGGTCTTGAACGGCCAGACCCAGCAGGCGAACGTGTAGCAGAGCGTGATAACAAGCAGAGCGAAGATGAGGGCGGTAGCGGCGGCGAGTTGGGGGTTCAAAGCAGCCTCCAGAGCCGATTTGGGGTGCGTGGCACCGTGAGCTGCTATCCGTTAGCGGGCAGCTCGGGATCTTGATCGGGTGCTAGCGAGGCTGCTAGCGCTAGCAGGTCGAGGTGCTAGTGCTAGCAGCCCCGGAACGGTCAGTCGGCCGACCGCTTGCGGTTACGCTCCGCGATTGCGGTGAGGAGGTCGGCGTGACGGATGCCGCGCCGGGTGACCGGCTTGCCGTCGATCCGCCGGCCGACGTCGGCGACCTTGATCGCGCTGTGCGGCTTGAGCGCGGTTGTGAGCTGAGCGGCTTCCCACCCGCCGTACACGTCAGGTCGTAGCTCGGCCAGCGACGCGCACAGCGTCTCGTTCCATACCGACTTCTCGTCACCCGGCCACACCCGCGCCAGGTCGTCCAGCACGGAGTGCTCAGGCCGTACATCGCGGTCGGCGGGGAAGGTGGGGATGTTCCCGGCGGCGGTGCGCAGCGCGACCGCGCGGGCCACGACCGGCCGGGCTTCGTTGGTGTCGACCTCGAACGAGCGGCCGGTCTGGGTGTCACCGAAGCCGCGCAGCACGCCCCATCCGGCCTCGTCGACCGGCTTGAAGATGGTCGCCCGGTAGCCCTGCTTGTAGGCCGATGTCCCGAGGATCATGTCGTTCGCCGTCTGGTCCGCGACGGACAGGCAGAAGCGGGAGTTGACGTTGCGGCTGATGCCGGTCGGCAGGCTCTTCGCGTCCGGGATCTGCGTACCGATGAGGATGATGATCCCCAGCGCCCGCCCGAGCTTGATGACCTTCTCCAGGATTTCCCCGGCTTCCTTGCCGTACTTGCTCATCATCAGCTCTTGCAGCTCGTCGAACCAGGCGATGAGCGGATGCAGCCCGGAGCCCTTGAGCGAAGCCAGTTCGGGCGTGACCTTGTTCTCCGGGGCCTTGCCGAGCCGCGCGTAGTGCTCGATCTTCTTCGACCGGCGCCGGGCCTCCTCGTACAGCCACTCGATGAACGCGAAGCACCGCGCCAGGGTCTCGTCATCGAAGCCGTTGCCGTATTCGGCCATCACCGGTTCCAGCACGGCGAAGTCGCCGACGCCTTTGAGTTCGTAACCCCGGATTTCCGTACGCGCATCCAGCGCGGCGGCCAGCAGCAACGTGCGCAGCGCGAAGGTCTTGCCTGAGCCGGGCTGACCACCGAAGAGCCAGTTGCGCGACATCAGCGACACCGAGATCGTGTCGAGCTTCGGCGTGGTCATGAACGCGAACGCCTTGAACACATCGACCTTGGCGCTCTCCGACAGCAGCGGCCACGGCGGCTGTTTCATCTGCGACGCCGGTTCGTAGCCGACCCACAATGCCAAACGGCCGGTGTGACCGGGCGCCGTCGCGGGCCACACCTGATCCAGCGGAAGCCGCATCGCCGAAGCCAACCGGCCGCGCCGGGCGACCACTTCGGACGCCTCGACCCCGTACGGCAGATCGACGATCGCGAGGTGCCCCGGCCCGTCGCGGTGGATGTCCACCGGGAACGTGATCGCCTTCGGGTCCTTGCTGACCGCCGAGTTGATCGCGGCCATCTGCAACGACGTCAGCGACCGGCGCACCAGCTCGGCGGTCAGCTTGCGGTACCGGTTGCCTTCCGACACCCGGTCGGTCAGCGGCTTGTCGGCCGGGCGACCCCGTGTCGCCAGGAACGGCACAACCAGGGCGAGCGCGACCCAGCGCCACCAGTTCGGGCCAAGCGCCAAGACGATCAACGCGGCGACGATCCCGCCGGCCGCGAACGCGAGCACCCACCAGCGCCAGACCGACTGACGTTGGCGACGTGCGTCGAGCTTGAGCCAGGTATCGGCCTCCCCGCGCTGGGCGGCAGCCTGCCGAAGGTCCCAGTTGCCTTCCTCGGCACTGGCCCAGTGCAGGGCCTGACCCAAGCCGCGGAACAGACCGACCGGCGCCCAAACAGCCGTCTTCGCGGCGTACTTCGGCGAGCGAACGGCGTGGTAGGCCAGGACGTACCCGGCGTCCTTGCTCTGGTGACGTGCGGCGGCTTTCACGCCGCGCCACGAGCGCGCCCAATCGGCCAGGATCGGCCGGCGCTCCCGCTGCCGTAGCTGGATCTCGTGGGGGATGTCCTCGGCCAGGTCGACCGGTCCGCTGTCGCCCGGTGGGGTGTGGTCGATGCTCTCGGCGTCATCGGTGTCGTCCGTGTCCGGGGTAGGTGCGCCCCGGCGGGTCCGGGCGGCGTTGAGGTCCACCACCTCGGCCTCGGGTGAGTCCGCGACGTCGGCGGCGGGGCCGGTCGTATCGAAGTCGTCCGGCTCGGGCCGGTGCGGATGCGTGCTCACGAATCGATCTCCGTTCCGTGTTTCGTACCTGGGTCTGCGACGGGAGTGAGCTGCAAGAACGGATCAGACGATGATCAGCGCGGCGATGAGCCGGAACGGGTCGCGAACGGGTCGATGTCCGTGGGCCGACGAGGTGATTTCGACAGTCGTCTGAGGTCCGGGAGTCGATCGGGCGGCCATACTGGCCTCCTCCTCTGAGGTTCATGTAGCGGATGGGGAGACCGGCGGCACAGCGCTTGCTTGCAGGCTTGGGGCTGTGCCGCCGGGCGGAGCTAGTGCGTGGGCTTGTGCATCAGGTGGGCCAGTGCAGCGCCCATGCCGAGCACCCCGACCGGGATGCAGGCGACCACAGCCGTGATCGGCCAGGGGGCCGAAGCCCAACCGGCGGCCGACATCAGGTGATAGGCGATCTGCCCGAGAGCGCCGATGCCGAGCGAGGTCAGCGCGGACCACTTGGCGAACCGGCGGGCGTCGCCGTCCGCGCGACCGGAAAGCCAGGCGAACAAGGCGTACGCCGCGTAGGTCTCGACCCCGATGGGCAGCGTGATCGCGGTGTTGAGCTGGAACGAGTCCCAGATCCCGGGCAGCAGGGTGACCTTGCCGAAGCCGGTCATCTGTCCCATCGCGACCCAACCACCCCAGATCGCGACGAAGGCGGGGAGGCAGAGAACGAAGACCGGCCAGGTGACCGTCGATGCACCGGCGTGGCGCTGGCGACGGACGCCGGGTCCGTGCTCGGCGGGGGCATCTCAACGGCCGGTTCGGGTGGCTCGCTGGGTACATCCGGAGCCAGGTCGACAGCGAGGTTCGGCGAATCGGCCGGCGGAGTGATGGTGAGCGCTTCGAGCAGCGCGTTTGCCTTGTCAGATCCGACCTTGAAGGTCTTCATCAGCTTGTTGCGGCTCGGCACGCTGCCGAGGTCGGCGACCAGGCCACGAGCGTGCGGGATGAGGTCTTCGACCGTGCGCGGGTAAGCGCTGCGAGTCGGGGTCGGGGCAGTCATGGGGGCAACCTCCGGGTAGGCGAGAGCAGTCAGGCAGCGAGGCCCGAGTCAGGCGAGCGGGTGAGGCGGGCCAGGTGGGCGAACATCTCGCGGATCACGGCGCGCTCGGCGCGGCGCAACCGGCGGATGTCCAGGGCGCTGACCGTGCCGCGCTCGATCGCGTCGAGGGCCTTGATCTCGTCGTCCAGCCAGGCCAACTCGGCGTCGATGAGCGGCTGTTCGGCCTCGATCGCAGTGAGGTCATCGGCAGTCGGTTCATCGTCGTGGTGATCCCTCACGGGATGTCCTCCAAGGTGAGGGTCGGCACGGCATTTGCCGTGCCGACCAGCGAATTCATCAGGAAGTGCGCCGACCTGAGCGGCGCGCGGGGACCTTATTCGGAGGGAGGCCACGAACCCTGTTGGAGTTGTCACGAGACAAGCGGGACTTGGCGGTGTCATGGCGTGCGGCAACGCGTGCCGCTGTACCCGTCCTTGCCAACCCTCCTGGCTTTCCTGGCTAGCCAGGTGCCGTGAGATCAACCTAGGCCGACATGGCTAGTCATGTCAACCCCGAAATGTGGAGCTTCCCTGGCTTGGCTAGTCAGCGCTATCGTGTGGGGGTGCCCGAGAACCTTGACTTCCTTGGCCAGCTCGATCCCGACGATCCCAAGCAGGCGTCGCAGCAGATCGCCAACAAGCTGCGCGCGGCCATCCTCACGCGGCGCCTTGAGCCGGGAGACAAGCTGCCGTCTCAGCCCGACCTTGCGGCCCGATACGGGGTCGCACGGGAAACCGTGAAGCGCGCTCTCGAACTTCTCCGCGCTGAGCGGCTGATCGTCACGCGCCAGGGAAGTGGAGCGTTCGTACGTGCGCAGACACAGCGCGCGGTCGAGCTACGCCCGCACATCGAAGCCGCGTTCGAGCGACCGCACGTGTCCATCGACTTCGCGGGATTCTCCGGCGAAACGCTGCGCGATGCCCTCGCCGAAGCACTCGACAAGGTTCGCGTCGGCCGGCTGGCGCCCGAGACGATCGCCGTCCGGGTCCTGATCTCAGACATGACGGCGCCGATGGCACTTCCTGCCCGTGCCGAGACACAGTCCGACGATCCGGCCGTGCGAGAGCGCGCAGAACGAATCACCCGCCGTGCGGCAGACGGCATCATTGACCAGATCGGAGAGCTGGGCGACCTCGGCCTGATCCGGTCGGCGACCGTCGAAGTTCGAATGCACCGCGCGTCGCCGCTCTTCAAGCTGTACATCCTGAACGGCGAAGAGGTCTTCTACGGCTTCTACCCCGTCGTGGAGCGCACAGTCTCGGTCAAGGGCGAGCCGATGGCGATCTACGACCTGATGGGCAAGGACGTGCCGCTCTTCCACTACGCCGTGACCGACGATGACGCGTCCCACGGCACCCAGTTCGTCGAAGCTTCCCGCCAGTGGTTCGACTCGGTGTGGTCCACGATCGCGTACCGGTACGAAGGATGAGCGCCGACCTTGCTCGGCTGCTCGCCGAGGTTGACGCGGTCCTCCTCGATTTCGATGGACCCGTGTGCAGCGTCTTTGCCGGCTATCCGGCACGGGACGTGGCTGCCGACCTGGTCGAGCTACTTGATGGCCAGGGCATTCATCCGCCACCCAGCTTGACCACCGAGCAAGACCCCCTTGAAGTGCTGCGATGGACGGGCACTGCGGGCGATCGGGTGGTCACTCGGTTGGTGGAGGATGCCCTCTGCGCGGCAGAACTCCGAGCCGTCGAGGTCGCTGCCCCGACGCCTTACGGACGGGAGGTCATCGTCGCCGCACGCCAAGCCGGCTTACCGGTCGCGATCGTCAGCAACAACTCCGCTGGTGCCGTGTCTGCCTACCTGGTGAAGCATCGCCTCAACGGGCACGTCACCTCAGTGGTTGGTCGCGCTTACGCCGACCCCGCCCGTATGAAGCCCAGCCCCGAACCGATCGTTCGTGGCGCCCAGATCCTCAGCACCGAACCGAATCGAGCCGTGCTCATCGGAGATTCGAAGTCGGATATCGAAGGGGGAAGGGCGGCGGGAGTTCGGATAATCGGCTACGCCAACCGTCCAGCAAAGGCCGACGCCTTCCAGCGGGCCGGCGCCGAGGTCATCGTCACGAGCATGGCGCCGATCGCTGAGGCGCTGATCAGCAGGTCGGAAGCGGGCGAAGAGGCAGCGACCGAGACCAGCAGCGTGTGACCGATGCCCCTCGGTAGCGGCTTACTGTCCCATCACTCGGGTTGGATCTGACTCGGCAACGAATACGCCGATGCCCTGGCGGCCGATCAGCTCACCCAGCTCGATCATCGAGTCAACGGCCCGCCGGACAGTGACCGGCGAAGTCTCGTACTCGTCGGCAAGCTGGCGGGTCGAAGGCAGCTTCGAACCCGGCGGGTAGATCCCCGCCTTGATCTTGTTCCGCAGGTCGTCCCGGATAGCACGCCACAACGGACCCTGATAGCCCACACGGCCACGCTTGCAGCAAACGAAGTCGACCGTACAAGCAACCCCAACTTTACAAGCAACGCAAGTAAAGCACCTTCAGGTGCATCCCCCGCTCCGAGAGGAAGTCGCCCACCATGCCCCAACATGAAGCCAATCGACCGTTCTGGAACTGCCTCGAATGCCGTGTTCCCTGGCCTTGCCAGCCGGCCCGCGACCGAATGGCGGCAGACGGGATCGACACATCACTGAGGTTGGCCGCCTGGTCCCTGTTCGATGATGCCGTTCAGGACATGCCCCACGCCAGTGAAGCGGAACTATACGAGCGTTTCATCGGCTGGATGCGCGACGTGCCCGCCACGCCCTCGGTCGAGCGGGTCGACTCCCCCCGGGACGCACTCAAAGCATGCGAGGAAATCGAGCACGAACACCCTGAGTGGCAAGTCATCTACTCCGTGGGCGGCTATGCACCCCGGTTCAGGGCCGGCTTCTACGCCAAGCGTAAGGGCGCTCGACGATCCGAGCCCGACCTATTCGGAGCCAGCACCAATGCTCTGATAGCCGCGATATGGGCGTGGAGCCCTCCAGCTTCCTATGGAGTTCGAGTGGTGGAATTGGCCGGGACCAGTGGCACCGAATCCCCAAGCATCCCCTCGCTCATTGGAAGCCATGAAATCTATGAGCGATTCGGCCTCGCTCATGACTCATGGGGTGAGGACACAGAATGTAGTTCATTCCCCAGGCCAGTAGCGATTTTGGCTCAAGGTTGCGTTTGGCTCACTGAAGACGTCGATGATTGGTTCCGCGAGACTCGTCCCGTCAACGATGCGTGAATATCCTCGACTCTTGCTTTGCTCGAAAACGGCAGACGCCGACCGGGGCGCGTTCTCGTGGTTCGGTTGGCTGCCGGATTTCTGTTCAAACATTTTGTACCTATTCAAGGCAGACCCAAACGGCCCCTCCCGCCGCCGACGAGGGCGCGTGACCGTGCTGTCGCTGGCGCTTTGGCCCGATCACGCAAGTAGTCCGTCGGCTGGCGCGCAGACGCGGAAGTCGGGCAGCGACGAAGACAGTTTGAGGTAGTCGGATTACATTGCGGGCGGTAAACGGCAGCCGCCCTGCACGGCCTGGGCGGCGTGGTCAATTGCCCGCGCCGGGCCGTAGCGCGTGGCTGGGCTGGGTGGTCAGTTGCGTTCAATTCGCCTCCGGCCGGGGGCCTACGGCTCCCGGATGACCAGCGCGCCCGTCAGCCCTCATCCCGGGACAAGCAGAGCAGAACCCCGCCGTCGCTACTGACCTGAGTGCCGCACGTCAAAGCCGTCTAAACGCGGCGGGCGCCGTGTGCGCCCCGCTCCCACAATCGGTGGATGAGGGTGATGGCATGGGCGTCAGCCTTTTGTGTACGGAAGCTCGTGCAAGAAGATGGCTCGGACTCGTCTGAGTATCAAAGCGAGTAGTAGCACGAAGTGACTCAGCAAAAATATCGAGATTGCTGAAAGCGGGAGCCCAACCTTCGACACTCCCGCCAGGGATGTTGCCCCGAGGATGGTTGAAGCCAGAATGGACACCGCAAGCGCATAACTGACGTTTGCTTGCATCTCGCCAATAAGGTGCCGCCTGTGCTGCGCAAATTCCGACTTGTCGTCTCGAATTCGAACGGCAGTATCGAAAAGTAAGATGAGGAGGTTGAACAAGAGGCCAGCCATCAATGCGAGCGAGGCCAAGATGTTGTCTACACCGGAAATGGTCCAGTGGAATTTGATGCAAGGAAGAGTCAGGGCCACCGGAACGCCGTAAAAAAGCACTAAATCCCACCAAAGCAGCTTCCCTGTGCGCGCATCCGTCATCGTTCGAAGATGGTCACGAATTAAAGGCAGGATGTTAGCTTTCAATGTCGTCCACCGTAACCACTCGGGTTTTCATGGCATCCGTCCACTGGAAGTCTGTTCCTAGCAGGCTTTCACGCTGGACTCCGATGTCAACTACAAGATCCTGGGCCGTCCTCATGGCGAGAGAGTAGAGAGCAACGTCGGTAGGCCGCCCGCCGGCGTCCACTTCGGCATCGTCCGCGATTGGAAAGGTTACGCGCGGTGCCTTGTCCTTAGTGACCGTGAGGGTCCGTGTCTGCTTACCGACCTTAACCTCAAGCTTGATGTCGTGATACTCAACTCCCCTCCACTCTAGAAGCCCAGCCTTCTCGTCGCTTTCGAGCGCCTGCTCGAGCCGACGCTTCGAGAATGACAAACCTCGTTCGGGCTTTAGCACAACCTCGACCGTGCCGATCTCCTTTTCATGCGCAGCAAGGTAATACCGCTCCTCAAGATCACGAGGAATACCGTACCGAACGAGACGGATACCCTTAAGTTCACCCTCTTCTAGGGATGACTTCACCGCTTCCTCTGGCGCCAGCGCATTAACGTCTATCAGGTAGTCCGGATATGTGTACGAGAAGGATCTTTGAATTGCAGAAACCAGCGTGGACTTTAGACCTCGAATGCCTACCCGCTCAGTGATAAAAAGCCCCGTAGGTGAATTAATGGGCACCGCGAATATATTCCGTAGCGGCAAGAGCTCGGCATCATTCACCTTGCGCTTGTAACTTTCGGAGTTCTGCTCAATGTCGACTAAGCGGGAGGCCAGGCCATACCCGCCAGATTCAATCTCTGACCGTATGACTCTACCCTGTGCATGCGCGTTAACTACCTGTAAGTACTTGCCCTCAGTTTTATGCCGAATTGGCTTGGTGGTGACCGAATTGCAGAAAGCATAAAGGAATTGCAGTGTGTCCGAGCCTGCACCGTCAAAGTCACTCAGATCTCGGTAGTTGGCCGATGTAGCTGGCGCCCACTTCTGCCGCACCTTGAGTGTGTAGGCAGCTACGCTGTAATCTGGCATCCTGCTCTCCTGTGCGGTACGTCACCATTGAGTCGCTCAATGTAGCGGCTAAGCGGTCCCTTGTCGACATACCAGTGGACGAATCTCTGCCTCGCCCGTACAGACGCGCCTCGGCCAACGGCTCTTAAGGCAAACGCGAACCTTTCCGGCAGTTCACGACTTTGTCGGATTGCTGACGTGCCCCATGGCCATCGTGTCGATCTAGCAGCATGCTGATGATGATGCTGGTCCCATGACGGGCCCCGTGCTAGACAACAGGGCTTCCCGATGGGAGATTACGGACGGTGATGGACAGTCCGAGCAGTTCAGCGATGCTTCAGGTGAAGGTCGGACCACCATGATCGTTTCCTCAACACTGAAGGTCTGCTCTTGGGGCAGGGCTTGGGGCGATGAGCCTCCGTCATGCCCAGATCAACCAACGCAGATCAACTCAGGCAGGCGTCTGGCCAGGCGCTATTCGCGGATCGGCAGGTCGCCTGGCCTGGTGATTCCTCCTTCGGGACGAAGAGGCCGTCGGTTCAAATCCGGCCACCCCGACCAAGGTAGTTGCAGGTCAGGGCCGGTCTCCCACTCAGGGAGACCGGCCCTGACTGCATCTCCAGCTCGCTCTGGAGAAAATTCTGGAGACGATCTTGCTGCGAGGGCCGCTGGAGCCGCTCCTAGCCGAGGTATAAGCGTCCGCCTTTCGAGCCGGTGCATCTTGCCTTCGACGCGCGAGCGCAGATCTCCATGCTGGCGGGCCCGTCTGGCTCCTGGCCGCTCCTGGGACGAAGCCGTTGGCGCCGATGATGCCGGGTCTCATGACGTGCGCGACGGATCTGTCTCGGGACGTGGGTGACACATCCGGCCAGATACTGCGTCCGGGCTTGAGCGTATGTGGTCAGCTCTTCGGTAGGGGTGGTAGGCCGGCGTCGCGGAACACTCGGGCGACGTGGCGGCCGTCCCGGTTGAGGTAGCGCAGCGCGGGCTCGTCGAATTCGTCGGTTTCGGCGACGGCTTCGATTCCGGCGCGTTGCAGCGTGGAGGCGATCTGCTGGACCTCGACGAGGTTGTCGGTCCAAGTGTGCGTGGTCGGCATGTTAGCCCATTTGCGCCAATCAGCGGTAAGCACGGCGGCGAAGGCGACGGCGCCGCCGACCGGTGCGGTGACCCAGGGTGGGGCGCCGGTGAGGCGTGAGGCCGCCAGGCCGGTCGCGGCTCCGGTGACGCAGAGACCGGCGATGGCGCCCCAGCCGACCGCGTTGATCTGCGCAGTCCGGAACAGTTCCCGGCGGCGGCCAAAGGGTGACGAGAATAGGTAGGCCGAGGATCGGTGATCGGGCATGCCTCGACCATGCCATCCGGTGGTGCTCTGGTGAGCCGATTCGCGTGGCGTCGCGGGCTCATCGTCAGGGACTGTGGGCTTTGAACCGCGCAATCTGCTTGGTGGTGGTGCGGATAACTTCGGTGGGGCAGCCGATCTGTCATGCAGGTCATTCCTGCCCAATGCCGATGATGTTGTTCAAACTCTCTGGACGTCTTCAAGGCGGCCCGAAGCGGGCCGCTCACTCCGTCGACTAGGGCGCGTGCCCGTGCCGCCGCTGCCGCTTGGCCCGGTCACGCAAGCAGCCCGTCGGCTGGCGTGGAACCGCGGAGTCGGGCCGCGCGCGAACGACAGGTAAGCGGTGGAGGTGTTGTCAACGACGGCCGGACTACGGACCACAACGGCTGACCGCTGTCGGTGCGCGGTCGGCGGCAAATGGGCGCAAGCGACTACAGTGGTTCTACCGCACGGTAGCGGACTTCTTGTGTCGATCGACCAAGCCGAGTACCAGGGTGTTCACGGCGAAGGTTGGGCGATGACGTCCGGCCGAGCACCAAATCCCGCCAGACAAACTAGGCTGCATGATTTCGGCTCGTTGGTTGGGGCCGCGGGGACTTCGAGCAGACGAGGATGTCGGAGCCGTTCGGCGCGGCGGGCTTGATGATGTGGTGCTGTTGGTGTGGCGAATCGGTCTCTCGGTCGGCCGCTGGTCAGCAACCCTCTCTGCGGCGACCTGCTGGACCAGGGGCACCCGAGCTGCTGGTCACCATCGGCAGAGGAGAGTGCCTGACCACGACCGCTGGGTCCGAACCCGCCAAGTGTTGCCGCCGAGACGGTGAGGCCGCCGCGTCCAGATCAGCCCCCGGAGGGGATCCGCCCGGGGCAGGTGTCGCCTTTGCGGGGGAAGGAGCATCGCGAGCGACGGCCACAAACCGACCGCCGGCCGAATACCTTGACGCTGCCAAGCCCGCATCCCCCAGTGGAACAAGTGTGAAGCCCGTCACTTGACGTGCGCGCTAGGCCCGCCATCGCTACGCGATGCTTTGCACCCAGAAGGTGGTTGCCCTCCCACTGGTGCGACATCGAACAAGCGTACGACGAGTACGGGGTGCGTGTAGCGCTAACGGCAGGATATGAACTGCTTGTCTGACACCAACGGCGACAGCAACCAGCCCGGACGACGACATCGGCATACGCTTCCTCACCGTCAATGCGCCGTTGAGCGTCGGCAAGGAAGTCCGCCCGTCGGTCCTCGTCCAGAGCTCCAACCAGGTTTGGTAATTGGCGGTGGCTTCGATGAGCGCTCGCCGGGGTCGTAGCCGGAATCCGCTTCGGCGAGGAGTGCGGCTTCGGCCTCGGGCGTGCGGACTGCACCGCTCTTGGTGCGCAGTCCAGCGGTTGCTTTCTTGGCTGGCGCCTTCTTGAGAGCTGCAGCCTTGGTTGTGGTCTTACGGTTTGCTTTCAGGTCCGCCACTGCTTCGCCTCCCTGTACCGCCGGTTGTAGCGGGGTTGCGTCTCCATCGCGTGGATCACGTACAACGTGTCGTTCATAAGTTCGACCGCCATGACTTCGAGCGCGGTGCCGTCCTGGTCGTCGCCGAGGAACCGCAGCCGTTCGAACGGGTCTGTCCGGTGGCTCGGCCGGTATCGCGAAGGTAGCCCGCGGTGTTCGTGCAGCAGCTTCCGAGACAGCCCGCCACCAGCCTGCCGCCCCGCATCCAGCGCCGGGAGGGGTCTACGGCTGGAGTATCGGCGGGCGCGGATCTCGCAACTCGTCAGTGTCCTATCTGGACTGTCCAATCACATGTGACGCGTGCGATAAGGGGTCGTTCGCACGCGATGTAAGGTATGGCGATTTCCGGCATCGTGATCAAGAGGTGGCAAATGCAAGGAAGGTTTGGACGGGCGCTGGCCCCGCTGTGCGGGATCGCGCTGGGTTTGGCCGGCACGCTGACTTACTCCGCTGGACTCGGGAGTCAGGCTTATGCTGCTGGTCAGGCGTCCGCGGCAGTCGGCGCCACGACGCCCTTCGCGACAGTCGAGGCCGAATCCGGCACGCTCGGCGGTGGTGCCCGGGTACGCCGCATCGGGCCGGGAGATACCGTGCCCACTTCGGCCACTTTGGAGACTGAGGCCTCCGGTTATGGATTGGTCGAGCTGAAGAGCACCGGTGATTCGGTGACGATTCCCAACACCACCGGTAAGCAGTCCAACTCACTCGTCGTTCGCGCTTCGATTCCGGACGCGCCGGGCGGCGGTGGTATCACCGCGTCGCTGGACCTCTATGTGGACGGTGTGTCGCGTGGCCCGCTGACGCTGAGTTCGGCACAGGAGTGGAACTACCGCAACTCGACCACTACGCGGGACGACCCCAACGGCGGCGGCACGGCCTTGGAGTTCTACAACGACTTCACCTATTTTCCGCTGCCGGGAGGTCCCATCCCAGCAGGCAGCACCATCATGTTGCGCAAGGATTCCACCAATACGGCTGCTGTCTACGACATCGATTCCGTCGACCTGGAGGATGTCGGGTCGGCGTTGACGCAGCCGGCAGGTTCGCTCAACGTCGTTGACTTCGGCGCGGACCCCACCTTCACCAAGGATTCCACGGCCGCCATCCAGAACACGGTGAACACCGCACGGGCGCAGGGCCAAGCGGTGTACATCCCGGCGGGCAAGTTCATGATGAACAGCCTCGCCTCCGGCAGCTTGACGATCGCCGGCGTACAGGTCTACGGCGCCGGTATGTGGTACACCACGCTCTACCGCAAGGTTGCTCTGCCCACACCCGCGAATTTCACCTCCCAGACCCTGTTGGGCTCGGGCAGCACTCTCAGCGATATCCAGATCGACGGTAACGCCCGCTGGCGTGGCACGGGTGGGGGTGCCAGCTCCGGTATCCAAACCATGGGCGCGCTCGGATGGCACGTGAACCGGATTTGGACCCGGCACACTGACGCCAACTGGCTCTCCGGCAGCAACGGCCTGGTGGAGAACAGCCGGAGCAGCGACTCCTTCGCCGATGGTTTCAACATCAACAATTCCAACACCCCGAACCCGGAGAAGCTCGGCAACAACATCACGGTCCGCAACAACTTCGTTCGCGGCTCCGGCGACGATTCCTTCGCCACCTTCTCCGACGGCGGAGCCAGCGGCACGAACGGTCAGATCGACGGTGCGAAGATCCTCAATAACACGGCCGTCGCGACGGTGTGGGCCAACGGGATCCGAGTCGCTGGCGGACGCAACGTCCAGGTCATGAACAACCTGGTGACCAGCGTGTCGTCGAACAAAGCCATGGAGATCGGCATCTTCGGAGCCACCGGACGTCCGCTGGAGTCCGCGACGGTCAGCGGGAACGTGCTGAACGGTGGCGGTGGCTGGAACGGCGCGCAGCTCGGCGGCGTCCGGATCTTCTCGCCGAGCAGCGATTCGCTGTTCGCGGACGCGTTCACCAACGTCACGATGACCGGCAACATCCTGCGCGGGTCGTTCACCACAGGCCTGTTCATCGACCGCGGCAAGGTGAACGCGACGCTTACCGACAACACGATCGACGGGCCGGCCAAGGAAGGGGTCCGGGTGTATTCGGGGGCCACCGGCAGCGGGACCTTCAACGGCACCGTGGTCAAGAACCTGCGCCCCGGGTTCGCTCAGTTCCAGAGCGGTTCCAGCGATTTCGTGGTGAGCGGGACGAACAACAGCTGGCAGAGCACCAGCTAGCCCGCCGTACCGACCGGACGAGAACGGTCACGAGAGAGGGGCCGTTCTCGTGGATGTCGGGACCGCGCCGAGTCCGTTGATCGGCCGATAGCTGATGCTCGCCGCAGGGGCGTGCACGGACTGACGGAGCGCGTCGTCGGCTGGCGGCAGTCAGCGAGGCGCAGTTCCCGGTTCTCCACGCATTCGCCGATGGAGGAGTGGGTCCGCCGCCTGCGCGAGCAGGTCGGCGCGACCCAGTATCGTCGCTGATTCCATCGATGACCTCAGGGGCCGTCCATCCGGGCGGCCCCTCGTCACTGTGCGGGGGAAGTTGCGGTGCGCCAGGATCTCGACGTGTGGCGGATGCCCGGCGCGCGGGCGCTACTCAGCGTGGGCATTCTGGCGCGGCTCGGCATCGGGATGGACCGGAAAGCGGGAGCCAGTCGGAATCTGGACAGAGGCTTCGACCAGCGCGTTGAACGGGAAACGATGGAGGGCAGAGCGGAGGCGTCGAGATGGCCCTTATTCTGCGAATCGTCACGATATTGGCAACTGCTTTGGTCATCCTCTACGCCGTTGGAGTCTTGGTCGATCTTGTGTCGACCTGGATTTTTCTACGGCACCCGAAGATCCTGGCCGCGATGGTGCCGTCCCAAGACGAGTCCGTAGATATCCTGTTGCGTCACGTGAATCCTCGGCGTCGACTGCAATCCATCGCGAATATCGTCCTCCTGCCGGCTATGGCGATCCGATGGCCGTACGGCTTTCTTGACTATCAGGTCCTCAGGGTCAGAAAGAACAATCTGCAGTACTCGGCGCGGCGTCAGCTGCGTTCGGATCCGCTGACCCTGGCCCTCCAAGGGCTGTCCGCCGTTCTGGTGCTGGGCACTTTCGGCTACCTGGGTCTGGTCTGGGAACCGCTGCTCATGTCGGTAGTCGCGTTTATCCTCGTCGCCATCGTGCTGAAGCATGCGAGTTACCTGCCGGGGTCGCTTCTGGAAAGTCTCCGACGTTCGCTCTCGAACCCGTTCCTCGTGATGGTCGCGATAGCGTTGATCGACGCGGTGGCGTTGTCCTGTTCCCTTGCCGTGTTGAAGGCGTACCGGGGAAACTCGACCGTTCGGCTTCCGCTCGTCGTCGAGTCGGCCGCCGGACTTTTCGACGTGCCTGGCAATGTGAAGGACTTGACCGAGTTGTCGGTGTATCAAGTCCCGGTGGCCGTCGTCGGCCTGATCTATTCCGCCGCTCTCATCCGGTCGGTGGCGAGTTTCCAGGGTTTCAAGCGAACCGACGAGGACATCTATTCGATAGCCAATGCCTTGGTCAATACTGAGCAGTACAAGAAGGCAGATAAATGGGTCTCGGAGGGGCGTGTTCCGACGCCTGGATCGTTCTTTCTGCGCGCCCGAATTCTTTTCACCAAGAACGACTTCGAAAAGGGATTCGACTACATTCGGCGTGGGCGAGAGATGCTGGGGTTGGACACCTCGACAGACGGGGTGGTCTCTGAGACGGTGGATATTCTGGCGTTGACGCCCCTGCCTGATTCGACACATCTGGCACTCGCTCGTTACTTGTCGAACGGAATGTACTCGGACGTCTACGTGAGCATGATATTGGAATATCAGCTGAACCGGATCCGAGACGTCGAGCGGTTCCTGACGACGGTGAAGCCGTTGTACCTGGAAAACCGATATCCGATCACCCGCGCAGTACTCTATCTGGGCGAAGGCCATCATGCCGAGGCCCGCGACATCTTGAAGCACGCTCTGACCGGCCCGGCGTTCGACGAGATATTTCGGGTCCTACGTGAATACTTCTATACGCTCATCAGCGATGATCTGACCGACAGCGAGGTGCGAGCGTTCATCGCGGAGTCCGGACTGCGACCGTTCCAGCTGGTGCGAGACCTGGAGGGGGATCTCGGTGACGCCCAGAGAGTAGCGGCGACGGCATCCTTGCTTCTGGTCGAAGGCGTTCTGAAAGCGCTGATGGACGAAGACCCGGGCATTGCCATCGATCTTCGGTTCATCGATCAGGTGGCTCGTGATGTCGCCCGTTCGGAAGAGGAATACCAGCGCCGGCGAGCGATCGCCGATGACTCACTCTTGGGGCTGCTGGAGTAGCGAAGCCGAGACAGGTGGCGGCAGGTCTCAGGGGCGAACAGAGAACGGGCGGGACATCTCGAGGATGTCCCGCCCGTTGCTCGGAGCGCGTGTCTAGCGCGGTGGGTTGCCCGCGGGCGGGATGCCGCCCTGCGGCGGGGCGCCCCTGCCCTTGCTCGGGTGGATGATGACGAACCCGCCCTTGATGGTGCGGCCCTCGGGCGAGGTGCCTCCGGTCGTGCCGGCGGGGCAGTCGGAGTCGACCTCGTTGCCGATCGAGACGTCGAAGCCGGCCCCCTCGATGCGGTCGCGGGCGTCGTCGATCGAGTCGCAGTTCACGTTCGGGATGGACTTCTGGTCGCCGAACGCGATCTTACGGTTCTCGGGCTCCTTGAACTGCTCGCGCGGCTTGTCCTTCATGAAGTCGCCCAGCGTCTGATAGACCGCAGGGTTGACGATGTCGTGCGACATGCGGTCGTGGTGGTCGGGCCAGTCGGGGTTGACCAGGTAGCCGGCGACGACCAGCGACGTGGTGCCGGCGATCAGCGCGGCGGTCTTGTCGGCGTCCGTCGTGCCGGTCTTGCCGAAGACCGGGTGCTTGACCGTGCTCTTCGTCTGGCGGGCCGTGGCGCCGTTGCAGCGGCCGAGCTGGGCCGAGTCGCCGACCGGGCAGCGGGCCGCGTCGATCGCCGCGCGGGCCACGTCTTTGCTGGTCGCCCGGATGCAGCGCGGCTTGCCGATGTCGAGCTTGGCGCCATCGTTCGTGCTGATCTGCTCGATCGGGGTGGGCTCGCAGTACATGCCGTCGCCGGCGAGCGTGGCGTACGCGTTCGCCATGTCGAGCGGGGTCGATGCCGAGACGCCGAGCGTGAAGGCCCCCCACTGGTTGGCCGAGACCGGGTCGTTCGCGTACTTCGCGTCCTGGGGGACGCGGAACTGCACGCCGAACCGCTTGGCCACCGCCACCACGTTCTCGGCGCCCACCTGCTCCTCGAGCGGCACGAAGTACGTGTTGATCGACTTTCCGAAGCCCGTCCACATGTTGTAGAGGCCTTCGCCCCCGCCGCCCGAGTTGCTGGGGCACCAGAAGTGCGTGCCGGGGCAGGCCGAGTCGTTGCCGCGGTCGATGATGTAGCCGCTCTTGAAGCGTTTCTCGGCCTTGATCGGGTAGGCCAGCGGGTAGCCCTTCTCGAGCGCCGCGATGATCGTGAAGATCTTGAACACCGAGCCGGCTTGATAGCCGTTGATGTCGCCACCGCCGCTGAGCAGCGGGTTGGTCGTGTTCGGGTACGTCGCGTGGACGCCCGCCTTGGCCTTGCGCTTGTCCGACGAGAGCGGGTTCGGGTGGGCGGGATCGGGCAGCTTGTACTTCCGGTTTGCCGCGAGCAGTCGTACCTTGCCGGTGCCGGGCTCGGTCGCGGCCAGCAACAGGGCGTTCTTGTCCTTCTCGGCGATCCGGTCGGCGATCCGCTTACGGGCGTCGGCCTGAGCCTTGATGTCCAGCGTCGTGGTGATGCGGTAGCCGCCGCTCTTGAGGCGACGCTCCCGGTCGTACGGCGTGGCGCCGAACGCCTCCTGGTCCATCCACCAGCGGTAGAAGTAGTCGCAGAAGAAGCCCCAGTTGTTGTTGGCGACCGGGACGCAGCCGTTGCCGATCGGCTTGACCTTGCGCGGGATCGGCTCCTTCTTGGCCTTGTCGGCCTCGGCCTGGGTGATCGAGCCGACCTCGACCATGCCCGGGATGATGTAGTTGTCCCGGCGCTGCTTGATCTGCTGGTAACCCTCGCTGGTGGTCGGGTTGAAGCTGGTCGGCGCCTTGACCATGCCCGCCAGCATCGTGGCCTGGCCGATCGTCAGGTCCTTGGGCTTCTTGTTGAAGTAGACCTGGCTGGCGGCGTAGACCCCGTACGTCTGGTTGCCGAACGGCACGATGTTCAGGTAGCGCTCCAGGATCTGGTCCTTGGAGAGCTCCTTCTCCACCTGGATCGCGTACTTCATCTCGGTGATCTTGCGCTTCGGGGTGTCCTTGGTGGCGTCGACGACCTCCTGCGGGTTCGTCGCCGAGTAGGCCAGTGACATCCGTACGTACTGCATGGTGATGGTCGAGGCGCCCTGCTTGGACTCGGACTTGCCGCTGTTGTTCACGAAGGCGCGGGCGACACCCTTGAGGTCGACGCCGTTGTGGTTGTAGTAGTCCCGGTCCTCGGCGGCGACCATCGCGTCGCGCATGAACTTCGAGATTTCCTTGAGGGGGACGTCGCTGCGGAACTCGTCATAGAACTGCGAGATCTGCGTCTTGTTGTCGGAGGCGTAGATCCGGGTGATCTGTGGGGAGCTGAAGTCCTTGAGCTCACTGGGCAGCTGCGCGAACGTCTCCCCGCCGGCCTTGGCGGCCAGTCCGGACATCGCGGCGGCTGGGAAAGCCGCGGCAGCGACGACGACACCGGCGAGTAAGCCGCAGATCAGGAGCGAGGTCGCATTAGCGAAAATATTGTGATCGCGTCTGCGCATCCAGGAGGTCACCTGGAGGAGGGTACGCGACGAGCGCACGCGACCGCTCGTCGAGAAGGTCACGCTTCGCCCCGCTTTAGTGTGCCCCTTCCGCCGAGATCTTGGGTCGATTTCCACAGACGGCACCCGGACGTACCGAAGCGGTCGGTTGGTCTTCGAGGTCTTTGCCCGGAACAGCCGAGCTGTACGTATTTCAGGTACAACGTTGCGTAATCACCCGACTACAGAGCATGATGATCCGGCGAGCTTGTCGCAGACGTCTGCCCCGCTTGGTGACTCAAGCTGTCTGGAAAGGCAGAAGCGGCGGACGCCAAGGGGGGTAACGCAAGGGGGGACGTTTACACATGGGGATGATCAGCGATTGGCCCAGCATGGCGGCGTGTCAGAGTGGCGACCCTGACGCGCTCTTCGTGCAGGGCGCTGAGCAGAACGTGGCGAAGAGGATCTGCCGGAGCTGCCCGGTCCGCTACGAGTGCCTCGCCGATGCCCTGGACAACAGGATCGAGTTCGGAGTTTGGGGCGGCATGACCGAACGGGAACGGCGGGCCCTGTTGCGCCGTCACCCGCATGTGGCCAGCTGGCGGAAGATGTTCGAGGCCGCGATGCGGGAGAAGGGCGCCGACAAGGTGCTGGTCCCCACCCGCTGACGACCCGCAGGGGCGATCACGCCAGGAGCGTACCGATCGTCCGCAGCCCGTCGACGTCATGAACGTCGGCGGGCTGTGCCGTGACGGAAACCGTCCGCACGGTCGGGAACGCGTCGGTGAAAGTCGCGGCCACCAGCGCCTCGCGCTCGGTCTGCCGTACGAGATTGGCGTGGATGCGCAACGCGGCCGCGGTCAGCGGCTGGTCGCCCGCGGCGGCCAGCACGTCGGCCGCCGCCTCGCTCTCGTCGGCCGAGAGACCCGGCGCCTCGGTGCGGTGCATCCGGTTGAGTACCAGGCCGGCCAGGGGCATCCGGTCGGCGACCAGGCGCTCCGCGAAATAGGCGGCCTCGCGCACCGCGTCCCGCTCGGGCGCCGCGACCAGCAGGAACGCGGTCTGCGGGTCCTGCAGGATCCGGTACGTCTGGTCGGCGCGTTGCCGGAAGCCGCCGAACATCGAGTCGAGCGCCGCGACGAAGCCCGACAGATCGGTGAGCAGCTGGGCGCCGAGGACCTTCTGCACCGTCCGCGAGAATAACCCGAAAGACGCCGTGACCAGGCTGAACATGCTGCGGCCGCCGCTGCGTGCGGGGGCCAGCAACATGCGCAGCATGCGGCCGTCGAGGAACCGGGACAGCCGGGCCGGCGCGTCCAGGAAGTCGAGCGCCGAACGCGACGGCGGAGTGTCGACCACGATCAGGTCCCACTCGTCGGTGGCCCGCAACTGACCCAGTTTCTCCATCGCCATGTATTCCTGCGTGCCGGCGAAGGTCGAGCTCATGGCCTGGTAGAACGGGTTCGCGAAGATCTCCGTCGCCCGCTGCGGCGTGGTGTGCTGCTGCACCACCTCGTCGAAGGTGCGCTTCATGTCGAGCATCATCGCGTGCAGCTCGCCGCCGCTGTCGACGTCGATGCCCTTGACCTGGCGCGGGGTGTTGTCGAGCTCGCTGAGGCCCATCGACTGGGCCAGCCGACGGGCCGGGTCGATGGTGAGCACCACGGTGCGCCGCCCATGCACCTCGGCCGCCCGCAGCCCCAGGGCTGCGGCGGTCGTGGTCTTGCCCACCCCGCCGGCGCCGCAGCACACGACGATCCGGGTGGACGGGTCGGCCAGCAGAGCGTCGACGTCGAGTCGTTCAGCTCTCACGTCAGCCACCAGCCAAGAGTAAGCCGTTGTTGATCCGGCGCACGGCGACTGTGTCCGGTCACGCACGCATGAGGACGGCGGCCAGCTCGTCGAGCCCGGCCTGGTCCACCCCGCCGGGCAGCAACGGCAGCTCGACCAGGGGGCGGCCGGTCTCGGTCAGCTCGGTGCGCAGCGACTCCTCCAGTTCCTGGCGGGTGAGATGCGCCCGCACCTCGGTGGCGAGCCCGTTCACGGTGCTCGCGTCGGTCGGCAGGCCCGCCTCGGCCAGGCCCCGTTTGAGCTCGGCCTTGGTCACCTTGCCGGTGGTCACCAGCGCCGGGCGGGTGGCGTTCAGAATGATCCGGCCGACCGGGATGTGCAGGGCACTGAGCTCGGCGATCGCGTCGAGCGTCTCCTGCACGGGCATTTCCTCGAGCAGGGTGACGACGTGCACCGAGGTGATCGGGGAGCGCAGCAGGGAGGAGACGCCTTCGCTCTGCGTCTTGATCGGGCCGACCTTGGCCAGCTTGGCGGTCTCGGCGGTGACGTTGAGGAAGCGGCCGATGCGGCCGGTCGGCGGGGCGTCGAGCACCACCGCGTCGTACGCCCGGCGGCCCTCCTGCGACCTGGTGGTGGCCTCCTTGACCTTGCCGGTGAGCAGCACGTCACGCAG
>Ga0247737_1000178_pt1 | contig 21461 bp, 14 predicted proteins | sample UWRJL028104C2_FD_180937 | JGI IMG/M metagenome (GOLD analysis project Ga0247737, IMG submission 180937) | Plant litter microbial communities from Arlington Agricultural Research Station in Wisconsin, United States - UWRJ-L028-104C-2 | ecosystem: Environmental > Terrestrial > Plant litter >...
TCTGGCGATCTACTCCGATCCGGGGTCGGCGTTGATCGCGCTCCAGGCCGCCCTCGCCAGCGTGTCGGGCCTCAGCAGCGCCCAGGTCTCCATGACCCGCCTGGCCAACCAGCAGGTCCAGTTCTCCGTCACCCTCACAGATCCCGCGGCGGCCGGCTCGGTTCTGAGCTTCGTCGGCGACGCGGCCACCACCCTCGGGCTGGCGACGGGCGTCAACAACGTCCAGGCCTACATCCTGGCCAACGGGGTTGATGGCGCGGCGCCCCAGGCCACAGACCTCGAAGGTGATCCGACCCTGCGCAGCGGGCTGTATGCGCTGGACGAAGTGGACCTGTTCAACCTGCTCTGCCTGCCGGACCTGCGCACCTACGACGAAGACAGCCACACCTTCATCGCCGGCGTCGCCGCCCAATATTGTCAGAAGCGGCGCGCGATCCTGCTGCTGGACCTGCCCCAGGCCGTGTCGACCGGCAACCTCGGCGCCGCCCAGAAATGGGTGCAGAACAGCGCCGTGGACGAGGTCGGCGCCGCGTCGATCAACACGGCCGCCTATTGGCCTGAGCCCACCATTCCTGATCCGCTCAACAAGATGCGGCCGCGACAGATCGCCGCCAGCGGGGCGATGGCCGGCATCTATGCGGCCACGGACGCAGGCCGCGGCGTGTGGAAGGCGCCGGCCGGGGTCAACGCGCCCCTGTCCGGGGTGCTGGGACTGGGCGTGACCCTGACGGACGACCAGAACGGCGTCCTCAACCCGCTCGGCCTCAACGCGCTGCGCACCTTCCCGGTCTACGGCACGGTCCCTTGGGGCGCGCGGACTCTGGCCGGGGCCGACGTCCTGGCGTCGGAATGGAAATACCTGCCGGTCCGCCGGACCGCTCTCTACATCGAGGAAAGCCTGTATCGCGGCCTCAAATGGGTGGTGTTCGAACCCAATGGCTCGGTGCTGTGGTCCCAGATCAGGGCCGACGTGACGTCCTTCATGACGGGCATGTTCCGGCAGAACGCCTTCGCCGGCACGGTTCCATCGAAGGCGTTCTTCGTGAAATGCGACGCCTCCACCACCACGCCCAACGACGCCGATAGCGGCATCGTCAACATCCAGGTCGGTTTCGCGCCGTTGAAGCCCGCCGAGTTCGTCGTTCTGTCCCTGCAACAAATGACCGCCGGCGCATCCTGAGGACCGACCCATGCCCCTCTTCTCGACGAACCCCCAGCGGGTCGATCCCTACAAGAACTTCAAATTCATCATCCGCTCACAGGGCCAGGCCGTGGCGGCGGTCAACAAGATCAGCCCGCTGAAGCGCACGACCGAGGTGATCAGCTTCCGCGAAGGCGGGGATCCGTCTTCCGTCCACCTTTCGCCGGGTCAGGTGAAGTACGAGCCCATCACCCTGGAGCAGGGCCTGACGCTGGACACCGGCTTCGAGCAATGGGCCCAGAAGGTGTGGACCTACGGCGCCAACCCGGGCTCGGAAGTCTCGCTGAAGGATTTCCGTCGCGACCTGTCACTGGATTTCCTGGACGAGGCCGGTCAGGTGGTGATCACCTACACCATCTTCCGCTGCTGGCCGTCCGAGTACACCGCCCTGCCCGAACTGGACGCCGGCGCCAACGCGGTGGCGATCCGGACCTTGGTCCTGCAGACCGAAGGCTGGCAGCGTGACGTAGCCCTGACGCCGCCGTCCGAGCCGACCTTGAGCTGAATGGCGGCGACATGAGGGGGCTGACGGCGTCGGATCTGTTTCGGATCGAAGACCAGTGCGACGAGCGCTCGCCCCTGGATGTCGCTGGGGCCCTGTTGCACTGCGCCACGGGCGTTCATGCCGACGAGGTGACGCTGGGACAGCGGGACGCCCTGTTGCTTACGCTTCGTCGGCTGACCATCGGTTCGAAGTTGAGCCTCTTCAGTGACTGCCCGAAATGCCGTCTGGAGCTGTCGGCCGAAACCACCACCGACGCCCTGATCCTCACAGCGGAAGAGGCGGCGCCCTCCGCCACCGTAGTCGTCGGCTCCGGCCGGTGGCCGATGCGCCTTCGACCCGCCACAGCGGCGGACCTTCGGGCGGCCTTGGCTATGCCAGATCCGCGTGCGGCGCTTGCCGCGCTCTGTCTGGAGCCGTTGGACGACGCCCCTTTTCCTTCTCCGCAGGATCTCGACGCGGACGATCTCGACCAAATCGCCGCCGCCATGGCGGCGCTGGACCCGCAGTCCGACCTGCTGATGGGCTTCGTCTGTCCCGCCTGCGGACACGACTGGTCGGTGATCTTCGACATCGCCGACTATTTCTGGCGCGAACTCCAGCTTCACACGGCGACCTTGCTGGATGACGTCCACCGGCTGGCCAGCGCCTATCACTGGTCTGAGACGGAGATCATGGCCTTGGCCCCGTCGCGTCGTAATGCCTATCTGGCGAGGATCAGAGGATGAGCAACTGGCTGACCCGCCAGTTGCAGCGGGCGACGGGCGAGGCTCACGGTCTCCAGCCCCCGCGGCGCTATAGGTTCGAGGCGGGTTCCAACCCCCTTCCTGGCGGAGAAGCTGCAGCGCCTGATACCGGCGAGGGTCTTGCCCCGGCGGGCGCTGGCCCCGCCCGGGAAGCGGAGCGGGCGGCGCCAAGGTCTTCGCCGACGGATCGACCGCCGGCCCGATCGGCACGGCCGGACAGCCTTCCCGCCGCGGCCGACGTACCGGTCGCGGTGATCACCCTCGGCGCCCCGACGCCTGATGCGGAAGCCTACGACGCGACGGTTGATGCGCGGGCGGGCGAAGATCCCGTAGTCGGCGCCGTCGCGCAGGGGACGGCGCTTCCCCCATCCCGCAGCGGTCGCCCGCGAGAGACCGCTGCGGGCGCGACCGTATCTGAGCCGCGTCGTGACGCCCTGCCCGAACCCCCATCCCGGACCGACCCGCACCCCGTCCCCGCCTCCGGTTCGTATCCGACGCCGGGCCAAGCGGTGACCCCCGAAAGCCAGGAGCCGGCGACCTTTCGGCTCCCGCCTACCCTAGACCGAGAGCAAGGCTTCGACGGCGAGTCCGATCGGTCGCTCTCACCTCGGCTCGAGGTCGCGCCGGAACAGATAAGGCCCGAAGATCAAGCACCGGAGACCTCCTCGCTCGGGCTCCCCCTGGGTCGTGAGTCCGATCCCCACGGCGGGCCGGATCCATCACCCCCGCCTCGTCTCGACCTTGAGGCGGGACCCGTTCCGCAGGCGAGGGAGGCCGAAGCGGCGCCGTCGCCGCCGGCAGAGACGCCGACACTCGGAGCCGACCCTGGTCGCAGCGGCGCAGGCGCCCCCTTAGCGGACAAGGCGTCGCCGCCGGTCGGCGAGGCAGCCGGCGGAGTTCGACCACGCGGCACAATGCCTTCCGCAACGGTATCCGCGCCCGCTTTGGAAGACGTCGGGCGGGACGCGCCCAACCACACTTCGTCACCGGCTGCGGTCTTCGAGGCCGGGCCCGAGTCTGTTTCACCCCGCGGGGAGGAACGACCCACCGAACGTGGCGCTGCGCCGTCCGTTGCGCCTTGGCCGTCAACGAGTCCGCCACCGAAAGCGGCACAGGTCCCGACCGAAACATCGGAGCGCGCACGCCCTTCACTCTCCGACCCTGCGCCGGCGCCTTTAGGGACACCATCGGCCCCACCTACGCCCTCCCTGGGCGCCTCCCCTTTGTCACCTGACGCGCGCGCGCTTCTCGTTTCCGGACCGGTGTCGAGCCGAGGCGCCGGTGCGCGCACCGGGGACAATCCGGGCCTCAAGACGGAGTCTAGCGAGGCGAAAGCCGTCGACGCGCACGGCACGAACTCAGAGCTCAAGGCGACGGCGCCTCGCCATCTCGCCCCCTCTCGACGCGTCGAAACGCCGGATCGGCTCTCCTCGGAATTCGGTGCGCGCGCCGCCGCCCACCCAATCCCAAGCGGCATGGCGGCCGACAACGAGAGGCCGAACGCGCGAAACGGGCCCTCGCTCATTCCCCATTCCAGGGTCGAGACGGCGCAAAGCCCGACGAAAACGTCCGTCCCCGATGCCACTGCCGCCACGGCGCCGTCTTCCCTTCTTCCTGCCGCGAGAAAGTCCGTGTCGCCCGGCGTCCAGCCGATAGGTCGGGAGATGGCGATATCCGCCGCGATCAGGCCCCCGGCTCCCGCACCGATCGCGCGGATCCTTGGCCCCGCTCGACCGGAGGTCATTCAGGACGCGGCGCCGCGCCAGCCGGCGGCGCACCACCTCTTGGCGACCGCTTCCGCGTCCACCGCACGAAAGACGCCTTCCGCCGAATCTTGGAGCACGCCCAGTCTGGGAGAAACGCGAGCCCCCGGGCGAGAGGGCGAGAGGGCGACGCCTTCGGCGGAAACCGCACCCGTCATCCTGATCGAGATCGGCAAGGTCGAGGTCGCGCCATCGCCCCGACCCGCACCGCCTCGGAGAGCATCCGGTCCGCATCGGACCCTTCCTCCGCTCGAACTGAGGGATCGAGGCGGTCATGAGTGACTCCCTCGCGATCGCGGCCGCGACAGAAACCTTGAGCCAGTTCCTCAGCATGTGGCTGATCAGCCATGGCGATCAGACCATGCCCGACGCGGAGGTGAAGCATCTCGCCCCGACGGATCCGTCGCTGGATGGGGAGCGGCCGACCATCAACGTCTATCTGTTCCTGTCCGCCGTCGATCCATTCCTGCGCAATGCGGCGCAACCGACACACAATGCCGCGGGGCAACGGCGGTCATCGCCGTCGATCCCCTTGAAGCTGACCTATCTGATCAGCTTCCACGGGGATGAGGGCAAGCTGGAGCCGCAGCGACTTCTGGGTCTCGCCCTGGCCGCCATCAACGGCAATCCCGTCCTTGGGCCGACCCTGATCCAGCACGTCATCGACCACACCGCCTGGCTGGCGACGTGCGACCTGGCGCGCAGCGGCCAAGCCATCAAACTGACGGCCGCATCCTTCTCCAGCGTCGATGAGCTCGGCAGTTTCTGGATGAATTTCGCCGGCACCGGGCACAGGCTCGCCATGCTGTTCGAGGCCTCGGTGGTGACCGTCACCAGCCCGGGGGAGGTCGTCGTCGAGCCGCCGGTGGAGGGCATCGGCCTGACCGTGGGCCGCATCGGCGGCGTCGGCGAGACCGCGCCGCCGCCGCTTCAGGCGACGTTCGCGATGAAAGGCAAGCGACTGACCGCGTCGGTCTCGCCCCGCATCCGCGCCGGCGCGCGATGCATGCTGGCGCTGCATGATCCCAAGTCCGGGAGAACCTTGCACAGCCTCCATGGCGACGCCCCGGGCGGCGCTTCCCTCACCTTCGACCTGGACCACATTCCGCCCGGGACCTATGCCGTTCGAGTGATCGCCGACAGCGCGTGGACCGATTTCGTCCGGAACGCCGAAGGCGAGATCGAGACCGTGGTCATCGCACCGCCTGGAGGTCGCGATGAGTGACCGGGCTGACCGCGCGATAGCCGACGAGCACTGGCGCACAGGCAATTTTGCGCACATGGACGTCGCCATCCTGCGGGTGCGGCGTCGTCTCGAGCACGCCTATTTTCAACGCCAGCGCATGACGGGATCGATCGCGGCGCAGGAAGCGGCGGTCCCAGAGCCGCCGACGCCGGCGCCCGGGTCACGGCCTTATGCGCTGGACTTCCTGACCCAGATGTTCCGGCTGACGCCCTTCGAGACGGAACTGCTCACCCTGGCCGTCGCGGTGGAGGTGTCGGCCGACGTCGCGCATCTCTGCCGGGAACTGCAACAACACCCTGAACGGGGGTTGGTGAGCGCGGGCCTGGCGATGGCCGTCCTGCCCGGCGGGGATTGGAATTCTCTGCGGCCGGACGCGCCTTTGCGGGCCTACGACCTGGTGGAGCTTGTCGGCGACGAGCGGTCCACGGGCCTTGCGATGCGGCCGGTGATCGCGCCGGAAGCCGTGGTGCATTTCCTTCTGGGGTCAAAGGCGATCGATCCCCGCTTGGGCGATCTCTTGACGCAGGTTCCACCAAGCCCGTTGTGGAACGGACAGGCGCGAGCCGCGGTTCAGGCCGCCCGCCTGCTGGATGTCCCCACGCCGCCCGTCGTTCACCTCGGCGCGGACTTCGCCTTGGCCGAAGCGGCCGCCGCCGCGGCGGCGGGAATGCTGGATCGACGTCTCTACAGCCTGGCTGCCGACGCCCTGCCTACGGACGCCCACGCCCAGGATCAGTTTCGCCGTCGCTGGAACCGCGACTTCCGCCTGGTGGACGGCGTGCTGTTGCTCAAGATCGAAGATCCCGCGCCCGGACAGGCGGCGGCGATCGTCAGGCTGTGCCGCCGACTGGAAGGGCCGGTCCTGCTCGCGGGCGATCTGCCGCCCGCGGCGGCGAACCTCGGAGACCGGTCGATGATCAGGCTGGACCTTCCCGCCCCCGCGGTCACCGAGATGGCGGAAGCCTGGAGAGGCGTTCTGGCGCCGTTAGGAGCCGAGAGCCTGGCGCCGCGTCTGGCCGACCAGTTCCGCCTCTCTCCCGCGATGATGCACTCGGTTGCGGGGGCGGCCATGGATGTCGGCGAAGGCGCTGACGGCGCCGACCTGGAGGTCGGCGACCGCATCTGGTCGCTGTGCCGCCTTCAGGGCCGGCATGCCCTCTCCGGACTTGCGCAACGGATGGAAGGCAAGGCCAGCCTGGACGATCTGGTTCTGCCACAGAATGCGTTGGACGTGCTGCACCAGGTGATCTCGCGTCACGCCAACAGGGACAAGGTCCTGAGGGGCTGGGGTCTGGAGCGGAAGTCCCGGGGCCTCGGTCTGAGCGTGCTGTTCGCGGGGGCAAGCGGGACGGGCAAGACCATGGCGGCGGAGGTCGTCGCCAACGCGCTGGACCTGGACCTTTTCCGCATCGACCTGGCGTCCGTGGTCGACAAGTACGTCGGCGAGACGGAAAAGAACCTGCGTCGGGTCTTCGATGCCGCCGAACGATCGGGTTGTGTCCTGCTGTTCGACGAAGCCGATGCCCTGTTCGGCAAGCGCAGCGACGTCAAGGACAGTCACGACCGCCACGCCAATTTGGAGGTCGGCTATCTTCTGCAGCGGATCGAATCCTACCCGGGGATCGCAATCCTCACCACCAATCTGCCGGACGCCATCGATCCCGCCTTCCTGCGCCGCTTCGCCCTGGTCGCCCATTTCCCCTTCCCGGGGGAAAGCCAGCGTCACGCGATGTGGGACAAGGTCTTCCCCGCAGCGACCGAGATCGGGGATCTGGACCGACGACGCCTGGCCCGCCTGCCGCTGAGCGGCGGCCAGATCGTCTCCGTGGCGCTGAACGCCGCCTTCGCGGCCGCAGAAGACGGAGAGGCGGTGGCCGACCGTCACATGGACGTGGCGGTCCGCCTGGAATTCGCCAAGCAGGATCGAACGCCTCCGCTTCTGCCCCTCCCGGAGACGACCGCATGACCCGGCCGATCGTGCGCATCCGCATCGAGACCCTTCAGGCGCCGACCGGGGGAGCCGAAGCCGCGCGCGCCTATGCCCACGCCGTGGCCGAGGCGCTGGGCGCCCAGCTGGCTCAAGGTGGCGGCGCGCCGGTCGCCGGACGGCGGGCGGCGATAACGGTCAAAGCCTCGGGGCAAGGGACGGCTCCCTCGGCGACGGCTGCCGCGATCGCCGACGCCGTCAGGACGGGGTCGGGCCGATGAAGGCGGCTCTCTCGCACCGCCAGACATCCTCGACGGCGGCTGCGCCCGCGACCTCAGTCGCGATGTCCGCTCCACTGATGACATTGGGCGTGCTGCCATCAAAGTCCCTGGCGCAACTGGCCGCTTCGGCGCGTCTTGCGACCGGCAGGTCGGGCGACGTCCATGAGCGCGAGGCCGATCGTGGCGCGGCGGTCATGGGGCGCGGCTCTCCCGTCGGCTCGGTCACGCCGTCCGCCGGTGCGACGGCTCAGGGGGACGGACCGCTCGCGGCGGGCGTGCCCGGCTCCGTACTGGCCCCTCTGGTCGGACGCGGCACGCCCCTGCCCTCACAGCACAACGCCTTCTACGGCCGGGCGCTGGGAAGCGGCGCTTCCGGCGTGACCTTCCACCATGGCGCCGCGGCGGATCGTGTCACACGGGATTTGGGGGTCGGCGGCCTGGCGGTCAGCGGGCATGTAGCGGTGCGGTCCGATCGCTATGACGCGACCCGGCCGGACGGCGGACGAACCCTGCGCCACGAGATGGTCCACGCCGCGCAACAACAGGCGGCGGGCGTCGCCGCAAAGCCGATCGTGCAGATGGGCCCCGACGACGAGATGGACGAGTCCGAAGACGTGCCTGGCAGCGTCGAGTCGCATCAGGAGCTTTCGACGCCGAAGGCCGTAAGACGCAAGCGTGAGCGGGAGAAGCCCGCAGTGGCGCTCATGAACTCCGTCGATGCCGAGGACAGGCCTGGAAAGCGTCAGAAGGAGCCTGAGCCGACCGGCCCCGTCCCCATTGCCCGCGCGACCACCTTACCGGCGCCGGGTCGAGCCAAGCGGCGCTTTGAACGCACTCCCTCAACAGCCGACACGTACCGAGCGCAGCCGGACCGCGATGACGAGGAAGAGAAAGACGAAGTCGCCCCCGCCGAGGATCGCCAAGGGCGACTGAAGAAGGCCAAGAGTTCGCGAGCATCAGCGGCGCCAGCCGCGGCCGCGGCAGTCGTCGCGCCGCCGCCGGTCATCGACTATGGATCACTGACCCTCAACAATCTGTTCGCCACGAATGCCGGGCGGATCGCGTTCCCGAAGACGCCTGGCGCGCTAAGGCCGAGCGCCTTCGTCAAAAATCCCCTGAAGCATGACGACAACGCCGCCGATTTCATCAGGTCGATCGCCAGGTCGGCCAAGCCAAAGCTACGCCTGCCGAGCGGTGAGACCGTGGAGACGCGTCTCGAACTCATGCTGACCAGCGCCCGACGCCTGGATGCCCTGATCTGGACTCCCGCGCTGGCCGCCCGGGCTACGACAAATCCGTTGGACGCCGCGGAACTGACGAAGTCCGCGTTCAGCGACCCCGTCGACTACGGGGACACCGTGCATGGGGCCTCTGACTTCATCCGCGCTGGTCTCGCTGCGCTTCGAGACGCTAAGGCGATTGGGGACGAACAGACATATCCCTATTTTCCGGTCTTGGGTCCGCAGACAGCCCAGGGCATGGGAACCTTCGCCTACATCAACGTTACCGCCGGGGCGGTGATGCCGAGCGGCTCCGCCGCCTCGGGCACCGAGACCTCCACGCCTTGGGAAACGCATCTGGACCACCGGCGCTGGGGTGTCGAGGGTCAGAACTTCTACATCCGCGGCCATCTTCTGAACGATCACTGCGGCGGCATGTCGATCCCGCCCAATCTCGTCCCCCTGGTCGGCGTTCGCAACAACGAGGGGCCCTACACCAACCAACTCCATGAAGCCCTAGTCGAAAGTCAGCTGAAACAGGCCCTGAAAGCGCTGCAAACGACCCAGGCGGAAACGAGCAAGGATCGGGTCGCTCGGGTCATCTATCGGGCCGAGGCGATGGGACGAAAATCGCGACCGGGTCGGGCGACCGTGATCGAGCCGGCGGCGAACCGCGTCAAGACGCTGATGACCGACTTGAACCTCACGACGGCGGACTCCTTCGGCGATTTCAAGGCCGCCGCGCGGCAGGCGGTCCACGCCGACTCGACGAAGGCGCCGCGCTGGAGGGAAGTCGGTCAGCCCCTCGGCGCCCTGATAGGCTATGGCGACGAGGATCCCATGAGCGAGCTGATCGCGGGGCTTGAGGCGAACAGCGCCCTGTGGAAGTACGAGGACGACAACGTCCCCCGGAGCCTTCGATTGCTGCTCCGCGTAGACCGCGGTGACGGAAAGACCCCCGGGGAGCCGCAGTACTTCAACATCGACAACACCGTGCCCGACGCGCCTTGGCACATGCGTTATCGCAAGAACGCCACCTCGCGGCCGGGTCCAGTGGACGATCTGAGCGAGGGGCCGGAGCACCGTCGGGGATTGGCGATGGGTCGCGTCTATCTCGCCAAGACCCGGGCCCATAATGGAAATTTCGCCGCCTACCTGACCGCGCACAGGGACCATGTCGCGTCCCTTCACGAGCGCGGCTTCGGGGGGGCCGCGGGCATGCCCGCGATATGGCGGGACCCGACGAAGGACCAGGCGAAGGATCTGGCGGCGCCGATGGACGACATGACCTTCACGACGCGGGCCGCGACCGATCCCGACCCCACGGCCGCGACGCTGACCGGGCATGAAGGGTGGCTGAAGCAGGTTCCTCCCGAAGCCCTGATGGCTGCGGGACTCCATGAGCCGGGCATGATGCACAAGCCGACGGCCGACTACGCCGACGCCCTGCACAAGCTGTACGCGTCCCTGCCTCAGCCCGAGCTGATGCCCAGCATCCCGCTTTTCGCCTCACCCACGGCCGCGGGAGTGGGGCGAGCGGCCCTGCTCCACGTTACGCGAGGGCAGTCCCTCCCGGAGGGATCCTCTGCCGAAGGGACGTCTTATGACGGACTGCCCTGGTACACTGTGCTGAAGCATCGTGGTTGGCGCAACGGGTCGAAGGGCGCCGGCTTCTTCTATATCCGCGGCCACCTGCTGAACGACCATCTGGGAGGGCCGTCCGCGCCGTACAATCTCGTGCCCTTCGGAGGCGCCGCCAATATCGGCATGGCCAAGATCAATACCGAGCACGAGGTGGCGTTCGAAAGCATTGCCAAGTCGGCGATCATGGAGATGGACTACCAGGTCCGAAATCCCGACCTGTCCGGAGCCGACGACGCGATCCAGGCGGTGACCTACACCATCAAGGTCTCCAACGGCCGGCAACGACACCGGGGCGGTACGGACGTCGCCGAGAAGGCGTCGGCCCTGTTCGACCGGATCGGAATGGCCTCACCGAACGTGCAACCCGAGGGCAAACCTGCCTACCATAACCCGGACAAGTGCATCCGTGTGGGGCGTCTTGAAGAAGACGTGCTCGCCGCCGACGAGCGCGGCGCGAACTGGCAGGATCTCTACGATGGCATGAAACAGATAGGCGCGCCGAGCGGGTTCACACCGGCTGATATGTCGAAGCACCTGAAGGCGAACGCCGCCCTGTGGGCCTATGAAGACGCGAATGTTCCTTCGGCCATCGACCTGACTCTCAACATCAAGCGCGAAGGCCGTGCGCTTACGACCAGATACACCCTGCACAACGACCTGCCGGACGACCCCCGCCACATGATGTATCGGCCGAAGGCGACCTGATGTCCTCTTCCCTGGGATCCGGCCCCACCAAGGGCGCGCTCGTCGCCCTGGATCCCTACGATCCATTGGCCAGCGTTGTCGTGTTTCAATACAATCCCGCCGAACTGGCGCGCACCCTGGAACCGCAATTCGCCTCAGGCGGTCACACCCCTGCGGGCACCCAGTTTCTGGCCGGGCCTCCGACCGAGACGATCCGCCTGTCCATCGACGTCAACGCCGCAGACCAGCTGGAACGAGGCGACGCGGTCACCAAGGCCCTGGGAGTTTATCCGGCGCTCGCGTCCATAGAGATGGCCATGTCGCCGAAGACCCTTCAGGTGGCGAAGATCCTGCGAGCCGCCGCCATGGGCCTTATAGAAGTGGCTCCCCAGCCGGCGCCCCTCACCCTGTTCATCTGGGGTTGGAAGCGCGTCCAGCCGGTGCAGATCATCAGCTACTCCGTGACGGAAACCCTGCACGACGGCAGCCTTAACCCCACCGCGGCGAAGGTCGACCTGGGGCTGCGGGTCCTGACCTTCCAGGACTTCCCCACGCTGAGCGCCGGTCTCGTGCTGTCGATGGCCCAACTCGCCATGAAGGAGGCCTTCGCCGTCACCGGCAGCTTCAAGGGTTCGATCGACGCCATCAAATCCAAGACGGGGGGCGGCTGAATGAGCCAGATGGATCGCTACCGCTCCATCCCCAGGCGACCGATCCTGGCGCCTGATCCGCCGCGCGCGCCGGCTCCGGTCTCGTGGCCCCCGACGTCCGCGACCGGCGGTCTCGACGTCCTGGCCGCCCGCGTGCTGGGCGACGGCCCCACCGTCGCCGGCGCGTCAGGCGCCACGCCTCCGCCCCAGACCTTGGCGCAGGGCCGCCGGTTTTTGCCGCCCGCCTCTGGCCTGCCCTCTGCCGACAGCCATGTCGTCGGTCCGGGCGAACGCCTGGACCTCCTCGCAGCCAAGCTGCTCGGCGATCCGCTGCTGTACTGGCAGATCGCCGACGCCAACGACGCGGTCGACATCTTCGACCTGTGTCGTCCGGGGCGGGTCCTGCGGCTGCCTTCGGCCACCGGGAGCGTGGCCGGGGCCATCGCCGGCGCCCTCATGTTCACCTCGTCCGACAGCGGCCGGGTCGAGGACCCGTCATGAAGAGCAGCGGCATGATGGCGCTGTGGGCCGGCTCCCTGATCCCGACGCCGATCGGCGCGGGCATAATGCAGTTGATCAAGTCGGTGGAGGTGCACGACAATTTTGACGGCCAGAGCGGGTTCCGCATCACCCTTGGGGCGGAACGCGACGCCACGGGCTATCCTATCCTCGCCGACAGTCCTCTCAAGCCGATGGGGCGGGTGCAGATCATGTTCGGCTGGTGCCTGCCCGGCGTGCCGCTGATCAACGGCGTCGTCACCGATCGGCTGCTGTATCCGAACGTGGACAATGAGGGCGAGATCGTCATCGACGGCCGGGACCTGTCGGTGCTGATGGACCAGGAGGAGAAGATCAAGTCGTTCGAGGACCTGGCCGAACCGGACGCGGTTGCGGAAATTCTGCTGCCCTACCTTGCTGAAGGCGTGAAGCCGTCCATCGCATCGCCCGTCGCCGATCCTCCGCTGGAATCGGGCCGGATCCCCATCCAGCGAGGCACGGACCTCGACCATCTGTACGCCATGGCCGAACAGTACGGCTACGCCTTCGGTCTGCGTCCCGGACCCGAGCCCTTCACCAATGTCGCCTATTGGGGGCCGTGGCAGGCGAACGGCGTTACCAAACCGACGCTCACCGCCGGCCTTCCCTATATGAACAACGTCGAGCGGCTAAACGTGCGCCAGCGCGGCCTGGCCTGGACGTCGGTCTGCGGCGCCGTGCAGGATCCGCTCAGCGACGAGTATGCGCCGGTGGCGGCGCTCACTCCCTCGCTCAGACCCCTCGCCGCCAACGCGCCGTCTCAGACATCCCGCCGCACGCGTCTGTTGGCGGCCGACAGTGGCATGTCGGAACTGCAGGCGCGCAACCTGAGCCAGGGTTTGGTCGATCGCGCTTCGATGAACGCCATGGCCTTGCATGGCGTCCTGGATGTCGCGGTGTACGGCGATTTCCTTCGCGCCGGCGACAAGGTTCCGGTGCGCGGCATGGGGATGACGGCGGACGGCGATTACATGGTCGCCAAGGTGATCCACAAGCTCGCGCCGGGGTCTTACAGGCAGGAATTCACGCTCAAGCGGGAAGGCGTTGATCCGACGTCTCCGGTGGTCCTGTGAGTCCCCCCGCGCGCTTCTTCGGCAAGTATCGGGGCGTGGTGACGGACAACGCCGACCCCAAGGGTCTCGGCCGGCTCAAGGTGACAGTGCCCTCGCTGCTTCTGGACACGGCGACCTGGGCCATGCCCTGCTCGCCGTTCGCAGGCCCCGGAGTGGGCTTCTTCGTCATGCCGCCGGAGAAAGCGCGCATCTGGGTCGAGTTCGAAGCCGGTCGGCTGGAAAGACCGATCTGGAGCGGAGGCTTCTGGGATGTGGAGTCGCCGCCTCCCGAGCCGGTCATGCTCGACACCCCGGTCGATCCCACCGTGAAGATATTCAAGTCCTCGTCGGTCAACCTGAAGATCGACGACAAGGAAGGGGGCGGAATGAGCCTCACCATCGGCCCTCCCGCCGTGGAGAAGCCCATCACGATCACGGGGGACGGCTCCGGCTACAAGATCACCGTAGGCGAGGCGACCTTGACCCTCTCGGAGACGGTGGAGTTGAGCCTTGGAGACGTGAAGCTGACCCTGAGTTCGTCGGCCCTGCTAAGCGCCGGCGGCGCCTCTCTGACCCTCTCGTCGGACGGCGCGAACCTGACCACCTCGTCCAGCGTGACGGTCACCGGTTCGTCGGTGAGCGTGAACGACGGAGCCTTGCAGGTCAGCTGATGCCCCTCATCCTCAACGAAGCCACCCTCGCCTTCTGCCCGCACATGGGCAAGATCCAGATGATCTCCACGCATCCAGGCATTATCGCTGGCGGCGCGCCCGTCATGGCCTTGGGCGACCCGACTCCAGTGATCGGCTGCGCGTTCATGGAGGGCCCCGTTCCCATGCCCTGCGTCACGGTTCAATGGACGGCGCCCGCCGCGCAGGTCTCCGTCCAGGGAGTGTTCGTTTTGACGGAGACTTCGGTGGGCCTGTGCCTGAACGCCATGGAAGCCCCCCAGGGCGAGGCGATGATCGACGAGACCCAGCCGCAGGTGCAGGCGCTGTGACCAGCCCCGCCTTTCCCTTCGCGATTTCGGCCGGCGGGCGCACGGAGACTGTGTCTGGCGACGAGGAACTGGCGATCATGGTGCTCCAGGTTCTACGCACCGCCCTGGGGTCCAGGATCAACCGGCCCGACTTCGGAAGCCGCCTGGACCAGATGGTGTTCGCCAGCGCAGGCGACCAACTGGCCGGCGCCGTAGAAGTTCTGGTGCGATCGGCTCTGATGCAGTGGCTGTTGGACAAGATCGAGGTCCGCACCGTCGACGTGGCCGTCGACGATGCCGAGCTGATCATCCGACTGGTCTACAGCTCCTTGCCCGAGCGTCGCACGGTCGTGCAGACCTTCTCGCAATCCATCGGCTTCGGATGAGCGGTCCCAAGCCTTCCCCCGCGTTGAGCGCCGCTCAGGGCGCCCGGCCTGATCTGGCGCTGGGCTATTCAGGCCGCGACTACGACAGCCTGCGGCGATTGATGCTGGATCAGGTGTCAACGCTGATGCCTGGATCCGATTGGGGGCACCCCGCCAATCCCATGGCCGTCCTGGTGGAGGCGCTGGCGGCCGCAGGCGACTATCTGAGCTATCAACTGGATGCGGTTACCACCGAAGGCTATCTGCCCACGGCCCGACTGCGGCGCTCGGTCAAGAGACACGCCCGGCTTCTGGACTATCGCCTGCATGACGGATGCAACGCCCGCGCCTGGCTGCTGCTGACAGTCGATCGGGACGCCGTGCTGCCGAGCGGGACCCGGGCGGTGACGGCTCAGGCCGCCGCGCGCGGTCCGATCCTCTCGCCCGACGACCCGTCCTTCGCCTTCTCGTCCGACGCCGTCTTTTTCGAGACGCTGGAGTCGACGATCCTGAGGACTGCCTTCAACGATATCGAGGTCCTGAGAGCCAACGACGGCGTAGCCGACCTTCCCGCGGGGGCGACCGGGGCGCTTTTCGGCGAAGCGGCTTTTACCCTGACAGCGGGAGATTGGCTGGCGTTCGACGACGCCCGCGGCGCCCACGTCGTCCGGGTTGTCGCGGTCGCGGCTCGACCTCAGAACGTCGGCGGTAAGACGGTCGAAATCCGCTGGCACGTCGAGGACGCCCTCCCCCGGTCCTTCCAGATCGCCGACGTCTCTGTCACGGCCAATGTGGTTCTGCTCGACGAAGGCGCGCGGACAACGCACGTTTTCGCCGAGCCCGTCGCCATCGCCGACCTGGGTGTTCTGCCCCTCGCGGGTTCGTCGATCGTGTCCGCGCCGCCGCCTTGGACGCGAGGGGACTACGCGGCGTCGGCGGCGGCCATGACCGCCGTCGATCCCGCCGATGCAGTTCCCTCAATCGTTCTCGTTCCGGCCGATCCGCACGCGGAACCCTGGACGGCTTGGCCGGACCTGCTCGCAGCGACGCGCCTGACCCGGGCCTTCGTGGTCGACCTCGACGAATCCGGCGCTCCCGAGCTTCGCTTCGGCGACGGCGTTCTGGGGCGGGCCCCCGGGTCCGAACGCATCGCCTCCGTGATTTTCCGCGAGGGCGGAGGCGCCGCCGGCAACATCGCGGCCGGGGGCCTGGTCCATCTCATCACCGACGCACCCGTGACCGCCTTGCGCCAACCGCTGCCGGCCACAGGGGGCGTCGATCGGGGGGACCTCGAGTCGGCGCGTCGCCTTGCCCCGGACGCCTTTCGAGATCAGCGGCGGATTGCGTCCGCCCCGGACGCCGCCGCGGTCGCCTACGCCCATCCGATGGCCGGCAGGGTCACCGCCACCGCCACGCGCCAGCAGTTCCGCATCCACGTCGAGCCGGCGTCGCCGTTCGCTGTCGAGGACGTCCTGACCGCCATCGCTCCGGACGTGGTTCGCGCCCTCCCCGCCGGATCGACCGTCACGCTGTTGCCGCCCAGGCCGATGGCGATCGACATGATGCTGACCGTCGTCGCCGCGCCCGGCGTCGATCCCGACCAGGTCCGGCGGCGGCTGGCCGTCCGGTTCGGCGCCGAACCCCTGGGCGGTTCTCCGACATCATTCTTTGCGTCCGGCCAGAGGCCGATGGGCGCCCCGCTTTTCTTCAGCGACGTGCTGGAGGCCGCGTTGGCGGTGCCCGGCGTGGCGGGCGTGGACAGCGGAGCGACGGCCACGCGGTTCAGCGCGGAGGGCGTGGACGGGCTGATGGACGGCTTCATCCCTCTAGGCCCTGATCAGACGCCCGTGGCCGGAGCCATCGCCTTCGAGGTCACATCCACATGACCGGCGTCAGAGACGACCTTTTCGACGCAATGCTGGCCGCCATACCGGCGACCCACCGCACCGAGGATGGGGCGGCGTTCAGCCTGGCTCCGCTGCGGACGCGAGAGCTCGACGATCCGACGATCGCCCTGTTGTACGCGTGGGCCGGAGCCGCTGACGTCCTGACCTACTATGCCGGCGCGTTCGCGCAGGAAGGCTTTCTGGCGTCGGCCCAGGAGCGGCTATCGCTGGCCTATCTGGCGGCGACCGTAGGTTTTCGGCCGCCGCAATTCATTGCCGCCGAGACGACGCTGGCCGTTACGGTTTCGCCGGGCGGGTCTGGGCTTCTGACGATCCCCGCGCGCACTGCTTTCCGCAGCACGCCGGCAGCGGGCGCCTCACCGGTGACGTTCGAGACTCAGTCCGACGCCATCCTGTCTGTAGATCGAAACCTGTTCGTCTCGATCGCCCTGATGGGCCAGACCTTGGGTCCCCGGAGTTGCTGCGCCGTGCTCGCCGGGACCGGCTTGGGTTTGGGGCCGGGCAGCCCCCTGCTGTTCGCTTCCGCCGAGATCGATGACTGGCCGCGCGGCGGCAAGGCGCCCGCCTGGCAGTTCGTCCAGGCGACCCAGGTCCAGGAAGACAAGACGCTGGGCGTGACGGAGGTGTCGTGGGGCGCGCCGTTGATCGATCACTGGAAGGCCTCGCCGGTCGGAAACACCCCCTGGCCTCTCGCCGGCCAGACGATCGGCATCCGCGCCTTCGACAAGGTCGCACGCGCCTTCGGATGGAACGCTCCCGACTGGAAGAGCGCGCCCGCCGCCGCCCGGCGGCTGGCCACGCCGTTCGGGCATTTCCCCGGAGATTTTTCCGATTGGCCCGACTTCGGCTTCTCGTGGGACGCCTTCGATCTGGATCAGGTCGTGAGCGGCCCGGCTCCGTCGCAGGTCTATCTCGGATGGGAGCCGGGCGAGACCCGCCTGGGCCTGATCCAGGCGATCGGCACGGAGACGATCGACCGCTGGGGAACCACGCGAACCGTCAGCCATATCGAATCCGGGCCGAGTTCCGACCGGGTCTTCGATCGTGAACTGACGCCGCCCCGCCAATGGGCCAGCGCGACGTCTCTCCCCACGAGCGGCCGCGTCCTGATCGTTGGAGGACTTGATGCCGAAGGCCGTCCTCTGGGGCGAGTTTCCTTCTGGGACGAGGCGACCGCGCTGCTCGACGACGGGCCCGAACTGCCGGCGCCGCGGGCCGGTCATAGCGCGCATCTGCTCGACGATGGCGTCACCGTGGCGGTGTTCGGGGGAACGGCTGACGGCCAGGCTGCGGTCGCCGGCGCCTACCTGCTCGACACGTCGCAACCTGCGGCGAAATGGGCGGAGGCCGACGTGAGGGACGGCCAACCCCGTGCCTTTCATCAAGCCACCGCGCTTCCGACCGGAGACGTGCTGCTGAGCGGCGGCCTAGACGCCTCGGGCGCGATCCGAGCCGACGTTCAGATGATGACGCTAAGCGCAGGCGGGCCCAGCGTCATGCCGGTCGCGTCGATGATCTCCCCGCGTATCGGCCACTCCGCTACGCCTTGGCTGGTCGAGGGGAGGTGGACTGTCGCCCTCAGCGGCGGTTACGACGGCATGCGGGCGCTCAGCTCTGTCGAGACCTTCGATCCCGTGGCGGGAGCGGTCTCGGTGCTGCCGGGCGGGCTCTCGACCGGACGTAGCGAGGCCGCTTCTCTCGGCGCGGATACTGGCCTCACGGTGGCCGGCGGCATGACCGGCGCGGGCGCCGTACCGATTAGCGCGGGCCGACCACCCCTGACTGAGTTCGCCGCGCCGCCCGCCGAACAAGTCCGCGGCGCCGTCGAGCCACTGAACACGACGCTGCCGCTGCAGCTGACCGGCCATCAGGCGACCCGGCTCGACGACGGCAGCGTCCTGATCACCGGCGGTGGAAGCGCCGGCGCCACCGCGACCTGCTGGATGGTGAGCCGCGACCTGACGACGGTCCGCCCGGTGGAGGACCTGCCGCTGCCGGTGTCGCGCCACACGGCGACGGCGGTCGGGGGATCGGTGGTCATCGCCGGCGGGATCGGGGCGGACGGCAAGGCATCCGACGCTGTCTTCGCCTATGTGCCTCCGCCCGACTGGGCCGATCTTGGACCGGTCGGAGTTGACGCCGCCGACGCCACCCTGACTCTGCTCGAAGATGGGACCTTTCTGGTCGCGGGGCTGCACCGGGCGAGCCTGAACACGGCCGTCGGCCTGGCCGCCGTCTTCGGTCCCCATGGACCCGTCGGATCGCCTTTCCCGCTTGCCGTGCCTCGATCCGCTCACGGCGGCGCCCTGCGAGACGACGGTACGGTGCTTCTGGCGGGCGGGCTGGGCGCCGACGGGCGGCCTGTCCTGGAGCTAGAGGTGCTCGATCCGACGACGCGCACCGCCACAGTCATCAAGACCGCCCTATCCTGCCCCCGGATTTCGCCCGCGATGGTGCGCCTGTCGGGAGGGGGCATCCTCATAGCCGGCGGTCAGACCGAGGACGCCTCGCCCACGGCCGAACTTCTGCTGCCGGACGCCGAGAACATGACGATCTGGGACCTGTCTCTGGTCGATCCCCGGATCGCAGTGACCTCCCTGCTTCAGGGTGTCCTGCTGTTCGTCGACGGAGCCGGCGACATAATCGTCCTCGACGAACAGGGCGCGGGCGGCGATCTCCTGAGCACCGGCGCCAAGGGTTGGCCTGCGGCCCTCGGCCTGCCGGATGGCGACGGCCTGATTGTCCAGGACCGGACGCTGATTCGGATTTCCGTCTCTTCTCAGGGATGGAAAATGACGCCCGCATCCCAGCCTCTGCCGGCCAGTTTCGCGCGCCCCCAGATGTCGCTCCAGCCGGACGGGTCGGCGCTGATCACGGACGGCGCCGGAACGGGGCGCATGCTGCGGTTCGACCCCAGGTCCGGCGCAGTGACCGACTTGGGCCCCGGGCCGCTGCTGGAGGCCGTTCCGACCATCCGCGTTCCCTTTACCGGGGTGGCGGCCCTCGACGGCGAGGGCCACGTTCGCCTGAGGGCCAGGCCAGGCGCCTCGCCATGCGCCGTCGGGACCTGCTCGGCCTGGTTCAGCGCGCGCGTGCTCGTCGACGTCCAGATCGTCGCCGGCGCGCCGGGCACGACCGACCTGGTCGGAACGATCGAGGCGCCCGGCGACGACGTGTCCGAACTCCTGATGACCGTACAGTCTCCCACGGGTGTGATCGGGCGACGGCTGAAGGTGAGCAGCTATGTCGGACTACCTCAGTCCGACGCGGACAACTGCTTGATCGTGGTGGCAGGCGACGTCCAGGCCATGATCCGGGCCGCCGGCGGCGGGGCTTGCCAGTTCATGGAGCTCAAGCCGCTGGTCTTGGCGCCATCCAACCCGGCCACATGGGCGAGCACGGCCTTCGCCATCCGGCGAGACCTGGCGCCGACCTGCTGGAGCGCGCAGGATCTGACCGACTGGCCGGGATTCGACCCCACACAGCTGCAGGTTCTGGTTCCGACAGGTCTTGCAGTCGCGTCGTCGGTCCTGCTGTTCGAGATCGCGGCCGCCGACGGTCCCACCAGCTGGACCGGCCCCTACACCGGTCTGCGCGTGAACGGCTTCGAGGGCCTGCCTTTCGACCTGCTTCGTCTCGACGAGATCGCGCCCTATCGGCCCGAACCGGCCCCGCCGCCTCCCGGTCCCGCAAGGGCCAAGCTGCCTGACGGCCGGTCAGGCCATGCGGCCGCTCCGCTTGCGGACGGCCGCGTCCTGATCGTCGGGGGCAGGAACGCGGATGGTGCGCTGTGCTCGGATAGCTGGGTCTTCGATCCGAAGACCGGCGTCCTGGCGCCCGGACCGGCGATGCCCGGACCTTTGGCCGACCTCACCCTGACACCGCAGGCGGCCGGGTCGCTTCTGCTGGCGGGAGGGATCGGGCCGTCCGGCCCATCCGCCGAGCTCTGGTCCCTGCGCCCCGACGGCGGGTCCCCCGCGGCTTGGGCCTTCCGCCCCCTGCCGCCCCTCCCCGCAGCACGATCCGGCCATGCGGCCCAGTCCGGCCCGGGCTGGACGCTGATCGTCGGCGGAAGCGGCGCAGGCGGCGCGCCTCTCGACGACTGGCGGCTGGTTCCCGACGATGGCGAGGCGGTGTCCGGATCGACGTTCTGCCCACGGCCGGCGCCGACGACCTGCACCATCGCCGTCGATGGAATCGCCGTGGTCCTGATCGCCGGGGACGAACCCCCGCCGTTCGCCTCGGCGCCGGGAACCGTGGACGCCGTCTCGATCCATCCGCCTGGCGGGCCCGAAGACGTCTGGTCCGCGCGGTCGACGTCGATGACCACGCGACTGCCGATCGCGCGCCCCGGAACCCGACTGGCTGGTCGGCTCGACGGCATGACGGTCACCTTCATCGGCGGCGAAGACACGAGCGCCGCGCCCTCGGCCGTCATGCGCTACCGCCTGCGCCGTGATGTCAGCACGGACGCACGGCTGGCCCGGGCTGGAAGCGCCGTGGCGACCGGTCCACGGCAAGCCCTGGCGCTGGCCGGCGGACGAGGGGCCTCGGGGGTGTTCCAGGATGCCGTCGCCCTCTATGTCAACGACATGACCACCGCGCCCCGTATCGCTCCGTCGGCGGCGGCGTTCGATCCAGCGTGCGCGCCGATGGCGGACGGCTCATGGGTCGTGACCGGCGGGCGTTCGGCGAAGGATGCGCCCGTCGGGACGGTGAGCCGATGGCCGGTCTGCGACGAGATCTTCGTCGACGCC